>ERZ808054.146-NODE-146-length-92145-cov-17.398836_pt1 | contig 92145 bp, 82 predicted proteins | sample MGYA00380201_ERZ808054 | MGnify/ENA primary metagenome ERZ808054 (study PRJEB31490, sample SAMN06133419) | mouse gut metagenome | isolation source: Z5_2 | host: mice | place: China: Chengdu | collected 2015-05 ... | reverse complement strand
CCAAATAGAAACCGACCTTTGCCGATAAGTCCAGTATACACCAGAACTTATGGCTTGTAACTACCAATAGTCTATCAATCACGATGTTTCATTTATGGTGGTGCCAAGCATCGCGGGCATGAGGGTTTACTATGAAAGTCTTCGACTTTCACAGCATGGATGGCCATGCGGCCCGCCATGCGGCAGGCTGAGCATGATGTAAGTTTACTGAAAAAGCGCCTGGCACAGATTGTTGTGCGAATCGCGGTCACTGATCTTTCTTGCAGGCACACCGGCCCAGGTCGTACCCGGTTCCAGAATATCTTTCGTCACCACCGCGCCGGCGCCGATCGCCACATCATCGGCTATTATAATCGCGCCAATCACCTTCGCACCACTTCCAAAATAGCAATTGTCACCAATCGTAGCTGCATCATGGCTTCCATCTGTTGCCCCAATAGTAACCCCTTCCTGCAGTCTGCAGTTTTTACCGATTTTTGCCCCGCCATGCACAACAATCGTTCCATAATGCGGAATGGAAAGTCCCTCCTGGAATACATTGATCGGTATCGTAAATCCAAGTTTTACACTCATACGATGAAATATACAGGCGTGATATTTTCTGACCAATACCGCCCAGGGCCCCCTTCTGCAGTTTGTATCATACTCCAGCTTACGCAGCATAATCTCAAATTTCCAGATTTCGTCCTGCAAAAATTTCGGCCGCTTATCCCGCTGCCTGCCCAGCGCGATTCGATCCCGCTCCAGATAATAATGAAATGTTTCCTTACTGTCTATCATATCTCTCATCCTGCCTCAACTGCATATTGGACCGATCATATCCTCCCCGTTGCCCTCACCACATCCGGCTCACTGCTTTCAAAGCCAACACTTCACCTGCTCCAGATAATCCGCGTATTCCTTATCCTGTGCCGCTTTCTCCCGGTTGGCCGCCTCCCCCACGATCTCGTGTTTCTCAAGCGGCATCTTACCCGCCGCCTGCCTTACATACCACTCATACTCCAGATCCAGATTGCCGATATCCAGCACCCGGTATCCTTTTTCAAAAAGCGTTACCGCCAGAAACTTGGCCGCCACGCCGACAGAGAGCAGAAAGAGCCTGTCCGTCCCGTACTGCATACAGGCTTCCGTGATCTTCGGCAAAGAACCGTAGGCATCCTTCGGCGGACAGATAATCCGCTCTATCGAACCGGCGCTGTCAAACAGATCATTGCCGACACCATTATGTGTCTTCGTGCCCTCCACGATAACAATGTCTCTATTCTCCCATATTTTTCTTATTTTTGCAAACCATCTGTCACAATTCCTTCTGTCGGCGGCAAAGTAATAGCACCGCGACACAAAGGTCGTATAATATATTTTGTCCGGATTACAGTATTTTTCATAAGTTTTGCGGCAGAAAAGAAGATGATCCTTCCAGAACTGCCTGCTGGCTTTGTGATGATCCGAAAGGGTATCGAAGATGCCCGGAATCGTCACCAGCAGATCATCGTAAGGCCAGGCCAGAATCCGGGCAAGCCCTTCGCCGATCTCCGGCGCCGCCTTCTGCAGCATCAGATCAACCCCTTTGATCATCACGATCTCCCCGTCGCCAAAACGCACCATGCTCTTTTCGGTGTTCAAAAGCTCGTCAATCGTCTCGTCGATCGTGTGTACTTGTATGCGGTTATGCAAAATGCCCTTTTCATACAGAAAACAGGCCATCGCCGCCAGAATATCCTTGATCTTCCGTTTCATATCTGTTCCGTTTCCCGATTTTTGTTTTTCCTGATTCTTCTCTTTCCTGATTCTTCTCTTTCCTGATTCTTCTTTTTTCTGATTCTTCTTTTTTCTGATTCTTCTTTTTTCTGATTCTTCTTTTTTCTGATTCTTCTTTTTTCTGATTCTACTTTTTCCCGGTCCGCTTACCTTTTTTCCTGAACCGTGTACCGCATGTGGCTTTGCCCTGTAATCTACAGACGCTCTTTCCATGCGCTGCCATCTCAATACAGCTTCTGCTCCTGCATCTTCTCAAGCATGGCCTGTATCGCCTTTTGATAGGTTTCAAAACTGTATTTCTCCATGAGTGCCCGATAGCCTGCCGCTCCCATGGCCTTCATCCGTTCCCGGTCCGAGAGCATCTTCTCCAGCTTGTCCGACAGATCCTGCCGGTCGCAGTCCCGGAACTGATATCCCGTCAGGCCGTCTTCCACATAGGAGGCCGTGCCGTTGGCATCACTGCAGATCACCGGCAGGGAATAGCTCATGGCCTCCAGCTGGGACACCGAAGCCATCTCTCTGGTGCTGGGGATCACATAGACGTCCGCCGCCAGATATTCGGCCTCCATCTCCCTGCGGGGCACATTGGTCTTGACCGTGACGATATCTTCCATATGATGATCGGCCACATAGCGCCTGACCTGCTCACAGTACTCTTTCTGGAAAGCCATCGTCGCCTCCCCCACCAATGTCAGGCGGATCTTATATTTTCCGGGATCCTTTCCATGCTCTCCGTTATTTTCGCCGGCAGACACGCTCTCCGCACCGCCGCTGTGCAGACCGCCGTCAAACCTGTCCGGCAATTTGCCGGCCGGAGCATGCGCCCTGCCGCCAAGCAGTTCTTCCACCACCTGCAGCAGCAGCAGATGGTGCTTGCGCGGCTCATATTTCCCGATACAGAGAATATGTACCGTATCCGACGCAAAATAGGTCCTCTCCTCCGGCGCCTTCTGCGGCTCGATCACAAAGGGGACGAAAAAATCATGCTCTTTCACGGAAGTTCCCGGTCTTTTCACACCCATGACCGGCGTCATGCGCAGCTTCGGTGTCATGCTGCCCACTATGCGGTGCGCCAGGTCTGTCTTCGCCGGCGCCGACCACAGAGGGTTCTGGTTATAGAGGATACACGGATAGCCCTTTTTCCGGCAGATCAGATAAGCGGCCATGGAATAGGCCGACCGCTCCCGCAGGATCACCACGTCCGGCCGAAAATCACAGATCAGCTTCCGCAGCTTCAAAAGCGGCGGAAACCCGTGCTGGATCTTAAAAACAATGGCCTCCGGCCTTTTTCTGTGGATCACGTTCACATACAGATGATCCAGCAGCCGGTACAGACGGGAATACCCAAGCACCACCGGCGTCACGCAGGAATAATCCTCGATCGCGGCGGCATAATGGCTGATAAAACAGACCTCATGCCCGTGTTCTATCAGCCCCTTCATGATATCCATCTGGTTGGTATGATAACGCGGGGCTACATACAGGAACTTCATATAAATTTATTCTCCTTTAAACTGTACTTACCGCCTTTCAGGAACTTATGCCTGATCACCCACCATCCGGGTACCCAGATATATTTATGCATTGCCGGCGACGCGGAACCGATCATCCAGCAGTTTCTGTCACATTTTCTCGTACACTCCCTTACCCTGCGCGCCTGATCGGAATTCCACAGCTCGTCCCAGCTCTGCTCCCGCAGATTCCCCATGACCGCCTTTTTCTCCATGCCGTTGCAGGGGATCACATCACAGAAGGGATCTATGAAAAAGGCATTTCTCGACATATCGCAGGGCAGAAGCCTTTTGTTGCCATAGATATAGTTGATCAGGCCGTGATTGAAATAAGCCCGGAACCATTTCTTCGGCGATCTGCTCTTTAACAGCTCGTTGATCAGCTTCTCGAAATTCTGCGCCACTTTATATTTGTCATCGATCTTATTGTCCGTCTTTCTGAAATAAAAGGAGTTATGCAGTGTAGCCGTGGCAAACTCCATCCCCATATCGTTGGCGATATTGTAGAGCGGCACCAGATCCTCACAGTTCATATCCTGTACCGTCATGCCGAATCCCACGTCCGGATGCTTCATCTCCACCAGTGTTTTCAGCGTCTTATAGCCTCTGTTGAACCCGTCGGGAATGCCTCTGATCGCGTCGTTGGTAGCCTGCAGGCCTTCGATGCTGATACGGATGCCCACCTTTGGAAATTCCCTGCACAGGGCGATGATCCGGTCGGTGAAATAACCGTTTGTCGATATAACGATCCTGTCAGATTTCTTATACAGTTCCCTCACAATATCCGGGATATCCTGTCTGATAAAAGGCTCCCCGCCGGTGATGTTGGTGAAAGCCATCTCGGGCAGTTTTTTAATATCTTCCAGCGTGATCTCTTCGTCCGGCCGTGTAGGATCCTTGAAGCAGTCACACATATTACAACGGGCGTTGCACCGGTAGGTCACGATGACAGTGCCGTATAATGTTCTTCTTGCCATTCTCTACTACTCCTTGTATACATTCCTCCGGCATTCGCAGCCCGCACGCCTGCTCCCTGCTCATGCCGGATGTTCGTCATGTATACAGATAAAATCCTGCAAGCACGATTTCATCTGTATACATTCCTCACTATTTTAGCACAATATTCCTCTGCTGTGTCAAAATTTATATATCTGCAGTTCTCGCTGTAGGTCCGGCACAGCTCCGGATCCTCCCACAGCTCCTTTATATGCTCTGTCAGCTCCTGTGCATCGCCGCCGCGGAACAGATCTCCCGTCCGGCCCGGCTGCACCAGTTCCGGGGCGCCGCCCAGGTCGGAGGCCAGTACCGGCGTACCGTACATCTGAGACTCCATCACGGAGAACGGACAGTTCTCATACCACTCCGACGGGTATACGCTGAATCTGGCTTGCGCGATCAACCGCCGCAGTTCCTCTCCGGCCACAAAACCGCGGTTTTCCACGTTAGGCGCCTGATTCACCCTGCCCTCCAGCGGCCCCGTTCCCGCAAAGACAAAAGGAATCTCCGGCAGCGCCCGGCATGCCTCCAGCAGCGTCAAGGTTCCTTTTTCCTCTGCATAACGGCCAAAATACAGCACATAATCTCCCGCAGGTCTCTCCCCGTCTGCTGCCGTCCCGAAGACTTCTGCCTTTTCCCGGCGCTTCTTCTTTTTGCCGTGTGTCCCGCAGGCTACAGCCGTATCCTTGTCGATAAAATTATGCATCATAACGGTCTTTTCCGCCAGCAGCGGGTCCGTATCCAGCTGTTTTTTCATAAATTCGCTGGGACAAATGATCACATCCACCATTCCGTAAGTCTTACGCATGGCATAGAAGCCTGCCTCGATCGTTCCAATCAGGCTCTTGACCCTGGAATCATGAATGCACCGGTTCTTACTGCACTGTTTGAAATCACCGCCGCGGCAGGCAAAGCAGATCTGCCCGGTAGCCGGTATGCGCATCATGTGATTCGGGCATACCCATTGATAGTCATGAGCCGTATACACGATTTTTATGCGCTTCCCGCGCTTTTTCTCAAACGCGCGCACGGCATAGATGATCGAAGGCGTCAGCTGAAAATTTATATTGTTCAAATGCACCACATCCGGCCGGAAATCTTCCAGCACACGCCTCATCTTCCGCTTCGCCTCCCCGGAATAGATGATCCGGAAGGGATAAAGCAGCTTTCCAACCCCGCCGGTATGGAAATCCATATCCGACGTATAACACTCCAGACGGTTCCCCACGATCCGCCCTGCATGTTCCATGCCGAAATACTGTACCTCATGCCCTTTTTTCTGCAGTTGTTCCCCCAGCTTAAAGATATACGTCTCCGATCCGCCATTCGGATAAAGGAACTTATTTACCATCAATATCTTCATCATCTTCCACAGCCTTCTTCATCAAAGTACGCAGACTGTCCCGATCTGATCTTTTCGGACACGTCGGGCATATCTGACTATATTCACAGCGCATTACCTGCAGCACTTCCTGTAAACCTCTGCCGTCTCCTCCACGACTTCATCCCAGTTATACTTCCCGCAGATAAAATCCGCACTCCTGCTGCCGCATGCATGTACTACTTCCGGATGCTCCAGCATATACGCCATCTTCTCCTGCAGATCCTTCACGTCGCCCTTACGGAATACCAGCGCCTGCTCCTCCACGACCTCCGTATTTTCACAGATATCGCTGACAAGACAGCAGTCCCCGTAGCTCATCGCCTCTAACAGCGTCAGCGCCATACCCTCCACATCGCTTGGCAGTACGAATCCGTAAGCATTGGAATACAGCTCTTCCAGCATCCGCCCCTGCACGAAATCCGTCATGATGATCCGCTCGTCCTGCGCCGCCATGTGGTGGATCTTCTCCATATATTCCACCGCGTGGCTGTTACCTCCGGCGATCACCAGCTTCTTGTCCGTACTTAGCTTCGAGAAAGCCTCGATCAGATAATGGACGCCCTTTTCCGGCACGATCCGGCCCAGAGACAGGAAGTAGCCCCCTTCCGTCAGCCCGTATTTCTCCGTGATCAGCTCCGCCGCCCGGTGCTGCGGCCTGTTGATGCCGTTTGGAATATAGGTGACCTTTCTGTTGTACGTATCCGCAAAGTACTGCTGTACATTCCGGGATAATACGATCACTTCATCGGCGTATTTCGCCGCCATTTTCTCTCCGAATTTGATCACATAGGAGGCCAGATTCCCCCATTTGGCCCGCTGCCAGTCAAGGCCGTGGACCGTCACCACGATCTTCCGGTGAAAAAGTTTCGGGATCCAGAGCATGGCGCAGGGACCTTCCGCGTGATAATGGATCACGTCATAGCGGCCAAAAAGCGCCCGCAGCGTCGCCAGAAAACTATATACAATGGCATTCAGGCTGCTCCTGCGGAAAGTAGGCACAATATAGACCCGCACCCCTTTATAAAATCTGCGGCCCTTCCAGCCATATTCTTCATCGTATTTTTTGCCCGATACATGGTGGCCATACCGGTTGTAGGCGTCCACGCGGTGTCCCATGGCCGCCAGCCGCACCGAAAGCTCCTCCACCACGACCTCTACCCCGCCTTCCCGCGACGGGATCCGCTTATGGCCGATCATGGCGATGCGCAGCCTGTCTTTTTGTCTGCCTGCTCTTTTGCCAGGTTCGGCACTGGTTCCGGCCTTTTTGCGTAATTCCAGAGATTCTCTGCAGGCATGGTAGACAAAAGAAAAATTCGTATTTAAATACCGCGGCAGCATCCGGCCGGGATCCTGCATAATGCGGAAGATCCACTCCATACACAGACTCTGCATCCACCCGGGCGCCCGTTTTACCGTGCCGGCAATGAAGTCAAAAGCCGCTCCTACGCCGATCATCAGCCCTTTTACCCTGCCTCTGTGCGCATACATCCACTGTTCCTGCTTGGGCGCACCCAAAGCCACCCAGACGAAATCCGCACCGCTCTCGTTGATCCTGCGCACATCCGCCTCATCCTCCTGCGGCGTCAGCTTTCGAAACGGGGGCGCATACATACCGGCGATCCTGAGCCCCGGATAGTTTGTATGCAGTACCTTCTCCAGTTTCTTCAGCGTCTGCTCCGTGCTGCCGTAAAAGTAGTGGGTATACCCTTTTTCCTGGGAAAGTTTCAGGATCGCAGGCATAAGATCCGGTCCCGGCACCCGTTGTGCCTGTGGATAGCCTCTAAGCCGGCTGACAATGGACAGCGGCTGCCCGTCCGGCAGTGCCATGGCCGCGCTGTTCTGCACCCTGCGGTACGCCTTATCCCGAAAGGCCATCACGGTAGTATGCACATTGGAAACACAGATATAATTGCCCTTCAAATCTTCCAGCCTGTCCGTGATATAAGAAATGGTCTGCTCCATATCTGTCACATTGATCCTGGTTTTTAAGATCGTACAATACTGTAACTGTTCTTTACTCATTATCGCACCTGACTCCTTTTTTCTATCGGACACTACTCGGTTTCTTCCGCCCGCTCTACGATCTGCTGTCGATCATGTCACTTTCCTGCGCGCTTTGTTCCTTCCGGTTCCGGCATACAGGACCCCCGCCGCACCTCCGAAAAAAGCGCCGATCAAAATACTCCCCGCGTAATACCGGCCGGTCTCCAACATGACAGCCTTTCCCTGAACCAGCTGCATGGGCGTCTCCCCATCCTGATAGTTCATGACCCTCCATCCCGCATAGGCCGGATCTTCCGGGCTGCTCAGGTAGACAGAGGTCTCTTCTCTGCCGTCCGTATAAAAGCGGGGCACCACATAGCCTGCCGGCGCCTGATACAAAATACCGCACAGCAGGCCGCCCGCCGCGGCACCGGCCGCCATCAGACAGACGATTTTTTTCTTTTCATATCGCCAGAGCCGGCAGACAGCTCCCCACAGACGATCCGGCAGGCCGGCGAAAGGAATCCGGATCTTTCCCTGCAGCTTTGGAAGCAGGCAGAATTCCTTTGCCCCGTCTTTTTGCAGAAACAGAAGGCTTCCCAGAAAGACCAGCGTCACATTTTTGAAGGATGTATTGAATAAAAGCGGCTCCGTCCACCCTGCTCCCAGGAAACAGACCAGGATCACCAGCTCTCTTGTTTTCTGTTTATGGGTATCATAACCAAGCAGCGCAAAATATCCCGCCAGCAGCAGTCCGAAGAAGATCAGACCATAATTGATATATCCCCACACATAGGAATTGTCCATCGTCATGGAGGATCTCACGACCTGCGAAATATCCGCCCCAAACAGACTCCGGTACTCCGATCTTAAGAACTGCTCCGCCAGCCAGATCCTTGTATTGAGCTTAAAATTCAACTGCTGCACATAATATCCGTATTTCAGATCATAGAGATAAAAAGGCGCCACAAAAGACAGCACCAGACAGACCGGCAGCACCAGATTCGCAAGCAGCTTCTCCAGAATGCAGAACCGGGGTCTGATCCGCACATACAGGCATCCGGCCAGCAGCACCGACACGATCCCGAAACCGGTATAGCTGACGGAATAAAAGAACACCAGCACATTCCCTGCCATCAGAAGAAAAAAGTGCCTGCATTTATAACGCTCTTCCAGCTGATAAAGCAGAAACGCACACAGCGCCAGATACGTGATATGCAGGATATTCGGATGGCTGAATCCCAGGCTCCAGCGAAAGATCGGCCCAAGCCCCATCTTGGCATGTACCCGGTACACCGTATGCTCTATGCGCAGAAAGGAAAAGATACTCAGAAAGACCGCACACACCGACCAGACCCACAATCCCACATGGAAAACATTCTTCACGGAAATATTCTTCATGCCAAGCACCGTAAAGGCCAGAAACAGAATACCCCGCTCATGAGAATTCCAGTACACGATTCCCACAAGCAGCACCAAAAGCGCCTGCATCACCCACTGTCTTCTCGTATAAGGCGTAATCGCCAGCTTGACGGCTCCCAGGAAAAAGGCCGGGACGACCAACAGTTCGAAAAGCTTCTGCCCTTCGTAAAGCCCCAGCCCCTTGGTGACGGACAAAAGGATAAAGAAGCCGAAATAACACGCCTCCTGCCAGGTCACCTCTATGCTGTTTTGTAATGCGATTTCTTTGATACGTTTATTCATTCTCACCTCTGCGCGGATACTCTTAAAACAGTACAGCTTATGCGCATTTAAAATTTACTTTTCATAGCTTGACCAAACATTTAGATTATAACATACCTTCCATTTCATGACCATGGAAATCTATCTATAGACAGCGACATTAAAAAGACTGTTACCGTTGGCTTCTTCCCTTCACCCTCCCGGCATGTTATGATAAATGGAAGAAAGGATGTGATACTATGGCATCAACAGCCAGCGAACACTGGAGAGACGAGAAAATAAATGGAATCGTTTATGACATGTCCCCGACTCCCGGATACCGGCATGGCATTATCAACGGAAATATTTATACAATCATCAAACAGGGACTTAAAAACAGCATCTGCCTTGTCACCATAGAAAATCTGAATTTCAAATACCACCCGGACGTGAACGACGACTATTTATGCCCTGACATCATGGTGATCTGCGACCGGAAACATTTAAAAGGCGGCTCCTACAGCGGATTACCCCGGTTTATCGCCGAAACCCTGAGTCCTTCCACAGCAAAAAAAGACCGGACGGAAAAGATGGATATTTATGAAACCGCCGGTGTGGAGGAGTATTGGATCGTTTCACCGCAGGGAAGATCCGTTGAAATATACTACCTCGAAAACGGCAAATATATCCTGAAAGAAAGCTACATGCTGCAGGACGATCAGGAGGAAGAGCATTATAATGCGGATACCGAGATCTGTCTTCGGGCGTTCCCGCATATTAAGATGCGTCTGGATGAGATTTTTGAAGGCATGGACTAAAAAAGGATGCTCTGCCTCATACTACCGCCCCCTGTGGCGTGATCAGCGTCCAGCCTGCCCACAGCTGTTTCATCTGTTCCGGTATGCAGACCTGCGTATTCTTGTGTATGGAAGGCCGTATCATGCATTTGCCTTCCCCGGCGTTCAGTCTTGCGCCCCAGAAACTGAAGGTGCTGTTGGCGCAGATATTGTGCCGGCAGCGGCTCATCAGCATCATGTCATAGAAGCTGTTTGGCCCCGTGTTCCAGTCGATGATCTCGCAGTCTTCTCCTGCATAGTGTTCCCGCACATAAGGAATATCATCAGAAAAAAAGAAAAACCGTGCCTTCGGATACCGCTCCCTGATCCATGCCATCGCCGCCTCATAATAGGCTTCCGTACAGATTCCCCCGAACATCGCTTCATTGGCCGCATCCAGATAGTCACCCCGGCGGATATGCACGCTGACCGACTCTGCGGACGCCATCTTTTCGATCATCTCCCCGTTCCGGCGTTCGACAGCAGCGTCCGCACATACAGGAAACCGCAGCTCACGGCGCAGGCCGTCAAGTATATCCGCATAATATTTCTCACAGGCCCAATACCCTGCAAGATACTTGTCCGTAAACTGAAAGACCTCCTCATGATACATCTCCTGCTCCACAAAGCAGGGATTATACGAGGGCAGAAGTTTCCTTTTGATCCTGGAAACGGCAGACTCCGGTTCCTCCCACAATCTGCCAAGCAGACCACGGATCTCCTGCTCCGAAGCCGGACGGTATCTGATCCCTTCGAAGCAGTTCAGCTCCATTGTTCTTTTCGCCAGAACCGCTTCCTGCTCGCCGGGACGCTCGAACCACGACACATCCAGACGCACATCCCGCCCCAGACTCTCCAGTTTTCGATAAAAGGCGTACTGCTGCAGCTGATTCCCCAGTCCGCCCATAATTTTTACGATGATCATAACGTCTTTCCTTATTCCCGGTTATAGTTAACGACATCAAAAATTTCATTTCCTAATACTAACCCGTCATACATCCTACAGCATCAGCGCCGGCCCCAGCGACCAGGGATAGGCATCATAACGCTGCGGATACTGTCCGAACCCTTCGCACTCGCCGGAACAGTGGTACACTCTGCCGTTTTTCTCCGATTTCTCCAAAGCATTCCTGCCGGCCTGCACGATCTGACCATACACTGCTTCGTCCAGAATACCCATCCCGATTCCCTGCCGGAGCGCCGCACAGATCATGCCGGTGGCGGAAGTATCCGCCGGGCCTTCCGCCGCCTGCAGCTGCCAGGCAAAGTAACCGTCCCTGCGCTGGTACGGCGCCACCGTCTCCGCCAGCTTCACATAAGGTTCACGTAACCTGTCTGCGCCGTACCGTGTCGTCATGCAGCAGCCCATGCCGCGCAGCAGCCAGCCTACAGCCCTTCCCCAGCCGATGATCCCGTACTTACAGTCATCTGCCACCGAATAACCGTGGTAGGGAAGCCCGGTATCTGCATCCATGCCATAGGCCAGAAAGTTCACGATCTGCTTCACGGCCGCCTCCATCGTCTCCGGTCTGTCAAACACCGTACCGTACCGGTACAGGAACGGACAGGCCAGCCCGATGGTATCCACGAACACATACCCGTTGTCCTGCCCCGCCCGGTAGGGAAAGCTGCCCGTCTCGTCGGTGGGATAATGAAGCGCATAGTCCGCCATCTTATCCACCGCCTGCCGGTATTGCTCCGCTTCTTTATCGGAACGGATCCCCTGCCCCGGTCCGTTTTTCCGATATACCTCGTACAGTGCCAGCATCGTCTCCCCGGCCAGAAGGTCATCCAGCCACAGAATCCGGCTTCCTTTCTGGAACCAGCGCTCACAGTAGGCTGAGAGCACCAGATCGATCACCGCGCATACATCTTTTTCCTTCTTCTCCTGTCTGTACTGCCACAGGCCTGCCGCCAGCAGTCCCGTAGGCCAGAAGATCAGATCCTCCGGCGCCGCTTTTCGCCGCAGCAGATATTTCTTCACCAGATATTTCAGCCTTTTCTCCCCGTCCCAGACCCCGTAGGTCAGCAGTTCCTGACAGGCTTCTTCCATCAATCTGTCTTTATCCATTTTCCTTACCCGTATTTTCCCTTACATGTACTACCGTCCTGCGCCACGCCCCGGCAGTTTTCCTTTCACCAGAGCCCACAGATATCCGAATTCCTCCGTCCTTCTGAAAAACAGACAGAACGCCATATTATAAACCACCGTGACCACGGTTCCCATCCCGATGAACGTCAGCACGTTCACCTGTGCCAGAAGAAAATGCTTCACCGGCACCATGAGAAGCGCCACGCCCACGATCACGCCGATATATTTCACCGCATCCACAAAATACGTCCAAGCGCTTCGCCCGAAGCAGTCCCGATACACGATCACCGGCTGGAGCAGATTCGCCATCACCCCGGACACCACCGTGCCCACATAAACGCCCGCCAGACCCATATACTGGATGCCCGCGATCGACAACACCAGATTCACCAGCCCCTGGAGCAGGGACAGATACTTGTCCTGCTCGAAGACCCCCGCCGCGATCTTGAAATTGACCAGAACGACCCTGCCGCCCTTAAAATACAGATCGATCAGGATCAATGTCAGCACCGTCTGACTCAACGCCCAGCTGTCGTTCAGCCACAGCCCCGTGACAAGAGGCGTTAACAGCAGCCAGAATCCCACCGCGGCGAAGCCATACAGCCAGCAGGCAAAGAAACGGTAGATCTTAAACATGGCATACTGTTTCTCCCGGGACTCCGTAGCCACCAGATTGCCGAAACCGGAGATCACGGAGTTGAAGATCACGCTGATAAAATTCGCGGCATAGGTGATGATCATCGCATAGTTTCCCACAACGCCCACCCAGCGCACATTCATGAAATAGGTGATGATAATGCTGTCCGTGGACAGCCTGGCCACGTCGCCGATCTTGTGGAACATCAGCGCTTTTGTCTTGGTGACCACCACCGCGGTCTCTTCCTTCTCCAGTTTCTGCACATGCCTGTCCCGCAGATACGGATAGAGCCTGTTGAAGTAAATGCTGACAAAGATCTTCTGCAAAAGCTCCACCGCGGCCTGCATCAGCAGGTACAGCAGGAAGTTCTTTGTCAAAAGCAGCACGATGATCTGTACAAAGACCGTGACGATCTTCGTGACCGTCGCAATATTGGTCTGAATATAGTTGCGCTGCTGCGCATTGGACAGGCTGTATTTATAGGCCACAAAATAAGTACTGACCGTATTGAACAAAAAGATCAGATAATAAATCGTCAGCTCCCTGACCGCGATGCCCCCGCTTTCCTTGATCAGATAAGGCAAAAAGGGCGACAATGCAAGGCCGATCACCGTGATCACGCCCGCGATGGCCAGATAAGCCTTCCGGTAAAGCCCCATATAGGATTTGATCTTCTCCTGATCCCCGTTTGCCACCGGCTTGTACAGGCTGTAGTTCATGGCGCTGCCAATGCCCAGTTCCGCCAGGGAGAGCATACTGAGAATATCCGTATACAGGCCGTTTACCCCCAGCAGGGTTTCGCCCAGCACCCCGATAAAGACCGTTCTCTGCAAAAACCCCATACACAGGATTATGAAATTGCTGATATAACCGAAGAAGATATTCTTCCCGGCCTGTCTGACTCTGCCCATTTTATCGTCCTGCGCTCCTTTTTCTCACTGCGTTCCACGACTTCCCGCCGCCCATGGCAGCGGCATTTTCTCATGCTGTGCGGTTCTTTTCTTACCTGCTTTTCAGCACATGATATAAGAACAGATACAGCCCCGGCGCCCTGCGGTACAGTCCCACCTTGAGGCGGTAGCCCCGGTCCAGCCCTGCGCGGGCTCCCGGGATGCGCAGCGTCTCCTCCAGCACCCGGCTGCACTGCCTGCGCTGTGCTGCGTACTGTCTGCGCCGTGTCCGCGGAAGCACTGCCAGCTTCCCGGCCACCAGCATACATGACACCAGCAGGATCGACGCACAGTCCGCCATGGCCTGCGCATCCTGCTCCGCCGTTACCGCTGCCGCATTCCCTCTCTGCAGATCCGACAGCACTTCCTGCCAGCAGCGGATCTGGTCCATATCCGATTCCCGGAAAGGCCGGAGCATGGTGCCGGCAGGGTTATGATAATAGCAATATCCCTGGTATTGGCTGCAGCTGATCTTCCGCGCCTTCGCGGCCACTTCCCGGAGGAAGAGCATATCCTCTCCCACCGTATAGTCTTCCCGAAAGAAACTGCCTGCCAATACCTGCCTGCGATACAGCTTGCTCCAGCATCTGGTATCCTGCTTTAAGATCCCTTCCTGCAGAAAGTCCTGTCCCGCAATGCTGACAGAGCCGGCGGCACACCTGCCCCCGTCAGCCCATACGCCCTGCCGCACCTTCTTTTCCAATTCTTCCCAGTCCGCCGCCGTGCACCTTGCAAAAGCACAGCCCGCTATATCGGTCTCCGGCTGCCCGATCTCCTCATAAAGCCGTCCCAGGCAGTCCGGCATAAGCCAGTCGTCCGCATCCAGAAAAAAGAGATACTCTCCTCTGGCCCTGCGTATGCCTTCATTGCGCCCAACGGAGACGCCCTGATTCTCAGGCAGCGAGATCACCCGTATCCGCTCGTCTTTTTTCTGCCATGCATGGCAGCGCTTAAGCGTGCCGTCCGTGGAAGCGCCGTCCACAAGCAAAAGCTCCCATGTCCTGTATTCCTGATACAGCACGCTCCGGATGCATCTTTCGATATATGCCTCTCCATTGTACACCGGTACAATGACACTGATCAAATCGCCTCTCATGCCGTTACCTGTTTCCATAATCTGCGAATCTCATCTCCTGCTCTGGCCGCCTGCGCACAGTACTGCGGCATTACCTCATGCAGTCTCGCCCGGATCGCGTCTTCTTCCCGCATCAGCCACTGGAAGGCGTCGATCAGGGCGTCCGAAGTCTGCAGCGACTGCACCGGCAGCACATACCGGTCTTCGGTGCCGAAAATATCTCTCGCGATCCCCCGCGCTTTCACCGAATATCCTACCACCAGCGTCGGTACACAGCTGGAGTAGGCGGCGATGGTGGCATGGGTCCTGGCCCCGATAAAGACTCTGCACCTGGCGATCACATCTTTGACCTGCCGGCAGGGCAGATCCGGGAACAGAAAAACCCGCGCGTCACACTCGTAGCCCCGGTACAGTTCCGCCAGCGTCAGCCGGTCGTCATTGTTGTTCCACATCACATGCGGGATCAGCGCCACGCTGTTGTCCGTGGTCTGCAGAATATGATCGATCAACTTCCTGTAGTTGGCAATCGTGATCCCCGGCTCTTTCTCATAGCGGATGATCATCGGGCTGATGTTGATACCCACCACCGCCCCTGTCTTAAAGTCTTCCGGCAGTTTCGCCTCCTCCGGCTGCAGGGAGAATGCCGGATCCGGATACCGCCGCACATTGTCCCGCACCCCGGCCTGAAAAAGGGCCTGCTCCGTGATGGACTCTCTGGGTGTGATCAGCGCGTACCGCTTCATATCCTCCACCATCTCCGGCTCCTTAAGCAGCTCCGGCTCGATGGAACAGCCCCAGAGTACCGTCTTCGCCCCTGCCCTGTTGAATGTGCTGTTGGCCACGATCGCCTCCCGCTTTGAGATCTCATAGCAGTACATATCCCCGCCCACGGACACATACAGCGGCGCCCGCTTCCTGCCAAGCACCTGCCGGAAACGGTAGCGCATGAAGGATTCCGGATCGTGGAACACCGCCCGCCACGCATAATACCATACATGGGCAAAAAAGTGTTCCCTGATCTTCCGCTCCTGCAGGATATCGCACAATGGCGCAAGAGAGTACTTCCTGTCTTCCGCCTCGCTGTTTGTCACAAGCAGCTTCGGAATCTCCTCGATCATATGACAGGTGCTGTTGACGATCGCCTCGCAGCCATGGTTGCCGCTCCCGCCGTGCAGATACATGACCAGTCTGTTATCCATCTATTGTCCTCTTTTCTCTGTTTCGTTTTCCGCTCTGTATTTTCTGTATTTTTTTGTCTTTATTCGCTGTTTTTATTCTCTGTTTTCTGCTCTGTATGCTTCCCTGTCTGCTCAGACTCTGTCGTGCAGCCTTAAGACCATCCGCAGCAGCCACAGAACCAGCCTGTCCGGATACCGCATCCCCAGATACATCAGCTGGTTGGAGCGCTCCTGTACGGACAGCGGCGTATTCATAATACAGGCTCTGACCGCTCCGTCCCGGAAGATCTGCCGGATGCGCGTGCCGTAATCCCGGCCGGGATTTCTCAGCTCATTCTTCATCACCAGCATCAGCATATAACAGTATTCCCTGCGCAGCTTCTCTTCTCCGTCCTTCACGCCCTTATCGGCGACGATCCTCTCCATGGCCCGCAGCCATGCCTCGACGCTTCTGTACATACCGGCATCATAGCCGTGCACAATGGAATCTCCCACATACCGGTAGTGATAATAAAACGCCTGTTCCATGACCACCACCCGGGTACTGTTCAGAAACGCCGGATAGATCAGATGAAAATCGTCTCCCATGCGGACCGTCATATCATAGTATTGCTCATTTCCCGCAAAAACAGACTTCTCGCAGAGCTTCATACAGCGGGACATGGGCAGAAGTCTCTGTTCCCTGCCAAGCAGTTTCGCCTTGATCTCCGATTCCAGTTCTGCCCCCTCGTAGACGCCCGGTTCTGCGCCGGATGCCACGGGCAGCGTCTTTTTCCTCTTTTCCAGCACATGGGCGCAGCACACGATCTCACCCGGCCTGCCGGTCAAATGCTTTCCCATCTCCTCCAGCATACAGGGATCCACATAGTCGTCGCTGTCTATGAACATGAAATGGCTGCCGCCGGCCTGCTCCATCCCCGTCACGCAGGCCGCCGTCGGCCCGCCGTTTTGACGGTGTATGACCCGCACTCTGTCATCCTTTGCGGCATACTGGTCGCACAGAGCCCCGCTGCCGTCCGTGGAATCATCATCCACCAACACAAGCTCCAGATTTCTGTATGTCTGCCCGAGAATGCTGTCGACGCACGCTCCCAGATACTCTTTTTTATTATAAACAGGTACGATCACACTGATCCTGTATTGACTGTTCATGCCTGATCCTATACCCCTGCCTTTCCCGAACCGGCTCTTTTGTCCGTCACCGTCGTCTGCCGCTTCTGAACGTATACGCTTCCCGCAGGCACCACGCCCTTGACGATGCTGCCCGCCGCAATGACGCAGTCGTCCCCGATCTGCGCTCCCTGCAGGATCGTACAGTTGGCCCCGATCCATACCCGGTTCCCGATAACGATGCTTCCGGTCAGAAATTCACTGCTCTGATCCTTATAATTATGGTCGTGATCCACGATCACCACGTTGTTGCCTATTTTACAGTACTCCCCTATGCGTATCTCTCCCATACAGGACACGCTGCAGTTCGTATTAAAAAAAACATGGGCGCCGATCCGCAGCCTGCCGCCCTGTCCGCAGAGCAGATAGAGCATCCCCCTGTTCTGGATGCGTTCCGCCAGAGAAATCTTTGCCTTCGGCGCAAGCTCAAGATACAGCCGGTCAAATCCCTGCACCGGCGCCGCCTGAAACCTGCTGCCGTAACGGCATTTCCAATATAATATCTTTGCTGCGCTCTTTAACACATGTCCCACCCGGTCCATCTTCTATCCCTCATGCCTTCCCGCTGCCCTGTCTTAACAGGCTGCAGCGCTGCCGGCTGTCTTTCTAAAAGTTATGCCCTGCGGCCTTTTCGCGCAACAGATTCATAGACTCTGCCCAGTTTCTCCAGATGCCGTTCCAGACTGTAATGCTGCACCGCGTTCTTCCTTGCCGTCCCGCCGTATGCTTCTCTGACGGCGTCCTCCTCCAGAAGCCGGATCACCGCCTCTGCCATCCCCTCCACGTCACCGGGCCGGCAGAGTCTGCCGCTTGTGCCGTCCTGGATCAGCCCGGGGATACCGCCAACTGTCGTCGTCACAATCCCCAGCCCGTAACTCATCGCCTCCAGCACCACCATCGGCATCCCCTCATTGTAGGTGGGAAAAAGGAACACCGCGCTCTCCGCAAACAGACGCGCCTTCTCCTGCCCTCTCACCCAGCCTGGAAAGGTTACATGTTCCAAAAGCCCGCTGCGCGCAAACCCCTGCCGCACCGGCTCCATCTCGCCGTCGCCCGCCATCACAAGCCGCGCCGAGGGCACCTTCGCCGTCACCCGCTCCCAGATCGCCGGCATGTCGTAGCATCCTTTCCTTCGTCCCAGCTCTCCCACAAAAAGAACCTGCCTGCCGTCTCTTCCCCTGTCAAAAGGAACCTCAGGGATCAGACAGTAGTTCTCCAGCACCGTGATCCTCTCTGCCGGCACGATACAGGCCATCCGTTTCTTCCACTCCTCCGACAGGACAAGCAGTCTGTCACATTGCCGGTAGACCATGTCCACCAGCTTTCGCTTACTGCCGGACGCCTGCGTATAGAAAGCGTCAAACTCCGCCCCGTGGATGTGATTGACCACCGGGATACGAAACAGACGGCTCAGATAGATAAAAGGCATCTTCCGGTAAAAGCTGGGACCGAAGGAGGAATGAATATGCACCACATCAGGCCTCTGTAAAAGAAGCTGCCGGATAAAAGCGCCGTACCCCGCAACCGCCTTGCCAAACTTCTGCCATCTGCTCCCGTCACAGTAAGACTCCACATAGCAGATCTTAAAACGCTTCTCCAGCGCCGATCCTCTATAGCCGTTCACCACCGACGCGATCCCGCCCTTGACGGCGGCATTGGGAACGACCATGCAGATCTTCGTTTTTCTTCTCTTCGCAGTTCTTTCCATAAGGAATCCATCTTTCCTTCCGCAATCCGCAAACCATTTTCCTGACCCTTCCAGCACTGTAAAAATCAGGATATATTATCTAAGAATAGCATTTTTCCGATTGGTTTTCAAGGCTGTTCCACTTTCCGATTGCATTATTTGTGAATTCTGCTAAAATTGTAAAAGACACAAAATCCAGGAGAGACTGCCATGGTTTTCCATTCTTTTGCCTATTTATTGTTTTTTCCGATCGTCTATATCGTTTACTTCCTGCTGCCGCCCAGAGTCCGTTACCTGTGGCTTCTGGCTGCCAGCTGCTTTTTCTATGCCAGTGCGGACAGCCGCTATCTGCTCCTGCTCGGAGCGATCATCCTGCTTTCCTACGGCAGCGGCCTTCTGCTTGCCAGAGCCAGAGCCGCCGGACGTCCCCGCACGGCAAAAGGCCTTATGATCTTCACGGTATTTTGTAACCTGGGGCTGCTTGGTTACTGCAAATATACGAATTTCCTGTTGGAGAACGTCAACCAGATCCTGACGGCCCTGCACACGGACAGGCAGTTTGCTCCGGTACACGGCCTGCTGTCCCTTGGCATTTCCTTTATTCTGTTCCAGTCCGTCAGCTACACCGTGGACGTATACCGCGGCACGACAGCCGCAGAGAAGCATTTATTGAAATATGCCCTCTATCTGGCATTCTTCCCCAAGCTGATCTCCGGTCCCATCGAACGCGCCGGGGACATCCTGCCGCAGATTCACAGAGGCACCCGCTTTTCCCTGCAGAATCTGAAAGAAGGCTTATGCCTGATCCTGCTCGGCCTTTTCTATAAGCTGGTGATCTCCGACAATATTGCCGCCATCATCAATCCTGTTTTTTCCACATACACGGAATATTCCGGTCTGCAGATCGCGCTCGCCGTACTCCTGTTTGCTTTTCAGATTTACGGAGATTTCAGTGGTTATTCTTATATTGCTGTGGGCAGCGCCAAAGCCTTCGGCTTCCAATTATCAGATAATTTCATAGCTCCTTTTCACTCCGAAAGCATTGCCGAATTCTGGCGCAGATGGCATATAACATTAAACAACTGGCTTCGCGATTATCTCTATGTCCCTCTTGGCGGCAGCCGCAAAGGAATACTCCGCACCTGCCTGAATACAATGATTGTTTTTCTTCTAAGCGGTCTCTGGCATGGAGCCAATTGGACCTTTGTCATCTGGGGCGGTCTGAATGGACTTTATATTGTATTTGGTAATCTACTTAAACACGTTCGAAAAACTTCGGTGCCCGAAACAACTCATATTGGCCGAAAAATCGGCACCTTCCTCTTGACAGATCTTACCTGGCTGTTTTTCCGTATGCCAAATCTTCGTTCTGCTTTTGACCTCCTTGGTCATGCGGTCACACAGCCCGGGATCCGGGATCTTTTCAGCCTCGGTTTCCTGGATATCTTCCCTGACCTTCCGACCTTTGCCCTGCTGGCGGCATCCCTTCTGCTGCTGTTGTGGATCGACACCGTCATTTACAGGACGAAGGCCTCCTTCACGGTCTTCTTTTTCCAGCAGTCTTCTGCTTTCCGCTGGTTATTTGGTATCGTTATCTTGTTTGTGATCATTTTCTTCGGAGCGTATGGTGAATCTTATGAACAGACACAATTTATCTACTTCCAGTTCTGATCCCGCAGGGGTAAGCGGCGCTGCCGCATCCTCCCGGACAGTACGGTCAACGGTTTTCTTTCTGGCGAAGCTGTGTGCCCTTTTTGTGGCGCTGCTGTTCCTCTTCGGAAAGGGCATCATGCCGCAGTATCTCTACAGCTACAATGCCTCCCTGTTGGACAAGATGGAGCGGCTTACGTCCCTGACGGAGCCTAAGATCGTCCTGATCAGCAACTCCAATCTGGCTTTCGGCATGGACTGTTCCCTGCTGGAAGAAGCCTTTCAGATGCCGGTGGTGAATGCAGGCGTGCACGGCGGTCTGGGCAATGCCTTTCAGGAAGAGATCGCGAAAGTCAATATCACAGAAGGCGACCTTATCATCGTCTGCCACACGGACTATGACGATGACGACACCATCGTCGATCCTGTGATCGCCTGGCTGACGGTCGAAAACCATCCCGAACTCTGGCGGCTGATCCGCAGGAAAGATATTCCGGACATGTACTTTTCCTTTCCCGATTATGCCAAAAGGGTCATTTCCCTCTGGACTTCCAAGGAGGGCAATGTGCAGGATCACGGGACGGTCTACAGCCGCCTGGCTTTTAATGAATACGGGGATGTCAGCTTCGAGCGGCCGAAGCCGCAATATGAAAAAGAAGAGTTTTTTGAATTGTTCACGCTTCATGCACCGGCCGTAGGGGACGTCTGTATCGACCGCCTGAATGCGTTAAACCAGTATGTAACGGAGCGAGGCGCCGTCATGCTCGTGGCCGGATTTCCCGTTATGGACTGTGCCTACACGCCTCCTGTGGAAGACTATATCCGGTTTCAGACGACGCTGGAAGAACGGCTGGACTGCCCTGTGATCTCGGACTGCCGGGATTACTTTCTGGACTACGAATATTTCTACGACACGCCCTATCACCTGACAAATGAAGGCGCGAAGCTGCGCACCAGGCAGCTCATCCTCGATCTTCGGCGCTATCTGGAATCGCAGGAAAGAAGTACCAGCCCATCATCATAAGCAGGAAATTCCTGCCGATATAAAATGACACCAGATGTGCCTCCACCACGGTATAGACCGCCAGCACCGTAAACACCGCCAGGCCGCAGGCGTCTTTTCTCCTGTAGATCCGCCACAGGAGTGCCAGATGCGCCAGCAGGTACATGATGCCGGGCACGATGCCGTAGCGGTAGAACACCTTCACCCAGCCCATATCGAAATAATGTTCCATATTTTCCGGCCTGGAAAACAGCGACCAGGTCTGGATCATCCCGTCGTTGGCCTCCGTATCGGTCAGGGAAATGATCCTGCCGCTGATCCTGCGGTCGATCTTTGCCAGCGTCACGATATGCCGGTCGTCCAGCGGTTCCCCGTAATAGAATTCGCTCCACTGCACATCCCGCACTCTCTGGGCGCAGACTGCCGCATCCACGGAAAAGGCGATGCAGACTGCGAACACCAGCAGGCCGCACAGATAGCCGAACCGACCCTCCCGCAGAAATCTACAGTATGTCAGCGCGCAGGCTCCCACCAGAAAAGCCGTCGTGATCAGCATACTCGTCTTGGACCCGGACAGCGCATAAACGCCCACATTAAGCAGCATCAGAAACAGATACAGATACCACTTCATCCTCTCGAAATAGACATAGACCGCCATCACCAGCAGCATCAGGAACATGCAGGATAATGCATTGGGATGTCCCATACCCAAGGTGTACCGGGTTTCTTTCGCCGGCTCCACACCGATGTAGATGGTCGTCTCCGCGGACTCCCGCCCGTAAGCCTGCGTCAGGCTGATATCCCCATAGATTCCCGTCACCGAGAGCAGCACGATCACCGCGCAGCCAGCCAGCGTCACATAAAAGGCATAGCGCATCATCTGTTTAAGCGGAATATTTTTGCACGCGGCCACGAAAGTGACGATCCGGATCAGTTCATTGGCCCCCGTCACCCAATATGAGAAAAAAGCCAGCAGCTCCAGCCCTACGATCCAATGCCACTCTTTTTTGCTGTAGTCTGTCAGCAGCAGTTTCAGGAGAAAGATCAGAAAGGTGATCTGGAACAGCCGCCCCTCGAACGGATTGATCAAATTGCTCTTGTCCACGATGACAATAAGCAGCTCTATCGTCAATCCGCCATAAAAAAGATACCACGGCATCCTGCTTTTTTTCAGCTTTCGGTAAAATTCCATTCCTGTTCCGCCTCCTTACGCATTTCCTGTCTCTTTGATCTATCCGTTACTGTCCGGCTCTCAACAGCACTTCGTCAAAGGCAGGGCCTACCTGCCCAGACAACGCGCAGCCGCACCATGCACTCTACGCATCCCCTGCATGCAGAGAAGCTTCGTCTTCTTACAAAGGATCCCTGTCCTTCCGATCCGCGGCGCCATCAAAAAGGCGTACTCCTCCTGATGCTCCCGCAGATATGCCGGATAACTTTCGTCGATGGGCACCCGCACGAATCTGGCATTCCGCCCGAAGATATCCTCCCCGCACAGCAGTCTGTCCACCGCTTCCTTCAAATATCTGGCTTTGTTATATTCCTGATGGGCCGCCGCCTGTACCTTGACGCCGATCCGTTTCGCCACATCCCGCTCGCCGTCGCCTCCCATATAACCGAAGTGCCAGCCGCCGTCCGCAACCCGCACGCTCCGCGGATCTTCCGGAGCCACCTCCCGCAGATAAACGATCCCCTCCTCCGGCAGGCTGCCGAAGCTGCAGACCTTCGTGCCAAGCCACTGTTTCTTCTCCACACCCGGAAATTCTCCCGTGATCGACAGCAGATTGCCCGATATCTCTTCCATGTTTAAGAAGCAGTAGAACATCCGCTGCGCCAGATGATATATTTTCGAAGCGTCAAAATGTGCCAGCACCTTCTGCAGCGTCCGCGGATCCGGAATCTCATCCACATCACTGAAAATGACAATATCGTCAGGTTTGCATCCTCGCATGCCGCGGATCAGCTGATTCTTCTGAAACTTGTCCCGCTCATGAGTCGTCACGCCGCTCATGGGCGAATTGTCCACCGCCACATAGACGATCTTATCCGCAAATTCCCGGAACATCTCCCGGTTCTTCGCAAAGATCATCTCCTTCGGCTCCCCGGAAAAAGTCACCGTAGACTCCTCCAGCACAAACTTATCCACATAAGGCGCCATGATCTGCATTCTCAGCTTCAAAATATCCAGTTCATTAAAAAAAGGGATGCAATCGTAAATCATTTTTACCTCCATTTGCGCCAGAACAGAAACGGCCTGACCGTATCCTTCACCTTCTGCCACCTGACCTTCCAGGGGTTCTCAAACTTCGGATACTGCGCGTTTCGCCCCCGCCATTTATGAAAAAGAAAGGGCGCCTCCACGTCCATCACTTCCGGAATCATATGCTCGTGCCCGAAATATTTCGCTACCTCGATCGGCGCAAACCGCATACCCGCGTCCTCGATCACATTTTTATATTTACAGCACAGAAACGTATCCTCGTTGTAGTTGTCGTCTTCCATTTTTTCCCACTTGAGAGCCGCCTGTTTCGGGAAGTCCAGCAGCCGTTTGCTGCGGATGGAAACGCTGTTGCCCACCCGGCAGATCTGCCCCTTCGTGTCGCGGTAGGCATAGTCATTTGCAGGCAGCGGCCAGGGCGAACCGATGTAATCATACTGAAGAAATTCCTCCCGCCAGCTCTCCGGATGCACCACAAAACCGTCCGCATGTACCAGCAGCATATAGTCCGTATGAATATGCTCTCCCAGCTCATAGACCATTTTGTAATTAAATTTATCAATATTGTCCAGCTTTGATGTATGGGAATACCGTATGCTGCGCGGCAGGGTAAGCGGTTTTCTGTGGGTGATCAGCACCACATCCCCGAACTCGATCTGCCGCATACTGTACTGCATCGCTTTGATCGTCTCATACAGATCCACGCTGGTCATTGCCGCCAGCGTGACATTGGGCAGTTTCAATTTACCGGCCATCATGTCCTCCCTTCTCAGGAACAACCGTTCCTTACTCCTCCACCAGTTTCACATAAGCCTTATGGTAGTACTGCATCACCGCCAGATTCAGCCAGTTGCCGGCATCCTCCGTCAGATCGTTAAAGTCAAAAAGGGCGGGCCTTGCGGAATAGGGCCTGATCTCCACATCCACCACCGTCTCATCCACATAAATCCTGTGCCGTTCCATGGCTTCCTCATAGAAAGTCTGTGCCTCGCCGTTATATAACGAACGTAGTGCCGATATGCCGGCATACGTATTTTTATCCCCCGTAAAACACCACACCACAAGAACCAGCAGCAGGAATGCCGCCGTCATCCTGCCTCGCGTCTTTTCCAGAAAAGTGCCCAGCGTCTCGCCCGCGCCGCTTCGCCCTCTGTGGGCAAAATACCCCAGCCAGTAGGCTGTCACCAGAAACAGACACAGATAATATACCATTTGGATGATATTGTCCACTCTGGCCAGCCCCACCATCCCCAGCGCAAACAGGGTCGGGGTGAACATGGCGGCAAGCACGCAGAAAGCCCCAAACGTCACCAGCACCGGATGCGCAAACGTCCGTCTGGACTGTTTCATCATTTTCCAGAGCACCGGGAGCAGCAGCAGCCAGATCAGGAGCACAAACACCGGTGTCCAGCGGATCATATAGACCACCGCATTGTAAAAGGACAGCACCACCGACACAAGCGCCGAATACCCTTCATCCGTATCCAGACTGCTGCGCTGGATATTCCCCGGCGCCAGTATATTGAACAGAAACCCGACTGTACCCGTACAGAAAGGAATCGCCACCGCCACGATCTTCCTGCGGTTGACGACCACCGCATAGAGCAGCAGAAAGACCATCAGAATCTCCGCCTGCAGTCCGGTCACCAGATTGCCGCCGCCCACGATCACCGCCAGCAGCGCCGCGGTCACACACAAAAGCACTTCCCGGGACTTTTTCGGCGTCCACAGGGCGGCCGAGATCGCCGCCAGCGTAAAAAACCACACCGACTGCATCAGCACATAATGTGTGGCCCCATTGTACCAGTAGATTCCCTCATAAGGAGCCTCCAGGACCTGATAGAACAGAAAAAGCAGAAGAAACATCACAAAACTGCCGCCTGCCCCCTCTGCACCCAGCCATCTGCACAAAATATGTTTTCCCAGAACAAACGTTGAGCCTGCAAACATACCGACCATCACCACCGGCACGACCCAGGCCGTCTCATAATGAAAATTCATGGGCGAAAGCGCCATCAGAAAACAGGATACATAAGTCCCCTGCCAGTCCCGGTAAAAAGTCATATTCTGCTGCCACGCTGTCCGGATCGACTGCCACACGGAACCGGTCGCCAGCCAGGTATCATGTACCGCCCTGCCGTAATCATAATCATCCGCACACATCACGTTATATCTGCCCAGCAAAAGCAGCGGCAGCAAAGATACCGCCAGCAGGATCCCGGCATATATCGCCATTCTTTTCATCGGTATCCGTTCTATATGCTCTGTCAGCGCCCTGCCGACAAGTCTATACTTCATCAGATTATCCAATTTGTTTTCCTTCTTTCCGGATATTCATATAAAACGGAAGTGTCTGCTTATACTCCTCAAATTCATCAAAGGGTATCACTGTCGGTGAGACGACGACATCATTCTCCAAACCGATATCGGCGGATATATTCCACACCTGTTTCAATTTATTTTGCAGATCCATTCTGTTTCCTTTGACTATTGCTGTAATATCTATATCCGATTCATGATCAAAATCTTCTCTCGCGTAAGAGCCATACAAATAAATCGCAACAACATCATTTCCATACACGGAGCGATAAGATTGCGCCATCTGTCTTGCTATATTATCAAGCTGCATTTTTGTACACATAGCGGCTCCTTTCTCATATTTCCTCATCTCACCCCCGCGCCGGGAGAATCTTACGCACCCGCCGCATCACGCCCCGCGCGATCTTGCCTGCGTATGCCTTCTTATAGATATACTGCCCGTGCAGTTCCATCAACTTGAGCCGCAGCCCCGCCGGCCGCACATTCACGGCCGCATACTTCTTCGACGTCTTCTTATAGGCGGCAAGCTCCTGCCTGCACGCTTCGGCCGTAAAGACCCTGCCTTTGCGGTCCATATAATGCCAGCCCTCGTAGATATTCTGTTCCGATGCCCAGTAACCGTCAGACACATTATGTCTGGCCCAGTACTTGGGCGCCAGGATATACTCCACCGTATCGCTCGTAAAAGCCGGAAAATAGGCAAACGAAGAATTCGCCAGCAGCAGATATTTCGCATTTTTCAACACACTGTAGTCTTTTGCCAGATCAAAATTGTACGCCGGAATGCCGGGCAGCAGCTTCCCTGCTTCCTTCACATCATTGGTGATGATCATAAACTCCATCGCCGGGTTGATCCTGCGCATCTGCTTCATGCCCATGAGCCAGTATTTTTTCCGCAGAAAAAGCTCCGGCGAACCCATATAGTCACTGCACCGCAGATGCAGGATGCACAGATTGTCCCTGCTGTATTCCTTACAGTCGTACTCCGGCCTGACCGCCAGCCACTTTTTGATCTCTTCTTTATGGGCAATAAAATAATCCTCTGCCTGCAGGTTCCCGTAGAGCAGCGTATCGTCCTCCACCGCAAACAGCGCCTGGTCGGTGTCCGTGACATAGACGCCATGCGTCAGGTCGTGTCTGGAGTTGCCTGCAAAAAGTCTCGTCTCTTTCTCCTGAAAGACTTTCTGATAATCCTCCTTCTTCGAAGGGACGCCCATATCCAGATCCATAAAGTACAGCCCGCAGTCACTGTGCATGTTATTGGCAAAATGCTCCGGATCCAGCACGCTGAATGCATACCCTTTATCCAGCGCAATGCATCTGGTCGTAATATAGAAGAACAGCTGATTGCCCAGCCCGAAGCCTTCCTGTGTCTCAATTCCTAACATCCTGATTCTCCATTCATCCTCAGCCCGGATGCGCAAACCGGGCCTTTAAGCAGCACCCGCCTGCACCTGCGTCATTGTAATTTCGTCTCCACGATCTTCTCGCCGTCCACTTTGTAGATCACATCACACTTGGCGATGGTATTGAGGCGGTGGGCGATGATCACCATCGTCTTCCTGCCGTGGAAATTGTTGATCGCATCCATGACCGCCTTCTCCGTATCATTGTCCAGCGCCGAAGTGGCCTCGTCAAACACCAGGATCTCCGGATTGTGATAAAGCGCCCTGGCGATGCCCAGACGCTGCCGCTGTCCGCCGGATATTCTGACACCCCTGTCACCTATGGTCGTATCCAGCCCTTCCGGCAGTTCCTCCACGAATTCTTTCAGCTGCGCCTCCTCCAACACCTCCCAGATCCGCCTGTCGTCTATCTTGTCCGCATCTATACCGAAGGCGATATTGTCCCGGATGGACTCGTCGATCAGATAGATGGACTGCGGAATATAGCCGATCTTTGAAAGCCAGTCCGCATAATTATCGAAAATATTCACCCCGTCGCAGGTGATCGTCCCCGCCTGCACCCGCAAAAGCCCCAGCAGAATATCCACAACCGTAGATTTCCCGGCGCCGGAAGGGCCCATGATGCCCACCGACTGACCTTTTTTTACTTCCATATGAGCGTCGGTAAAAATATTCTTCTCCGTATTCGGATAGGCGTAGGTGATATGATCCAGCACGATCTTATCCTGCAGATGCGTCCTGACCTCCTGCGTCTGCGCCCCGCCTCCTCTGGCCAGCCCGGTCACGCTGCCGTTTACGTCCATCTTCATATTTGCCGTCAGATTTTCATACAGATAATCCAGACAGGGCTGGGAATAGGCGATCTCCGACAGATACGTATTGATCCGGTTCGTCCCCGGCATCACCCGGATTCCCGCCACCGCAAAAGCCGACAGCTGAGGGATCAGCACCGTGATATTGCCGCCCCGCAGCATATACAGCATGATAAACAGAAGCATCGACGCCATAAAGATCGTCTCGATCAGCAGCCGCGGCAGATTGTTGAACACCGCGTAATTTCTGGCCACATCCGCGCCGATGGCGCCGCTCTCATAATAATTGCGCACGAAAAATTCTTCCCTGTGCAGCACCTTGACATCTTTTAACCCGTAGATCGACTGAATCCTCCACTTGGCGATCCGGGACTGGATCTGCTGATTCTTATGCCCGATAGCGTTGAGTCTGGGCTTTAACACCTTCGTGATCATCAGTGTCATCCCCAGGAAAATACAGAAGATAAAAAGCGACATGGCCGGACTCACCACCACCAGCACGATACAGAGGAAACCCGCCACCACGATCTCCGTCACCATCTGGATCATCACCAGGATCATCTGAAATGCATTGGGAATATCGCTGTCCGTCAGCCGGAATACCGTAGGGATGTCCGCCCCCAGATATTCCTCGTAGGGTCTGTTCAGAAATTCCCGCATCACGCGGCTGATCATGCGGTTGCGGTTGCGCGTAACGAAGGTATTCTGCACATAAGTCTGAAACAGCAGGTACGCATTCTTGACCACATACAATGCGATCAGTGCGCCCAACATAAGGATGATAAGCTGTCTGCTCGTCTCTATATGCAGCGCCTCCGTCACCTTACCCACCAGTTCATTCTCCATAAGCTGTTCCGGATCCATGATCGCCTGCACCACTGGCAGGAGCATAGACACCCCGACGGTCTCCAGCAGTCCGCCGATCAGGATCAGCAGCGCCAGACCCGCGATCTGTCTTTTCTGTTTTCTGTCGAAAAGATAGCTTACCTTTTGCAGCAGGGTAACTTTCTTTTCCTGATTTTCTTCTGATGTATGTTTCTTCATGAAATCGAGTCCCTTTCATAATGCAGGGTATCTCCCCTGCGCATCCTGTCCGTGCGCGTCGTCACCCTGCAGTGACTTTCTGCATATCCGCCCGGTAGAAATCCTCACAGTCCCAGCCGTTCAGCCACCGGTCCGGCGCCAGCACTGTCTTGTGCGGATTTTTATTCAGATAGGAAGCCCACCAGCTGAAACTGCTGTTGGCCAGTATGTTATGCCTGCATCTGCTCATCAGCAGGAATTCCGCGTAGTCCCTTCCCATACCGCTGTCCGGAACATCCGTCAGCGCCACAGGCTCTATCTGTCCTCTGTCAGCCCATTCTCCGGCCCACTGTTTATCGTTGGTAAAAAGATAAAAGACGCAGCCCGGGTGCATCTTTTGCATCCGCGCCATAGCCGCCCGGTAATAGTCTTCCGTGCAGATGCCGCCAAAAAGCGCCTGATTCTCCGGCAAGAGATAATCGCCCCTGCGGATATGCACGCTCACCGACTCCGTAGCCGATGTCTGCGCAAGCCACTGAGCCAGCGTCCTGCCGCCCGCATCATGGGCTGCTTTGTAAGGCGTAGACGTGCTCCGGCTTCCACCAATGCCGCAGGCTTTCGCCTCAGCCGCAAGAAGTCTGTCCGGATCCAGCGTATCCTTCACCTGCCCGGTCACTGTCTGAAAATACTTCTCCGTCTGCCAGTACCCTTCCAGATAAATATCATCCCAGGTCAAAACCGCAGGCTTATATCTTTTATCTTCCTCGAAATAAGCCTTCTTCTTCCTACCGCACAGCTTCCGCCGTATTTTATGCCGAAGCTGCGGCGAACAGTCCAGCATCGCTTCCAGCTCCGGTCTGGAGGCCCGCTCATATGTGATGCCAAAAGCGCCGAGCGCAGGCTCTCTCTGTCTGTCTTCCTCGAATCCCGACACGTCGTCGATCTTCACTGTCCGGCCCTGGCTTTTAAGTTGTAAATATAAGGCATACTGGAACATCTGATTGCCCAGACCGCCTGCAAGCTGTATTATGACCATTCCTCTGATCCCAATTCAAAAACATCTGTTATGAAAACATTTGTAATTTAGCATTCGTCCTGTCGCGTCACCGCCCGATATGCAGCATCTTCCTGACCTTCACCTTCAAGGGAATGATCAGCTGTTCTTCTATATGGATCCTGCGGCTGTAGCGCTTCGGAGATTTCAGAAACAGGCGCATCTTCCTGCCGTCTCTCGGATCCGCCACCGGACAGCCAAAGGCCGCATCGTAGTGTTCCTGATTCTCGATAATAATTTCTGTTATTTTATTTAAATACGTTTCTCTGTCAGCCCTCCCCGACTTCTCCATCTGGTCATAGAAGAGCAGCAGCCTTTTATAAAAAAAATAATCATGAATATCTGCGAGATCCTGCCTTCCCATTCCCTTGAGAAACGCCGTCTTCTCATAATAAGCCGGAATCTGGTCCGTAAAGGTGCGCGGATTGATCTGTGTATTCATGATGCTTCCCTCTCTGTCTATTATATAGTTATAACAGGCCGTGTCAAGGTAAATACAGCATTCCGCCCGGGCAAGGGCCATCGTGGCAAACATGATATCTTCATACCATTTCCCCACCGGAAAAGCGATACCCGTAAGGATCTCCTTCTTATATAGTTTATTCCACGCCGCATTCTGGATCGCATACTCCTTCGTCTCCTGCACATAATACTGCAGTGCTTCCTGCCCCTGAAACAGCACCGCCCGGTCTACCGAGGCATCCTCCGTATGCGTCTTATACACCTGCCGGTATCTGCAGATGGCCAGATCCGCCCCCTGCTCCTGCAGCGCTCCAAGCATTTTCTCATACATATCCGGGTCGATCCAGTCGTCCCCGTCCACGAAGCCGATATAGCTGCCCTTCGCAATGGCGATCCCTCTGTTTCTGGCCTCCGCCGGGCCGCCGTTTTCCTTATGAACGACCTGCACCCGGCTGTCTTTTGCTGCCAGACGGTCACAGATAACACCTGTATCATCGGTAGAGCCGTCGTCCACCACGATGATTTCCAGATTGCGGTAAGTCTGGGCACAGACAGAGCCCACGCCCCGCTCAATATAAGCGGCGATATTGTAAGCCGTCACGATCACCGAGATCAGATCCTTCTGCGCCTCTTCCCTTATTCCGGCCGGCCGGTAGTGTTCCAATATTTTCATCTGTTTCTTTTCCCTTTACGCTTTCTCTGATATCAAATGGCGTTACTTCCCGCAGCTGCCTGTGTGCAGGCTGTACGTTCTAAAGCATTCTAAAGCACTTCCTGTGTCAGATGCAGATGCATCCACTCCTGGAACATCAGCACATACCAGATCTGTACCCGCCAGATTCCCCGCTCCACATAGTCTTCCCACATCCTGCGGACCGCATCCGCATTCAGAATCCCCTGCTGCTCCAGCACTGCCCGATCAAGCAGACTCTCCGCCCATGCCCGCAGCGCCGGCTCCAGCAGCCACTTCTGCAGCGGGATGCTGAATCCCTTTTTGGGGCGTTCCATCAACTCTGCCGGCACGTACCTGTATAAAATATCACGCAGAACCTTTTTCGTAACGCCGTCCTGCCGTCTGTAAGACAGCGGCAGCCTCCAGGCAAACTCCACCACATCCTTATCCAGCATCGGCACCCTCGTCTCCAGAGAGACCGCCATGGCCGTCCTGTCCACTTTGTTCAGAATATCGTCGGGATGATACATCTGCAGATCCATCAACATCAGATTGTGCTGCGGACAGGAGAGCACGCCGGACGGATAAGTATCCATCACCGTCGGACAGGCGTCCGTTACAGCCTCCGGCCTCACAAGCTCAAGTCCCTCTCCGATCTGCGACCGCAGATACATGTCTTCTATCCCGGCTGCCCCCAGCAGTCTGGCTCTCACTGCCCCCGGGCCGCTGCGGTACCTGTCCATACTGCCGAGACAGGCGCCGGCCGCCCTGCGCGCCACCGTCGGGATCCATCTGATCCTGTTCCAGCTCCGCGCCAGAGAGCCGTAAGTATTGTACCCGCAGAACAACTCGTCCCCGCCGTCTCCACTCAGAGATACCGTCACGTGCTCCCGCGTCATTCTGCTCACCAGATAAGCAGGGATCTGCGAGGAATCCGCAAAAGGTTCCCCGAACATGCCCGCCAGATGCGGGACCACATCCCGGGCCTCCTTCTCCGTAATATACAGCTCAGTGTGATCCGTTCCCAGATGCGCCGCGATCTGCTTCGCCACATCGGCCTCATTGAACTTCTCATCCCACATGCCGATCGTAAAGCTCTTCACCTTCCGCTCACTCAAGGACTGCATCAAAGCCACCACCGTGCTGCTGTCGATTCCCGCGGATAGAAAAGCCCCCACCGGCACATCCGCCATCATCTGTCCGCGGATCGATTCCTTCAAGAGGTGTTCCAGCTCCCTGGACGCCTCCTCCTCACTTCCTTTAAAAAGCTGCGCCTGTCCCATCAGCGCCGTCTCATACATGGACCAGTAAGTCTTTGTCTCATACTGCCGGAAGGGACAGCGGATCTTTAAGATCTTTCCCGGCTGCAGTTTCCAGATCTTCTCATAGATCGAATAGGGGGCCGGAATATAACCGTACCGGAAATACTGCCGCAGGACCCCCGTATTTATCCCGTTGTCAAACCCGTCCAGAGCTGTGATGGAGTTTAAGTCCGAGGCAAATACAAACCGTTCTCCCCGCACAAAACCATAATATAACGGCTTCTCCCCCACCCGGTCACGGGCCAGCGATAACACCCGCTCTTTTTTATCATATACCGCTATGGCGAACATCCCTTTTGCCATGGCAAGTGTTTTCTCCAATCCATATGCAGAGACTGCCTCCAGAAGCACCTCCGTGTCAGACGTGCCTCTGAAAGCAGCCACTCTCCGCTCTTCAAGCAGCCTTGCACGGATCCTCCCGTAATTATAGATTTCCCCGTTGTAGGCCATTACATAGCGTTCGTTATGCGAAACCATAGGCTGTGCCCCCGACGGTGTCAGATCCACAATGGAAAGGCGCCTGTGCCCGAGGACTACTTCCTTATCCTCTGATGCCCAGATCCCGGAAGCATCCGGCCCCCTGTGTAACATCCGTTCGTTCATCCGCTCTATATTACGCTGCCAATCCGCTCCCCAATTACAAAATCCGGCAATCCCGCACATATATTCATCCCCTCCCGCCATAACGGCTCAGCCTCCGGCTTCCCCGCTGCGAAATCTGTCTGTTCCCGTTCTCCTGCCTGTTCCTCGTCTCCCGCCTGACCGGTTTCTTCCTCAATCCATTCCGCCCCTTACTCCACGATCTCCGCATATTCTCCCCGCGCGATCCTGTCCGCGATGGTCACCCGCGCCGTCTCCATCTCCGTTTTCCACCGGTCGTATGATTCCTCCCAGGACTGATACGCATCTTCCCCGCGTTTATCTGAAAAAGTATAGTGCTCCAGCAGATACTCCCGCAGAAAATCCGTACACTTCTCGGCCCCTACGGCATTGGTATGACTGCCGTAATCCGCAAAATCCTCTTCAAAGACAATCCCGATCTCTTCATAATGATTGTTCATGTTCAAAAAACGGTAACCGCAGGCTGTCACGATCTCTTCCATATAATTATACATCTGCTGTTCTTCCAGAGATTCTCCGTAAGGCGAGACAATAAACAGTCCCTCTTTTCCCTCTTCCTGCAAAAAGGAGAGCAGATCCCGCAGGCACGCTTCCTGTTCCGGCGGGATGGCTCGCTGTCCCTCTGCGCCGCCGCAGTCCGGCATGGGCTGCGGCCCCACCTCGTCCTTAAAGGTATAGCCCTTGTACGGATGGGCCTTTCGATATGCCATATTGGCCCACTCCGAAGGCAGGGCCAGCATCTTCCAGTTGGTATGGTACTTCATGATATCCAGATAATAACTGAGCCTGCCCTCCTCATCCTCTTCCGGCACCAGCGCCTGGATCGTCCTTACACGCTGCAGTGAATAGCGCATGTTATCCGTCACACCTCTGGTGTATGCCATATTTTCCCGCATTCCTTCGTCCTCTATGGTAAACATCCGCATCTCAAAAACATACAGCGAAGGCGACTGGCTCTTCTCCGTCTCCTCCACAAGATACTTCATGGCGGCCGGGCGCTGCACATTAGAAGACAGCGGATACATGGCGATCCCGGTCTCCCCCCACAGCTTCGGCGCCGCATAGTAGGGGAACACAGGACTTGATCCGATCATCACGATATCCAGCGAGTCTTTCTTCTCCGCATAAAATCCGGAAAAACGGTCCTTCACGTCGCCGTTCGTCCTTACCATATAAGATACCGGCACAAGCAGCAGCAGAAAGATTCCCACAAATCCCGCTATCTGCACAGCAATCCATAATTTACTCTGCTTCATGCTGTCCTCTCCTTCCACAGGTTCCTCCCATGATCTTTTCAAAGTATGCCTGCCACAATCCGTTCACCCGCTCCGGCGCCAGCCGTTCCTGAATCTTCGCGGCTTCCCTGCCCAGCCGGTCCCCGAAATCCGGATCCCCCAGCACACGATCCATGGCCTGCTCCAGCGCTTTCCCGTCTCCCGCCGGAATGATCAATCCATTCATACCATCTGTTATTAACTCGACAGTGCCCCCGCTCGGCACATCCGTAGCGATCACCGGCAGCCCGCCTGCCAACGCCTCGATCAAAGCATTGGAAACCCCTTCCGAATAAGATGTCAACAGAAAAAGAGCCGCCCGCCGGGTCTGCCTGGCCACATCCGGAATCACCCCGGGCAGAAACACCCTGTCCGCCACACCAAGCTCTGCAGCCAGCGCTTCCAGATGCCCGCGCAGCTCTCCCTCTCCATATATAGTCAGCGTATACGCCGGATACCGCTTTGCCAGAGCCGCAAAGGCCCGGATCATCATCTCATGATTTTTGTTCGCATCCATGCGTCCCACGGACACGATCCGTTCCTCCCGCTTTCCTTCATATCTTGGTCTTATAAAATCAGGGTTCAGGGAGTTCGGTAAAATAACAGCCCGTTTCTGAACGATCCTGTGAAAAAAATAACGGGAACGTTCCGTCTGCAATATGATGCCTCCCGCAAGTGGAAAAAGAAGATTGGCCAGCAGCCGCATGAGCCGGCCCGGATATTCCTCCTTCGCCTCCCCCACCACAGACACCACTGCCTTCGTCTTTGTGAACATTGTCGTAACAACTGTCATGAAATTATTTTTGCCGATGCATGATAACACCAGGTTGGGTTTCTCCCTTTTCCAGATCCGGCGAAGCTTACTCACCCGGCGGCAGAAATTAATAATACGGCTGTTACTCAATTCCGCCTCCGTCAGATCGGACAGGACTCTTCTCACCCCCGGCGGCAATGCATACTCTTCCGCTGCCGGAAACTGATACTGCGTGACCATAGTCACCTGATATCCTTTTTCCTGAAAATACCCGGCCAGATTTACGAATACCCGCTCGGCCCCTCCCTTATGCAGGGACCCGATATAAAAACATATGTGCTTTTTCCCCTTTTTTCTTTTCATCGTTTTGCATAAAATCCTTCATTTTTATTTTTAAAGAGTCAAATTTCGTGCTTTTTCTTCATTTCTCCTGCAAAACTTCCAGAAAACACTATTTTTATTAAATTTACATTTGTTTTCTTTATTTAAATTGTATGCGCAATTTATATTATTATCTGTCTTTTTGCCTTTAAAACAATTCACTTTCCAAATCTGATCTTACTTTTTTACAGCATTCCACAAGTTATGATATGCCATATTTTGACAGTTGCTGCGTGATCAAAACCGTACACTGCAAAATATGCAGTTTTTCTGCATTATCCTTCTTTTTCTGCAGATGCCGTCCCGGATTCCGTTGTGCTTTCATCTGTGATTTCGTTCGTCCTGTGCCCTTCATTTTATGCTTTGCATCGTAATCCGGGGCCATAATCTTCGAATAAATAACACCATACAACTGCAGAAACTCCTGTTATCATCTCCTGCAGGCCATTCTTTCAGGAACGCATATACGTCTCATACCACTGCTGGAATACAAAGAAAGACCACGTTATTTTTGAGTAATTCGCGCCTGTAGCCGGACCGGCATCACCTGTTTTTATATACTCCCCAACCTTGCCGGATACATACTCCGCATCAAAAACACCCTGTTTTTTTAGATATTCATAACTGCTGTAATCTGACAGCTGCTCCCGCAGCGGCCCCCGCAGCCACTTGTCCAGAGGAACACCGAAGCCCACTTTCGGACGCTCCAGCAGCTCCTTCGGAATATAATCATAGGCGATATCTTTCAGAATATACTTCTTACTGCCGCCCGCGTATTTGTACTTATGCGGAATCCTAAACGAGCATTCCATCACTTCTTTATCCAGGATCGGGCATCGGGATTCCAGAGAATACTTCATGGACGCACGGTCCACCTTGCAGAGAATATCCCCCGGCAGATACGTGTCCATATCAAGCAGCATCCTTCTGATCTGCCAGTCCTGCACACCGTATCCGCTCTCGGTCAGATACTGGACCGGCAGAGCCTCTTCTCCTGCCGGAAGTCTCTTTACCATCGCTCTGGCCCTGGCAGGATAGTTCCCGGCGCCAAACTGCGTCTTGCTCTCCCGCTCCCTGTTCCCGGCGATCACACGCACCTTAAAGGGCAGTCTCTCCTCCATATGCATCTGCCTGATCCCCGGCAGGTTGCACAGGCCGTGAACCATACCGCCCAGCCTGTCCAGTTTCTGAGCCTGTCCCACATTGTCATAAATATTGTAGCCGCAGAAGAATTCATCCCCGCCGTCCCCGGAGAGCGCAACCGTCACATGCTCTCTCGCCAGCTGGGATACCATCATGGTCGCGATCTGTGAACTGTCCGCAAACGGTTCATCATAATACTTCGGGATGCTCTCCACCAGCTTAAACATATCCTGCTCGTCGATATAAAGCTCCGTGTGGTCTGTTCCCAGATGCTCCGCCACGGCTCTGGCATATTTCGCTTCATTATATTTTTCCTCATGAAAACCAATAGAAAAGGTCTTCACGGGGCTTTCCGAGCATTCCTGCGCGATCGCCGTCACCAGAGACGAATCATAACCGCCGCTCAGAAAAGATCCCAAAGGCACATCCGCGATCATGCGCATCTTCACGGACTGCCTAAGAAGCGTCTTCAACTGCTCCTTCGCCTCTTTGTAATCTTCGATCCGCTCCGTCTGCGCCCGGTGGTAGGCCTCTTTGATATCCCAGTATTTCCATGTACTGATCCCGCCCTGATGAAACCGCAGAACCGCCCCCGGCTCTACCTTGTAGACATTCTGACAGATACTCTCCGGCGCATTGATATACTGCTGGAAAAGATATCTGGATAACACCCGCTCTTCAATCTTCGCCGTAAAACCCGGACACTTCATGATTGGTTTCAACTCCGAGGCAAACACAAGCTCCCCATCCTCATACCAGTAGTAGAGCGGCTTCTTGCCGATCCGGTCCCGTACCAGATATACTTCCTGCGACTCCCTGTCGTATAAAGCGATGGCGAACATGCCGTTGAACCGCTCCAGGCACGCTATGCCCCATTTTAAATAGGCGGCTATGATCACCTCCGTGTCACAGTCTGACCGAAAGGAATAGTCCGCCAGTTCTTCTCTCAATTCCTGAAAATTGTAAATCTCTCCATTATATACGACAGAAATCCGTCTGTCCTCTGAATGCATCGGCTGGTGCCCCAGCTGCGACAGATCCAGAATAGAGAGCCGCCGCTGCGCGAATCCCACCTGCCAGCCGCCGCGCATCTCATAGATCTCCGCGCCGCTGTCGTCAGGCCCTCTGTGATACATCGTATCGTTCATCGCCCGCAGCTGTTCTTCCGTAATCCTCTTTCTGCTGATATAACCACATATTCCACACATAGACAGTCTCTTCCTCCACGGTCAACGCACGTCCTTCTCCAGAAAATACTCCTTATACTCCCCGAAGTCCTTGCACTCATGATCCACGGACTCCACCAGCTCCACGTACTTCTCCTGCAGCAGCGCCCTGTAATTCTCGAAATTATTGCATCCCTTCCTGCTCCAGGCGAAAGGATGCGTCAGAATCTGCACTTTATCATAACCCGTGATACTCTGTTCGTCCGGATATCCATAACGCCAGATATGGTTTGCATCCGACATATATTTGACCTTCAATTCCGTATCATCCGTTATTCTATCTGCAAATGTAAAGAAATCATCCTGATAGGCATTCAGGATCCCTTCCATCTTGATGTTCTCCCGCAGGATATCCTTCGACGGCCTGTGAACGGAGAATTCCGTGATCTCAAATCCGAACATTTCACTTAAGATCTCCATCTCCATTTTGATGCGCCCGCGCACCTGCTTCATGTCCGTCATCCCGTTCAGCGCAAAATGCAGGCCTATATGCTGCCCTCTCTCGTGCATATCCTTGATCATATCCATATTCTTCCGGGAAAGGATATTATAGGAGTTGTTCGTCCACTGGAAAAAGTATGTAGATACAAAGTCCATACTCTGCTCCACCCGCGCCATCTGATAGGCCCTGTCCACGCTGTACTCCACATCATGCCGCATGATAACGAACTTCTCCCGGCCAAGCGCCTCCGCATAACCGCAGTGCCTTCCGGTGGCCTGTATGATTCTGATGATCTCTCTGTAGTCGTCATATGAAAACATAGTATTTCCTCGCTTTTTATCATTTTATCGGGAATTGCCCGGCCAGACCAACGCCTGTCAGATCATTCCATACTGTGATTGTAACAGCACCCGGCCCGTTGGTCTACCATTTTTTTCAGGACAGGTCTGTCAGGGCAGCCGTCCGGCCTCCTGCTTCCCTGCCGCCGAATCTGTCCCTTTCCGGTCATCGCTATCCGTCACACAACTCTTCAATGTATGCCTTCCACTGTTCATAAACCGCCTGTCCGCCGGCCCTGTCGGCAATTTTGCGGGCTTCTCTTCCCAGCCTTTCCGCCAACTCTCTGTCTTCGATCAGGCGCAGGATCCCCTCCTCCAGCGCCTTCTGGTCTTTGATGGGAATCAAAAGCCCGTCCTTCTCGTGGGTCATGATCGTGCGCGGGCCGCCACAGGGGCAGTCTGTCGCCACGATCGGCAGCCCCAGCGCCATGGCCTCCATCAGCGCATTCGGCAGCCCCTCCCAGTCCGAAGTAAAAGCAAACAGCGCCGCGTCCGCCAGTTCTTTTTCCAGACTGTCGCTGGCCCCCATCAGGTGCACATAGGACTGGGCCTGGTTCTCTTCTATGATCCGCTCCAGAATCTCCTTCGTCCCGTCAAAAGAATCCCCGCCGTATATTTTAAGATCATACGCCGGATACTTCTTATGCACTTCCACAAAGGCCCGGATCAGCATTGGCTGATTTTTAAAATCCACCAGCCGCCCGGACTGCACAACCGTCTTCGTTCTCTCCGCCGGCTCCGGCACACCGATATACTTTGGATTGATGGGATTTAAGATGATCCGGGAATTCTCCTGCAGTCTCGGCGCAAAGAACGCCTTCGCCCCTTCCGTCTGGAATACACAGCCGTCCGCCCGCGGAAAAAGAAGCGGAATCTGTATTTTATCCGCCCGCTCTTCATAATGCCCGGCCGGATCGGTCCGAATAGAGATCAGCACCGGTATCTTGATGAAATAAGCCGCCATCAACCCTCTGTATAAGGCTTTTCGTGCAAAAGGGATCAGAATATCCGGCTTCTCTTTTTTCAGAAATTCTCTTAAATATTTGACCCGCAGATAAAACTGAATAAGGCGATGCTTTTTCTCATCGCCCTCCCGCAGTCCCACATGTACGCGCCTGACACGCTCATCCGTCTGAAACTCATTCTCGCCGTACCACTCCGTGGCGATCAGGACTTCATAGCCGCCCGCCGCAAACTGGCTCGCCAGATTGGTGACCACCCGCTCCGCGCCGCCCTGTTCCAGGCAGTTTAAGTGAAATGCTATCTTTCTTGTCATAATATATAGTTTCCTCCGGTTATCCCGATATTCTCCCCCGTGACCGCCGCCGCGTCAGAGAGCAGCATATGCATGACCGGTAAAATATCATCCGTTGTTAAAAGGCGTTTCAGCGGCCCGGCAATGCGCTGTTTCTCCAGGATCAGCTCCGGTATCTCCTGCAGGAACTTCGTCTCTATCATCTGCGGGGAGACGCCGTTTGCGGTAATGCCCTTCGACGCATATTCCGCCGCAATGTCTTTCATTAATCCAAGCAGGGCATACTTGGCCGCCACGTAGGGCGCCGCATACTTCGGATCCGGAATCTTCACGTAAGCCGACAGCATAAAGACGATCCTGCCGAATCCCGCCTTCTGCATGGCAGGCAGAAAGGCCCGCAGAATCTCCACGATACTGTAGAAAGACACCTGCATCATCTTTTCATAATCGTCCACCGTACACTTATGAAACCGTACACTGCCCGCCGGCGGTGACACCAGATGCAGCACATGTGTCGGCGCAGGCGCAGATGCCTTTACCGCTTCCACAAATCTCAGCACACTGCCGCGGTCACCAAAATCCGCCTGTATCGGCGTTATCCTGTCCCCATAGTCTGCCCGCAGAGCGGCAAATTTATCATTATCATGGTGATAATGCGCTATGATCCGCGCATACTCCTGTCCTTTTTCCCCGATATAGGCCGTCCCCAGATCGGAAGAGGCCCCGGTTATCAGAATCACTTTATCCATCGTCTCATTCACTTCCCTGTTCTCCCTGGTCCAGCATCTTGATCTGCATGGTTCCCTTCGACACCTTTTCCCCGCTCTGATCCGTGATCAGCAGCTTCACGATCAACATGCGGCAGGCCTCTTCTTTTTCCTTGACCACGCCGGATACGGTCAGGGTGTCTCCCACATACACCGGCCGCAGGAACTTACTCTCCACGCTGTGGATCAGACTGTATTTCCCCGGCAGGTACACGCCGGCCAGCGTGGAATAGAAGGAGGAAGTCAACATGCCGTAGACTACTTTATCCGCATAATGCCTCGTCCGCGCATACGCCGCATCCCTGTGGAGCGGGTTCACATCCCCCGTGATCCTCAAAAACTGCTCCATCATCTCCTCTGTCAACGTCACCTGAAAGGATTCTGTGTGCCCTTCGGCAATCTGCTCATAGGTATATTCGTTCATCCGCTCCCTCTCTTCTTTGTCCATCCAATACACCGCTCCGCAACGCCCTCTCTCCACGCGGGATATCCGGAATTCTATCCTGCTGCCGCCAAAGCGATCCGCATGTCCTGCCTACGGCATCCGCTCCAGAATAATGTCTACCATCTCGCCTACGTTCTTCATCTCGTTGGCCTCTCCGACGGTAAATTTGACCTGAAAACGCTTCTCCACGGCGATCACCAGATTGATATGCTCGAAGCTGTCCCAGTCCTCGATATCATTGGCCGTCGTCTCGTCGTTTACCTCAATACTGTCATCGTCAAACACATACTGAAACACTTCGTTCAGATTTTCGTACACTTCCTGTCTTGTCATCTCTCTTGTCCTCCGCATCCGTTTACCGCGATCACACGGTTTTTCTTCTCGTATCCGTCCGTCAGCACCAGACGCCATTTCGTATTTCCCGCGGCGTCCTCCTCTATTTTATCAAATCCCTGTCTGGAATAAAACTCCTTTACCATGGCATTTTTTGCCGTGGGATAATAATAGCCCCGAATCTCCGTGATGCCGGCTTCCATACAGCGCTCCGCCAGCGTATCCATCATCGCGAACTCCATATCCCTTTTGAGTACGCGGCAGCTCATGATCCAGAGATCCATATGTAAGACCTGCTCCTGCCTGTGTCCGATCACCACGGAGATCACCCCGTTATCTCCGAACTTATCTTCCAGCTTTCCATAAAGCGTGATATAGGCCGGATCGGCCGCCACCGCCTCGATCTCCGGCTGGCTGTAGCGTCTGGTCGTCAGGTTGAACTGATTGCTCTTATTGGTGAGCTGTGCGATCCGCGCCATGTACACCGCAGTAAACGGCCCGATCTCCGCTTTCATGGCAAGGGCCTTCAAATACTCCTCATAATCTGCAAAGGCGGCCTGCTCCTGCATCCTCCTGTCGTTTTCCTGATACATGGCCGTGCGCCTTCTGTCATCCTCCGACAGACCGGTCACCTCAAAGAAACCGGAGCGGTCGATGATCTTCGCATAGTGGGCCGGTTCCGCCGGCATCTCCGGCACCGCCGCGCCCGGCACCTGCGCCCTGACGATCTCCCGTTCCGCCGGGTTGTCATCCACAAACACCAGGCTGTCCGGCATCAGATTCAATTCCTCCGCGATCTGCAGAAGGTTCCTGTCCTTCGGCTCCCAGTTCGCCTTGATCTTGATAAAGTCATCGGGACGCAGCACCCCCGCAGGATGGTTCAGCCCCGCGACCGCATTTTCATGATCATTCTTGGAAGCGATATTCAGCAGAATGCCGAACTCTTTATAGGCTTTCAGATATTCCTGAAACGCACAATAAACCTGCCCGGCGGAGGTTTCATGCCCCAGTACCAGATTTTCAACGCCGTCATCCCCCACGACGCCGCCCCAGAGCGTATTGTCCAGATCCAGAACAAAGGCCTTCTTGTTTTTCCCATAGACGGATTTGATGATCTTAGCCACGCTGAACGCAAATTCCGGAATCGCCGGCACGCAGAGCGCATACTTGTAGCTGTGCCAGTAAAAAGGATCCGACCACTGCTCTAATCCGTACTGTGCCGAGAGATAATTGATATCATGAATATAGAAATGTTCCGTCCGCTGTGCATACTCATAAAATTTCAGATTCAGGCGCGTCACATAATTGACCCTGCCGTGGATATCGCTGGCGTCCCTGCTGCCCATCATGCGGTAGTAGGGATATTCCATATTGTTCTGGATGATCACACAGTGGTACACCGCCGCCAGTCTGTCCCACATCTGCTCATATCTGCGGTATTCCTGCATAAGCAGCTGTTCCACCGTCTCCGCAGAGTCGCTTATCTTCGGAAAATCCGCGATATTACGGATCGTCGTATGGAGATAGACCACGTCCGGCGCAAACGCTTCCAGCGCCGGATTGGGAAACATGGCGTCCTGATAATACTGGTCAAACTCCGACTCATAGAACTCCGGTTTGATCCCGTATTGCAGTAAAAAGAGTTCCAGCATCAACCTGATATCCCTCGTCGTGGAACCGCCGAGAATGGCGATCTTCTTGTGCAGGCAGCTCTTTTCGTCCAGCTGTGCAAGCAGCTGCTTTCTGATCGACTTCTTCTTATGATACAAATATTCACTGTCAAACGGGTATTCCAGTTCTCGCATTCCCTCGCACTCCTTCTTCTGTCATCCGATAGATTCTTCTTACTGCCTGCCGCCCTGCAGCTTCGCCAGATAGTCCTGTATGTTCTCTGCCGTCACGTACTGCCCGAATCCTTCATCGCGCAGGGATTCTATCCTCTGCCGCTCCTCATCACCCAGCGTATCACTCCACGTCTGCGGCGCATCCGTATCCGCCTTGCCGCCGGTTTCTCCGATCCCCTGCTCCAGCAGATAGATCATACTGTCCCCGACCTGCGGCTTATAATGGCTGATATCATGGAAATTCTCCATGCTGCACGTCACACTGTTATGCCCGCCGAAGCTGTAAAAATCCGTCACCTGCGCCAGCTGTTCCAGAAAATCCAGATACCCCCGCTCCACTGCCTCATCCCAGCGGACATAGAATTCCGGATTCACGAACACCACCAGCTCCACGCCGTTCTCCCCGCACAATTCCTTGATCTGCGCGATGTCCGCAAGCGCCTCCCCGCCGTACCAGGCAAAATAGTTGGGCCATTCCTCCTGCGCCAGACTCTCCGCTGTCAACTGCGTATCCAGATAGTAATTGCCCGTCGAATACAGCCGCTCGTGAAATGCCGGCTCCTCCCCCGTATAGGCGCAGATCGTCTCCAGGGACTGCAGCGCCACGGAAGCGTCCAGATAGTCCAGCAGGAACAAAAGCCCCGGCTCATCGGCCCGGAAAGGGCGTCTGATCAACTGATCGTCATGAATGGACGGGTCTACAAAACAGCTTACGTCGTCAATGCCCAGATAGACCCTGCGCACCTGCACGCCGGCATCGAGAAAAGCCCGCAGATTCTCATAGCTTTCTGCCGGAAGCCCTTCCGAATAATACATATTATAACACGTATCGCCTATTTTGGCAGCATCCATGGAGCCTACCCTGGAATTACCAAAAATGAACGTGTCGTATTTTTCCGGATGATGAAGTATGTACTGCGTCTTCACATAGTTTTTATTCGGCTCTACGCCGTTGTCCCTGACACTGCTCCAGTGAAATACATTGTACGGGTCGATCGTTATGGACACCCCACACACAAATGCCACACACAACAGGCCCAGCAGACACAATTTGGCAGCCAGCTTCTTTTTCATCCCTGTCCCTCCATATCAGTCGTTGCCGCAAACAATGGAACCGCTCTCAAAATCTAAAATCCGGCATAGATAAAGCTCTGTCCCCCTGTGCTCAACGACAGCAGGATCATCCCGCACACCAGCACATAGGCTGCCCAGCTTAACACGCTCTTCCGCTCTGTTATCCACCGGAAAACGTCAACTCCCCTGTTCTGCATAAGCTCCACCGCCGCCAGAACCACCAGCCCTGCGCAGAGCAGGATCAGGTTCGTCATGCCCAGATCCCCTTTGACCTGGCTGAACCCTCTCTGACTGAAATGTGTCACCCCTGCGCGCAGCACTCTGACCACCTCTCCCATATCCGCAGCCCGGAAACAGATCAGGCCGATGCTGAAAATGAAAAACGTCCGCAGCCGCTGAAACGTAATCCACCACAGGTTCTTCGGGTTAATGTGCAGCTTTTTCAACAGATTCTGCAGTGATTTCCCGCACATATTCCCGGTGATGATCACGACCCAGAACCAGAGTCCTTCCCCGATGATAAATTTCCAGCCGCTGCCATGCCACAATCCCATGGAAAGCCAGAGAATGAGCATACCAAGATAGGTCGGGATCCGTTTTCCCCATTTCCGTCCCAGCTTTTTGCGGGAAACTTCCCCCAGCCTGACCCAGCGGTCGGATTTCAGCACGGGATCCATGATATAGTCTTTCAGCCAGGTGCCCAGCGTTATATGCCACCTCTGCCAAAATTCCTGAATCGTGGTGGCAAAGAAAGGATTGCGGAAATTTTCCGGCAGCCTGATCCCCAGACATTCCGAAGTCCCCAGAATGATGTCCATGCAGCCCGAGAAATCCGTATACAGCTGTACGGAAAAGCAGAATATCCCTGCCCAGATCAAAAGCAGATGACTGGATTCATAATGTCCGTAAACAGAATCGACGATCAGGCCCAGCCTGTCTGCGATCACCATTTTCTTAAAAAGTCCCCACGCCATCCGTTTCAGCCCGTGGGTCACCTGTCCATAGTCAAAAAGATGCTCCCCATACAACCCGGCCTGAACCTGCTTATACCGGCTCACAGGGCCGGACGTCATCTGCGGAAAATAACAGGCAAAGAGGGCAAACTTCGGCAGGCTCGTCTGCACCATGCCAACCTTCCAGTAGCAGTCCAGCAGATACCCCGTAAGCTGCAGCGTATAATAGCTGATCCCCAGAGACGCCGCAATATGTACGGAACCGCCGACGGCGCCCTGTCCGAACCATCCCCGCACCGCGTTCACATTCCACAGGATAAACCCATAATATTTCAGCCCCGCCAGCAGTCCGAAGTTCAAAAGAAGTGCTCCCGTCAAAATCCATCTGGCCTTCCCGGCATTCTCCTCCCTGTGGATCGCCAGCGCCGCATAATAGACGCTGACCGTAGACAGGAGCAGATAAAGAAGCGTATACCCCTCCCCCGCCAGACAGTAGAACACCAGACTGACCGCCAGCAGATAACCGCTCTGCCACTTCGGCCGGATCAGATAATAGACCGTAAACACCACCGCCAGAAATGCCAGATATGAGAAAGACGTTATCGTCATATCATACTCCCTCCCTGCACCGGAATGTATAGCCAAACAGCACCGGAAACGCCGCAAACAATCCATACGCATAGCGGAATTCATTGCTCACCGGCGTCGCCAGAAGCAGTGACCCCAGCATCATGATGAACGGAATATAGATAAGCATGTGCCGTCCCCTGCGCACATAGGCAAGATAGGCAAGGCCGAATACCATCACCCACGTATTCAGGCCCAGCCGCCACACCCGGTTGTACAGATCCTGAAAATCCATCAAAAAGTCATGCATGGCCAGCTCGTCATCATAGGAAAAGAGCTTCCTCTGCGTCGTGATGCCGAAGGGATTATCCACCATAAAATACTCCCCGTACACATACTCATAATCCCGCCTGGTAAAAGCCCAGTAGCCGCATGTCTGCCGCACCTCCGCCACCATATACTGTAAGGGGTTGCGCAGGCCGACTCTCAGCCACAGCTTGAAATACTCCCACTTGTTGTCCGCGATCACCTGCTGGTCGCCCGCCTCCCGTATGAAATTCTTGACTATGTCAAAAAACCATGGATTATAGTACTCCCCTACCTGTTCCACCGGCACCACCCGGTCGATCATCGCAATCTCCTCTTCCGTAAGGCTGCCGCCTTTCAGATAAGCGCACAGAAGATGCTGCGTGGGCATCGTCAGCCCCTCGATCGTATCCGGCGGCTCCACATGAAGCGCCCCCAGCACCGGCCCCCTGTAAAGCAGAAAGCACACCAGCACGCCGCACACACAGGCAAAAGTCCTGACCGGAAACTTCCGCCGCCACATCCTCACAGGAATCAGGACAAACGCCGTTCCCAGGAAAATAAAAATACCGTTGCTCCGCAGAAGACACAGCAGAACCCCCGCCGCAAAATAAGCGCCCCATCTTAACCAGGATCGGCCCGGCCCTTTACGGCTGTCCGCATCCTTGTCCGTCTCCACTTCTCTGTCCGCTCTCCCGTCCAATTCCACTTCCGTGTCCGCTTCCCTGTCCACGTCCAGATCAAACGCCGCCGTCATCCAGGCAAACAGCAGCAGGACCGCCGTAAAGATCATATCCTTCCCCATAAAGATCGTCATCAGGCCGTTGATCGGCAGAAGGGCATAAAACGCCACGGCCAGCGCAAGCCACAATAAACGGCTCCCCCGCCGGTACAGCCAGTACAGGAAAAATCCATATACCATAGCCATCACCAGCATCTGACAGAAGGTGTAAAATGCCGCCCCGCCCGTATAAGTGCCGGACAGCCGGCAGCCCGCCGTAAACAGCACTTTCATGATCAATGTATGGAAATAGGGATGATGATTCGAAGGCGGCGCCCAGCCCAGGATCTGTTCGATCTGCCACACCACGTCATTGCTCAGCCAGCCGGGGTAATACATCAGATAATAAGGCAGGTAGCAGAGCAGACAGATTCCTGTAAAAAGAAGATACAGATACCATTTTCCGTCTCTTTCTTTCTGTTCCGGGAGTCCTCTCAGAAACGGGATATACTGCATGATCGCATCCCGCTGGGAGATCGCCATGCACAATACCACAAGTACCGCATAACTGCCAAGAAACCACCCGCCTGCTCTGCCCAGATTATGCACGATACCCAGGGACTCCGCCTTTTCCAGCTGCCCCAGCATCGCGGCGACGGTATAAAACATAGCGAAAGGCAAAAGGATCAGAAGCTGTCGCTTTTGCGGTAGATGTAGTTTATGATGTTCCGTATGTACTCCCATTCCCTCTTCCCTCTGCTCCTTCGTTTCCTTCTATACGATCACTTGTACGTTCCCGGACGCATCTGTGCACTGCCCTGCGCATCACAAGGGCGCTCTTTGCACGGCATCGCTATGCCCACCCGCGTATTTTCTCAATATAGGATTCTGCCGTATAATCTCCGGCGCGCTTTAACGCCATCTCGCGGTAATGCTGCATCCTGTCCTGATCCTCCAGCAGACCGATGATCTGTCCTGCCAGGTCACGCTCTTCTTCCGTGATATGCAGCGGGTCAAAATCCGGTTCCGGCTCCATATTAGGGATCAATATGCCGTACCGGTCTTCCAGAATCTCCCGCGGCCCCGTCTTACAGTCCGTGGCGATCACCGGAAGCCCCATGGACATGGCTTCCACCATCGCATTGGGAAACCCTTCGTAATAGGATGTCAGCACATACAAAGTACCTTTTTTCAAATACGGATAAGGATTTTTCTTTAACCCTGTAAAAAAGACGTCCTCATTGACTCCCAGCTTCTCCGCCAGCTCTTTATAAGGCTCGAATTCCCCTTTTCCTATGATCATCAGTCTGGTGTCCGGCAGCTTTTCATGTACCAGCGCAAAACTCTTAAGCAGGTGCCAGAACCCCTTGACGCTGTCCTCGCGCCCCATGGAGATCAGGATGCGGCCTTCCTTCCAGGGCAGCTCTGCCTCCTCACGCCCGGAAAGCAGCTTCACCTCTTTGATATCAAAAGGATTCTGCAGGGTCACGGCCTTCCCGCACCGATACTGCTCCTGCACTTCACGGCAGATCGTCTCGGAACAGCAGACTACCATGTCCGCACACCGGCAGAAAAGCCGTATCTGCTTAGGATTCCCCATATCCATATAGCTGCGGATCCCGAGCCACATCTTTGCCCGGCCGCCGGAAGCGATATTGGCCAGATTGGCCGTCGGCCCGAAACTGTACGCGATATCAATCTGCGCTTCCTTCTTCAATTTACGCAGCCGCATACCGCGTCTGAGCACATTGATGACCTTGGCGATCACGCCCGGACGGCTTGGCAGCCGCAGATCCACCACCGGAATGCCCTTGATATCGTAGGCGATGCTGCGGGAATCAAAAATGGCGATCTGTACATCAAAGTAAGGCTGCAAAAGCCTGGCCGTAGCCGCGCATACCTTTTCCAGTCCTCCCTGATGCAGGGACGGCACGATCAATAACAGCTTCTTCATATCCCCGAACGCTCTCCTTTCCACAAATACCCTGACTCTACAAAATAAATATCATCGACCGGTCACCCCTGCAAACGCTGTTTCTCAGATTCGCGAAATGCATCGCACCTTCCGTTTCGATAAAACACCCGATACGCATCGGCCTGTGTCTTCACATCAAAACCGGCCGCCCGCATGATCCTGGAAGTATCCTGCCGCTTATAGGCTGCCTCAGCCTGTATTCTTTCCGCCCACACTGCCGCCGGCTGTTCAATCGCAAGCCATGTCACCAGCTCTGTGGCCTGCGCCTCTCTCGTGACGGTATCTGAGACAAGACATTTAAGTCCCGCCGCCTGTGCCTCCACCAGCACGCCCGGCAGTCCCTCAAAAAAAGACGGCAGCACGAAGAAATCCATCGCCTGATAATAATCCTCCGGCTTCTTCTGATTGCCCAGAAACCTGACTTTGTCTTCGATACCGAGTGCCAGGCATTGCTCCCGGATCCTTTCCTGATCCGGCCCTTCTCCCAGCAGAAGCAGTACCGCATCCTGCCTCAGCCTGCACAGCGCAGCGAAAATATCAATCAGATAAGGATGATTTTTCTGATAATTAAACCGTCCTACATGCCCCAGCACCAGTTTTCCGTTCAGGCCCAGCTGTTCTCTGACTTCCGCCCGCTTCTGCGGGTGAAAGACAAACCGCTCCACATCAATGGCGTTGTGAATGATCTGCACTTTGCCCTGCCGCATCGCTGCCCGGCCAAACACATCCTCGCCCGCAGGCTCAGAGCAGGCGAAGCAATGATCCGCCTTCCCCGCCAGCCCCCGCCGGAAAAACTTCGTGGCCAGCCCTTTGGCCCCCTTCTCAACCCCTGCATTTCTGGAGTGCGCCACCGTCACAGCCACGCCGCACCGTTTCGCGATCGGCAGGTAGATTCCCGCCGTACTGGTCATATGTCCCTGCACCACCCGAAACTCGTGATGCCTCTCAAAAAACTGCCGCACCGCCCTGCGATACGCAAAATAATTGTACACCTTAAATTTCGGGAGCACATAGATATGTCCGCCCAGCCGCCTGATCTCCTCGTCGTAGAACTCCGGCTTCCTTCCGCACCACTCATCGACACCGGCCTCCGCGAAATAACCGCCCGCCTCTCCCGAAGCGCCTCTGTGCACATGATTCATGCCTTCACTGTGGACCAGAAAGTCAAACTGAATTTCGGCCCTGTCCATCTGCCTGTACAGATCCATGATACGACTCTCAGCCCCGCCAAGCCCCACGCCTCCCAGCACATGAAGCACCCGTATTGTCTTTCCCATGGTTTTCCTCCACACTCATACCTGCTATGCTTTTTGCGGAGCGACAGCGCGGTAACGCAGGATCATACCTGCAGTCTGAGCGTCCGGCCTCAAATCAACAGATCCCCAACCACAATCTCTCTCCCGCTCTCATACCGGTCGATCAGCAACGATCCGTCCACCGTCCGCACCACCGGCTTTTTGTCAAACACATCTATCACCTCACCCGGGGCATAGGCCGAGAAATCAATCATCTCGTCAAAAGGATGCGCCTCCCACACGATCACCTTCTCTTCCCCGATCATGGCATAGGCCCCCGGAAAAGGAGCCGCCACCCCGCGGATCAGATTATAGATATCCCGTGTCCGCCCGCGGAAGTCAATCTTCCCGTCCGCCGCCGTACGCTTGTTGTACCAGGAATCATAATCCTTCGACTCCGTGCGGATCACAATATTGTCTTCCGCATAAGCCTTTAACAGCTTCCGGATAAGGTTTTTGGAACAGATCATATTCTTATACTGTGCCGTCCGGATGTCATCGTGGGGTGTAATGGAAAACATCTCCGTCGCAAACACATTCGGGCTGTCCGCCTTTTCATCATAACGGAACATATTCAGGTTAAATCTTGTATCCCCCAGAATGATGGACCAGTTAAGCGGCGACCTTCCTCTGCCGAACGGCAGGTAACCGCAGTTTCCGTGAAATCCATAAATTCCATACCGGAAGGCATCCAGCACCGAAGGCGGGATCAGCCGCTGCCACCCCATGGAGATACCGATGTCGAACGCATTCTCCGCGATAAACTTCTGCGTCTTCTCATCCGTCAGGAAATAGCTGTCCGCCTCGTGAACCGGAATCCCGTACTTCTCCGTCAGCACCGACAGCCCCTTATACCCCGACACCTGATTCTTCTTCGTCACCTCCGGGCTGATCGTGATCACCAGATCCACCGGGCAGATCTGCTCCTGAATAAAGCTGACGATATTCTCCGATGTATCCTTCACGCCGAACACCACTACCTTATATTTCATACCTGTCTCTCCCTTCGCTTCACGCCTTCATCAGATAATGCTCATACAGATAATCCTGCATATTTACATATTCCTTCACTCTCTCATAATTGTCCAGAACGGCCGGCAGCATCGCCTCATACCGCTCCCGTGTGCACTCCGCGATCAGGCTCTCAGCCTCCTCCAGATCCGCACTCCCCAGCAGTATCATACCGTCTGTATTAAAGAATTCCCCGATCCGGCGCGCCCCCAGATATACCGGCACGGTCTGCGCCGCGAAACAACTCGTGAGCCGCTCCGAGAAATAGTAATCCGAAACATCATTCTCTATGATCATTGAAAAACGATAACGGTTCAACGTCTCATCGACCTTCTCCACGTAGCCGCCGCCGTCGAACCTGCCGAACGTATCCGCCAGCCCTTCCCGCTTGCACAGCCGGGCCAGCTCCAGCCGGAAACGATGCAGCGCACACATCACCTTGTCCGAAGACAGGATCGACAGATCCCTGTCCTTCTCCCGATACCGCCCTTCCCGCATCTCACTGTTCCAGATGCCGGCCGCCACCGGATAGAATCTGGCATTCTCGATCTCGTTTAATATCCTGTCATCATAAGTAAAAATATAGCGGAAGTCCTTTTCCAGCCCCCGGTTCCTGTGGAACACCTCATAATCCTTCGGCACGATCGTGCGCGACTCCGTCAGCATCCCGTATTTCACAGCCGGCTTTCCCAGAGTCCCCGTCATTGCCTCCGGCCCATAAAAATGCGTATCCAGCCCGTAATTATACCGGTCCCAGAAAAAATACTTCCCTTCATGCCCAAAAGGGGCATGCCTCGAGTGCCTGTTTTTGATAAAATAGGTCTCCAACGGATGCCCCTCAGCATTATATATTTTTGGCATTGTGCCGTCAATATCGTACTCTCTCTCAATCTGAATCCGATATTTTCCAAGTCTTAATTCCATACTGCTTCCGATTCCCTTATCTGATCACACAGGCCTACCCTGCTGTGCCACAAATATTGTATCCAGCCCTGCTTACGGCAGAGCTGGATATTTTCAGACAGGATATTTAACAGACACCCCTGTGAGCGTTCTGTATTCCTGTCTTATTTGTCACCATAATGCCCTTTGCACTGGATTATGATGATATTTTCATTACTGACTATATAGACAAGCCTGTCTTTGCTGTTAATCCGTCTGCTCCATTCTCCTTCCAGGCTGTCCTTTAATGGTTCCGGCTTCCCTTCTCCCTTAAAAGGTTCCCGCTGGATATCTCTTAGAAGGCTGTTGATCTTTTTCAATGTCTTTTTATCCTGCGTCTGCCAGTAAAGATATTCCTCCCATGCATCTTCGGCAAATGTGATCTTACTCACGTTCCATGGCCTCCAGTTCTTCCATTGTCTTTACGACCACCTGCCCGCTTGTAACCTGTCCCTTCGCTTTCTTTAACTGCTCCATATTGGAATATGAGTAAAAAGGATCCAAAGGAGCCGTTACCTCAAAAGGAATCCGACGGTCCCGCAGCGCTTTCTTTGCGTAGATCATGAAAAAAGTAGTAAGGTTCATTCCCATTTCATCGCACATCTCATCGAGCTGTCTTTTCATCTCATCATCAAATCGAAGGCTCACAGTAGTCATGCTATCACTTCCTTTCTGGCTCCATCATAATACAGGAAGAAGCAAAGTGCAACAAAAATCATTCATTTTCTTTCAAATTGAAATATTTTGATGGTTTCTATCCCAAATACTCCTTATACCAGTCAATCGCCAACGTGATCCCCTTCTCAAAATCAAACTCCGGATCATACCCCAGCAGCTCCCGCGCCCTGCTGATATCCGCATTGGAATCCCGCACGTCTCCTTTGCGGGCCGGCCCGTAGTGCGGCTCCACATCTTTGCCCAGTGCCTTACACAGATACTTATAGATATCGTTCAGGAACAGCCGGCCGCCCGCACCGATATTGAACGCCTGTCCTGCCGCCTCGCCGGACGCTTTGCAGGCCCGCAGATTCGCCTCGATCACATTGTCGATATAGGTGAAATCCCTGGACTGCATACCGTCCCCGTTGATCGTAGGCACCTCTCCGTGCAGAAGCTGCTTTAGAAACTTCGGGATCACGGCCGCATACATGCCGTCCGGATCCTGCCTGCGCCCGAACACATTAAAATACCGCAGTCCATACGTATCCAGTCCGTACAGTTCCTTATAAAGCCGCCCGTACTCCTCGTCCACCTTCTTCGTCAGCGCATAAGGAGAGATCACATTTCCTTCCCGGCCTTCCTTCTTCGGCAGTTCCGTGGAATCACCGTACACCGAAGAGCTGGAAGCATAGACGAACTTCTTCACGCCGCACACCCGCGCCGCCTCCATCATATTAAGCGTCCCGCGGATATTGATCTCCTCATACAAAAGCGGCATCTCGATACTGCGCGGCACACTGCCCCAGGCTGCCTGATTGAGCACATAGTCCACGCCCTCCATCGCCTTCCTGCAAGTATCCAGATCTCTGATATCCCCTTTGATAAAAGTAAATCTCTCCTGCGTCAGAAACGGCTCGATATTCTCATATTTGCCTGTAGACAGATTGTCCAGACAGCGCACCGTATATCCCATATCAAGCAACGCCTCGCAGAGATTGGAGCCGATAAAACCGGCGCCGCCTCCTACCAGAAATACACTGTTTTCCTCAAATTTAATATCACGGTATCCCATTTTTTCCTCCATTGCCTCCCTTCAACCCTTTTGCCGCCATATCCGCAGGATCCCCGGCGTCCTCAGTGCCCACTCTCTGACCAGCAAAAATCCCGCCGTATAGAAAAAAGAAAATCCATACACCATATAGCGCGAAAGACACATGATCGTCATGGACGCCGCGCAGACATTGGCCGCAATAAAGAGCAGCGCCACGCCCATTGCCCAGACAGCATCGCTCCTCTTAAAGCGCCGGATCTGCCATATGGACAGCCCCACCGCTCCCGCATAGAACAGCAGCGCCACCCAGTTGATCAGCGGATGCACCACCGCCACGCTGCGGATAAACCCATAAGTGCACAACAGCACATAATCGTAAAGCCACTGCCCGAAACATACCGGAAGCAGCTTTTTTAACATAATACCGGCCATCTCGTCGGACATACTGCTCTGCTGGTAATAATCAATCTGTCCCAGACCGAAATAATAGGCCGACAGATCCGCCTCCAGTACCTGGAATTTCAACGCGTCGTGAGAAGCCTCCAGATGCTGTGCCCGCTCGGTAAAAGTATCCCCGCCGTACTTGTAATTGGCCTCCAGCGCATCCGCTTCCTCATAAAAACGCTCAAAAAATGCCCGCTCCAGACTATCCGCCTCGAAGACCTCTCCGTCTTCTCTGTCACAGGCGTAGATCACATTGGTCAGCGTGTTGACCTGCCCGTAGGTATTGCCCATAAAATATCCCGTAACGGCATAATTATACACGTGAACCGTCAGACTGCGCAAACCAAAAACAGCCGCTGTCGCAAACACCGGAAGGAGCACGCAGCCCGCCAGCCTCCGCCAGCCATTCTGCGGCAGACCGACTTCGCCATCGCCTGTTGTCCCGGCCCTCCTGTGCGCCGCCATCCCCGGAAACGCCTGCAAAAGCAGCAGCACCAGCCACATCAGGATCGTAGTCATCATCTGCCCTCTGGTCATGGACAGCAGAAAGGCAAATACCAAACTGAGTACCCGGTCCCTTATCCTGCCCTCAAACAGCATCCGCAGCAGAAAATACAGGAAGAACTGGAATAACGGGATACACAGCGCTTCGCTCATCACCGAATTTTCCAGAAAAATATGCAGCGCCGACACATAGCGGGTCATCAGATGCGGCACGATCTGGAGCAGCACGACTACCAGCTCTTCCCACAGCCGCAGTTTAAAATGGGCCGCGATATATTCCGCCAGCACCCAGATGCTGACCGCCGTCAGCAGATTCTGCGCCGCAGCCGCCACCGTCAGATACCCTTCCCCACACCACATGCGGAAAAACGCCAGAAACAGCGGGTACAGCGGTTCTCTGTGTATATGCATCGCAATGTACTGTTCGGAATCGTTATAGACGCCCACACCGTAAGCCGCAAGCATTCCCAGAAAAAATGCCAGCAGGCCCGCCAGAATACACCACGAACTGATCGGTTTCTTTTTCAATCCTACAATCTCCAATACAGATAATCCTCTGTCTGATATTCGTTCCTGTCCAAAAGTCCCTTGATATCAAGCAGTACTTTCCGCTTGTGCGCGGCCTGATAAAAACCGTCAATCTCCTTTTTATGAAGCTTCAGGAACCGGTCATGGGCCACCGCAATGATCACCGCATCCATGTCATGGACATCCGCCATCGTCTGGAACGTAATGCCGTACAGCCGTTTCGCCTCATCGGCATCTGCCGCCGGATCCACCACCACCGGCTCGATCCCGTACTCACCCAGTTCTTTATAGATATCGATCACCTTCGTATTTCTCGTGTCCGGGCAGTTCTCCTTGAACGTAAAACCCAGGATCGCCACCTTCGCATGTTTGACCGGAATGCTCACCCTGATCAGGCTCTTGACCAGACTCTCCGCCACATACTTGCCCATATCGTCATTGATCCTTCGTCCGGCCAGGATGATCCGGGAATGATACCCCAGCTCTTCCGCCTTATATGTCAGATAATAGGGATCCACGCCGATACAGTGTCCGCCCACAAGCCCGGGCATGAATTTCAGAAAATTCCACTTCGTTCCGGCCGCTTCCAGCACCGCCTTCGTGTCGATGCCCATTTTATGGAAGATCATAGAAAGTTCATTCATAAACGCAATATTGATATCTCGCTGGCTGTTCTCGATCACCTTGGCCGCCTCCGCCACCTTGATGGACTCGGCCCGGTACACACCCGCATCCACCACCAGCTCATAGACCTTCGCCACCGTCTCCAGCGTCTCCTCATCCATACCGGACACGATCTTCGTGATCGTCTCCAGCCGGTGCACCTTGTCGCCGGGGTTGATCCGCTCCGGCGAGTAACCGATCTTAAAATCTACCCCGCATCTAAGCCCAGACTCCTGCTCCAGGATCGGCACACAGATCTCCTCTGTCACACCCGGATAGACCGTGGATTCAAATACCACCACGGATCCTTTCGTCAGATTCCGGCCCAGAATACGGCTGGCCCCCTCCACCGGTGTCAGATCCGGCGTGTGATCCCTGTTGACCGGCGTCGGAACCGCCACGATATGGAACTTCGCCTCCCGCAGCTTCGACGCATCCGCCGTAAACTCCACAGTTGTATGTTTTATTACCTCGTCCCCCACCTCATTGGTAGGATCGATGCCGTCCAGATACATCTGAATCTTTTTCTCATTCAAGTCAAAACCGACCACCTTGATCTTTTTTGCGAAAGCCACCGCGATCGGCATACCCACATAGCCAAGCCCTACCAGCGATACCTTCTCTTCTCCACTTACTATTTTCTCATATAAGCCCATTGTTATTCCGCTCCCTTCTGAATGCGGTGCACTTCATCCATATACTCCCCTGTCACCAGCCTTCTGTCAAACTCTCTCTCCATCTTCTCCCGGCCTCTGCGCCCCATCTCGGCACGCTCCTTAACAGAAAGCGCCAGAAACTTCTCCATCGCCCCGATCAGCTCTTTGCCGCTGCCCGGCGTAAACCCGAATCCGGTACGCCCTTCCTCGAAGGCCTCCAGACACCCGCTGATATTGGACGCGATCACCGGCCGTCCCGTGGCCGCCCCTTCGATCAGCGCATTGGACATCCCCTCATGGAAAGATGCCACCACAATGGCGCTGGCCGCCGCCAGATAAGGATGCACCTGCGTATGGAACCCGATCTGCCGGATGATCCCCTCGGCCTCCAGTGCATTCAGCAGATCCTGATAATCCTCGTCACAGTACCCCATGATATCAAAGAAAACGCGGTCGCTGTGTAACGCCTTCGCCGCCTCAATATACTCCAGGATTCCCCGTTCTTTCATCACCCGGCCCACAAAGAGGAAATGCGTCTCCTCCCCCGCCGGATATGCCTCATAGCAGTGCCGCTCCAGATTCACACCGGAGCCCATCACCATGCGCGTCTTTTTCGCAGTGATGCCAAAGCGCTGGAAGATGCCCCTGTTCTCCTCATTCTGGAAAAAAACACAGGCCGCTTTCCGCAGTCCCGTCCGGTACATGGTAACGATCAGCTTCAAAAGCATTCCCGTGCGGTCAAAAGCGCCTCCCAGCCCGGTGATCGTGGCGATATACGGAATCTTTCTCATCCCCGCCGCAAATCCGCCGTAAATATTCGGCTTGATCGTATAAGTCACCACCAGATCCGGTTTTATATCCTTCATCATCCGGCTGTAAGTCCGGTACAGCTTCAGATCCTCCAGCGGATTGATGCCCCGGCGGTTGATCGCCGTCTTCACGATCCGGCATCCCTGCGCCGCCAGCTCCTTTTCCTTCACGTCGTCCGGCATACTGATATAAACCTGGTACTCCCCAAGCAAAGCCAGCACGAACTCATTGCGAAAGTCATACAGCCCGCCGGAAGAATTCGTTAAGATCAATACTTTTCTCATGCCGCTCCATTCTTCTTATCCTTAAGGCACGATCCTGGTCCCGCTCATGTCCCGGATCGCGATCTCATTGTATTTCATCATGCAGATATTCTCTGCATACGCCCCGATCTCCACCGCATTCTCCTGTCCTGCCAGATTCCGGAACACGGCTGCCGGCATATTCACCCCGCAAGCGTAGGCGTGGGGATAGCCGCCGCCGAACCGCGGATTCACCTCGGAAATATAATAAACGCCGTCAATCTCAAATATATCAATATCGATCATCCCGCAAAACCCGCAGGTCTCCGTGAAATGCCTGATCAGCTCAAACAGTTTCTCATCCTTAAAAGATACCGACTTATCCGTCTCTCCCGCCCGCATCTTGATCTTCTTCTTCACAAAGATGGAAGTGCACCTGCCGGAAATCATATCCATGTAGACGTCCGCGCCGTATTCCTGCCCGTCCATAAACTCCTGTATCATCAGGTCGTCATACAGGTCAAACAACACCTCGATCTCTTTCGCGCTGCCCACCTTATTGATGTGCAGACTGGCGCTGCCCCTCACCGGCTTCAAAAAGACCGGATAGGAAATTTCCCCGCACTCCACCGCCCGGTAGAATGCCTCCTTGTCCAGATAACATTTCCCGGTCGGGATCTGCATCTTCTGCAAAAGCTCATACATCCTGTATTTATCAAAACAGGTCTCCACCAGCTCATAATCCGATATGATCGGCGTCGTTCCCACTGCCAGAAACTTCTCCCGCTCCTTCGCCAGCAGACTGAGTTCCGGGTCGATCAACGTGAAAACACCTGTTATCTTTTCTTTTCGGCAAATATCCAGGATCACATCCAGATAGTCCGGCGCTGTGATCCTCGGCACCAGATAGAACGCGTCCGCCTCATAGACGGCCGGCGCCAGATTGCTGCAGTCTGTGGCGATCACACGCCCCCTGTCCCCCAGCTCCTTTTTAAAATACTGCACGACCTTATCCCGCGTCCCCGCACTCAAGATCAATAAATTCATATCCATGTCTCCATTTCTGTGCTGCATACATCACCGCAGCCTGCCCGTCTCCTCCAGCCGCTTCTTACGAATCTCTGCAAAGTTGCCCTCCACCGCATTGGTATCCTCGGCCACCTCCTCAGAATGCCCGAGAACCGTCTGCACCGTCATCCACAGCACCTTCAGATCCATTGCAAACGAAAGATTCTTAACATATTCCACATCTTTCTCAAGCCGCCTGTCCCAGTCAAGGAAATTCCGGCCGCTGACCTGAGCCAGCCCCGTCAGCCCCGGCCGTACACTGTGCCGCAGCTTCTCCTGTTCGGTATAATAAGGCAGATATGATACCAGCAGCGGCCTCGGCCCTATGATACTCATATCCCCCTTCAAAATATTAAAAAGCTCCGGCAGCTCGTCCAGACTCGTCCCCCGCAGGAATCTGCCGAACTTCGTAAGCCGCACCGCATCCGGCAGAAGATTGCCCTGCGCATCCTTCTCGTCCGTCATCGTCCGGAACTTACAGAGCGTAAAGATCCGTTCGCCCTTCCCCGGCCGCTCCTGCTTAAACAGCACCGGACTCCCCAGCTTCACCCGCACCAGCACCCACAGCGCCGCCAGCACCGGACTCAGCACAATGATCCCGCACAGCGAAAGCAGAAAATCCAGCCCCCTTTTTACAAAATGCTTATACATACCTTCTCTCCTGCAAGTAACCCCCGATCACATTGTCTCCAGATCCCCGCTTCTATCTCACATCCCGATACAATGCATAATAATCGGTCTCCATATTGTCCGCATACTTCTCATAGAATTTCTTCGCATCATCCAGCGCCTTATTATAGACCCTGCAGCCCAGTACTCCCTGAAAGAAATCCAATATATTCCCCGTTCCGATGATCCCCAGCTCCAGATCATACTCCTCCCTGAAAAACTGCGCGATCTCATCACAGACCTGCTTCTTCTCCTGCTCATTTAACTCATACATATCCTGCAAAACACTCCCTCACCGTCCGGATGATCAATTCCATATCCTCATCCGTATTCTTAATATCGCTCGGCAGGCACAGTCCTCTCGCAAAGACATCCTCTCCCACGCTTCGCCCGTCCTCATAATGGGGCATGAAATCCTCCCCCGCAAACACCGGCTGCATATGCATCGGCTTCCAGATCGGCCTGGACTCTGCATTGATCTCTTCCAGTGCATCCATTACCATATCAGGTGTTACTTTACTCTCTTTTGCAATCAGCATCCCCGACAGCCAGCAGTTCGCGTCTCCGTCCGGATTGAGGGGATTCATGCTGATCTCCGGTACATCCGCAAAAGCCGCCTGATACTGCCTGTAAATCTCCTGCTTCCGCTTCTTATGCTCCTCCAGGTGTAGCAGCTGTCCTCTGCCGATACCTGCCGTAACGTTACTCATCCGATAGTTGTATCCGATCTCGGAATGCTGATAGTGTCTGGCCGGATCTCTGGACTGGGTGGCAAAAAAGGTCACCCGCTTCGCCGCCTCTTCCTCGGCCGACACAAACATGCCGCCGCCGGACGTCGTGATGATCTTATTCCCGTTGAATGAATAGATCCCGTATTTTCCAAATGTTCCCGTATGTCTGCCCCGGTAGGTACTGCCCAACGACTCCGCCGCGTCTTCCACAAGCGGCACCTGATGCTCTTCGCAGATCGCCATGATCTCGTCCAGCTTCGCCGGCGTCCCGTAAAGATGCACACAGATCACCGCCTTCGGATGCGGATACTTCTCGAAAGCCCGCCGCAGCGCCTGCGGCGACATGTTCCAGGTGTCCGGCTCCGAATCAATAAACACCGGTGTCCCGTTTTCGTAAGTGATCGGGTTGCAGGATGCCGAAAAAGTCAGATCCGACACAAACACCACATCCCCCCGCTCCACATGAAGCAGCTTAAGCGCCATATGGATGGCCGCCGTCCCCGCACTCAGGGCGGCGGCATGTCCGCAGCCCGTATACGCCGCGATCTCCTGCTCAAAAGCATTCACATTCGGCCCCAGGGGCGCTACCCAGTTGGTATCGAATGCCTCCTGCACAAATTTCTGTTCCTCACCATGCATGGTGGGCGATGATAAGTAGATTCTTTTTCTGTTCATCATAAATCCCGTCCTTTTCACCATACCTCATTCCCGCTCTCATCCGGCGTATGATAGGTCGGCACAATCTTTTTGATCAGCGGCCTGATATTCGAATTCTCGATCTGGCACTCATCCTTCAACTCCTTTAACTGCATGAAGAACTCCTGCTCGTCCAGCTCAATCGGTTTTCCGATATGAATCATCCTGTTGGCCGTATCCTTCATGCCCTCTTCTTCCATCAGAAGCTCTTCATAAAGTTTCTCACCCGGCCGCAGCCCCGTGAATTCGATCTTGATATCTTCTCCCACGCGGAAGCCGGAAAGCTTGATCAGATTCTCCGCCAGCGTCAAAATCTTCACCGGCTCTCCCATATCCAGCACGAAGATCTCACCGCCTCTGGCGTAAGCCCCCGCCTGCAGGACCAGCGAAACGGCCTCCGGGATCGTCATAAAATAACGTATGATATCAGGATGCGTTACCGTAACCGGGCCGCCGGCTGCGATCTGCCTGCGAAACAGCGGGATCACGCTGCCGTTGCTGCCGAGCACGTTCCCGAAACGTACCGCCACAAATTCCGTATTGTAATGCTTGTCAAAAGTCTGGATGATCATCTCACAGATCCGCTTGCTGGCTCCCATGATATTGGTCGGATTTACAGCCTTATCCGTGGAGATCATGACGAACCGCTGCACACCGCTCATCGCCGCCGCCTGGGCCGTCTTGAAGGTGCCGAACACATTGTTCTTCACCGCCTCTGTGGGACTGTCCTCCATCAGCGGCACATGCTTGTGGGCCGCCGCATGATAGACGATATGCGGCTTGTACCGGGAGAAGATATAGTTCATCCGGTTGGTATTGCGCACCGAAGCGATCAACACCACCAGATCCAGTTCCGGATACTTTTTCTTTAACTCCTGTTGAATATCATAAACCGAATTCTCGTAAATATCCACGATCACCAGCTGTTTTGCCTTATGCGCGGCAATCTGCCGGCACAGCTCGCTGCCGATGGAACCGCCGCCGCCGGTGACCAGCACCACCTTGCCCTGCACATAGCCGAGAATGGAGTCCATATCCACCGTGATCGGATCCCGTCCCAGCAGATCTTCCACCTCCACGTCCCGCAGCTTGCTCACACTCACTTCTCCGTTCACCAGCTGGTACATACCGGGCAGTGAACGCAGCTTGCAGTTCGTATCCTTACAGATCCCCAAAAGCTCCCTGATCTCTGTCCTCGGCGCAGAGGGCATGGCCACAATGATCTCATCCACATCATAGACATCGGCGCACTCCACGATCTTATCACGTCCGCCTACCACCTTGATGCCCTGAATGAACTTGCCCCATTTCCCCTTGTCGTCGTCGATGATACACTTGATGACCATCGTGGAAAAGTTGCTGTTCACGATCTCCTTGATGATCAGATTCGCCGCCTCTCCCGCGCCGATCACCATCACGGAGATCAGATTCTTCTTGTTCTGCTGCTTATGCTTAAGCCCCCGGAAAAACCGGTAGGAAAAACGACTGGCAAAAATACAGACCACCAGCGCCGCCAGATAGGCCATATAATAACTTCTCGGCACCGCCTGGGTCGTTATCTTAAAAAACTGCAGGCCGACCGCACCGGCCACCATTGACATCACGCACGCCACCACGATATTCTGCAGCTCTGTCTCCCCGGCAAAAGCCCACAGACTGCTGTACAGATGCATGATATAGAAGATGATCAGCGTCAAGAGAATATTGATCGGCAAAAATCGCTCAATAGGACGCATGAAATGATCCGGAATCGAATCAATATGAAAATCGTAACGCCACAGGATCGCCATATAACTGGCGATGATAATGCTGATCACATCATAGATGATGAGCGCCGTTCTCCTGTAAAATAATTTCGCATTAAAAGGTTTTCTCTTCTTTTCCACACTTTTTTCCATAACCAGACTACACCGCCTTCCGGCTGTCGATAAGAAGCGGCCCCAATACCAACAACAGGCAGCACGCGATCGGACAGCAGGGATGGAAGATCCACTCCGTCAGCCCTGCCACTGCAAACAGGATCAGGATCGCCAGCGGCAGCGCCGCACAGACCCGATCCTCCCTGTGCCTGTAAAAATAAACCGCCGCCTGGATCAGGGTGCCCAGCCCCAGCAGGATAAAAGCCGCCCCCACATAGATACCGTGGTCGTAGGCAACCTGCAGATAAATATTGTGAGCATGGACAAGGAAATTCCCGTCCGGCTCCATAATACCCATATCATCATGGCCGATCTTGTTCAGGTTCTTATAATAAGCCCTGAAAATCTCCATCCGCCCGTTTGTATAATTGTCTTCTGCCTCCGGGTTTTCTTCCGCAGCAGCTTCCGCCGCCGCTTCCGCTCCTGCCGCCGTATCTTCCGCAGATGCAAGCAGGATAGGTTCCACCCCGGTAAGCAGCCTGTTACGCTGCTGCTCCTCTTCTGCATCGGCGACCATATAGATCGCCCTCAGACTTTCTTCCTCGGGAATTCCCAGAATCTTCATCTGAAAGACCTGAATAAAACGCTGTATCGTTATATAATAGTAAGAATCCATATCCCTGCCGTGCACGATCTCCACCGGCAGCTCCTCGATCTCGTGAAGCTCCGGCCTTGCCGCCACGGCAGGCACGATCCGCTGCGCCGTGAAAGTAACCGGAAAGCACAGCACCACCGCCAGAGCCATGATGCCGATGCCACGCAGCATACAGCGCAGACCCTGCTTCATGGAAAGACACATCACCGGAATCAGGATCACACCCATGACCGCCACCGCCAGATACCCGGTCCTTGACAGCGTAAACAACAGATACACCGCCGAAACTCCAAGCACAGTCAACTCCTTATATACAGCAGCCAGCCGCTGCGACCGCCTGTAGGCATCCAGAAACTTCACCAGCGCGGCACAGACCACCATCGCCAGATAGACCGCAGAGATCGTCACCGTATGGAAGATAAACGGATACCGGTAATACTGGAAAAACATATAAGGCCTGTGAAGCAGGCAATACACTACCATGGCCCCGAAGTGGAACAGGACGCCGTTGCAGATATTGCGAAGCAGAACCGCCTTTTTCTCCCAGGCCGCCATATTCAGATAGTACAGGGTAAAAGCACAGACCAGATAGATCGGCCAGCCCCTCGTATTGCGGTACAGAATGATCAAAGTGAAGAAACCACCCACCAGAAGGCTGTACCAGAGAGAAAGCCCCCTGACCTGCCTTTTCACCAGAAAACGGATCGTCCCGATCAGCACAAGCCCCGTCAGGATTCCCACCCAGACAGTGAGTTTAAGCACCGTAATATCCAGCTCCTGCGGGTTCTCCAGTGTCGGCAGCGTCTTCTGATAATACCGCCAGCCCACAACAGCCGCGATCACACAATAGAGCAGATTGATCAGATTAAAAAGATGTTTCTTCGGATAAGTCACCAGAACGGCCAGTGCCAGGAAAACCAGCATCTGCCTGTAAGCCACCGTATGATGCAGCTCAAACAGGCCGTTCATATAGTTACAGCAGGACCAGATGGCCCCCGCAAAAAGAGCCGACTGCAGGTAGTTCTGCCAATTCTCCCCCAGCACGGTGACAAGCGTCCTGTCCGAGGCGATCCCCGTTCTGTTATGGTTGACCGCATAGAGCAAAAATACTGCTGCCAGCAGAATACTCGCCACAAAAAACACATTGGATACTGTATTGGTGGAAAAAAGACGGCAGGGCCAGACAGCCACGCAAGCCCCGACCGCACTCAGCACGATCAGCGGATTGCACACCACTTTCACGGTTTTCTCCACCGTGACCAGCGTGTTTTTCTCCGGATGCTTCTTATAATATATGCCCGTCAGATACGTGACCGCGATCCCGGACAGCACAAACAGAGCATCCCACACCAGTGTTCTGCCCTTGCGAAGCGGTATCTCATATTCATAGGAGGCGATCATGCTGTGCTCCCTGTCCTCTACGCCGCCGTAAAAAGCCGCGCCGTTATAAGGATTGCCGGAAGCTGCCGTCTCCTCAAAGCCTGTCCGGAACGGAGATTCCATCCCCTGTACCGCAAAATAATAGGCCTGTCCCACTTCCGTGTCGATGTTGACCTGTACCCTGCAGTCTCCCGGTATCGACTTCATATCCTTCGTATTGATCACCTGCTGCATGATCACGCCCATGGCCGCGTCATACAATACGAAATTAAACTCTTCGCCGATGGTCCCTTCCGTTATATAAATATTGATGTTCTTCAACCTGTCATACTGCGCGGCAAACATCTGCTGTACCGCACTCCCCGACACGATCTCCCCGGATTCCATCACCATCTGCCTGTTGCTGTCGGAGACGATCGTCTCCTTGATCAGACGAAGCGGCCACATGGAAAGCACCGCACACACTATGATCACCCAGACAGTCCCACAGACAGCCTGTCTCTTATTGATTATTCTGTTCATCGTTCCCTCTGTATAGATACCACAGGACTTGCCTGGCATATCTCTGAATACACTCTGTAAATTACATTTCCCGCCCGTTTCGACACCAAATCCGTCCCGCCGCGGAAATTTCATTGCTTAGTATATCACGATTACATCTTTTTTACAACTGATGCAATTTTTTACAGTTCCGCTATATCATTTTTACTCCGGCTATGCTGTCGTTCTTGAAAAACGGCGTACTGCGAGGGGCAGATTCTTCTGGTCAAATTCACATGTTCTCACGAACTTTGTCAAAAACAAAGTTCATTTGCAGTAAATGTATAGACCCGGGCCGGGCTGAACTGTTACTATATCTAACCATTTTTCTGATCGCTCCTTGACAAGAATGGTTAGAATGTGGGTAGAATATGGATAGAATCTTTTCAGAAGGCGATCAGATGATCTATCAGGAAAGCGAGACCGTAGAATTAAAGTCTGTTGTCGTGGATGACATCAAGAAAGAGATTATTGCGTTTACAAATTGCGAAGGCGGAAAATTGTATATTGGCGTTCAGGATGACGGAACTGTGGTCGGCCTCGATGGCCCGGATGGAGCAGCTTTGCAGGTCAGGGAAAAGCGTGCGCCGCCCCGCCGAAAGACAGCATGGATGAGGATATGGTAATCGCTTTGGCAAAAGAACAGGGGGCCTTCACAAAAAAAGACGTAGAAAAGGCGCTGGGAGTCAGCCAGACAACCTGTGGACAGCTACTAAAACAGATGATCGAGAAAGGGCAGATCATTCAAGAAGGAAGAAGCAGAAATACGTATTATCGCCTTACAGAGTAAGCAAACACCTACGGATCCTGTATTTTTATGCGCCACATCCTTGTTTGGCACAGATCATTGAAATCCTATGGAGGACTGCTATGTCAAAACATAAAACGAAAAATATAACAGCCGCATTGCTGACCTGCATGATCATGGCAGGCATGACAATATATGCCACCAAAAAACCGCTTGCCTTTATTGACGAATCTTTAATGACTGAACTCGAAGAACACGTAACCAGACAAAACGTATCCTTATCCGAGTCAGAGATCAAGACATTGGCGCAGGCCTTATATCAGGAAAAATATATCGACGAACCGCCCATTTCCCCCGCCGAAGAACAAGCCGGCGTTGTCGATGTCGCATACAAAAACACCTTGTCTTGTCAATCTTCTGTTGTAAACAGGGCGTTAATCCCCCTGTGGTGTTGGTCTGAATGTTGTCGCTCATATTCCTTTAGGGATGCAAAAAAAGACGCATGGTTTACAAATTTACTGTTCCTTGCGCCTTTACGCTGTTATTTTGATATTAAATTGTTTTGCCGATCATGCTAACTGCATAACCTCGGCTTCAAGTTCCTTTAACTCGTCAAATGATAAAGTTGGCACACATAAACTAATTTCTTCTAGTGATAGTTTTCCCATTTTTATCATTTTCTCTGCTGTTTTTCTTTCTGTTTCTTTTTCAATGTCTTTCGCATAAGTCCTCATAATCTGCTCGTCATCAAATAAACTCATCATAATCGTTACTACCTCCACTTCCTTACTACTTAGATATTGTTTTAAGATGTTCCTGTCCTTGCAAATACGGATTGTTTCTGTAACCGCCTGTTTTGTCATTCCATGTTCTTTTATCTGCTTGTTAAAAACCTTACAAAAAACAATGTACTCATTGATTATATTGTCCTTATCGCTTTCATTTATTACTTTGGCTTTTATCTCAATATCAATATCTGTACCATCAAAAAACTCCTGCGATAAAAATATTGTATCGGGTTTTTTGCCTTCGTTTCCTGTGTATATTACGTATAATTCAGGCTTTGGCATTTTTACTCTCTTGCTTTTATATAAGCTCTGACTGGTTCGCTCAAAATATTCATGATAACTCTGCGCCAAATACAACAATATTCTGATTAAAATATTTACTGTCCATGAAGATTGAGCTTCTAAGAGCAAAAGCAATTTATCATTACCCACCATAATGCCTAAGTCATTATAGAGATTGTCTGTCAGAACATTATTTATCGTTATGATATCCAGCGCATCCTCTGTCGTTTCCGTATCCTCAGGGTGCAATGTTTTATACAGTTTAAGTAAATTCTTTTTATCTTGGAAAAGATCTAAAAATACACTGTTTTTCGTGGTACGCTTTGCTTTAACCTCCCGTGTCTGTTTTATATCGTCCGACACCTTACCACCTCCATTTCTTAAGAACTATGGCAAAAGGTGCGATATAACCTACTCCTGCCACACTTAAATTATACAAAAAAATACCTGTCCATACAATAAAATTTACATTAAATTTTTTCTGGTTCCCGGATACGCTTTTTACATAAATCCATGTGGACAATAACGAATCCCCCAACCGTATTGCAATACAGTTGAGGGGTTCTTCTTTACTCTACATAAATCACCTTTCCAATCCGCTCCATTGGTCTTACGGGAGCGTCGGGGGCCGCATATCCAAGGGCGGCTATTCCGTATACGGTATGCCCGGCGGGAACTCCCAGCTCATCCAAAAGAGCACGGATGGCCGGCGCATCACAGATTTCCAGCATCTGATTAATCCATACGGATCCGACACCGTGGGAGTGGGCAGCCAGAAAGGCATTTTCCAGAGCACAGGCGTTATCTTCTCTGCTCCAGGTACCATTTGTGATATTTGATGTCATGAGAATCGCAGTGGGATGATACATATCATATCCGTCACGGCCCAGTTCTTTTCCAATGGCCTCAATGAGTCTGGAAATCATGTCTTTGTTGGTAATCATTGTGAACTGCCAGGTCTGCATGCCCTTGCCGCTGGGGGCATGGAGTGCAGCGTCTAAAATATCTTTTAAAATCTCCTTTGGAATTGGAGCGTCCGTAAATTTGCGGATGCTTCTCCTTGTTAAAATTGCATTCATTACTTCGTTCATGGTGATACCTCCTCATAAGCTTTTTTGTAATCGTTCCGTACCCGTAAAAACACCGGACAGGGGCATTTTGCACAGGGCAATCCGTTGCTCTGCTCCGGTTGCAGGCCGCATCCGTTTACTCCAGACAGGAGCTTTTGGTGCAGGGCAATCCGCGGTATCATAAAGGATCCCAGATACCTTTCGCCCTCTATCGTTATTATAAAGGCCAGGAAGAAGATATTCAAGCAGCCTTTTGAGAAATCCACCGGGAGACAAATTCCCTGGTAACGGAAAAGGGAACCGGGCCCAGCTCCAGAAGCAGCGTGTGAAATTCCATCGGGGAGAAATCTTTCCCCAGGGCAACTTCTGCCTGCTCACGGATTTCCATGTACTCTACATATCCACCGCAGTACTCCAGATAGTTGGCAGGATTGTCAATCATCACCTGCCACAACTCATTGACCGTATCATCGTCTGCCCGGAAGCAGGCGGTGATAAATTCCTTTGCCTGTTCCTTGGTCCAGCCATCATAGTTGATGCCGATGTCTAAAAGTCCGTGGACACACAGGGAAAAAGACCGGATGTGGGCCCGGTATTCGCCGACAGCCTTTGGGAGTCCGTTGTCAAAGGTACAGGCATAGTTTTCTACATAGGTGGCCCAGCCCTCGTTGGCCCCGGAGCAGCTTAAGATGGACATCAGGGGGTTGGCCGCATGGGTACGGTTATAAACGGTCTGATATAAATGTCCGGGAAATCCCTCATGGGCCAGAGTGGTGTACAGGCTGTCAGTGCTGTCTGAAAAGCCATTATTAATATAAATCACATTCTGGTTTACATCATCAAGCGGAGCAGTCAGGTAAAAAGCAGGGCTTAAGGAAGATTCCAGATAAGAAGGGACATAGCGAACTTCATATCCACATTCAGATAATAACGGAAAATCAGAGGCCATCTGTGATTTCAGGTCGGAGAGAATTTCCTCCGGGTCGGACAGGGAAAAAGAGGCATGCTCTAAATCCAGAGATGGATTTTCGGAAAGAATTTTACCGATGGCCTCATAATCTTTTTCCATTTGTCTGGACAGCGCTGCCTTTAACTCCGGGACAGAATAAGAAACACCAGGGCCGCTTTTTACAAGGTATTCGTAATATCGTTTCCCATCCTTAAAACCGGAGAGGCCGCCCTCATTGAGACCGCGCCCTTTAAGGGCGGAAATTCCGGAGATCAGGGATTCATAGGCAGGGATGAAGTGCTCCTTTATGGCCGCGCGGTGACGGGCATCTAAGTCCGCCCGCTGGTCATCCGTGAGTGGAACGGTTTCCGAAAGAGCCTCCAGCCGGGTATAAAAAGTTTCTGTAAGAAAGTTATTTTCCGGGTCAATGAGGTAGCTTTTACAAGAAGTAAGAATCTGGTCAATGGAGGCATCGGAGGGACCGAGGCCGGCATCGGCTTTCTGATTTTCAAAGGTAAGAATCTGGTCATAATAGGAATCTATCTGGGACAAAAGGGCCAGATAATCCTCCACGTCCGTTAAGGAATGGAAGGAATATTCAGCAAGCAAAATGGGAAGCTGTGCCTGGACGCCGATGGTAGGAGCCAGGGGCTGCTCATAAAGTTCCAGTCCTTCTGCCATCAGAGAGGTATCCAGAATGGTAAGGAGAGTATCATACACAAGGGTCTGCGCGGCAGTAAGGAGACCACGGTCAAAGGCCATAAGGCGGGTTTTTAAATCCCGGATGGAATCATTGTCTTTTATCATTTCTGTCAGGTTATAAGAGCCGAGGGATGTCTCTTTTGCTTCGATCCCATAGACTTCCGGATGGAGGAGGGTATAATGCATATCCAGAGTACTGGCTTCTGACATTTCCTCACAGAATACAGTCCGGCAGAATTCCTCAAACTCCTTTTGTACATCGGTAAGGGGGTCTGCAGTCGGAGATGTTTGGGATTTTGCGCCGGACTCCGGGGCTGTATCCACGGATCCAGAGGAATAGAATTCTCCGGTTTCCCCCTGGAATTTTGAAATTCCGATGCGCTCATATCCGCAGGCGGAAAGAAAAATGGTGAGTCCCATGAGGGCAGCACAGACGGCGGCCTTTTTTCTGTTAAAATAGTTCATAAATCTGCCTCCCTAAGATCAGTGCCGGCGGTATCCGGACGGCGGCCATATACCGCCAATATATGAGTTTCAGCCTGAAGATATACCGCTATTACAGATAATGTAACCGTTCAGGTAACCTGAACTGCTACTAACAACATGAAAAACGGAAGGAGACCTCTTGACAAAAGTTTCCGAAGAGGATAGACTAGGAGCATAATTATAGAAAAAGGCATGGAAGGGAAGAGTAGGTAAGAGGGAAGCTGAAAGAGACCCCGGATGGTGAGAGCGGGGAGCCGAAGCCTTACAGAAGATGGTCCCGGAGCTGTGCAGCTGAAGAACCCGGACGGATTTCTCTGAATGGGAAGTTTAAGCTGTGCCGGAAGCGCCCGTTAGCGTGTCAGACTGTAATCCCTGAAAAAGGGCAGCAGCCGGTGAGGGGGATCCTGTGAAGGATCGCCAAATTAAAGTGGTAACACGGGGGAAACTCGTCTTTAAGTAAAAGACGGGCTTTTTTTGTATTAAAAGGAGGAAAAACATGTGCAAGAACTGTAAAAAACCATATTACATTTCCACAGCCATTGCGTATACATCCGGTAAGCCGCATATCGGCAACACATATGAAATTGTTCTGGCTGATGCCATTGCCCGCTATAAAAGAGAGCAGGGATACGATGTATATTTCCAGACCGGAACCGATGAGCATGGCCAGAAAATTGAGCTGAAAGCGGCCGAAGCAGGAATCACCCCGAAGGAGTTTGTGGATCATGTGGCCGGAGAAATTAAGGGTATCTGGGATTTGATGGATACATCTTATGATAAATTTATCCGTACCACCGATGAGTACCATGAAAAGCAGGTGCAGAAAATCTTTAAAAAACTTTATGATCAGGGCGATATTTATAAGGGCAATTATGAGGGGCTTTACTGTACTCCCTGTGAGTCCTTCTGGACGGCATCTCAGGTGGTGGACGGAAAATGCCCGGATTGCGGATGTCCTGTACAGCCGGCAAAAGAGGAAGCCTACTTTTTCCGTATGAGTAAATACGCTCAGAGGCTGATTGACCATATTAACGAACATCCGGAATTTATTCAGCCGGTTTCCAGAAAAAACGAGATGATGAACAATTTCCTGCTTCCGGGACTCCAGGATCTCTGCGTTTCCAGAACATCCTTTAAGTGGGGAATTCCCGTTGACTTTGACCCAAGGCATGTAACCTATGTGTGGCTGGATGCTCTGACCAATTATATTACCGGAATCGGATATGACTGTGACGGGAATCATAGTGAAATGTTTAAAAAGCACTGGCCTGCTGATCTGCACCTGATTGGAAAGGATATTATCCGCTTCCATACCATTTACTGGCCCATTTTCCTTATGGCTCTTGATCTTCCGCTTCCCAAGCAGGTGTTTGGCCATCCGTGGCTTTTACAGGGAGACGGAAAGATGAGTAAATCTAAGGGGAATGTCCTCTATGCCGATACGCTGGTGGATTTCTTTGGCGTGGATGCAGTCCGTTATTTTGTACTTCATGAGATGCCCTTTGAAAACGATGGTGTAATTTCCTGGGAACTGATGGTAGAGCGCATGAATTCCGATCTTGCCAATATTCTCGGAAACCTGGTAAACCGCACTGTTTCCATGACCAATAAATATTTTGGCGGTATTGTGGAAAATAAGGGAATCTGCGAAGATGTAGACGCGGATTTAAAGAATACTGTTTTAGAAGCCGTAAAGAAAACCGACGATAAGATGAATAAGCTTCGCGTGGCAGATGCTATCACGGAAATCTTTGGAATTTTCCGCCGCAGCAATAAATACATCGATGAAACCACACCCTGGGCCCTTGCAAAAGATGAGGAAAAGAAGGACCGTCTGGCCACGGTACTTTATAACCTGACGGAGTCCATCACCATCGGAGCTTCTCTGCTTGCCTCCTTTATGCCAAAGACTTCCGGGAAAATTCTGGCACAGTTAAATACCGTGAAACGGAGTCTGGAAGACATGGGGCAGTTTGGCCTGTATCCCAATGGAAATAAGGTAACGGAGAAGCCGGAGATTCTCTTTGCACGTATGGATGTCAATGAGGTTCTGGAAAAGGTGGAAGCCATGGGAGCCGCTTTTGCAAAGAGCGGCGGAGAGGAAGAGAAGAAGGAAGAAGAGGAAAAAGTGGTTGACGTGGAAAAGAAGCCGGAAATCACTTATGAGGATTTCGCAAAGCTCCAGTTCCGGATCGGAAAAATCATAAAATGCGAAGAAGTAAAAAAATCTAAAAAACTTCTCTGCTCCCAGGTTAAAATAGGCTCTGAGGTAAAACAGATTGTAAGCGGAATTAAGGCCTGGTACAAGCCGGACCAGATGGTGGGAAAAAAAGTCATGGTGGTAACCAATTTAAAACCTGCAACCCTGGCAGGAATCGTTTCTGAGGGAATGATTCTCTGCGCTGAGGATGATGAGGGAAATCTGTCCCTGATGACTCCGGAAAGAGATGTGAAAACCGGTTCTGAGGTGTGCTAAATTGAAAACGCATTTCACGTCTGTGGATTTGAAAATGATTGCGATGGGGACCATGACCATAGACCATATGGCCGTAGCCTGGATTTATATGTATGGTTATGGAACGGACCCTGTCTGGAGCAAAGTGGGGATAGCCATGCGCCTTGTGGGGCGGATGGCTTTTCCTCTCTATGGTTTTCTGCTGGTACAGGGGTTTTTGCATACAAGAAACCAGACAGCCTATTTTTTGCGGGTTCTGGGACTTGCGGTGATTTCGGAGATTCCCTTTAATCTGGTGGTTTCGGGAAAGATTTTCTGGATAAGAGCACAGAATACACTGGTGCTGCTGGCCATTGCCCTTTTATGTCTGAAGGGGCTTTCTGTATACCAAAAGACGGATGCCTCTTCTGAAAATGATCCGTCTGCTGCTCTCATAACTTCGGTTCCTGCTTCCGCCGTTTTCATGGCTGCCGCCGGGATGGCCCTTGCGGAAATTTTTCGGGCCGATTACGGAGCCGCCGGGATACTGTTTATTCTGGCCATGTACTGGTTCCGGAACTGTCCTGAGAAACGGACGATCGCGGGGGCGGCGACTCTGGCGCTGGCAGAAGGCGTTTTCTATGGGGGCACCGCATGTGCGGCGTTGTTCTTCCTTAACCGCTACAATGGGGAACGGGGAAGGAATCTGGGATATTTTCCATATTTCTTTTATCCATTCCATTTACTGATTTTATACGGAGCAGGAGTTGTAATTCATGGAATACATTTTTGATACCCATGCCCATTATGATGATGAGGCATTTGATGATGACAGAGAAGAGTTGATTGGCCGTCTGAAAGAAAGTGGAATTGGCTGTGTAATCAATGTAGGCGCCAGTATTTTATCTTGTAAGACAACACTGGAACTGACGCAGGCCCATACTTTCATCTATGGGGCACTGGGAGTACATCCTAATGAGACAGCCGAACTTACAGAAGACCATATGGAGTGGCTAAAAAAAGCTTTGACCAATGAAAAAATCGTGGCCGTAGGGGAGATAGGCCTTGACTATTATTGGGATCAGCCGGAGAAAGAGATACAGAAAAAATGGTTTGTAAGGCAGCTTGCCTTGTCCGGGGAGACAGGGCTCCCGGTGATTATTCACAGCCGGGATGCGGCTAAAGACACCTTAGATATTATGAAGTCAGAACATAACGGTGTCACCAGAGGAGTCATTCACTGTTTTTCTTATGGCGTGGAAATGGCCAGAGAATATTTGAACATGGGATATTATCTGGGAATCGGCGGCGTTCTGACCTTTAAAAATGCGAAGAAATTAAGAGAGGTAGTGGAATACGCGCCCATATCCAGACTGGTGCTGGAGACCGACTGCCCCTATCTTGCTCCGGTTCCCAATCGGGGAAAACGAAATTCCTCCTTAAACCTCCCGTATGTGGTTCAGGCCATGGCAGAGATAAAAAATATGGAGCCGGAGGAGATCATCCGGCTTACCACAGAAAATGCCAGGGAGCTTTACGGATTTTCGAAAAAAGCATAGAGAGGGGGTTTGTCCTTGTACTGTTCGATGGCCGATTCCAATTTTTGGAGCATTTTTGGTTTGTCGTCCGGAAGTGTGCCGCGCACCCGGAATTCCACAAAATCGTGGAACCCGTCATATAAAATGGGGCCATCCTCAAGAAGCGTTAAAAGCCGGTGTTCCTCCCTTAAATTTTCCAGTTCATCAGCAGGAAGAAAGCTCTTTTCCTGAATATCACAGTACAAGGGGGTCCGGCGGGATAAAAACAGAGAGAAATTGATCACATGCCGGGGATTTGTCCGGTTAAAGAACTCGGCAGTGGCTTCTGCATTTTCAAGCCCCCGTCCCCTTCCTGCAATTCCTGTCATAAAATGGGCATCATAAATCATTCCGGCATTTTGCAGACGGGTAATCTGTGTATAGGCCTGTTCCAGAGAATGGTCCTTTTCCATCTGCTTTAATACATCATCCAGTCCGCTTTCAATACCGAGATACAGATGGCGGACACCTGCGTCGAAAAGGGCGCTCAGCTCATTATCACTTTTTAACCGGATGTTGGTAACGGTGGCATCCATGTTCACAGACTGACAGTTGGGGAAATATTTGTGTACCAGGTCTAAAATGGCCAGGAGACGGTCTGTTTTTAAGCCGAAAGCATTGCCGTCCCCTAAAAAAACCTGCCGGGGATTTCCACCCAGATTTCGAACGCGAAGCAGCTCATCTTCAATTTGGGATATGGGAAGTTCCCGGTATTGCAAATGCTTGAATAAATTGCAGAATCTGCATCGATTATAAGAGCAGCCTACTGCCACGGGCAGCATATAGGAAGACCGTTCCATGGGACTGCGGCAGATCTGGCCTTCATAATTCATAAAATCCCTCCTTTTCCCTTTCTGTATCTTATCATTCGGGGGGAACCGAATGTCTGGCGACATTATACCATGTCCGCAAGCGGACATGGTGCCTCCGGCGGATGCACACGATTCGCAGAAGAAATGTCCGTCCTTTGGACGGCCGCGAATCGGCGCAGGTATAATGTCTAGCGACATTATACCATAAATTACCCTGTTTGCCTAATGGGGCGGAAAAATATTTTGCTGTTGGTTGACTTTTTTCCTTCCATGGGCTACCATATTTCGTAGACATGGGCATGGTCCATTTATGGCTGTCCGTGCAGGCGCTGTCAGGCATGAAAGCCAGCCGCTTTGCACTTCGTGTTGCCGCAGCTGCTGCCCATAAGCAGATAGAGAGAAGAATTATATGAAAAAATGTTTGGGAAATCCCAAAAACACCATAGAAATTATTCAAAAATATGAATTTGTGTTCCAGAAAAAATTCGGGCAGAATTTTCTTATTGATACCCATGTGCTGGAAAAAATTATTACGGCTGCCGGGATTACAAAGGAGGATTGTGTTCTGGAAATTGGTCCCGGAATTGGAACTATGACCCAGTTTCTGGCAGAGCATGCCAGACAGGTGATTGCAGTGGAGATTGATAAAAACCTGATTCCCATTCTGGAAGAGACTTTAGAGGAATATACAAACGTTACTGTCATCAATGAAGATATCTTAAAGGTTGACATAAAATCCCTGACGGAACAGTATAATGGCGGACATCCCATTAAGGTGGTGGCGAATCTTCCATATTATATTACCACACCTATTATTATGGGGTTGTTTGAGAGCAGCGTTCCCATTGATAATATAACAGTCATGGTTCAGAAGGAAGTGGCAGACCGGATGCAGGAGGGCCCCGGCTCCAAGGACTATGGGGCTCTGTCCCTGGCCGTCCAGTATTATGCCAGACCGGAAATTGTAGCCAATGTACCGCCGAACTGCTTTATTCCAAGGCCAGGGGTGGGGTCTGCGGTGATCCGGCTTACCAGACACAGAGAAATGCCTGTCCGTGTAAAAAATCCGGAGCTGATGTTTAAAATTATCCGCGCTTCTTTTAACCAGAGACGGAAGACGCTTCAGAACGGACTGGGTAATTCAACGGAGCTGCCTTATTCCAAGGAGCAGGTGGCGGCGGCCATCGAAAAAATGGGATTGCCGCAATCCATTCGCGGAGAGGCGTTGACACTGTCTCAGTTTGCAGAGCTGTCTGATATTTTGGAAGAATTGTAATAGTTCAGAAAGTTTTCGCGTTTGCCGCATTGCCTGCAGGAAAGCGCAGCGGATACTGCGGCAGGGAATTTAAGTAAGAAAGGGGAATACGTATGGGATTCAGTGAAATGACACACACTTTTATCGTAGCGAAATATTATGTTTATCTGACAGAGGCCTTTGGTGAACGCGGGAAAGAGGCTTTCATCCATGGAACAAGATATTATGGGGGCCAGAGGGGCCGCCGTATGGCCCAGAGGGCAATCCGGGACGGAAAAGAGCTGAACTATGAGAATTACTGCCGTTACAGCGAATGGCTCAATACAGAAGAGGCCAAAGAGCTTGGAATTGTAAACCAGGTGGACGTGACAAGTGTTGCACCGGACTATGAAATGCATATCCATGTCTGCCCCTGGCATTACCAGTTTACAAAAATGGGGTTAAAGGATGCGGGACTTGCCTATTGCAGCGTTCTGGACGCATCTATCTGTCGTGGTTTCAACCCGGAGATTGTTTATGAGGTGCCCCAGACGCTTCATGACCATGATTATTGTATCCAGACTATTCGAAACTCAGGCCTTAGCCCTGAGATGAAGCTGGAGAAAAATCCGGAAGGAATCCGGCCTTTTGAATACCATTGTGCTCACGCTTACTGGGCTTTCCATGAAGTGGCGACGGCAATTTTCGGTGCGTCCGGGATGGAAATCGGAGCCCGCGTATTAAAGGACTTTGCCGGTGAATATGGAACAGAAATGGCAGATACGATTGCCGGATACAAAGATACAAACTTTAATGTAATGTAATTACCAGCCGCAAAGTCTGTAAAGTTACGGGCAGCCAGAGGATTCCTGGCTGCCTTATATGTGACAGTTCAGCCCTGAGTCTTTTTGACCACGTATTGGTAACAGTTCAGCCTTGCATCTTCTTGCCCGCGTGCCGCGGACAAGAAGCTTGCGGCGTCCGCCTTATGAAGATTTCGGGTAAAAAACGCTTATGAAAACAAGTTTTCAACGCTTTTTTTACCCGGAATCTTCGCAAGGCTGAACTGTTACCCTTATATTGAGGAGATTATGAAACAGATTGATTTATTAAAAAGCCCGGTCCGCAAGGTTTTTTTAAACTATCTGGTGCCTTCGGTGAGTGCTACCCTTGTCACCTCCATTTATATTCTGGCGGACACCATGATGATTGGCCGCGGAATCGGCGCAGAAGGGATTGCAGCTTTGAATATTCTGCTCCCTCTTTACACTGCATATTACGGGTTTGGAATGATGTGCGGAATTGGCAGCAGCGTACTGTTTGGATTTTCCAGAGGAAGAGGAAAGGAGCAGGAGGCCCGCAGGTACTTCACCACTGCGCTTTTAATGGCAGCCCTGTTTGCAATTCTTTCCATATCCCTGTGCAGCCTGCTTTTTACACCGCTTCTTGATTTCCTGGGGGTAACGGATGCCATGCGGCCCTATGCCGTTCCCTATGGAAAGGTGCTTGTCTATGCGTCGCCATGTTTTGTGGCCTCTACCTTTTTACAGGCATTTGTGAGAAATGACGGCTCACCGAGGCTTGCCATGGCAGGGGTAATAAGCGGCGGCGTTACCAATGTGATTCTGGATTATATCTATATTTACCTGATGGACTGGGGGATGGGAGGAGCAGCTCTGGCAACGGCCACGGGGACGACTCTTACTGTGCTGATCCTGGCAAGCCATTTTTTCTCCCCGGATAATCACCTGATTCCAGTCAGGCAGGCAGAGTTAAAAAAAGCTTTGGAAATTTTAAAAAACGGCCTGGCCAGCTTTATTCTGGAGGTGTCCAACGGTTTTGTAATGCTGGTTTTCAACCTTCAGCTTCTGGCCTATGTGGGGGATATCGGCGTGGTGGTGTACAGTATCATCAGCAACATATCGCTGGTGGTAATTTCCATTTCAAATGGAATTTCCCAGGCAGTCCAGCCCCTTCTTTCCGCCAATTACGGAGCAGGAGAAAAAGAGCGGGTCTGTCAGGGAAGAAGCTTAGGGATCCGGGCTGCTCTGGGGGCAGGATGTGTTTTTACGGCCATAGGACTTTTATTCCCTGTCCCCCTGTCGTATCTGTTTTTGGAACCCACGGAAGAGATTCTTTCCATGGCCGTAGTGGCCATACGGCTGTATTTTTTAAGCTTCATTGCCAGCGACTTTAACATTATGTGCGGTACCTGCTTCCAGGCGGTGGTAAAGCCCGGATTGTCTTTGATGGTGACGCTTTTAAGAGGCGTGGTGCTAAACAGCATTCTGGTTTTTGTGCTGCCGGTTTTCCTTGGGGTCAATGGTATCTGGCTGGCGGTAACGGTATCCGAATTTGTGACTGCTGTTGTCGCTTTCTGGTTTCTTGGACATGAAAAATAAAGAATTGACATGGAACAGAGGTATTGCTAAAATGGGCGTATACTGAGTACTCAGATTGCAGAATGGAGGAGACAAGTTTATGACGATCAGAGCAGGAATTATGGGATATGGAAATCTTGGCCGTGGTATTGAGTGTGCTTTGAAGCAAAATCCGGATATGGAACTGGCGGCAGTATTTACAAGACGAAATCCCGACAGCGTGAAAATCCTCACAGAGGGCGTTGGAGTGTACCCGGCACAAGAGGCCGGGAATTTTACAGATAAAGTGGATGTATTGATTCTCTGCGGCGGCAGCGCCACAGACCTTCCGGTTCAGACTCCGGAATACGCAAAATATTTTAACGTGGTAGACAGCTTCGACACTCATGCAAAGATTCCGGAACACTTTGCAAACGTGGACAAATCCGCAAAGGAGTCCGGCCATGTTGCCGTGATCTCAGCAGGCTGGGATCCGGGAATGTTTTCCTTAAACCGTGTCTATGGGAACGCAGTACTTCCATGCGGCAGTGATTATACCTTCTGGGGCAAGGGCGTAAGCCAGGGCCATTCCGATGCCATTCGCCGGATTGAAGGGGTAAAGGATGCAAGGCAGTACACGATTCCGGTGGAAAGCGCCCTTGAGGCCATCAGAAGCGGTAAAACACCAGAACTGACCACAAGACAGAAACACACAAGGGAATGCTTTGTTGTTGCAGAGGAAGGCGCAGATAAAGCAAAAATAGAGCATGAGATCGTAACTATGCCTAATTATTTTTCCGATTATGATACAACTGTACATTTTATTACAGAAGAAGAGATGAAGCGTGACCATGCATCCCTGCCCCATGGAGGTTTTGTCATTCGCAGTGGAAAAACCGGATGGAGTCTGGAAAATACCCATGTGATCGAATACAGTCTGAAACTGGATTCCAATCCGGAATTTACCTCTTCCGTGATTGTGGCCTGTGCAAGGGCCGCATACCGTATGAAGCAGGAAGGCATGAGCGGCTGTAAAACGATTCTTGATATTCCGCCGGCATATATGTCTGCAAAGAGCGGAGAGGAACTGAGAAAAACGCTTCTGTAATGTAACAGTTCAGCCATGCATCTTCTTGCCCGCGTACCGCGGACAGGAAGCGCCGGGCGTCCGCCCTATGAAGATTCAGAGTGAAAAATGCTTATGAAAACAAGTTTTCAACGCTTTTTTCGCTCTAAATCTTCGCATGGCTGAACTGTTACAGTAAATCAAATTATGGGGACGGATGAAGGAGGTTACTGAAGACATATGGAAAATACATCTTTGCAGAGAGGCAAGTACAATGAAGACGCAAAGTCCAGCGCAAAGCTGACACGCGAACAGCTGATGGAGCTTGAAGAAAGAGATAAGACTCCGCGGCAGAAGATGTTTGATAAAATCATCACAGTGATGCCTGGCTTTATGGCGGTTATTGCACTGTCAGAATATCTGCTGTTTCCGGATATCAATCCGAATCCAATGCCTCATATCTATACCTGCATAATGGCAGCGATTCTCGCGGCCTATACCGTGGCTGTAATTGCCGGTATGATCAGAGAAAAGAAGGGAAAGAAAAATCTTATCCGTCGTTTGCGCCATAAAGCCCCGCTCTATTCGGCGATCCTTTTGCTCCTGACTCTTTTTGATTATGCTACGATTAAGACCAATTATTTTACATACCCTCTCGTTCCATGTGTAAACAGTATTTTGTATGCCGCCTATATGGATCATGCAACTCTGCTGAATTGTGCTTTTCATACACTTAAGCTGATGCTCGAAGGATATTTCCTGGGTGTTGTTCTTGGCCTCATCACCGGCATCACCTGCGGTTACAGTAAGAGGATCAATTACTGGATCGACCCTATCATCAAGTTCCTGGGACCGATTCCGATTTCCACATGGATTCCGATCATTATGGTCTTTATGTCAGGTGCATTGGATATGAGCGCTCTGTTCATCATTATTATCGGTGTATGGACTGCTGTTACAAATGCCTCACGCGCCGGTGTTGCCAATATTGATAAGGCTTATTTTGACGCGGCAAAGATTCTTGGAGCCAGTGAGCGTCAGCTCATATTCTGTGTTGCTATTCCCTGTGCTATGCCTAATATTATGGCTGGTATGACACAGGGCATGATGACAGCGTGTACGGCGATCATGGTTGCTGAAATGATGGGTGTCAAGGCAGGCCTGGGCTGGTATATCACATGGGTTAAGTCGTGGGCCCTTTACAGCAATATGTTCGCATCCCTGATTGTCATCTGCCTTATCTTTACATTTGTAACAAAAATTCTTAATATCGTCAAAAAGCGCGTACTGCGTTGGCAGATAGGAGTGACCAAGTAAAATGGCAGTAATTCTTAAATTAGATGGTGTTTCCAAAAGCTTTGCAAGAGTAGAAACCAATGATGTAACAACGGCCCTGGCAGAAATTACTCTGGAAATGCAGAGCGGTCAGTTTATCAGCCTTGTTGGTACATCCGGCTGTGGCAAGTCAACGATGCTGCGCCTTATAGCCGGATTGATTCAGCCTACAACAGGCAGGCTCACAGTTAATGATAAAGAAATCATCGGCACATCGTCTGCACGGGGTATGATGTTCCAGCAGCATACACTTTTTCCATGGCTGACTGTTGAAAAAAATATTTTGTTCTCTGATCGTATGCAGGGCAGACACAAGGACAAGGCATCCATTGATGAAGTAAACCGTATGCTGGAAGTCATCGGTCTTGACGACTTCCGCAAGGATTACCCTGCTCAGCTTTCCGGCGGTATGCAGCAGCGTGTTGCCCTGGCAAGAACGCTCATCTGTAAGCCTGAGATTCTGCTTCTGGACGAGCCTCTGGGTGCCCTTGATTCATTCACACGAATGAATATGCAGGATGAAATCCTCAACCTCTGGAAAGAAAACAGACAGCTCGTCATCATGGTAACTCATGATGTCGATGAAGCGATTTATATGGGAACGAAGGTACTTGTTATGGAGCCTCATCCGGGCCGGATCAAGGCGGCTATTGACATTAATCTGGAATATCCCCGTAACCGGGCAAGCAATCAATTTGTCGAGTATCGCCGTCAGATCCTTGATATGCTGAACTTCGGGCATAAGGAAGATTAGACGGTCGGGTATCGGACCTGATTTTCGCGCTGTTCACAGCGTAGAAATAATTTTTTCAATGGAAAAGGAGAATGACTCATGTACAATTTTAAAAGAGGTATGTCTCTGACATTGGCTATGGCCATGGCTGTCAGCGTAATGGCTGGATGCGGCAGCAAAGAAACTGGCGCAACAAAAGCGGCGACAGAAGCAGCAGCAGCGGCAACAGAGGCAGCAGCGGCAACAGAGGCAGCAACAGAAACTGTAATGACGGAAGCGGAAGAACTCGAGGCAATGAAGAGTGAACCGGCTTACGCAGAAGGATTTACGTACTTTGCAAGCGGCGGATGTACATCTGCCCCGTGGGTAGCCGAATATCTCGGCTATTTCGAAGAGTATGGTATTAAGAGCGAAGTATATATGGCTGGAGAGAGCTGGAAGGAAGCTCTCGGTACAAACTCTGCTCAGGTAGCTGTTAATCATATTGCTACAACACTTGTTCCGGCAGCCAACGATGTCAACTACGCACTCGTTAACGGCGCTATGATCGGCTGCCAGTCCCTCTGGGTATTGGCGGATTCCGGTTATGAGAGCCTTGAAGACCTTAAGGGTAAAAAGATCTCTGCTCCAAACGGTATCGGTAACTCCTCTTACAACATCGGCGCCCGTTTCTTTGACGCGGATGGCATCAATCCGCTTACAGAGGTTGAATTTGTTCAGGTTGAAACATCCGCATGTATTCCGGCTATGGAAAGCGGCGAGATCGCAGCTGTTGTAGCGGGCGATATGTGGGCATGGGATATGTGGAAGGCCGGCAAGCTCAAATGGCTCCGTTCCATCACATGGGATGAAGACTTCACAGATGAACCATGCTGTGTTACCGTTATGAACAAGGACTTCATCAAAGAAAATCCATTGATGGCTAAATACATTGTAAAGGCTATTGACAGAGCTCAGTCATACATCGGTGAGCATGTTGAGGAAATTACACAGGCTGAAATCGATGCAGGCCTCCTCACAGGTGAGCTTGATAAGCTTACTGAGTGCATGGAATCTTACCGTTGGGGTACTGTTGATGCTGAGTTTACAGAACGTGCGCTCCGTGGAGTTGTTGAAGACTATATCCGCCTTGGTCTTCTTACAACCATGAAGGATCCGGATGCCGTTATGGAAAAAGTCTGGTGGCCGCAGGATCCTGACTATGATGTATAGGAATCGTCTTATCAGCGGATAGAAATAATTTTGGGGGTGCAGCCTCATGAAATGAGGTTCCCCCCTTTTTGTTTACCGGGTTGTTACGCATTGTATAGGAACAATCTGACTGTTATTACATTTCGGGAGGAAAAGGTATGAAACAAAAAATTACATTCATCGGAACCATTCTCGTTGGGGCTCTTCTGGCTTTCGGCCCTCAGTTTCTGTTCAGGCCCTGCCCGACAACAGAAAAAGTCATGAAATGCTTTTACAGCTGCAAGGCTTTGATTGCGATCGGCCTGATTGTCATGCTGACAGGAGTGCTGGAGCTTTTTGCCAAGGAGACTGAGTCTCTTCGTTTTCTTGCAGTAATTGGAGCTGCAGCATGTATTCTCTCTATCATGGTTCCGACTGTGCTGATCGGCGCCTGCATGAAGCCGGAGATGACATGTAATGTGGTGACTTTCCCGATTACTCATGCTCTGTCCGCCGTAGGGCTCGTACTTCAGGTTCTCAGCATGGTCTTCTCAGGCAAAAAGAGGTAATCTGATGAATTCTTCTATTATTCAAACCATTGCAATCAAAAACCTGAATCGGCGGCCTGTCAGAACCTGGTGTATGATCTTTTTCACATTTATACTGTCCTGCTCGTTATTTTTTACGACAGTTCTCGTTGACAGCATGAAAAACGGCCTGGAAAAAACTGTCAATCGTTTGGGGGCGGATATTATTGTGGTACCCAAAGAATATGAGCGGAATATGGCTGATTCACTTTTCCTCGGTGAACTGTGCAGCTTCTCCTTTGACAAGAGCTGGATCAAGCCGATTTCTGAAATAGACGGAATCAGAGAAATAACTCCTCAGCTTTACATGAAATCTCTGGCTGCCGGCTGCTGCTCCGCAGAGACTCAGCTCATCGCCTTTGATCCGCAGACAGATTTTATTGTGTCTGCCTGGCTCAGTGAAAATAATATTAAGATGCCAAAATTCGGGGAGGTTATCATCGGTCATCTGATCTCTCCGGAAAATCCCGGCGAGATTCGATTCTTTGACCGGACCTATAAAGTCATTGGGAAGCTGGACAGAACCGGCAGCAATTATGATACCTGTGTCTTTATGACCTATGAAACAGCAAAGGATATTATGGGCAGCGAACGCTGGTATGAAGCATTTTATGAAAATCCGGATGCAGAAAATCTTGTTTCTTCTCTGCTGATCCGTACAGAAGAAGGCGCAGACGCAAAACAAATTGCCCGGTCCATCAACTATTCTCTGGCAAAAGACAGTCCGATAGCGGCATATACAGCAAACGGAATCATGGCTGATGCCATGAAAAATGTAAATAACATGACCGGATACAGCACGGTTCTGATTGGATTGATATTTATTTTAGTCGTTGTGGCACTTTTCAGTATTTTTACCATTACCATCAATGAACGTACCAGAGAATTTGGCATTTATTCAGCTCTCGGAACACCTGACAGAAAGCTTTCGGGCATAGTTCTCACCGAAGGACTTTTGATCGGGCTTGCCGGAGGTCTGATTGGAGCTGTATTTGCTGCAGCGGGAACGGTTATCTTTGGCAATACGATCGTTGTTTTGATGGAAATTCCTGAACTAAATGTGAATCCAATCTTTCTGACCGTTCTTGGATTAAAATGCATCGTTCTCGCATTGGTTGTATCGGCTCTGTCCTCCCTCTACTCTGCGTGGAAAGTGAGCCGTGTCAGCCTTGACGGATTGATCAAAGGAGAGGAGCTATGATACTGACAACAAAGGACCTTACAAAGACATTCATACGACAGGGGAAAGAATTCCAGGCTGTGGATCATGCAGACTTTTGCATTCATTCCGGTGAGATCTGTGTACTGACAGGTCCCTCCGGATGCGGAAAATCCACGTTTTTCCATCTGATCTGCGGGATCACCAGGGCCGATGGGGGTGAGATTCTCTTTGAAGGGAAAGACCTTTGCAAAGCAGCTTCCGGTGAGCTTGCACTGGTTCGGGCGGAGAAGATCAGTTATATTATGCAGGGAGACAGCCTTCTCCCTAATCTGACAGTCATGGAAAATATTTGTCTGCCCCATTATCTCTGCGGGACAAAAAAGGGACTGGAAACCAGGGCTGCAGGACTGCTGGAAGAATTTGGACTTAATAAAATGGCTGATGAATATCCATCCAATCTCTCCGGAGGCGAACGACGGCGTGTGGCCATTGCCCGGGCTTTTGTCCACGACCCGGTTCTCGTAGTTGCAGATGAACCTACAAGTGATCTGGATGAAGAAAATACTTCCATGATTATGAATCACTTTGAAAAGCAGGCAGCGTCGGGCACAGCCATTCTGATCAGTACCCACGATCATTCCTGCCTCAGAGATGGCATGACCCATTACGTGATGAACAGCGGAGTCATGAAAGTTGATAAGAACCAATAATCTCAGATGTAAACCCTTAGAAATTGCGTGAATAGGCTATTTCTAAGGGTTTTCAATGTGGCAGAAGGAACAACGGACATGGGAAATTCTTTTTCAGGGGCACTTTGGGAGAATTGCAACAGTTCAGCTGTGTATCTTCTTGCCCGCGTACCGCGGACAAGAAGCCCCGGGCGTCCGCCTTATGAAGATTCAGAGCAAAGAACGTTTATGAAAACAAGTTTTCAACACGTTTTTTGCTCTGAATCTTCGCACGGCTGAACTGTTACAGTAATTTATCAGAAAGTCTTGTCATCATAAACAAAATAACGTATACTTACTCAGAATGGTTTCATGAAAAATTCGTATGTCGGCCATTTCTTTTTCCGTCAGAATTACAGTGACAGATTCAACATGAAATTTTAATAATCAAGAAAAAAGGAATCAACATGAGAAAATTAGCATTAAGTGATGAAATCCTTCTGTCGGTCAGCCAGCCGGCAAGGTATATCGGAAACGAAGTGAACATGTGCGTCAAAGACCCAAAAAAAGTGGATATCCGCTTCTGTATGTGTTTCCCCGACGTTTATGAGATCGGCATGTCCCATCTGGGCATTCAGATACTCTATGATATGCTCAATAAAAAAGAGGACGTATACTGTGAGAGAGTCTATTCGCCCTGGATGGATCTGGACGCCATTATGAGAGAAAAAAACATCCCTCTGTTCTCCATAGAGACCCAGGAGCCCATTAAAAACTTCGATTTCCTTGGTATCACGCTCCAGTATGAAATGTGTTATACCAATGTTCTTCAGATTCTGGATTTATCCCGGATTCCTCTGCATGCGGCAGACCGGACCTGGGATGATCCCATTGTCATCGGCGGAGGTCCCTGTGCGTTAAACCCGGAACCCATTGCGGAATTCTTTGATATTTTCTATATCGGCGAGGGAGAAACGGTTTATTATAATCTGATGGACACCTACAAGGAATCCAGAAAACGGGGGGATTCCAGAGATGTCTTTTTAAAGAAAGCGGCGCAGATTCCGGGACTCTATGTTCCTTCCCTTTATGACCCGGAGTACAACGAGGACGGTACTATAAAAAGTTTTCTTCCCAACTGCCCGGAGGCACCAAAAAAGGTCCAGCGGCAGATCATGATGGAAATGACGGACTCCTTTTATCCGGAAAAGCCGCTGGTTCCTTTTATTAAGGTGACACAGGACCGCGTAGTGCTGGAAATCATGCGGGGTTGTATCCGCGGCTGCCGGTTCTGTCAGGCGGGGATGATTTACCGCCCTGTCCGTGAGAAAAATGTGGAAAAGCTTAAAGAGCTGGCAAAACAGATGCTAAAAAATACCGGACATGAGGAAATCTCTTTAAGTTCCTTAAGCTCCAGCGACTACCGGAGTCTGGAAAGCCTTGTACGGTTTTTAATTGAGGAATTCCATGGAAAGGGAATCAATGTTTCTCTGCCGTCTCTTCGGATTGATGCTTTCTCCCTGGATGTAATGAGCAAGGTGCAGGATGTGAAAAAGAGCAGTCTCACTTTCGCTCCGGAGGCCGGTTCCCAGAGACTTCGGGATGTCATCAACAAGGGACTTACGGAAGAGGAAATCCTGAACGGTGCCGGTGAAGCCTTCCTTGGTGGATGGAACCGGGTGAAGCTTTATTTTATGCTTGGTCTTCCGACAGAGACCACAGAGGACATGGAGGGTATTGCCCTTCTTTCGGAAAAGATTGCGGAAAAGTATTATGAAATTCCCAAGGACCAGCGGAAGGGGAAAGTCCAGGTGGTGGCCAGTACCTCTTTCTTCGTGCCGAAGCCCTTTACTCCCTTCCAGTGGGCCAGAATGTGTACGAAGGAAGAATTTCTTGGAAAAGCCCGCGTAGTCAACCATAAAATGAAAGAAATGCTAAATTACAAGAGTTTGAAATATAACTGGCATGAGGCCGATGTAACCGTTTTGGAAGGTGTTCTGGCCAGAGGCGACAGACGGGTGGGCGCAGTCATTGAAGAGGCCTATAAAAACGGGGCCCTTTATGACGCCTGGTCTGAGACCTTTAAAAATGAAGTCTGGATGAAGGCCTTTGAAACCTGCGGTGTGGACATTAATTTTTATACCACCAGGGAGCGGAGCCTGGACGAGATATTCCCATGGGATTTTATCGACTCCGGAGTTACGAAGGAATTTTTAAAGAAAGAATGGTTAAATTCCATCAAGGGCACAGTAACCCCGAACTGCCGGGAGCGGTGTTCCGGCTGTGGAATCAGACGGTTTGGAGGAGGTGTCTGCTATGAAAATCAGGATTAAGTTTTCTAAACAGGGCAATATGAAATTCATCGGCCATCTGGATATTATGCGGTACTTCCAGAAAGCCATACGCAGGGCTGATGTGAATATCCGTTATTCTGAAGGCTTTTCCCCGCATCAGATCATGTCCTTTGCGGCCCCCTTAGGTGTTGGACTAACCGGAAGCGGAGAGTACCTGGACATTGATGTACTGTCCACAGATTCCTCAAAAGAAATGATTCGGCGGTTAAATGATACAATGGTAGAGGGCATGGAGATTTTAAGCTATAAGAGACTGCCGGATGACGCTGCCAATGCCATGTCCCTGGTGGCGGCCTGTGATTATACCATAACGCTGCGAAACGATTATGATAACGGTCTTTCCTGTACCGATGAAGAATTTTTTGCAAACCTTATGCTTTTTATAGAAAGCGGAAATCTGGAAGTGGTGAAAAAGACAAAAAAGGGAGAGAAGCTTATGGACCTTAAACCTCTGATTTATGAAAAGAAGCTGACAGAGGACGGTAAGGGAATTTTTCTTAAGCTTTCCTCCGGGAGCCTGGCCAACATGAAACCGGAGCTGCTTTTAGAGGCATACTGTAAATCCCTTGGAAAAGAATATCCGGCCTTTGGTTTCTGCATTAACAGAGAAGAGGTCTATGCTGACAGAGGTTCGGACACTTCCCATGTGTTCACTCCCCTGGAGGAGTTTGGAGATGACATTGAATAAGCTTATATTTACAAAACTTCGCGAAAAAACCGTCTCTGTGCTGATCTCTCCGGAACGAGTTTTACAGATGGAGGCGGAGCCTGAAAAAGAGGCGGAACGTCTTGGCGCCATCTATATTGGAAAAGTCCGCAATGTAGTGAAAAACCTGGGTGCTGCCTTTGTGGAGTACCGGCCTGGAATTAACGGCTATTTAAGCCTTTCAGAGTGGAACGGTCCCCGCCCCTTAAGATCCGGGGACGAGATTCCTGTTCAGGTAACACGGGCTGCCGTAAAAACAAAGGACGCTGTCCTCAGTACAAATTTATGCCTGACCGGACATTATGTGGTGCTTACTTCCCAGGCCGGAAAACTTGGAATTTCTGCCAGAATCAGAGATGGACTATGGCGGACGGAACTGAAAGCTCAGTGGGAGAGGCGTTCCCCTGAAGATTATGGCATCATTGTACGGACTAATGCACATATGGCCCCTTTTGATATGATCTGGGAAGAGACAGACCTGCTGCAAAAAAGGCTCTGTAAAATACACGCTGATGCGGAGTGCCGTACCTGTTACAGCACCCTGTACCAGCCGGAAAATTTTGTCATACAGACAGCTTCCAATGTGAGGAAATCTGAAACAGAGGAAATTGTAACAGATATTCCTGAAATTTATGAGGAACTTCGCCAGTCCGGCCTTTTTTCGGAATCACTGTCTGATATCAGACTCCGCCTTTATTCCGATGAAACTTACCCCCTGCGGGCCCTTTACCATCTGGAAACAGCTCTGGACCGTGCACTTTCCAGACAGGTATGGCTGAAATCCGGTGGATACCTTGTGATTGACTCCACAGAAGCCATGACAGTCATTGATGTCAATACAGGAAAAAACACAGGGAAAAAAACAGCGTCTGAGACCTATTTTCATACCAATCTGGAGGCGGCCTCTGAAATAGCCGCCCAGCTTCGCCTCAGAAATTTATCCGGCATCATTCTGGTGGATTTTATTGATATGGAAACAAGGGAACAGAATGAGAAACTGATGTCCGGCTTCCGAAAGTACCTGGCAATGGATCCGGTAAAAACGGTTCTTGTGGATATGACGGCCCTGGGCCTGGTGGAAATCACCAGGAAAAAAATAAAGAGACCGCTTCATGAACAGTTTTTGACATAACAGATAAGCCTTGCGAAGATTTCATGTAAAAAAAGCGTTGAAAACTTGTTTTCATAAGCGTTTTTTACACGAAATCTTCATAAGGCAGACGCCACAAGCTTCTTGTCCGCGGTATGCGGGCAAGAAGCTGCAAGGCTGAACGGTTACTTTTTGACTGTTTTTTGACTGTTTTTTCTGAAAAAACTGTTGACACAGGGAAAACCTGATGGTATTATAACATAGTGTGCCGCACAGTGAGGTTTACAAGGATTTCCAGTGGAAATACACCATAACTGGCGAGTAATGATAATAGGAGGTGCAATATGTACGCGATTATTGCAACAGGTGGTAAGCAGTATAAAGTGGCCGAAGGCGACAGCATCAAAATCGAGAGAATTGATGGAGAGGTCGGTTCCGCAGTAACCTTTGATCAGGTTTTGGCTGTGAACAACGGCGAGCTTACGATCGGATGCCCCACAGTAGAAGGTGCAACCGTTTCAGCAACAGTTGAAAAGGTTGGAAAGGGCAAGAAAGTTATCGTTTACAAGTATAAGCGCAAGACCGGCTATCATAAGAAAAATGGTCACAGACAGCTTTATACTCAGGTTAAGATTGAAAAAATCAACGCTTAATTTCGTATGATTCAGGTAATGATCCTATGTGACAAGAACCATGCGGAGAAAGGGATTGAAATAACAGGTCATGCTGGCTATGCAGAATACGGACAGGATGTAGTTTGTGCTGCTGTTTCTGTACTGGCTCTCAACATGGCAAATTCCGTTGAACACTTCACAAAAGACCACTTTGAGGGAAGTGTTGCAGAAGACGGAGGGATGTTTTCCTTTTTTTTCCCGGGTTCCATGAGTTCTGAGTCGCAGCTCCTCATGAAATCCCTGATTCTCGGACTGGAAAGTATCCGGGATGAATACGGAGCAGAATATATCAATTTTCGATTCAGGGAGGTGTAACCGATATGTTTAAGATGAACCTTCAGTTATTTGCTCATAAAAAAGGTGTTGGTTCTACCAAGAACGGCAGAGATTCCGAGTCAAAACGCCTTGGAGCAAAGAGAGCAGACGGGCAGTTCGTATTAGCCGGAAATATTCTTTACAGACAGCGCGGAACCAAGATCCATCCGGGTCTCAATGTTGGCCGCGGCGGTGATGACACATTATTCGCAAAGGTTGATGGTGTTGTCAGGTTTGAAAGAAAAGGCAGAGACAAAAAGCAGGTTTCTGTATATCCGAAGGCAATCAGCGAATAATAAAGCAAAGAGCTCCATACTTAGGGTATGGGGCTTTTTTATAAGAACTCCAGACATTCTGGGAAAGGACCAAAGGTACCATGTTTACAGACCGTGCGAAAGTATTTATTAAATCAGGAAACGGCGGAAATGGCCATGTGAGTTTCCGCAGAGAGTTATATGTTCCCAACGGCGGCCCGGACGGAGGTGATGGCGGCAAAGGCGGCGATATCATCTTTCAGGTAGATGACGGCCTCAATACCCTTGCGGATTTCAGACATGTAAGAAAGTATGTGGCAGAGAGCGGAGAAGAAGGGGGAAAACGCCGCTGCCATGGTGCAAATGGGAATGACCTGGTGATTAAAGTTCCGGAAGGCACCGTTGTTAAAGAGATGGAATCAGGAAAGGTAATTACGGACATGTCCGGGGAAAACCGCAGAGAAGTAATTTTAAAGGGCGGCAGGGGCGGCCTTGGAAATATGCATTTTGCAACAGCTACCATGCAGGTGCCAAAATATGCTCAGCCAGGACAGCCGGGACAGGAACTGTGGGTGCAGCTGGAGCTTAAAGTAATTGCCGATGTGGGACTGGTTGGCTTCCCCAATGTAGGAAAGTCCACTCTATTATCCCATGTATCCAATGCCAGACCTAAAATTGCCAATTACCATTTCACAACCCTGAACCCTCACCTGGGGGTGGTGAACTTAGGAGACGGAAACAGCTTTGTTATGGCAGATATTCCGGGGCTGATTGAGGGAGCCTCTGAGGGGGCGGGTCTTGGCCATGAATTTCTTCGCCATATCGAACGCACCAAAATCCTTCTCCATGTGGTGGATGCTGCTTCTGTGGAGGGGCGCGATCCGGTAGAGGATATTCATACTATC
>ERZ808054.143-NODE-143-length-92942-cov-6.711000_pt1 | contig 92942 bp, 76 predicted proteins | sample MGYA00380201_ERZ808054 | MGnify/ENA primary metagenome ERZ808054 (study PRJEB31490, sample SAMN06133419) | mouse gut metagenome | isolation source: Z5_2 | host: mice | place: China: Chengdu | collected 2015-05 ... | reverse complement strand
TGACATGCTATCACACCTAACCTCCCTCCAGCCTCTATTATTGTGTGCCAGACTGTTCGGGTATACTTAATTGCACACTTCAGATTATAGCACATATTAAGTATACGTCAATAGTTATTTTCAATATTTTTCTAATTTTTCAAATTAATTTAATTTTTGAGCTGATCTATTGTATCTGGCCTTCAAGAACACTCTTCGCCTGCCCGATTGCCTGATCAATCCCAGCGGGATTTTTGCCGCCTGCCTGTGCCATATTTGGACGTCCGCCGCCGCCGCCGCCAACAAGTCCAGCAATTCCTTTGATCAGATTGCCCGCGTGGGCACCCTTCGACATCGCTTCGTCTGTCGCCATTGCCACGAGATTTACCTTGCCGTCTATGCTGGACGCCAACACAACGACACCTTCCCCAAGCTTGACTTTCAACTGGTCTCCCAGATCTCTCAGCCCATTCATATCGACACCATCGACGCTGGCTGCGAGGAGCTTAACGCCCTTCACCTCCGTCACCTGATTCATGACATCCCCCAGAGCCTCCTTGGCTGCCTTGCTCTTTAGGGATTCATTCTCACTCTGGAGTGCCTTGATCTCCGCCATCATATGTTCAATCTTCTCTAACAGATTCGCAGGCGTTGTCTTTGCTGCCTTCGCCGCCGCCGCAAGCTCCTCCTCAATCTGATGATAATATGCAAACACATTGTCACCTGTCAGCGCCTCAATCCGGCGCACTCCCGCCGCGATACCACTCTCGGACACAATTTTAAAGGTCGTGATATCTGCGGTATTCTTCACATGTGTACCACCACAAAATTCTTTGGAGAAATCACTCATGGACACAACGCGCACTGTCTCGCCGTACTTCTCATCAAACAGCGCCATCGCACCGGTCTTTTTGGCCTCGTCCATCGTCATCACTTGTGTCTCCACTGCGATATTCTCCGCAATCTTCTCATTGACCATGCGCTCTACAGATGCCAATTCCTCAGGTGTCATTGCCTCGAAGTGGCTAAAGTCAAAACGAGTGCGCTCCCCATCCTGATACGAACCTTTCTGCTGTACATGTGTGCCCAGCACCTCTCTGAGCGCCTTCTGCAACAAGTGTGTCGCAGAATGGTTTTTACAGATTTTCGTGCGCAGTGCCCTGTCAACGCTCAGCGTCACCTTGTCGCCCACTTTGATCATGCCGTGGGTCATCTTGCCGATATGTCCGACTTTCCCGCCGAGCAGCTTCACAGTATCCTCCACTGCAAACGTACCGGATGCCGTAGTGATCATGCCTTTATCTCCCTGCTGTCCGCCCATCGTGGCATAAAACGGCGTCTCGTCAACGATAATCGTGCCAATCTCGCCATCTGAAAGCGCCTCCACAAGCTCACTCTCCGTCGTGAGCACAGAAACCTTTGATGTCGTTTCAAGCGTATCATAGCCGACAAACACAGAGGTGATCGCCGGATCGATCGACTCATATACCGTCGCATCTGCCCCCATATAATTTGTCTCTTTCCTGGCAGTTCTCGCCTTTGTGCGCTGCGCCTCCATCGCGGTGTCGAATCCGTCCTTGTCAATCGAAAAGCCTTTTTCCTCTAAGATTTCACAAGTGAGGTCTACGGGGAATCCATAGGTATCATATAATTTAAATACATTGTCACCCGATAAAACCTTCTCACCCGCTGCCTGCATCTGCTCCTCCATATCAGCGAGAATCGCAAGTCCCTGGTCGATCGTTTTGTTAAACTTTTCTTCCTCCTGCGTCAGCACCTTAAAGATAAAATCTCTCTTCTCATCCAACTCAGGATAGCCGTCCTTACACTCATCAATGACTGTCTTCGCAAAGTCAGCCATAAAGGTGCCCTCGATACCAAGCATCCTTCCATGGCGCGCCGCGCGTCGTATAATACGCCTCAGCACATACCCGCGCCCTTCATTTGTCGGCATAATGCCGTCCGAAATCATGAACGTAGCCGAGCGAATATGATCTGTGATCAAGCGGATCGACACATCCTTTTTCTCATCCTGCTGATACGTAACGCCAGCCAGCTCACACACTCTGTCACGGATCGCTTTCATCGTATTGATATCAAATATTGTATCGACATCCTGCACAACGACGGCAAGCCGCTCCAATCCCATACCAGTATCGATATTTTTCTGTGCAAGCTCCTCATAGTGCCCTTTGCCATCACCGTCAAACTGTGTAAAGACATTGTTCCAAACTTCTATAAAACGGTCACAGTCACACCCTACCTTGCAGTCAGGCTTACCGCAGCCATACTTGACGCCCCTGTCGTAATAAATCTCAGAGCAGGGTCCGCAGGGTCCAGCGCCATGCTCCCAGAAATTATCGCACTCTCCCGTTTCCGGGTCACGGTAAAATCGTGTAATCTTTTCCGCAGGTACGCCAATCTCATTGACCCATATGTCATACGCCTCCTCATCCTCACAATAAATTGATGGATAAAGCCGCTCCGGGTCCAGCCCTACTACTTTGGTCAGAAACTCCCAGCTCCAGTTAAGCGCCTCGTGCTTAAAGTAATCACCAAATGAAAAATTGCCAAGCATCTCGAAAAAAGTCAAATGCCGCGCTGTCTTTCCCACATTCTCGATATCGCCTGTTCGAACACATTTTTGGCATGTCGTCACTCGACGCCTCGGCGGGATCTCCTGCCCAGTAAAGTATGGTTTTAAAGGCGCCATACCAGAGTTGATGATCAGCAGACTGTTGTCATTGTGCGGCACCAGCGAAAAGCTTTTCATTGATAAATGCTCTTTGCTCTCGAAAAATTCAAGAAACATTCTTCGAAGCTCGTTTACTCCATAGTTTTTCACAATCATTCCTCCCAAATCTATATCCTCAGTCTGTGCATTAAAAATCAAATTTGTCTGCAAAATATGCATCCAGCTCATCAATCTTGATGCGCACCTGCTCCATAGAATCACGGAAACGCACCGTGACTGCATTGTCCTGCTCAGACTCAAAGTCATATGTCACGCAGAACGGTGTGCCAATCTCATCCTGACGGCGGTATCTCTTGCCGATGTTTCCTCTGTCATCAAACTCGCAGTTATACTTTTTCGCCAGTTGTGCATAAATCTTTTCGGCGCCCTCGTTCAGTTTCTTGCTGAGTGGCAGCACACCAATCTTTACTGGCGCAATTGCAGGATGGAAGTGCAGTACAGTTCTCACATCACCCTCGCCGATTTCCTCCTCGTCATAGGCGGCACAGAGGAACGCAAGCACCACGCGATCCGCGCCGAGAGACGGTTCAATCACATATGGTATGTATTTTTCCTTCTTCTCATCATCAAAGTATGACATATCCTGACCAGATGTATTCTGGTGCTGTGTGAGGTCATAGTCTGTCCTATCCGCAATTCCCCAGAGCTCGCCCCAGCCAATCGAAGGGAACAAAAACTCGATATCCGTCGTCCCTTTTGAGTAAAAGCACAGCTCCTCCGGCGCATGGTCGCGCAGACGCATCTCCTCCTCCTTGATGCCAAGGCTCAGAAGCCAGTCACGGCAGAAGCCTCTCCAGTACTGGAACCACTCAAGGTCTGTACCCGGCTCGCAGAAGAACTCCAGCTCCATCTGCTCAAACTCCCTAGTGCGGAAGGTGAAATTGCCCGGTGTGATCTCATTGCGGAAAGATTTACCAATCTGACCAATGCCAAATGGAATCTTCTTTCTGGAGGTTCTCTGTACATTTTTAAAGTTTACAAAGATTCCCTGTGCGGTCTCCGGTCTTAAATAAACTGTATTCTTCGCATCTTCTGTCACACCCTGAAAGGTCTTAAACATCAGATTGAACTGTCTGATATCGGTAAAATTATGTTTGCCGCAGGTCGGGCAAGCGATATTTTTCTCCTCGATAAACTGCTTCATCTCCTCCTGCGAGAAGGCGTCAATCGGCTTGTCCAGCGCGATACCATTCTCACCGGCATAATCTTCAATGAGCTTGTCTGCACGGAAGCGCTCATGACACTCCTTGCAGTCCATCAGAGGGTCTGAAAATCCGCCAAGATGCCCAGATGCCACCCATGTCTGCGGATTCATTAAGATCGCACAGTCCACACCTACATTGTATGGATTCTCCATGATAAACTTCTGCCACCATGCGCGTTTTACGTTATTCTTCAGCTCGACGCCTAGATTGCCGTAATCCCATGTGTTGGCAAGTCCGCCGTAAATCTCAGAACCAGGATACACAAATCCTCTGCTTTTTGATAACGCTACAATTTTGTCCAATGTCTTTTCCATCTCATGTTCTCCTAACCTCATAATTATTTATGTTATTTAAAAACAATCATTTTGCTGCCTTCTGAATAGGATACATTCACGCTCTTTTTTCCCACGGCGGTGACGCCATCCCCCACATAAAGTATTTCGCCAAAGCAATCAACCCGCATCAGGTCTGGTTCCGTCTCCTGATTCTCCACGTTTTCCACTATGACGACATGACTGTCCCCCATTCCCAAAAGCTCTGGTTTCGAAACTGTCGCATTTTCAGACTTCTCTGAAACTGCACTCAGCGTTACATTTAAATCATAGCCTGCCATATTCGCATCTTTGATCGTCCCAACAAAGAAATTTTCCTGATTAAATCCTGCATAAGCCTGATAATCACCAAATTCTATGACCACATTCGCTACGCCATCTTTCGCTTTGCAGCTTTTTAACTTGATTTCAGCAGCGCTATTCTCTGCCTTATAGGCAGCAATGGAGGACTCGATCATAGACTTTAATCCCTCCACATCATAATAACTCTCCACAAAATCTTCGACAATTGTACTGACGATGCTCCCATCCTTGTTGACCGAAACAGAAGATTTTGTCGATGCCGGCGCCAGCTCGTCCTTTGCATCCGGCGTTTTCTCTCCACATGCAGCAAGTCCCAGCACACAGATACACATCATTAGCGTAATTGTTTTTCCTATCCTCATAACCTTTTCCATCCTACATTCGTTTCAATCGAGTAGGGGAAAACCCTTTCCCCTACTCGCGCGCCAGGCGTCTGTCAGCTTCTGCTGACATTGTTCCTTTGGACGCCCGTGTGCATAAAAAGTATTGTGTTATATTATAAACAACTTAATCAATATTTTCAAGTATTTCAAGACTTTTAAAATTTTTGTCCATCACTCTTTGGCATATCTTCCTGCTATAAAGTCCCAATTCCTGCAATACTTCTGTCTTTACATGAAATGAAAAAAGCTTTTCGACAGGCGTTTTCATTATGTAATCAATTGTAAATGCGGTTGACTCCATCAGCTTGTCCTGTGCACCCAGTCCTGGAAATTCTCCATTTATCATTATAGCCTTTAACTCAAATATATACCGCACCAGCCGGTTCTCAAAATTCGGTGCTGACAATGCGCGAAGCGACTGGTACAAAAGCTTGAGCATTCCGGTCTCATCATTGTTCTCTCTTGTATAGTAATCGCAGATTTCCAAAAAGTACATGCCATAATAGGCGCCTGCAAAATCCTGGCGCAGCTCCTCAAAATAATTCGAAATGTCCGCATCAGACATTGTGTAGGCGCTTCTGCCTGCATAAATCTTGAACTGCCCAAAAGAAAAGGGATTGGTCGGTGCCATCAGCCTGTTGCCGGGTTTCCTAGAAGCCCGGGCAAAGGCTGATATCTTCCCTCTCTCTTTTGTGAGGAGCACTACTCTTCTATCGTACTCCCCAATCGGCTCTGCCTTGATAACAATCCCTGTCAGTATCACAAAATCCTGCATACTTGTACTCATGTGTCTCTCCTGCCTTACTGTTGGCTTCTTCCATCTCAGGATGCCCCTTGTAAGCCAGATAATCGTGTACCTGTCCTGTCTGTATAAACCGGCTCCATCCATCCTCGTACATTGCTCGTCCCTGTCCTTTCTGTATTGTGCACAGCGTCCACATCAATAGAGTGTGCTTATGGGACGATTTTATTCATTTTCACGGTTCATTTTCTTTTGGGTCATATCCAAAATTCTTGATCAGAAAATCACTGTCGCGCCAGTCTTTTTTGACCTTCACCCACAATTGAAGATTGACGTGCTGCTCCAAAAGCTCCTCAATCTCAGTGCGCGCCATAGAGCCAATCTTTTTGAGCATCTGACCGCCCTTTCCGATGATAATTCCTTTGTGTGAATCACGCTCGCAGATGATTGTCGCATTGATCTCCACAAGCTTCTTGCCATATTTCATAGACTCGATGGTCACTGCCACGCCATGAGGGATTTCCTCATCGATACTGCGCAGCACCTTCTCCCGAATCAGCTCCGCCACAATCTGTCTCGTCGGTTGGTCCGTGATCGTATCCTCGTCATAGAATGCCGGACCATACGGCAGATATTTCATAATCTGTGCGATGAGAACATCCGTATTATCCTTCTTTAATGCCGACACCGGCACAACCTCTGCAAAGTCAAGCTGCTTCCTGTAGATATCGATATATTCAAGAAGCTGCTCTCTCCGCACTGTATCGATTTTATTGATCACTAAAATAACTGGTGTTTTTACCCTTTTGAGCTGCTCGATGATATGCTGCTCCCCTGCACCAATATAATCCGTCGGCTCCACCAGCCACAGGATGACATCCACCTCCCGCAGACTGTGTTCCGCCACATTCACCATATAGTCTCCCAGCTTGTTTTTTGCCTTGTGGATACCGGGCGTATCCACAAAGACAATCTGTCCTTCCTCGGAAGTGTACACGGTCTGTATGCGGTTTCTTGTTGTCTGCGGTTTCTTGGACGTTATCGCAATCTTCTGCCCGATCAGACAATTCATCAATGTCGATTTTCCCACATTCGGCCTGCCAATCAGCGCGGCAAAGCCTGATTTATGCGTTTCCTTCATCCTACCTTTTCCTATCTGTAATAGTTTAATCCTCAACTGTCTTAGTGAAACAAATTCTCTACTTTCATAAACAGTTCCTTATTTTCCTCAATCATCTGTCCATTGCCAACCACGCAGACAGCATCCTCTGCCATGACAGCATCAAGATAGCCAGCCAGTCTTCTGATATCCTCCTGACTGCATGACAGCACCTCGTCGCGCTCGCGCTGCACCTCCGCAAAATCAAGATTTGTCAGATATGCGGCTGAGGAACGGCTGCCCTTGACAACCGGCGTCATCGGCACATCCATGTCACTGACAGCACCGATGATATATTTTGTCATCGTGCGCTCGTCCGCAAGAAAGTCTCTTAAATAATCGCTTGTTTTCTCAAAAATGTCAACAGTTTTTTTGAGATTGGGGTCCCTGTAAGACACAAGATAGCTGTCTCCGGTCTTGCCAAAATTACACATGATGCCGTATGCACCACCCTTGACACGCACATTAATCCAGAGATAGTCGTACCGCAGCATTACCTTTAACACACGCAGCGCGCCCGTGTACTGATACTCTGTATTGTGCATATAATTTCCTGCCTTGCACACATACTGAATCTGTGCCGACGTGGAGAATGCTTCGTTCTTCTTCACAGTGGCGATCTCAAAACGTTCCTTCTTCACAGGCTCCGTAAATAGCTTTGCCTTCATCGGCGGCACAAGCTCCTTGATGCGGTCAAAGCCTTCCTCTGTAGCAGTGATGTCCACCAGCAGATTCTCTGGTCTAAAGATGCATCTAGTCAGCTCCTCAAGCTTTGCGATCAGCACGCCCTTATTGCCGTCAAAGTCCTCCGTGAGCTTCTCAAGCATACGATAACAGGGCAGACCATTCACAAGCTCTGACGCTGCCGCCGTCTCGCTAAAATACGCCATCGCCCGCACAGCGGCAAAGGAATGTCCTGCTGAGAGCATATTCCCCTGCATGATGGACTTTAACTCCTCAAGGACTTCGAGAATCCTGCTCTCATCCTCAAACTTTGAGGCAGTCATAATCTCTGTCATCAAATCAAATGCCGCGGGCAATTCATCGTACATCGCCTTTGTCTTGACTTCAAATGTAAGCTTGTACTCATCTAGCTTCTTCGCATTCACATAGGTGTTGACACTGCTCACAATATCCCCTGTATGGATGTTGATCTCATTGCAGAGCGCACCATAGCTGTACCTGTCCGTATCAACATATCCCAATACATTTTTCAGGATTCCAATATAGGAAAACAACTCTGCTGGAATGTTGGCAGCATCAAAAATAAACTTGATGTAGCCAATGCCGTTTGTCTGGATATCGTGAAACAGCACCTTAGTATCCCCGATGCTGCGAACCTCATTGACAAAATCCTCGGCTTCCTTTTTCATGTCCTCGCGCTTAAGCATCGGTATCAGCGCAAGCTTTTCTGGAGAATCCTCTTCTTCCTGGTAAGCATGCAGCGCCTTTGTATCTGCCACGATCTGCGCAAGCTCCTCGTCTGACAGACTCGCCTTATAAGCTGCAAGCCTTTCCGCAAGCTCCTTCTCCTCCTTTGCAGTAAGCCCTTCTTTGGGCGCCACCACTAGGATTGACTTGTGCTGGTTCTTGATCAGATACTTTTCGATCAATCTTTCATAGTAATCTGTGTTAATTTTTTCTTTTAAGTCCTTAAAAATCTCGATTGCTTCAATCATGTCAAACGGCATATGGTCGTCATACAGCCAGGAATCAAACATCTGCAAGCCGTACATTAATCCCTTGGGATATGAGCCAAAATCTGCCTCTCTGTACCGAAACTCATAGTAATTTAAACCTGCAAGCAGGGATTTCTTGTCAATGCCCTCCTTCACGATACGGGCAAGCTCACTTTCGATAGTCTCAACAAACTCTTCCTTCTGCGAAACATTCGCATTCTTCGCAACAATCGAAAAATACGGCTGATAGATCCCGTTATTGTATACAGAATACACTTCTGTGCCAATATTCTTATGAATCAACGCTAATTTCAGTGGCGCTGCCGAAGCAGTACACAGCGCATACTCCAAGATCTCCATCGCATAATACAGTTCTTTGTCAAGACTCGTTCCCACAACCGTATTATACGATAAATACGTGTTATCTTCCAAAGACTCTCCCTCCATGATGGGATATTCCTTGTATGTCTCAACGGGCTTCTCAAACGCCGCCTGCATTCTCAGCGCAGAATCAATCTCCAAGCTGTCAAACTGGCTTAGGTACTTCTCATCCATCCATTCGAGCTTCTCCGCCATATCCATATTTCCATACAGATAGATATAGCTGTTAGAAGGGTGATAGTATTTTCCATGAAACTCAAGAAACTGCTCATACGTAAGCTTTGGAATCACCTTCGGATCGCCGCCGGACTCCACCCCATAAGGTGTGTCGGGAAACAGTGAATTGACGACTTCCCTGTCATGTACCTCATCCGGGGACGAAAAAGCGCCCTTCATTTCATTGTAAACAACGCCGTTTAATACAAGCGGACTGTCTACATCCTCCAGTTCATAATGCCAGCCCTCCTGCTGAAATATTTTCTTTTCCTGATAAATATTGGGATAAAAAACTGCATCGAGATACACATGCATCAAATTTTGGAAATCCTTGTCATTGCAGCTTGCAACTGGATAAACTGTCTTGTCGCTGTATGTCATGGCATTCAGAAAGGTGTTTAAGGACCCCTTCACCAGTTCCACAAACGGGTCCTTTACCGGAAAATCCTTCGAGCCGCACAGTACAGTATGCTCCACAATATGCGGCACTCCCGTTGAGTCTGTGGGCGGTGTACGAAAACCGACATAGAACACCTTATTCTCGTCGTCATTGCTCAGCAGTGCAACTCTTGCACCTGTCTTTTTGTGCCGCAAAAGCCAGCTCATAGCGCCTATGTCGTCAATCTGCCTTTTCTCAATTACCTCGTATGCTGTTACGTCTTCAATTTTTTTCATCTAAGAAATCCTTTCTATAATTTATTGATATAGTTTTTCTATTCATTCAGATGCTAAGCACCATCAACGCAAGCTTTGAGACAGAGAAATCCTCGATCATCACTTCCCCCTGCGCTGCCTGACTGCGGTATTCTTCACAGAACTGTCTGAGCGAACATGCCTTGTGTATCCATTTCTCTTTTATTTTGCCATTCAGCCCCTTTTTCTGCTCCTTATAGCAGACACGCACCGTCAATTTCAGCTGTTCCAATACACGGTAAGAAAACATACTGTCCGATATGGTCAAAATATGATCCGCCATTTTCGTGCTCAAATCGATGTCTCTTGCGAGATGCACGCTGATGACTGCCTTGAACTTAAATGGCACATCCTCCTTGTCCATCATTTCAGCATAAGTCAACTCTCTGCCAAAATAGACACAGTTCGTATCCTGAAGAACATATTTAAAATCATCTTTATTCTGTATATCCATGCCTGTCTCCCTAAAGTGCGATATAATCAATACGGTTTGCCGCAAACTCTACTGCCTCCCGCACATTCTCCTCTGAGATGCCAAGCTCCTGCGCCACCTCCTGTACGGTCACTTTCCGAAGAAGGCTGTCATACAGTTCCTTTGCCTTATCGTTCACTTCATTGACTCTGTTCAACACATTCTCATCAAACTGGCGATTGTCAGAATCCTCGCTGATCAGCTCCTCCATCGCATCCATGATCATCCTGACAATAAAGCCTTCCACCTCATCAATACCATCCACACAATCCAGCATGGTCACAGCCGAAGCAGCCGCGACGTTGCCCTCACCGATCAAATCCTCGACAAATGCCCCTTGCCCTGCATAGAGCTTGGAAATCTCCACCACCTGCGGCAGATAAATCTCGACCAGCTTCGCCTGCGCATCGCTGTCACCTGCCAGCGCAGACATCATCACAGCACGTTTCTCACCGTCCGATACAGGAGGTAATGCCTCCAATTCCTTCAGATAAATTTCAAGGAAATTGACATCCTGTCCGGTTAAATTCTCCTCCGTATCCCCCGGCTCGTTGATACCAATATGATGATTTCGAAAATAATCCTGTATCAGCGTCAATTGTTCCGTTCCTAGCTGCCACTGACCAAACGCCTCATCAAGCTGCTCACTCGTCAGCATATTGCCCTGCATCCTCGCAGTATCCTTCAATTCCTCAAGAACCTGCGCAAAATTTGTATGATTGAACTCCATACCTGCCTGCTTCCCCTTCCTCATTGAACATGTGTATGTGTGAAAAGATGATCCTGGCAATACTCATAATTTCCATTACATTTCGAACAGAACCGAAACTCTGCCTCTGGATTGTCCTCGCTGTTCTTGCCGCAGATGGCGCACTTGTGCTTTGCTACACTCATCGGCTTTGCCCGCTTGATTTCCCTGTTATAGTCATGCCGTCTCTTCACCTGCCGCGGCGAAATCCGCATCCCAATCCCGCTGCTGCGTGTCATCAAGAAAAACAGAACAAAATTCAATAAAGATGCACCAATGACAATCTTGCCGACAATATCACTCTGTAAAAACTGCACACCCAACAGAATTGCATAGGCAATCCCCATCCATTTTACCTTGATTGGGATAATAAACATCAGCAAAACCTGTACCTCTGGAAATGTCGCTGCAAATCCCAAAAAGATTGACATATTCACAAAATAAGTGCTAAAGCTGCCGGACACCATCCTAAAATAATTCTCTGTCCCATACAGAAGCATCCGTACATCATAAGCCTGGACCCCCGGCACATAACTGATGCCCATGACCAAAAAGCTTCCGATAATTGTAAAGAGCATTCCCATCAGGAGATATACATTATAGTAAAAAGTCCCCCATGTCCGTTCAAGACTCGTCCCCACTGAATAATAAAACATCAGCATCACGATCGTCAATAAATCCAGTCTTGACGGCGGCACAATGATCCATGTGACAAGCCGCCAAATCTGACCATGCAGTATCAGATAGGGGTTTAATGTCAGAAAATCCAACACTGCCGGACTGACAAACGCCAGCAAATACCCCAAAATATATCCCATAATCAGATATAGAGAAAGATTGGGGATTGCGTATTTTCCAAACTTCCGCTCCATTTTATTCAGAAAATCCATAATATTACATTCCTGCCTTTCACCTTATAAATTCACTTGTCTAACCAGTATATCATTGACAATCAAAAATGTAAACCAATCTCATTTTAACCAATGGAAAAATAATACTTTTTTTAGATTTACAGTATTATTTTCGCCAGTTTCTTCATACATATATAACAATTTCATAATTTGTCGCAAAAGATTTCGTTAAATTTTTCCAAAAAAGTATAAAGTTTTCACGAACTTTTAATCAAGTGGTTTATTGCGTTTTGACAAACACTGTCGTATAATAGCAGATGTATGTTAAAACCGTCGAGTAAATTTTGTTTTTATTTTTCATATATTATATATATCTTTAAGAAAGGCATGGTTATTTACATGAATAAAAAAAATAAGGAGTTCTATACACTCGGAATCGATATCGGCTCTACCACGGTAAAAGTTGCGATCTTAGATGCAGAACACAATCTGCTCTTCTCCGACTACCAGCGCCATTACGCCAATATCCGCGAGACGCTTTCCTCTCTTTTGCAGGACGCATATGCAAAGCTGGGAAACCTGACTCTTCATCCGATGATCACTGGTTCCGGCGGACTGACGCTTGCCAACCATTTAGGCGTACCCTTTGTGCAGGAAGTCATCGCTGTATCCACCTCACTGCAAGAGCTCGCACCTAAGACAGATGTCGCAATCGAGCTTGGCGGGGAGGATGCCAAGATCATCTACTTTGAGGGCGGCAATGTGGAGCAGCGCATGAACGGTATCTGTGCCGGCGGTACAGGCTCTTTTATTGATCAGATGGCTTCATTGATTCAGACGGATGCAACTGGACTGAATGAATTTGCCAAAAACTATAAGTCACTCTATACCATCGCAGCGCGCTGTGGTGTGTTTGCCAAGACAGACATCCAGCCTCTGATCAACGAAGGCGCTACCAAGGAAGACTTGTCCGCTTCTATTTTTCAGGCAGTAGTCAACCAGACAATCAGCGGGCTTGCGTGTGGAAAACCCATCCGCGGACATGTGGCATTTCTGGGCGGACCGCTGCATTTCCTGTCTGAGCTTAAGGCTGCATTCATCCGTACCTTAAAGCTTGACGAGGAGCACATTATCGACACTGCCAACTCGCATCTTTTTGCAGCGATTGGCTCTGCACTCAATGCCAAGCAGGAGGTTCAGTTCTCCATGTCCGAAATGGTGGATAAGCTCTCCTCCGATATCAAAATGGAATTTGAAGTTGCCCGCATGGAGCCGCTGTTTGCTGACGAAAAAGAATACGATGCATTCCAGTCCAGACATGGTTCTTACCATGTTAAAAATGCAGACCTGCGCAACTATCATGGCAAATGCTTTCTTGGCATCGATGCTGGGTCTACCACGACCAAAATTGCTGTTGTCGCGGAGGACGGGACACTGCTCTACTCATACTACAGCAGCAACAACGGAAGTCCGCTGAACACTGCCATCGCCTCCATACAGGAAATCTACCGTCTGCTTCCCGATGATGCTGCCATTGTACACTCCTGCTCTACAGGATACGGCGAAGCACTGTTCAAGGCTGCTTTCATGCTGGATGAGGGCGAGGTTGAGACAGTGGCACACTACTATGCTGCCGCCTTCTTCAATCCCAATGTGGACTGCATTATCGATATCGGCGGTCAGGATATGAAGTGCATCAAAATCAAAAATCAGACAGTGGATTCCGTACAGCTCAATGAGGCTTGTTCCTCCGGCTGCGGCTCTTTCATTGAGACCTTTGCCAAATCCTTGAATTACAGTGTACAGGATTTTGCCAAGGCAGCGCTCTTTGCCAAACATCCGATTGATCTTGGCACACGCTGCACAGTATTTATGAACTCGAAGGTAAAGCAGGCGCAGAAGGAAGGCGCAGAAGTTTCTGACATCTCCGCTGGTCTTGCTTACTCTGTCATCAAAAATGCGCTGTTCAAAGTCATCAAAGTCTCTGATGCCAGCGAGCTTGGCAAAAATATTGTCGTGCAGGGCGGAACGTTCTACAATGATGCCGTACTGCGCAGTTTCGAAAAAATCGCGGGCTGTGAGGTGATCCGCCCCGATATCGCAGGCATTATGGGTGCCTTCGGCGCGGCGCTGATCGCAAGAGAACGCTACCAGGCAGCACCAGAAAACACGACAACCATGTTGAGCATTGACCAGATCAATGAACTCGCTTTCACCACCTCACTGGTAAAGTGCAAAGGCTGTACGAACTCCTGCCGACTGACAGTCAACAAATTTTCGGATGGCAGAAGCTACATATCCGGCAACCGCTGCGAGCGCGGTCTGGGAAAGACCAAGACAGACAGTGATATTCCAAATTTATTTGCGTACAAGCTTGAGCGCGTGTTTTCCTATGTACCGCTCTCAGAAATCGAAGCAGTCCGCGGTCGCGTCGGCATTCCGAGAGTCCTGAATATGTACGAGAACTATCCTTTCTGGTATACGTTCTTTACCAAACTCAAATACCAGGTCGTGCTCTCACCGCTTTCAAACAGGAAAATTTATGAGATGGGGATCGAGTCCATACCGAGTGAATCTGAGTGCTATCCCGCCAAGCTTGCTCATGGACATGTGGAGTGGCTCATTCAGCAAAAGGTGGACTTTATCTTCTATCCTGCGCTGTTTTATGAGCGGAATGAGTTTGATGAGGCGAACAATCATTACAACTGCCCGATTGTGACCTCCTACTCTGAAAATATCAAAAACAATGTAGAAGCCATCGGACGCGGCGAGGTCGTTTTCAAAAATCCGTTTATGTCCTTCCGCGAGCCAGCCTTGATTTTGCAGTCGCTCGAGAAGGAATTTCCAGATATCCCAGCCGCTGAGTTAAGGGAGGCCGTCAACGCCGCATGGGAAGAGCTTGACAACGTCCGCAAAGACATGTCCCGAAAAGGTGAGGAAGTCCTCGCATACCTTGAGAAAAATCATGCGCGCGGCATTGTGCTCGCAGGTCGTCCATACCATATTGACCCCGAAATCAACCACGGCATTCCAGAGCTCATAAATTCCTACGGTATTGCTGTGCTTACCGAAGATGCGGTATCACACTTGGCAAAGCCGGAACGTCCGCTGATCGTATCTGATCAATGGATGTACCATTCAAGACTTTACGCCGCCGCAAGCTATGTAAAGACGCGGGATGATTTAGACTTAATCCAGCTCAATTCCTTTGGCTGTGGATTGGACGCTGTCACGACCGATCAGGTCAATGATATATTGACTAATTCAGGCAAGATCTATACCTGCCTAAAAATAGATGAAGTCAATAATCTTGGCGCTGCGCGCATCCGTATCCGCTCTCTGCTCTCCGCCATCCGCGTGCGCGAGGAACGTCATCAGGAGCGGACCATCCAGCCAAGCAGCATGAAGAGAGTTCTCTTCACAAAAGAGATGCGCAAAAACTATACAATACTTTGTCCCCAGATGTCCCCGATTCACTTTGACCTCCTAGAGCCGACGTTCCGAAGATACGGCTACAATCTGGTCGTCCTGAACAATGACAACAAGGGCAGTATAGATATGGGGCTAAAATACGTCAACAACGATGCATGTTATCCATCCTTGCTCGTTGTCGGTCAAATTATGGAAGCAGTCCTCTCCGGCAAATATGATACAGACCACCTCGCAGTCGTCATGTCACAGACCGGCGGCGGCTGCCGCGCAACAAACTATATCGGCTTTATCCGCCGCGCACTGGAAAAAGCAGGTTATCAGCACATTCCGGTCATCTCAATCAACTTGTCAAAGCTTGAGAGCAACCCCGGTTTCAAGGTGACACCAATGCTTTTGCTGCGCGCTGTATATGCGATAAACTTTGGGGATATCTTTATGCGGTGTGTCTACAGAATGCGCCCTTATGAGGCTGTTCCTGGCGCGGTCAACGAAGTACACCAGAAATGGATTAAAAAGTGCTGTGACTTCCTCGGACGAAAGTACATGTCCTTTCATACCTACAAAAAAATGTGCCGCGAAATGATTGCAGAGTTTGACGCCATCCCAGTACTTGATATCAAGAAACCGCGCGTCGGCATTGTCGGTGAGATTTTAGTTAAATTCTCTCCCGCTGCCAACAACCATCTTGTGAACCTTCTGGAGCACGAGGGCGCAGAAGCCGTTGTACCCGACCTCATGGACTTTATGTTCTACTGCTTCTACAATCAGCTCTACAAAGCAGAAAATCTTGGTACCAGCAAAAAAGCAGCAAAACTTTGCAGACTTGGCATCAAGGCAATCCAGTCGCTTCGAAAACCCATGAGCGATGCTTTTGCCGCTAGCAGTCATTTTATTCCGCCAGCTGATATCTATGAGACTGCAAAAAATGCGGAGGCAATTGTCTCTCTTGGCAATCAGACTGGCGAGGGCTGGTTCCTCACGGGGGAGATGCTAGAGCTGCTCCACACAGATACACCCAATATTGTCTGTACACAGCCCTTTGGCTGCCTGCCAAACCATGTTGTCGGCAAGGGTGTCATCAAAGAACTTCGAAAACGTCATTCTGAGGCAAATATCGTTGCCATTGACTATGATCCAGGTGCTTCGGAGGTTAATCAGTTAAATCGTATCAAGCTGATGCTCTCCACTGCCCTCAAAAATCTAAACACCGCTGAGGCGACAACAGCGGCTGACGAGCTCACAGCGGTTCAAGAAGCAATGGACTTGACGCCGACAACTGGCGTGAAAGAATCAACTGGCGTTCAGCAAACAACTGACGTGATGGAATCAACTGACGTTCAGCAAACAAAAGATGTCAAGGAAGCAGTAACATTAGAAACTGCAACGCAGCAGAATGCAGATGAAACCACAAAAAACACCATTCAGGGAGCTTCCATAGATAAGAAAAATCGTTCTGACAAACATTCCGAGAAACACGCCGGCAAAAAACGTGCTAAGGGCAGAAGGAAGGATCATACCAAAAATAAATCTGCTTAAAAACAGTGCTTAAAGCCCAATGATTAAATTAAGACAAGAGAAAAGATTCTTATGCCAAATCTGGTATAGGAATCTTTTTATGTACACGGGCGTCCAAAGGAACAATGTCAGCAGGATTTATATTTTGGTATAGTTCGCATCAAATTGTGAATACTATTTATGAGGTGAAAATATGAATAAGAAAGCACAAGAACAAATTCAAGCGCAAAAGAATCAGAATCAATTCAATGCGATAACCCAAAAGGTTACGCCTGAAAATCAGAATCAAACACATAATGCCAGAAAAGAAGGTATACAACCAATTAATCAGAAACGATAGAGTCACTAACCTAGTGGCTCTATCATTTTGTTATTTTGCACGATTTCCTGGAAACGCTCTAAGTCTGCTGCCGTTGTAATCTTAAAATTTTTCTCATCCCCCGGTATCATGACAATGTCCATTCCTGCCAGTACGGCTGGCTCTGTCGAACCGTTAATTTTCAAGATTCCATCTGGAGAGAGCTGCCTGTTCGCCTCATAATATTTGCCTAGCACAAAAAGTTCCGGCGCCTGTCCCGCATAAACCCTGCTACGTTCCAATAGCGACGAAATTTTCCTGCCATCCCCACTGAAATACACTGTATCCTTCATGGGCAGCACCGGAAGTACACCATCATGACCTTTCACAGCCTCTATACAGTCCGCAATCAGGGAAAAAGAAACAAAAGGTCTTGCCGCATCGTGTACGAATACATAATCCGAATCTCCAGCATATTTCCTGATATCATTAAGCCCGTTAAAGATTGAATGCTGTCTGGTTATACCGGGTGCGGAGAATCCACGGAACTTTCCCACATTTACCCTGTATGCCGGATCACTTTCGGATAAGCTTCTGTCCAAAGCCCCCCTGTCTACAGCCTGACACAGATGGTTCACAGTTTCCAAAAGCATCTCTCGCCATACCTCATCCGCCACAATCTGAATCGCATCAATCATATTATGAGCAATGAACCGCTCAAGACAGTAGGATATCATTGTCCTGCCGTTTACTTTTATGTACTGCTTCGGAATATCCATTCCCATCCTTGTTCCACTTCCGCCCGACAAAACCAACACAGTTACCATATCAATCCCTTCTTCCATCACACTCTTAAAATTTCAGTTTCCTGATGTCCTTAAGAGTCTCCCCATAGGATGCATCTTTCCCGAAAAGGAGGGTCGTCCCAAGTACGAACCCCTTCACTCCTCTGGGCGCATACTGCCTGATTTTATCTGCACTGCACGCCCCATCCCAATATATCTCAAAATGCATTTCATCTTTTATTGCAAGAAGCCTGGTAATTTTCTTCCCGACATACGGTAAATACATCTGTCCCGCATTTCCGGGATTAACCGACATCACCAACACCTTTTTCACAATGACGAGCATTTCCATTACTGTCTCAATACTGGTTCCCGGATTAATTGCAATCCCTGGTGTCATCCCGGCGTTGATTATCTTCTGCAACGTCGTGGATGGATGGTACTCCGCCTCCGGGTGGATGTACACTGTGTCACCCTGACGCAGCTTGTCCAAAAAGATATGTATGTTGTTGTTCGGATGTTCGATCATCAGATGAACGTCTAACGGTTTTTCAGCAGCCTGCGCAATATATCTCATGTCATTTAAAGACATGGCAAAATTCGGCACATAACGCCCGTCCATGATATCGATATGAAAAGAATCGATGCCGCCCTCCTCAAGGTCTCTTACTTCCTTCTCCAGATTGCCATAGTTCGCGCACATCATGGATGCTGTTAATTCGATATCCATTGGTTTTCCACCTTTCGTTTTCCGTTTATTTCAAAAAATTTTTGTTGGCATACACCACTCTGTACTCACTGTTTCGGCTCTCAAAAAAATACGTGAGCAACCGTTCTGAGATAAACCCGGGATAGCGGTTTAAATAGCTATCTTCTTTTTTGCCCCCCTGCTTTGCAACCGCAAAAAGAATCGGAAACATCCATTCGCACAACCTGTCCAATACCTCTTTCCGTGCAATAAGCATATTACAAGGCGAATACAGATTCCCATTAAAGATCCTCTCCGCCTCTTTATACTCCTCAGGAAGCTCTTTGCGAAAATACGTCATTAGATACTCCCAGTCTGATGCAATATGTCGCTCCATATAATTCCCTGCAATACTCGGTGCAACATACAAAGGCACCGGCAGAATCACATCAACCTGATTCTCCTTCATCCGTTCCAGCCAATCCTCAGGCAGAAGAAAATGTCTTCTATAATGTACCAGTCCCACATAATCCTCACGAGCGTTCTTCCATATCCAGTAAAGCCCCGTAAGCTCACAAAACTGCTTATTCCTTATAGATATATTTTCCCCTTCACAGTCTGTAATTACATCATTTGATATTCGTTCTTTTGTCAGCGCCGCTCCCACTTGCAAAACAACTTCTTCTCTTATAAAGGTATAGTTGTCCTGCAACGGCTTATCAAAGATAGAACTTGCAACATAAATTCTGGCTGTCATTTCCTCCATCTGTTACTCTCCCGTCGGCAGCTCATCTATCACATGAAATGTCCTGCCACTGTCCTTGGCATATCTGCGGACATACGCATTGCGAAGCTGCATATCCAGTTCAACTGTTACTGGAATAATCTCCTTTATTCCAGCATCACGAAGCTCTTTTGCCACCTTTTCATGATTTGCCCCACGCATACCAAGATAAACTGGGTACTTTGTATGCAGCCCCTGTCCGATCAGCCGCACTGGCAGTCCGTCAACTGTCTCTGAATTTTCCGACATATCATCAACAAGAAACGCCGCAACTTCCAGCTCTGGGTAAAGATATTCCAAATATGCGCGCAGTGTCCTCCCCCTAGAATGCGCTCCTGCAATATATATTTTTTTCTTTGTTTCACTCATACAGTCTCTCCAGCTTCTTTACCGCGGTTCTAATATCATATCCCGCCTGCCCGATCTCTGCCTCTTTGTCTTCACGCTCCCCCGACGGTACACACCGTGCCAATTCCTCCGCCCAGATCTGCTTATCAAGCGGCAGAAACACAGCAAGATTTGTCACTCCAGCTTCTTTTGGTATCGTGTCAGACAACAGACACTTTAATCCGGCGGCTTGCGCCTCAACACTGGTAATGCCCAATCCCTCAAACCGCGAAGGAAGACAAAACACATCCATTATCTGAAAATAATCCTGCACATTATCCTGCCAGCTCAGGCAACATGCATCAGATTTTAATGCCAAATCATGTATCAGCTTCTTTAGTTCCTGCTTCAATTCTCCCCCACCTACTAGCAGCAGGAAAAGCTTTTTATTGTGCTCCCTCGCCTTCACAAAAGCCTTTATCAAAAACTCTTGATTTTTCTGGTAACAGTACCGCCCCACATTTCCGACAACGATCCTGTCCTCTATCCCCATTTCTTTTCGCAGCCTGTCCCGTATCTTAGGTTGGAAACTGTATTTTTCTATATTGACCGCATTGGGCAATATCTGTATCTTCTCCCTGGGAATCCCGTCCCCATACAGCCAATCTCCCGCCAGACAAGAACAGGCACAGACATCAGTCGCATATCGAAAGTCAAACTTTTCTTTGTATGCATTATGAAGCCGCAGAATCTCTTCCCGCTTCTTATCATCCTTCACATCGACCCATGTGCTATGTGAATGTACGATCACCTTTGGTATTTTCATCTCCATGGCAATCTGTTCGATCAGAAATCCTCGCCAAAAACTGGTGTGGAGATGAATCGCATCATACCCTTGACGCAGAACCGCCGTAATCTCTTTCCGAAGATCCTCTTCGTTGTTTCGTTCCGTATTACAGAATGTCTGTATGCCAAATCCGTATTTTTGGTATTCTTTCGTGGCCGCCAATGCTTTTTTGTTCCTGGTCAGAAAGTCAAACTGAAAGCGTTCCCTGTCTATGTATTCCATCTGGTTAAAGATGTATTTGTATACGCCATTGTTGATGATCGGCGGCGTCATGTGTAAGATTCTTTTTCTGTTCCCTGCCATAATTCTTCCTCAATATCCGTTCCGAAAAGACTTATATATCTGCATCATCTCGCCCGCCGCTTTTTTGTACGAAAACCGGGATGCCTGTTTTGCTGCTCTTTCCTCTAAACTCTTTTTGTATGATTCATCCGACACTACCCTGTCAATCGCCGCCTCTATCGTTTCCACCTCATGAGGATCACAATATGCCACTGCATCTCCACCCACTTCCGGCATGGAAGCAGCATTCGCACAAATAACTGCCTTTCCTACAGAAAGAGCCTCCAGTATAGGTAGACCAAATCCTTCATAATAAGAAACATAAATAAATGCCAAAGCCTTTCTATATAGCCATATTAGCTGTGCATCGCTTACGAATCCTGTAAACACCACATTCTCTGCCACTTTCGCGTTTTTCGCAAGGATTTCCCTAACCACCTCATATTTCCGCACAGGTCCTGTTAATACCAGCTTTACCTTTGACTCTGGATGACGCTTTTTATAAAGAAGAAACGCTTCCGCCAAGCCAGCCTGATTTTTGTGTGGACCAAGCCCGGAAACCGAAAAAATAAAATCCGTATTTTCCAATTCAGGCACACTTTGCCCTTCGGCATCATCCGCAAACAGTTTTGTCGGAGACAGCCCGTTATACACTACATCGATCTTTTCCGGCATAATATCATAATACTCGATAATATCCCGCTTAGTGCATTCCGAAACCGCTATAATCTTGTCAGCCTCTTTTGCACATCTACGTATGAAAACATCAAAATATTCAAACTGGTTCCCATACCATTGAGGATATATGAGTGGAATAAGATCGTGAATAGTGAGTATCTTGGCGCAAGGAATGCCTCTGCTTAGCTCAAATGGACGGTAATGCGAATGAACAATATCAAGCGGATGCGCTAACATGGCATAATTGAGCAAAACGGAGCCTCCTGCATCCGGCAGTACGGGTATATGCTCCATATCCAAAGGCAGCCAATCCGTTTTCCCAAGAAACACATAATCATTTTCCCGATCCAGCTTCAAGAGTTCTTCCATCAGTCCCATAGTGACCTTATTAATCCCTGTGATTTCTTTTTCTTTATACATAGACAAAACACCAATCTTCATGCTCTGCCCTCCCTAGTCACATCCATCAATTGCAAACTGATTAGATGGTTGATCTCCTCATACACTTTAATGCCCTGGCTGTACAACGGAAGGTTGTGATATTCATACAACTCATACCCCACCACGTCACTGTAAACTTGAATATCCGCCTCTTTCTGTAAACGTTGTGCAATGTTGATCATGTTCTTATCCCGTAAATTTACCGGATGCTGTGTAAAATAAAGGAATCCATCGGTTCCGCTAATGTCTACCTCAGACTTTACTCTGTCTACCAGTTCCACCGTATATTTCCCATTCCAGCCAACCACCTGATATCTGTCATTGTAAATCCCGTCCAGCACCTTCTTAAGCTCCATCTGGGCTACAATGATAAGCTCGATATTTGGATTGCATTCCTCAATTTTCTGAATGCTCTTCTGAAACCGTACCTCTTCGCTAATTGCAATCACCAGAAGCTTTCTCCTCTGTTGAAATACCTCATATGACGCCGATGTAAGACATTTTCCAATCATACCACAAAGCCCATCGTATGTAAGTTCAGTCCTCTCCATATGCTCTCCTACTTCACCGCATGAATCAATCCGCAAACGGTCCTTTTTCCCTGTATAAAATATTTATAACCATATTTATTTAATATAGAAATCAGTTTCCCAGAATCTCCATGATATTCCATCATGATCACATCAATCTTTTCAAAACACCCTGCCCGTTCAAGCGCTTCGAATATTATAAATTCTGCACCTTCTGTATCAACCTTTAAAACAATTTTTTCTTTATGTCGATTCAGAATATCGCTGACTACTTCTCCCGCATCCCGACATTCGATTTCTACCTGACGTTTGCTCTCATCTCTGAAAAAAATATTTCTCCAGCCCGTCTCTTCCGCCGATATCGCCACCATCATCTTTCCGTTTTCGTCTGACAGCGCAAAATTTTGAGCCGCGATTTTATCTCTGATTTCCGGCGGATTCAGGGCAATATTGGCAACAGCCTGTTCATAAGTATCCGAAAAAGCTTCAAATCCATAAACCTTTTTCACATTTGGCTGCTTTGCAAAATATAAAGAAGCAATGGCAACATTCATGCCAATATCAATCACAACAAAATCCTCATCCGTAAATGAGAATCCATACGAATTATTGACAAGTACCTCGACAACAATATCAAAATCGGTCAAATATCTTTCCCGAACTGTAATCCCGTCTACTGTAGACAGATAACCTTTTCGATCCTCTGTCGTCTTATATTTCCAATCTACTGACCCATCTATTCGATTCAGAAAAAAGATACGATCGGAACCAATCCCCGCCGCAGATAAACGTTGAAAAATAACATTTCCTGCGGCATACTCAGTACAGATATAGACCACATCATATGCCACCGTTTCAAATTCTTCCGGCAATAGCATTGGAAGATTCTGAAACAGCTTCCCATTCTGTGAGGTCGCGTTATTTGGATTACTGTCCGCATAAGCTACAATCTCTAAATCCTTCGGAAGCTTTTCCTTGTTCTGCGCATAATAATTCCCCGTTCCGTATATAATTGCTCTTTTCATTCGCTTTTCCTCTCTTCCACATATTTTATCCTTTTCGGATCTATTGACAAAAACAAAACATTTTTCCGCTCTCTAACCTTGTCTGTTATCTGTATTGCCATCTTTTCAGTCATGGCCACGATAAGCGGGGCTTCTGGGTCTGTCTGCGACAGCCTGTATACCTGCTCTGTTTGGTCCTGTGTTGGTACGTAATACTCATCCGAAACCACATAGCCGCCAAATGCATTCATATATCTTTGAAACCTCGCCATAAACAGTACTGACATATAACCGTTTCCATAGAGATACACTTTTTTATGGTTTCTACAGAACGCGATTACTTCCTCCCGCGAAGTATAGTTCTTTTCAAAATAACTCATTTTTGTTATGTATGACTTCTGCAAAGCTTCCATAACATCACGATGATATATTCTGTAGACATTTTCTAAAATATAAGCGATCGGATAGTTTCCCCGTTGGACCACCATACGAAGCGCTCTCCTGCAATTATCATTGACAGACAATTCATCCGAAAACGCTCTTCTTTTCAGCAGTGGGAAATCCAGTAGCTCCATCGCATAATCCGGCGCTCCGAAAATATCCAGATTATGTTGCCCCTTACTTTTCGAAGTATAGTAGTCCGTTCTGATGCCACTCGATAATATGGTTTCACTTAATCCATGCTCATACCCACAGGCTTGTATCGGATTAACAATGCCACTGTCCACTTCACTCTCCAGAAAGTCCGTCAATAGTTGAATGGCACTGCCGATGAAAACCATAAAATACGACTGGAAATGAGGAAGCAGTGAATCCTCAATGTAGTTTATACTCCAAAACTCCACATCCTTTTCCCGCATCTGCTCAAAAATATCTTCAAATGACTCAAACGGTCCATAACAGGTATCGTTGCACAAAATCAACTCCCGATATTCTTCTGATTCTCCCGGATGCAGATAATTCTTCAATACATCCTTATATGCGCCAAAATCAAACCCGGTATTCGGTCGGCGGTATATTTCATCCGCCACAGTCATAAGCTTCTCTCTTCCCTCCCCAGTCAGTTCCCCGTTGACTGCCACCACCAGACGATCTGCAATCACCCTTAAAGATGCCAAATAAAATATCAAATACTCATCTATAATGCCATCCCTGTCATAAACGGAGATAATGGCAAGTGTCCCTTTATCACGCTTTTCATGTTTCAATTTGCTTATACCTGATTTCATTTTTTACCTGATCTGATTTTGTTCCTCTCACAATTCCCCTGCACAATCTGGTGGAAATATAGGTCTGTCTGTTTGTGTCTGGATACCACATGTATCCCTGTGTCGTGGAAAAATCCATTCCATACCTTCCAAAAATATCCTTGATTAAAATTTCATCAAAATCTCCATGATAGGCACACACCGCACATTTCAGATTCTTCGATCTCCCAATCAGTTTTTCCGCTCCCAGCAAAGCATCCCACTCATTTCCTTCTATATCCATCTTGATAAAATGAACCGGCTCCTCTATAAGAGAATCCAGTGTCGCGTATTTCCCATCGTCCAAGGATGTTACAAATTTTTTTATAATTACGACTTTTTCCTGATAATCTTTAAAAGTTTCCTGAAGCGCTTCTATCCACCCATCATCCGATTCAATGATGTATAACCTAGAAACCAGATCAATCACCTGTAAAGAAAAATTCCCCTCGGCAACCCCAATATCAACCACAACATTACCTTTTTCTACCTGAAAACTTTCATCTATATATTTGTGCGGTGATTCCTGATCCTGCTCCATCAGAACTCCTCTGTAATAGTCCGCTGCCTCCTCCTTATCCGTTATTGCCTTTGAGAAATATAACCGTTTTCCCTCATGAAAGACAAAATACATTCCACATGATTCGTCAAACTCTATTTGAAAATGCAGATTCTTATACTTTTGAACAAAATCATAATTAAAAACCTGCAAATCGTCTGTTTCTAAACGTTTTAATATCTCGACAATTTCTGGATCGCAGCTATGCTGATACCGTTTTATAACGCTCTGTTTATAAAAAAAATTCATCTTTTCAACAGCCGCCGTTATTTGGGGAAATTCCTTTCTGATCTGTTCTTCTATTTCTTCATATCGGATTGTCAGTATCACAATTCTGTCTGGTTCTATTTCTTTCAGTATATCTGCGGTAAAAATTTCTTTCCCATGAAACGTTTTTCCCTTTTTATCCGCATTGTTGTCAATAAATCCCATTACCTCATACTGTCCAAATACGTCACACTGCCTCAAAACCTGTTCGGCTATTACCCCTGTTCCCCAGATAAATATTTTATCCATTCATTATTCTCCATGTTTTTACACATCTATTTCTGCCACAACCTGTTTTCTATACTCTGCCTCCCAGTTTCCCTCTGTCTTTGTTCTGTCATCTGCACATCTGCCTTTATCTACTTCCGCCACCATCTTTCCCGGAATAGGAATTCTCTCTTCCACTCCTCTAATATACCACTCATACTCATTGTCCAGTTGCCCAATATCAAGCGCCTGATATCCAGCCACCGTCAGATCGTAGGCAAGTACCGTCGCTGTCGGTCCGAGGGATATACAGATCAATGTATCTTTAGCCGCACACTTCTTGATACTATGCAGGATATCCTCATATCTGTCCCAAGCATTTTTCTCGGGACATTCGATTCTGCTGATTGTTTCTGCTCCCTGAAACAAGTCGTTACCCACGCCTATCCGCGCTGTCCTTCCCTCAACAAGCATCACTTCCCTGTCCTGCCATATCCTCTTAAATAGACCAAATATCTCTTCTGCGTATTCTTTATCTTTGTAAATAATATAAGGACGGGAAACATATGCATCATAATAAATAAGCGAAGGATCAAGCAACGTATATATATGCTCTCTGCTTTGTACAATATATTCCCTGATATCATCCGCCGCCTTTTCCTTATATTTGTCAAGGCATCCCAAATTGTCCGCCACAGCGATAATTACATTCTCCTGTCTGGAAACAAGAATTTTCCTCATTTTCTCAGCCAGCTTGTAATCTACCTTCTGAAACCACGGTCTTTCCCTATGCAGCATAATTTCAAATTCCCCGTCCCCAAATCTGCACAGCGAGCACCCTTCGGCAAGAATACGGTGCAGCAGCTCTACCGCCGCCCTGATCTTTGGAACATACCTCAGACTCCACTCATAAGGCGCATTGAGAAACCGGTTCCTGTATTTTGCCGCTTCTTTTTCACTTTCCATGACCCTGATTGCGCGGTTCTGATATAATCCTTCTGCTTCTTTATCACGCCAGTAAACGATGATCTTCTCCTTCGAAATGCCCATAAGTTCACACTGTTTTTCAATGCCACTATAGTTCTGTGGAGAAATAAAGATGTAATCAAACGCAGCGCGATTTAAAATCTCCGGGGCTGAAATATAGAAGCCGTATTTCCATTTCGCTCCTTGTTTCTCTGTATCTGAATCAACTATCCCTTCTATGATACAGCTCTCTTTGTCTATGACTGAATAAATAAAGTCCGCATAATATCCCGCTCCCCACAAATATCCTCTTTTCATCTACTCTCTCCCATCACTATGACTGTCTTTATTACGCCTTCGATCTTCCATTAACATAGGTATAATTTCAATAAATCAGCCAACATACCTTTGAATGTTTGCAGCCCATGTAAATAATGCACGATGCTATACTCTTTGGCATACAGCTTAGGATTATCACTGGCTCCTCCCGTCCGATAATTCGCAAGAATTTTCTTAACCTGGATAAAAGAAACCTGCCTGCTGTTATGCAATCGTATCATCAGTTCATAATCACCCAAAATACGAAACGCGCGTAAAAACATGCCGAAATCTTGATAAATCTCTCTTGTGACAAAGCATGTCGGATGGGATATCATCGCTTTTGGCAAGCCCTCATGTCTGTTTTTCATAATCAATTTTATGCGATCATTTTCAAAAACCTTGCAATACCCATAAATCACCTGATACTTTTCCGACCAGCTCCATTCCGACATGATCTGCTCCACCGCGTCCGGCTCATACCAGTCGTCGCTGTTGATAATACCGATCATCCTCCCTGTCGAGAGACGTATTCCCTTATTCATGGCATCGTATATGCCCCGGTCCTTCTCACTAACATATTTCAGCCGCCCTTGAAACAGCGGAGCGTATTCCCGGATGACTGCAAGCGTTCCATCCGTAGAGCCTCCATCCACAATAATATATTCAATGTTTTCATAAGTCTGGTTCAGAACGCTCTCTATCGTCTGGCGGATTGTCTTTTTGCTGTTTAAACATGGTGTAATAATAGAAACTTTAGTCCCCTTCATTTTTACTCCTGCCCCTATACCTCATATAAAATATCTTCCAAAGAAAGAATCGGGCAGTCCAGTTTCTCAGACAGTTTTTCCTCAATCTCATCAAAAAACGCAATCGCTGTCACCACAACTGCATCCACAGGTGCAAGCTCATCCTCCATAGAAACCACGTCCACATCCGTATAAATACCATCTGCATTCCTATCTATGGCATACGCCACTGCTACCTCTGAGTCCCTGAACTCCTCTAACAGCGTTTCCCCCGCATAACTCATACCGTAAATAGCAATCTTCTTATAGTCATTCTTCTCAAGATATGTCACCGGGCTCTTCCCCTCCTGTTTAACCTTTACCCACTGGTTCATCATCAGGAAAAGCGCAAGGTGCTTATCCGACATATTCTTTGCCTTTTCCAATTCTCCCGCCACGGTCTTTCCAACTGCGGCTGCGCCAATGGCTGCACCCGATAAGGTCGCTAAGGTTGCTATCATTCCCTTTTTCATTTACATTATCCTCCACTTTCTCCCATCACAGCTTCTTCAAATTTCCCGTTCTATCAGTTCTCATTGATTTATGGCAGCAAGAAAATTTTTTCTACGTACATCAATCGCTGTTCGATTAAATAATTTATGATTTCATCCCTTCCCACTGCAAAACTTATCAAGAAATAATCTACCTCATCATATTTGATTTCTTCCGGCTTTATAATAGGAAGCCCACAGTACATACCCATCTTATTTTTATCAACAAATGCTATAACCTCAATATCCAGTTCAAGCAGACGAAGTAATTCATGTGCCTGTCGCCCTAATTTCCCCGCTCCCCATATATATGCTTTTCCGCAAAACTTTTGCTTTTTTAAATACGCATAATATAACACTCTTTTAGAGACATGATCAGGATTTCCATCTTCCTGTGTAACCGCTTCTCTAAGTTTATATAGCTGCTCCATCAGATTCGGCCCGTATAAATCGGCATCTCCAATATGACCATCTTTAACTATGTAATGGTAATATTGGTCAATCTGTTCTCTAACCCTGTCTGGAGAAAAATTCTGTTCCCATGTTTCCCTTGCATGTTCCTGTATGCTTTCTATATCTCCGCTCTTAAAATCATGAATGCAGTCCCTGATAGATGCTTCTATGTCTTCCGCACCAAATCCTCTTGCTATATATGCATTGTACCTATCGTGAAACACTTCTGGCACCCCCGCAACCGGAGTTGATATAATTGTCAGCCCATAAGTCACTGCCTCTACGATCGACATCGGGAAGGACTCGTCCGTGCTAGTGCAGAGTAAAATATCGCAGTCTCTAAGCAGCACAGCTATGTCACTTATAAAGCCTCTAAAAACTACACTTTCTGACAAATGGTGCTGTTCCACATAAATCTGGCATGTCCCACCATAACTATCTGAACAATTTCCTGCGATTTCCAGGGTAATATTGTATTCTTTCAGACACCTCTCCACTGCCTTGATTGCCATTAATTGATTCTTACGTGAACACACATCCCCAAGCATAACAATTCTATAATGCTGCCTGCGAACGTATCTTCTATTTATTATATGACTAAGCGGAGCCACCGGTCTTACGCATCTTGACTTTATTCCCAAACAGGAACTCCACTTCTTCGCGTATAACTCCGAATCACACAAATGGTACTTCGCGAAAATATCTAAATACGCCAGTCTAAACTCTTCCTCCCGCAGTTGATAAGTATTCATTAAATGCGGAATTTTCAATTCTCGCGACACCATCTCTACTGCCAGATTAATCTGGACACTATGTAAAAAATCTATCTTTTCCTGTATGACAAATTTACGGATTATCTTGCTGCTCATGACGGCTTGTAAGTAATCAATATCGTAAAAGTTAAATGATGTTTCATAATAGAGCGTTCTATAAACAAGTCCACTTTTTTCGCATCTTCCGGCATACTCTATATTCACATTTCCCTGTTCATCGCAGGGGATCACCACAATCACATTATGATTTTTCGCCATAATTCCTGCCTGTTGCAACAGCAAGTTCCCAGCTCCTCCAAGACCACATGGGATATCCAAAAAATACGCAATTTTCATACATAAACTCCAACAAAATTCTACTTATATGCCACAATCAGACATCTGTTTTCATGAAGAGCATGACCGCCAATCTCCGCCAGTGCATCAAATAATTCTTCACTTATCTCCTGCTCTATTTTCATGTAGTCCTTCGGCCATACCTCTTTCACTTTCTGCACACTATATACAAAATAGCCTGCGGCTTTAAACAAGTTTCCAATGTTCAAGCAGTTCCATGTATATAGATGATTATTCACGTCACTTCTTCTGTACTCCGTATCACAGGATTCATTCGGCACATAAAATACAATTTTTCCATTATCTTTTAGTTTTCCATGTAGTTCTCTCAATACTTCTAATGGGTTCTCTACATGTTCTAACGCGCTGTTCGATATAATCACATCCGCATAATTATCTGGACATTCACAGATTCTTTTTACGCTGCGAATACCCATTTCCTCAGCTTGTTTTCTAGCCATATCGTTAATCTCTATACCCAACTTTTCCTTTGCCTGCAAAGCGTCCAATAGATACCCCCCCCCCGCACCAAACTCCATCAAAACTGCGTCGTTTGGAATATAGGGCGCAAATAATCTTTTTTTAATCTTTGCGCCAAATTCTCCCATAGATTTTTGCCATTCAAAATACATTTCATCGTAGTATTCTTCTCCCCCGCCAAAATCAATCTGAGAGTCTGATATAAAATGATATATACCAGCTTCCAGTAACTGCGTTCTGATCTGTTTTTCATACATTGAAGCGATAATAATAATTGTTTCTTTATCCATGTATTCTTTAAAATCTTCAACACTTATTATAGGAACTTCATCTAAACGTTGTCCCTGCTTCTTTTCATCATTATCTATATAACCCAAAACGGTATAATTCATTTTTTTCAATTTAACACATATAGTTCTTCCTTTTTTTCCCGCTCCAAAAATATATATCTTTTTCTTCCCTAAGAATTTTAAATAATCAATGTCATTATTTCTGTACATCTTTTGTTTCTCCTGTTCCATCTTCCTTTAACTTTTTTATCGTGCGCTCAGTTGCTCCTACTCCCATCACAAATGCCACGGTTCAGGACATAACAGCAATTCTGATTCAAAAGAACCTCCTGCACATTATTATATTCGTCCACCGAGTCCACACGTATTCTCATATTTTTCCAAAATATTGTCAGACTTCCATCTTCAGCAACTTTCAATTCTTCAAACCTTGTAAAATTGCTTATTTGTATGACATCATATGAAATTTCAAATTCTTTTATCAGAGATTTTGCAACATTAATGCACTCGCCTATGTTCTGAATCAATACAAGGATCGTATCAAATGCATACCTTTTAATCTCCTTAGGCTTAATCACTTTTTTCCCGGCATAATATCCTCTTTTACGGTTATCAATAAATGCCACTATATTATAGTTCTCATTAAGTTCCCACTCTCGTTCGCGAAAATATTTTCCCAATCCATATACTAAAATATTTTCTTTTTTATCTTCCTTCGTATCGTTTATTGCTGTACTATTTCCATATAATGATACAAAGCCCCTTTTTACTTTCTTTGATATATTAATCTGATCAGGCAGAGAAAACTGTTGTTGTACATTGCTGATCATTTCTGTATGAAACCGCTCCGTCTTGTCGCAATGCACTCCCGATCCATCAAAACCAATATTATGAATTAATGAATAATACGGATTAATACATATTCCTCTGTGTTCAATAACATTTAATGCCCAAAACACTGCCCATGAATCGCACTCTCCCCTGACATTTCCAACCAAGGTGTCTTCCAAATCATTTCCCCATAAAGCCAATTGTTTGGACAATTCTTTTTCCTGCTTCATTTTGCTGATCAACTCATAATTTTTTTCATATATTGCCCATCTGTCCTTCCATGTCCCCCACCCCCATGAGGATATGCGTCCACATCCATAGACATCATATTCCCCTTTTTTCAAATCAATCGGCCAAGCATATCCAGAAACAGAATACACGCGCTTATCACTTTCATATTTTTCAAAGCACTTCTGCATAAAACAGACAAAATTAGCAGCAGGCACACAGTCATCTTCTAATACAATCACCGTATCATATCTGCGGAACACATAGTTAATTCCTGACACAATAGACGCAGCCAAACCTTTGTTTTTATCAGAAACATGCACTTCTGTCGGACAAAAGTCTGTCTCATTAATCAAAGCATTGACTTTTGTCCATTCTTCATCGGACTCATCACTTTTCAGACCATCTTGAAAGATGTATAGTTTTTGGGGTAAAATCGTATTGTGGCGCAATGCCTCTAGTACTCTTTTCGTATGCTCACTTCGATTATAAGTAAATAAAATTATAGCAATATTCATCCGATACCTCTTTATTCATAATATCTGTCAATCTTTGAGTTTGACATAGCAAATCCAAGTATAACCTCCCGCCTCATCTGCAATTACAGGATATTTACAAAGCATTTCTTCCGTCAATACTGCTTCGGGTGTAGCATAACTTATATCATCCCAGATGTCTCCCCACCTTGTTCTTTGCAATTTACATAAAGGCGGCATCGTTGTATAGGTTTCTATGTTTTCTTTTGCATAATGAGAATGCGCCTCATTCGGTGGAATAATTACCCTTCCACTCTTCTGAAATCCGGTTTCAGCAAAAACCTTTTTGAGCGAATAACAATCTCCCTGTTTTATTGGATAATTGTCCTCAAACATTGCATGTCGTAACCCCATCCATTTCATCTGTTGCAGTCTCGTATATGCGTTTTGATGATCATCGAAGAAGCAAAGCGTTTTTCCATTATTCAAATAGGCACTCCAATCAATCAGTGAGAAATCCTCTTTAAAATATGTGGCATATTCATCAATATACTCACGATTTTCCAAGATTGGATCTATGCAATAAAGGTTTACTTTCGGGAGTGTCTGTCTAAAGAGCCATGTTCCCTGCCCCTTCCAAACACCGCTTTCAATGATATTATCGGGCTGTAGCTTTTTCACAACATACCAAGTCCAAAACAAATGTGTCGATGACATTCCGTAGTTATTATTTTTTATGGGTCTTCTATCATATAATTCCATAAATTCATCAATCAACATATTTGCATCATTAAAATCCCATATCTGCCTGCCATAATTGTTACCCTCCATTTTCAATATCCTCCTACATCTTTGCTTATTTTTTGTCCTTGTTTTTCATGACATTTAAACAATCTCAAGCTGCGGCAGAGGAAATACAAATTTACATTTTGTCTTCTTTCTGTACGCTTCTTCTTTTTTCAGAATAAAGTCTCTGAAATGCCATGGCAAAACAACAAAATAGTCAGGATTCATGGCGCGGGCATCTTCTTCAGACACAATTGGGATATTGGTTCCCGGCGTCACACAGCCAAACTTGTCCTCATTCACTTCAGCGATCGCCGCAATGTATTCGGACGTAATGCCGCAATACTGCAACAGCACATTACCTTTTGTAGATGCACCATACCCTAGGACCACCTTCCCCTTTGCCTTCTCTTCCTTTAAAAATCGCATCAGTTGCTCTTTATGTAGTTCCACCTTGTTTTTAAATTCTTCAAAAGGGCAGAGTGTGCCATACCCTGAGATATGTTCCCATTCTTCCATCTCTTTCACCCGGTCACTTACCGTATATCCGCTTGTTTCCTTGGCAACCATCAGCTGAAAGCTGCCGCCGTTTATTCTGTTCTGCTCAACATCTATGACCTTCATGCCCGCTTTCTTTGCGAGGTATTGAATCTGTGCTAGACAATAAAATTCCAAATGCTCCTGACAAATTGTGTCATAAGAGTTTGTTTCCAGCATAGCTGGCAGATAGCTCTGTTCTAACAGCCATATCCCGTTATCATCCAGAATTTCTTCTATGTCATTCGCAAACTTTTGTGGTTCTTCCAAATCATAAAACATTGCAATTGAGGTAATTACTTTTGCTTTTTTCCCAGCACGGCAATTTTTAAAATTCTCTGCCGAAAAAAAATCAGGAATCAATTGTATATTTTCTGGATAAAATCTCCGAAATTTAATTCCTGTTGGATCTATTCCTATAAAGTCCAGCTTGTTATGATGGTATGATTTTAACAAAGTCGCATCATTGCTTCCAATATCCACTACAATATCTCCATCTGAAAGTCGGACTAATTTTTCAATTTTGTTTGTTATACTCTCCAAATGACTCACCATATCACTGTTTAATCCAGAACGGTAGCCATAATTAATGCCATACATTTCTTCTTCGGAACAGGAATGCCGCAATTGAACCAGTCCGCAACAGTTTCCATTCTCCGCCACACATTTGACCAGTTCCAGCGGTCCCTCGTTAATTTCCTGACCTGGCTTCGGAAAGACTCCTGTCAGCTTCTGCATCCCCAAATCAATAATACTCACCAAATTTTTATTTCCGCATATCCTACACTTATTAATTTTTTTATACATAACACAGTCCCCCTTAAATTGTATATCCTATTTTCTAAGCCTCTCAGCTCTTTTTTCTGTCGTTACAAAATATTTGTTATGACAACAAAACAAATATTTTTTTATTTCTTCTGCCAATGTATATCTGCTTATTGACAAGGGATCACTATACCATTTCCTCTTAAATGCAGTATGCAATTTATGATATATTCCCGGATAAATAAATTCCTGATTTACGGACAATTCAGGTATCGCAACCTTTTCTTCAATATCGCCATTGATATCCATATACCTTAAAATTCTAAGGCTTTCTTCCTTCAGCACCTTATTTGTAGGATGGTTTCGTGAATAAAATATTTGTTCTTTCAAATATCTTTCCTGAATATAGTCTGTCATTTTAATATCACAAAACTTTTCTCTTTCTCTCAATTGCTCAAAGCGATACTCAATAACCCATCTCAAAAAATCATCTGTAAAGAAATCATCCATTTCAATTATTTCTACTATTTCATCTGTCGTATAGCCCTCTCCTCCGAATCCTTTTTTATTTGTCAGCTCATCAATGATCGCATCATTGTAGGGAAATATATTTCTTACATATGGCTCCTTTTCTGGATCCTGCTCCTTTCCGCCCTGTGGAAAATAAATGTCCAAAAACAGATTTGGTATTCGTATATACTGTACCTTTTCATCCATCAGTTTAAGCCAATATTCATTGGAAAATCGACGATCAAAAGAATTGTTCAATGATATATTCTGTGAAATAAACAGCTTTGTTCTGCTCAAAATATCCTTACCATACATCAATAAATCTATTTCCTTATGTGATAACAAATATAGCGGCGGAATATCCAAAAATACAAATTTCGAATCAAACTCCCGGTTTTGCTGCAAATACATTTTAATTTTACTGGTCTGGCAGTTTCCATTGATAAAAGCTATTTCTCTGCCACGCTGATATGCGGAAACAGCCTTCTCCCTACCCCCCCCCGAACATTTATTCTTTTCAAGATTTCCATGAAAGGAATTTCATCTATTTCCATCAGGCTATAAGGTAAATAATCTTCGAAAAATGACAACCCACACGATTCCAGATACTCTGCAATTCCCTTCCACTTGGTCGTTGCAATAACAATCTTATACCTCCTCAAATCAACTTTATCGGGCGTAAAAACCTGTAGATCCCCTATCTTATATTTGGGCTGATTGTTATCAATAAAATACTGTATATCATACTGACAGCCTTTCTCATAATAAAAGCTTCTTGCTATATTACCAGTTCCCCAAATAACAATCTTTTTGCTGGCAAACATATCATAATTGCTCCTTCGTCTTTACAATCATTTCCAGAATCCAGTCCCTGAATTGTTTTTCACGTTTCCAGCCCAATTCTTTTTCTGCCCTTGTTGCATTTCCGTACAATTGTGTGGTATGGGTGCGATGAATAAACGTACTGTTTAAAGAAATGTGGCGTTCCCAATTCTCAAGTTCCAAGATCTCCGCACATACTTCCAACAAATTTCTTATGCTGTGCAGCTCTCCAGAAGCCAATATGTAATCATCTGGTTTCTCGGTTTGCATCATTAAATGCATTCCCTTTACATAATCTCCCGCATACCCCCAATCTTTTTTGATCTCAATATCTCCCAGTGAGAAGCTGTGCTGCGGGTTTTCCTTTAACATACACATATTTTTAACAATCTTTTTCGTGACAAAATCCTCACTGCGCCTATGGCTCTCATGATTATATAAAATGGCAGTACAGGCAAAAAGGCCTTTGTCCCTGTAATATGACACTAATTGGTTCTCCGTTATCTTCCCGATTCCATATAAGCTGGCGGAGCGATACGGCGTCGTCTCATCCTGCTGTACCGTATCAGAGGCATCAAACATAAGACAGGATCCTGCCGTCAAAAACTTCGTATGTCTAGACGCTTCCCAGCAGGCCGCCAATAAGTTGGCGGTCGCTGAAATATTTTTCTGAAAAAGAATATTATCGTCAGTCGCTTCACCATTTCGTTTGCCCTCGGAGCTTACATGACTCGCTGATAAATGATAGATTTCATCAGGTGCAAGCTCCTCTATCACCTTTTTAACGCTGTGATAACACTGTAAATCCACCTCATAAACCAGCGGAAGCTCTCCTTTGCAGGAAAGCTCGTCCTTGACTTTTTGGGAATTTTCACTCAGGCTGCTCCTCACGATCCCATAAACCTGATATCCGCGTTCCTTTAACAGCTCATATATAAAGCTGCCATCCTGTCCATATATTCCAGTAATCAATGCTTTTTTCATATCTCTATTTCCTAAATATTCTTTCTATCCGTTCCAGATTCTCTTTTTCAACCAGCATCTTATATCTTCTTACATGTTGAAACCACTCCGCATAGCCTTCATTTTTGCTGTTAATCTGCTCGATAATTCTCTCTCCCAACGCTTCTATGGAGGATTCCCAAATGCCGCATCCTGCCTCTATCGCTTTCCCAAACGAATTGGAATCTAGCGCAAAAAACGGTCTCTCAGCCTCAATGCTGTCAAACATGACACCCGACGAGCTCAGGACATATTTCCTTATATCATATGGGATCAGCATCCAGTCGCATCCTCTCATAAAATCTTCTATATCTTTTCTCTTTCGTCCATGCTTTGTAATATAGCCAACGTTTTTATATGTTCCGATATGATAATTAAAAATCAGAAATCTGTATGGATATAATATTTTATCTTTCCGACTGTCCAAGTACTCAATGATTTTGATGCAGTTTCTGTCCTCCGCTGCCGCCGATGAAGGCATGATACCGATTCGAAATACTTTTCCTTTTTCCGGCATACATTTATTGTAGGTAAAAACATACGGCAGATTCAGAACTGAAATATTGTCAAACAGCGCGTCCTCAATATCGTCCCTATATCTTTTGTAAGCATCCGAGTACAATATCACTCTACAGTTCGGCAATGCCGCCATTTCATTTAAATTATCTTTAAAATATCTATTTTTCAGATGCTCCATTTTATATTCTTTTAGCGCTTTTATGCCCCCTACTCTTCTATTCAATTTATTCTCATTTTGCGGCAAAATCATCTCAACTTCCCCATGCAGACAAACGCCAAATCTCAAATTGTCAAAGCGTCTGATGATATTTTTTACCAATCCCGAATTTACTGCGCTCAAGGTAAGTATCACAACAAACCGTGCCTTCCAGCACTTTCTAAATATATTTCTATATTCCTGTTTATTCTCTGCAATCTCCTGCCGGCTAAATTCCAGATAAATTCTGTTCATCGTTTCGTATGTAACTCCCCTGCATCCCTGCGTGTCTAAAATTTTTTTGACATATTCAGCCTGTTCTTTTTCACAAAAATATGTAATCTCATCCTCGGGATATACCTTTCGTATCTGCCAGATCATCCCTGCATTAAACATCTCATGGGATAAGCTTCCCGTTACCGTTTCAATTACTGCAATCACATGACTCACCGCCCTCTAACCTGAGAAATATTTTTTGCTCTGTTTGTCCTTATTTGGTATTTACCGACCTATATATCTCACATCCAATCATTGGCTCAAAAACACGCTCCGCTGCCGTTGTTTTCCCTTTTCGAATCACACACGCAACAAAATCTTCTATCGTTAAAAATCTGCATTCAATTGTTCTTTCCTCATTCCCTCTCAAAAAGATGTCCTTGAAGTCCTGATCCTGCTCAATGGTAATTTCCTTTTGCATATATCCGTCAAAAAAATACATTTTATGATTGGTGTTTACCATCAACTGATCTCCAAGGAACAGAAACGCATCATTCAGTTCATAGCATTGGGCTTCCTCAAGCCCTAACTCCTTATTTCGCATCGGTATTCTGAACAATTTGTTCTTACTGTACCACGTCAAAAATACATTTCCCTCCAAATACAGGGCAATGAAAGACTCTGCTTCTACGCTGTCTTGCAGCTTACGCTGCAATAATTCAGACAAATCGTATTTCCGAAAGTACTTCCCATCCGATGTAAACTGATACAAGAGCGAATTTTCAACCAATAGCCACAAATAGTCATCCGTGCCACACCCCGCATATACTATCGGCATCTGTTCCGATAACTCCGCCTGTTCATATTGCTCTGACAGTAAATTAAATTTCCATAACAGTCTATTATCTGCAATCTCCCAGATATCGTCCTTCATTCTGATCGACAAAACGCATTTAGATGCCGAATACTGATAGTCATATCCTGTAAAAGTATAGATTTTTTCTATCGTTTCCTTTTGCATATTCAAAGCCATAATGTCTTTTGCATTTTCTGACACCAAATATAGCTTTTCTCCTTTTTGTGTGTCATAGACAAATCTCCCACCCTTTTCATACCCATAATCTTTCATGGAAATCTGTCTGAATTCACTTTTCTTCATATCATATATTGCTATATTATTGGAATTCCACGGGGTAAAAATCAATTTATCATCATACTCGCAAATTCGATTATGCATCTGGTATCCCGAATCCCTCCAAGGGAAAGATCCCACGAACGACAACCGCCCGTTGTTGACATCAATTTTTACCAATCCATTGCAATACAACAGTGAAACCCATATACTTTCTCCCGCCATTCTTGCACAACCATGTATAACGATATTTTTATTAGTCATATACAAATTCCTCTTCCGTTTCCAGCATCGTCCTACTTTCAGGCACCTTTCTTCATACTGGTAACAATCATCCACCGCGCCCTTATTAATCCCTGTAAAAAGCAATATCCCGCCGCATAAATTTTCCCTTTTAGAATTGCCCGCACAGGATAGATCAAAGGATATCGAATCAGCAAATGAAACCACATGGACGGAGCACGGTTTCGATGCTTTATGCAAAATTCGCCATCTCCTATTCCATACCATTTGAACTTTTTTATATAATCCCGATAAGCGTCCGTATGCAGCTGCGCAATTTTTGTATTTCCAATCCCATATCTGACATCAGGCAAGCGTGAAAGCCGATAGATAAAATCCGTATCATCAATGGTTTTTGTGATTCTGTCATCAAACAGAATTCTCTCAAATATTGATTTTCTATACATAGCAGGTGCCACTCCTATCATCTGTTTCGGACCGGGAATATTATGAAACAAATCCCACATCTGTTCTTCGCCTTTATTCATCCAGTTCATGTTGGAAAATGACTTTAACTGCGACTGGACAATCACAAATTTGTTGTCCAGCAAATCATTTAAAAGCCGCTCCAAATCACCCTTTTCCAATCTGTGATCTCCGTCTATCATCGCTATATATTCGTTTCGGGCAGCATTTAAACCAATCTGTCTGTCCCGTGTCAGATTGGACTTATGGGTTGTAATGACATGATCCGTATATTTATAGGCAATCTCAGCAGTTCTATCAGAAGAATCGCCGTCCACCACAATAATCTCATCTGGTTCATTCATCTGCACTCTTTTTAGGCATTCTTCCAGACGAGTCTCTTCATTTTTTACACATACAACTACTGAAATTTTAATTCTATCCATTTCTAATATTTTCTATCCTATATTTATTTCTTTTTAGGAATTGCAACTAGGTGCGTATGCACTCCCGATCGCAATACAAAAGTATAATCTCCTGTTTGCTCTAATATAAACGCCGGAATGGTGTATATATCTTCCAATCGATGGTATACGCAAATTGCCATATATGGCCTGTATTTTTTTATATATCCCAACGCACCTTTTAAAACTTCCAACTCCAAACCTTCAACATCCATTTTAATAACAAGCGTTCCATTCACAGATAAATCTTCATCGTCCATAGGCACAACTTTCACAATTTCATGATTACTTGATACCTGCTCCGAATAATCTAACACCCCAAAGCAACTGCCCTCCTTACTAAAAGTAAGCTCACTCTCCTTACTCCCCAGTGCATAATTAAACGCCATTACCTTTTCGCAATAAGAGCTGTTCTTTACCTTATCAACTAAAATATTATAGTTAGTCTTCTCTGGCTCATATGCATAATAATTACATATCTTATCCCCATATCTTCCGAACATTTCTTCTGCTGTATCGCCAATATAGGCTCCTACGTCTACAATTGTCAGTTGATCTAGTTCTGCAAGTTCTCCTTGATAAAAATATCCGTCCACATATTGCATTCCTGCTATAGCGGAATATTCTTCAAACAAATATTTCTGCTGCATTCTGACTCGGACAATATAATCTAAGATACGCTTTGTAGTCATATCTTCCAAATTATACATTGTATATAATTTCTCTTTGTGTTTCTTCATAAAATCATTTGCTAATGCCAATAATGAATTATCGTATTCAACATTTATCAACATAAACCATAAATAAGGCGCAACATAAATCTCATATGCTGAAAAGTTATCTTCCAAAGTTTTCTTTAAGCCTTCATAAATGTCATCAAAGTAACTTGCTGTAATAACAATCGTTTTTGAAGAATATTCTCTAATTTTATCTGGAGAAACTACAGGAATACCATACCCCCCCCCCCGAATTTGTACTGTTTGAATCTGCAATACATAATGGTTTTTTTCCTGCTTTATACAATAATTTAAATGCTTTTGCGATGTCACTCCCTGCTCCATATAAAATTATTTCTTTACAGTCAAACATAAAATTAATTTCCTTCCTTTAATAAATGTATGTATTCGTAACGCAATCTTTATATAAAATCTGCAAACTTCTTCTTTCTTGAATATCTGGGTGAAAACCATTTCCCATTTCCAAAAGGCTTCTTTTTTCTACTAAATAGTATTGTGGATTTGCAAGAAACAACTTTGCATAATCCATTTTATATGTAAATGCCTCTGCATTATGAATGTTGTTTCTTTTATACGAATACGCTGTATCAAAATCATGAATAACTAAAAATCCCTTATCTCTCAATACTCGATCTGCTTCTGCTGCCGATTTTAAAAGATATTTTCTATCCACCCAGAACAAACAAAATCCCATGATCACAACGTCAAACATATTATCGCTATATAATAATTCATCTGACGTTCCCTGTTTTAGTACAATATCCAAATATTTTTCCATTCCATAATTAACCGCTTCGAGCGACGGTTCAATTCCATAGCATGATATCCCTAAGTTTTCTCTTAAATAAGCCAAATTATGACCAAAGCAACATCCCACCTCTAATATTTTTTTATCTTTTCCGCATATATTTTGAGAATAGAGGAAATCTTTTACGATAGAATACGGTGTATACCCCCCCCCGGTTCTATTTTCCATCACCTCTTTGTTTCTTATGAAATAGCTGTCTCCTTCTCCATTTAAAAAAACTTCTTTTCCATCTCTCATGATTCACCCCCGCACAGAAACAACATCATGTGCACAAAACTTCGCGTCCTCTTATCGCCAATGTATTGGTAAAATAAGCTTTAAATCGATATCGCAAAAATAATTTTGAATCTCATCAATAACTTCTGCCGACAACGATTCCGTATACCGTTCTTCAATAATCCCCACTAATTGTTCTTTTGTTTCTACGCCAAAAACCATATAATCTATTAAATTCTGTGACAAAATATACTTTAAGATTACATGTTTTCTTTCTAAATGGTACTTGTCTAATAGCTGATTAAATTCTGCAATATATGGTTTAATTCCTTCCACATATCTCGGGATTTCCTCCTCTTTCATCATCAGTAACCCCTGTAGAAAAGCGCTGCGCGTAAACACTGTAACACCTTGTTCTTTCGCCTTTTGGAACACTCCCAATGTTAATCCTCGCTGATCGAAAACACTACATGGCATCTGAAGATAATCGATTATTCCACTATCAATCGCCTTTTGGGCTTCATCAATTTCATAGACTGACACGCCAATCGCCCGAACCAGTCCTTCTGTTTTCAATTCTTGCAGTGTACTGATTGTGTCTGTGTTATCTATCTCACGATAAGAATGTAAAAGATATCCATCCAGATATTTTCTATGTAACCGCTCTAGTGACTGTTGCAATTCTTCACGGATACATTTCTCTACTGCCCTTTGCTCCAAACCATCCACTGATCGGCATTGCTTGGATATAATCTTAATATTATTTGCTTCGTCTCCATTCTCCAAAAGATATTCTCCCAATAGTTCTTCTGCTTCTCCATAGATACTGGCAGTATCCCACATTCTAATATTGTTTGCGATTGCGATATCTAATATTTCAAACACCGATTCTTTCTGTAATTTACCTACTTTATTATTAATACCGTAGTTCATCCCTAACTGGGCAGTTCCCAAACATAACTCGGCCATCTATCTATCCCATTCCTCCGTCAGCAATGAAAGCATATACGAGTTCCACCATCTGCCATTATAGAAATACTGATTCCTCAATTCACCATCTTTTTGAAATCCCAGCTTTGCATATAACTTCATTTTTTTATCATCAAAACTATAAATTTCCGTCCATATCTTTTGAAGTCCCAATTCTTTAAATCCATAATCAAACAACAACGCGCAAGATTCCTCTGCATATCCCTCATTATCAATATAAGATTCCCGCCAACCGATATATAAAGATAAATCAGCATTTCTATGAACCCAATTAATATAACATAGTCCACAGCATCCAATTAGTTCTCCAGAGTCATTCAATCTTATAGCAAACATTTCTGTAGAATTATCATTCAATACCTTATTCTCATACCATCTCTGCTGCATGTCCGAATTTAATTCGCGATATTCACGGAAATACTTTCTATATTCCGAGAGATTGCGCCATTCCATTAATCTAGGCAGATCATCTCGCCTGATTGCATCAATGTATACTTTTTCCCCCTTAAACATCTTCTACATCCTCCCATTTCAAGCAAGAATCCGCAGTCATATCTCTTGTTAATTTTTTTCCAATAATCCTGTCCGCTTCGTAAGGCAAAATTCCTCCCTCATATACCGGTCTGAGTGGGAAAAAGCTAGATTTCTCTAGGATCTCTCCCTTCTGCATATCTTTCTGTAAATATAAAGCCCGTCTTTGGATATTCACCGTATCCCGCTCGTTTTCTTCAACCCGCTTAACACCATCTCCCATGGCATAATACAATTCATATGCCGCATCTACCATGGTTCTCCATGTCACAGGATTCATCGAAAATTTGTGGTCAGGTCCTGTTCTGTCATTATCATCCGTAAAATGCTTCTCAAACACCCTTGCTCCCAACGCTAGCGCTCCCAGCACTGTACTATGTCCAAAAGTATGATCTGACAGTCCTAAAATAACATTTGGATATCTGTCTCTATATGTTTTTAAAACACTTAAATTGACATATCTGTAGTTCTCAGGGGATGCCGTATAATTTGTATTGCACTGCATCAAAACCACTTCCGTCTGCTTATTCTGCAAAACAGCCATCACCCGTTCCACATCCTCCATTGAAGATGCGCCGGTCGCTAATAAAACTGGTTTCTTTTTATCTGCAATATATTCAATAATAGACGGCCACGTAATATCTCCTGAGCCGATCTTGTAGGCATTCACATACTGATCTGCCCAGTCCACCGAAGCGAAATCGTATGGGCTTGTCATGTACTCAATGCCAACTTCATCGCACTTTTCTTTCAATTTCAGAGACCACTCGTCCGATACACTGGCATCCTCATAGGTTTCAAAAACGGATTTGCTCCATGAGGACTGATGTGACAACTGTCTTCCTAAATTATCAAAACCGCACTTGCTAACGATTAATTCTGCTTTGAAATTTTGAAATTTAGCTACGTCAGCACCCGCTTCCTTTGCCAGCTCGATTAGCTTAAAAGCACGTTCCAAGTTTCCGTCATGGTTAGCTGCTATATCCGCAATAAAATATGGTTCTCCGTGATTTGTTATTTCTCTGTTTCCGATTCTCATTCTTTTCTCCGCATCAATACTGCATTTACAGCATTTCATCATACAGGCGCTTAAATTCCCTGATACTCTCCTCCGGCGTTCTGATTTTTATCCCAAGCTCCCTTCGTATTTTCTCATTGGACATCCCCATATGTTTTGAACGCTTTGCTTTAAAGTGCATTGTTTCACTCTGTGACTTATAGATTGTCCCTGTATGTAACTCAAATATTTCCTTCATTTTTACGCCAAACTCATATTTTGAGATACACCCTGTTGCGCACACATGATACAGCCCGCAGAGATCAACCTCCAGTGCTTTATATATAATCTCTGCCAAATCGCTTACCAGTATCGGAGAGAAATCAATATCCTCAAACATATTCAATGTCTTTCCATCTTCCAGCGAGGCTACAATCCATTCCCCAAAACTTTTTTTATCCTGAATATTCTGTCCGTAAATATTGGTGCGAAAAACCAGATTCCTCCCGCAGTCCAGCACATGCCGTTCACCTGCCAATTTTGTTCTAGCGTACACGTTCAGCGGATTCACTTCATCCATCTCTGTATACAGCTTCTCATCCTCCCCGTCAAACACTGCATCAGAGGAAATATAGACCAGTTTGATTCCCAAATCCTGGCAAATCTTTGCAATGTTTTCCGTGACCACATCATTCAGCTTGCGGGCCCATTCCGCATTTTCCTCGCACTCATCCACATTGACTGCCGCGGCTGTATGGATGACCGCATCCGGCTTTTCTGAGGCAAGATGCTCCTTGAGACGCTCCGTCTCATACAGAGAAAACCGTTGATACATGACATTTGGAATTTCGATATCCACAATGTCAACTCCCGTTACATTACATCTGTTCACTAATTTTTTAACAATATTGTTTCCCAAAAGACCCGCTATTCCTGTAATATACAGTTTCATAGAGTGCTCCTATCTTATCCGACTTCCTCAAGCAGCTGCCTGATCTGTTCCACTGACAGCCATTCCGTATTGCTGCCCGAACTATACGAAAAACCGTCCGCCACCTTTTTCCCGGACAGATTCCTTTTCTGCCGATCATTCCATGTAACCTGCGGATACACAATAAAATGTTTATCATACTCATACGTCATATAGGAATCCTCAACAGTAACCATAATTTCATGCAGCTTTTCTCCCGGACGTATTCCGATCTCCTTCATTTTGCAGCCAGGGCACATTGCTTCCGCCAAATCCGTGACATGAAATGAAGGTATTTTACTGATAAAAGTTTCTCCGCCGGTTGCATCCACCAGAGCCTTGATAACCAATTCCACTCCCTGTTCTAGGCTGATCCAGAAACGTGTCATACGAAAATCCGTAATCGGCAGCTCGTTCCCTCCGTTTTGAATAATATTCCGAAACAACGGGATAATGGATCCTCTGCTGCCTGCCACATTGCCATATCTGACAACGGAAAAATTGATGTCCTTCCTCCCCGCATAAGCATTCGCCGCAATAAAAAGTTTATCGGATACAAGTTTGGTTCCCCCATACAAATTAACAGGATTAACCGCCTTGTCTGTGGACAGGGCAACTACCTTCCTTACTGTGCCGGAATCCAGCGCGGCGTCAATAACGTTCTGTGCTCCATGGATATTTGTTTTAATGGCCTCTCCCGGATTGTACTCACATGCCGGCACCTGTTTAAGCGCTGCCGCATGAATCACATAATCCACTCCATCCATGGCTCTCTGAAGCCTGCATTTATCCCTGACATCGCCAATAAAAAATCTCAGTTGATTGTTCCTGTTGTACTCTTTAAATTCTTCCTGCATCAGATATTGCTTGAACTCATCTCTCGAATAAATGATAATTTTCTTAGGCTGATAATACGTCAGCACATACTTTATAAAACATTTTCCAAAAGACCCTGTTCCGCCTGTAATTAAAACCGTCTTGTTGTTTAACATTTGTTTTCCTTCCCTCTATACTATGTGAGTCTCTGAAATCCCGAATGACAGACCTCCCCATCCAATTGCGGCAGTCCCTGCTCTTCTTTTTGCTCCCGCATCAATTCAAAGACCTCATCCACGGTATCAAAATACGCCGTCACAATATCATCCGTATGCGCATAACATACATAGATGGACGTAGAAGCCAGATAGCCTCTTTTCAGCATCTCCTGTGTAAAAAAGGTTTTATATACCAATGGGGCATCATATACAAATTCAAAGTGGACCATAGGATTGATACCAGAAATATTAATCAAAAGACCATGCTTATCCGCTGCCTTGCGCAAGCCTGTTTTCACAGCCGCCCCAATACGGTCCAAATGCCTGTCCACATCCTTTTCCCGATACTTCTGTATGGTTGCCACGGACGCCGCCAGACCGACTCTTTCCGTCCAATAGGTACTGCTGATAAAAGTGTCCTGCGCCGAGCGCATTACCTCCTCTTTTCCCACGATTGCAGCCATGGGATACCCATTGCTTAATGCCTTACCCATTGTAATCATGTCCGGCGTTACGTCCAATACTAAATGCGCCCCACCGCAACACAGTCTAAAACCGGCGGATACCTCGTCAAAAACTAGAATAATATCTTTTTCCTCCGTGATTTTCCTTATTTTTTGTAGGAAACCATCCTGCGGATAATCGTTTCTGATCGGCTCCATAATAACCGCCGCAATTTTACCGTCATATTTATCAATTAATTTCTGAAAGCGGTCCATATCATTGTAGGAAAAAATAAAATTGGTGTCCGCCAGACCAATCGGCACGCCTTTGGGTTCCAATCCGCTTAAATGCACATAAGACAACGGATCCCCCTTTTCGAGATTCGCCGCAAGATACCAGTCATGCCATCCATGATATCCGCAGACCAGCACAATTTCCTTTCCTGTACATGCACGTGCAATTCTAGCCGCAACAGCTAGTGCTTCCCCGCCCGTTTTAGCATATCGCACCATATCTGCCCATGGATGCAGCTCCAAGAGTAATTCCGCTAATTCCACCTCCTCTGGCGCATTCAGGGTGCTCATACTGCCTCGCCGGACGGCATCTATAACTGCTCTGTCAACATCCTCGTCACAGTAGCCAAGAACATTCGCTCCTATCCCCATAAAGCTCATATCACAGTATGTATGATCGTCTAAATCCGTAACGCGACATCCGCCAGCTGATTTATAATAGGCCGGCCACAAATCCGGCAGATGCATCTCCGGCCGCTTACTTAACAGCTGTGTCCCTCCCGGAATTATTTTTTTCGCTTTTTTATATAAATCCTGTGATATACCCATTTTACTTTTTCTCCCATACTACATGGTCATTCGCAATCGATTTCAGATAGCCCTCGTTCCTGACTGTATTTTCATTCATCTGCTCTATCTGACGATGGCTTTCCATAAATGTCAGAATATCTTCCATAAGGAATATGTCTTTTTGCCCATACAGTGCGTTATATACCTGCGCAACAACCTCAAAATCCGTTTCCGTGTCAACCGTCCATCTCTTATCTGCAAGGGACGGGCTGCGTTCCACAGAATAGCGGTTAAACCCACCCTGAAACTTAATATATGGTGTGACATGCTCTCTTTCAGAAGCAAGATCCGCTTCTTTCCACGCCTTCTCCAAAGCGCCAAATGTAAAAACTTCTGTGTCTAAACCATCTGGATATGTTTCTACCAATGTATTAGAAGTATAATCATATTTCCCCGCTTCATGTATTTGAATAATTTCATCAATTACGATCGGATCAATAAAGGGGCAGTCCGCCGTTACTCTGACAACATTTTTCGGCTGATATTTGCTTGCCGCCTGATAATAACGATCCAGCACATCGTTTTCAGCCCCCCTGTAGCACTCCACTGATATACACCGGCAAAGGTCTTCTATTTGTCTATCTTCCTCTCTGATTGTTGAAGCAACTATAATCCTGTCAACTTTACGACTTCTTGAGGTTCTTTCTATAATATGCTGCAACATCGGTTTCCCGCATAATTCCTTTAGAACTTTGTTTGGTAATCTACTAGATCCCATTCTTGCCTGAATGATCAGTAAATGATTCATGTAAATTACGCCCCCTTTGCATATCCTGTGAAATTAAAAATATAGATCCCTGGAATTTTATTTTTTCTTTTCCGTTCTTCTTATCTGCGCTAGAATTTTTATAAACTGAATCTTCATCAGAGCAAATAAAACATACAGCGTTTTCCATCCGGTCTTTCCTGTCAGCAGTTTAAAAAGCATCCATTTTTCAATGTCCCTCCCCTCCTTGCTGATAACCGCTTTGGACAACTCTTCTTCAAAAATGCTTATCGACTGAGCCTTACGTGCATGATAAACATATGCTGCTATCTTTTCCACTGGCTTATACTGCCTGTCCATCCGCCAGTTAAATAACTCAAACAGCTTCTTTTCTGTTCTTGGCAATCGTTTAAATTCACACTTGCCCTTTATACACTGGATAAAATCCTCTCTCTCATCCAGACTATAACTGTAAGTTGACTCCTCTAAACAGTCATTAAGATTTTCTTCCGTACCATCATAGCGATAGATGGTCGGAACACCATATATATACGCTTCCAAATTGGTTGTTGAATTATAATGGACCATAACATCAACTTCCGGCAGCAGTGCGCCCACCGGAAACGCTACAGAAATAACATATATATTACTGTATTCAGAAAGCCTGTTGTAATAGCGTATCCTACTGTTAACCTCTACAGGATGAAGCTTCACTACAAAACCAATATCCGGCAGCTGCTCTGCGGCTGCTATAACATCATCAATATATTTTTCTCTGAATCGCGTAAACCTTTCTTTTGTCTTTAATGCCTTTTCAATCTGCTCATCCGATACTCTTGAGAGCGATCTCTGATCTCCAAAAAATCCCAGATAAAAATAATCCTGAACCTTCCAGTCTGCCGGTGAGAAGCCGGTAAGTACCAAGACCTTCCGTTCATAGTTTCTCATCCAGCCTAAAATCTTATCATACTCGGGATGTCTTTCATAAAGTGCCTTTATTCCTTCCACTTCATAAAAGGCATAACCGGCAATCTTAATGCGTTTCCTGTCTGAAACCTTATTCATTTCAAGCAGCTTTTTTCCTAAAACCTTGCCCGTTTTCGGTCCCCACATAATATAATAGTCCACCAGTCTTGGCGAATAAGTATTATATCCGATCAAGTCCTGCACAACGCTGTCGTCAAATCCATGATTGCCCTCGGTTGTCATACTGATAATTACCGCTTTCGTCAGCAGTTTCATCATTGTCAGATAATTGGAAGAGTAGCAGTCTCTCGGCGGAATAGACACGATGACATCTGGTTGAAATTCTACGACAACCTTTATACTGGCATAAAATTCCTCTATTTTTATTTCCACATCGTCCGAGCAGCTTAAAATTTGCAATCTGATTCTCTCAATAATTTCATATTCGCGCTCTTTCACATGATATAAAAACATAATTTTTTTCATATACTTCTACTCACTCTCATACAGCCGTTTTATTTCTTTCACTGCAAAATTATTTCCACATTCTGCACCATCACCGGCATCCCTGACGTCTGACATAATTGTATTACAGAACTTCCATCCCCATAATACGCATCACTCAACGCCACCGCCCTGTCTACATCACTGGTATCATCATATATCCCCCAGCCTTCTTCTATATATCTATCCTTTATCTCCTGATACCCCACCCAAAGCTGTGGTCTCATGCTCTCAATTGTCGCCTGAATGAGCGGGTGTGGTCTCCACAAGAGTGCTATCTCATCTTTATTTTCCTTAAAGGTTTCAAACACCGTCTCCATCTTTTTAAGCATCTTGTCACTGTGCAGTAAAAGTGCACCTATACTGGTATTGTAAAAAATAATCTTCTTCCATGTTCCGTCCGGCTTTTCAATAATTTTCAGCCACTCCTTCGGTATTTTTAAATCTTCCTTTTTCGTATTTAGTACTTTGTCAAACTTCGGCGATCCTGTTCCCAGAAACTTTTTTTCCAAAAACTTCCTGTTTATATGTTCTTCGCCAAGCCCTATTTTAGTCGCCGCTTTAATATACTCATTGATATAGATCTGCCGCATATTCTCCGACTGCACTACCACTTTATCCGCATTGATAATTCCTGGCATAAAGCAGAAGTGCTTCATGCCTTCCACTGCCTGTTGGTTATCAGGATCGATCTCACCCAGCACGAAATACGGGATATAAACCAGTTCTTGCGTATATTTCTTTAGGTTTTTTGAGTAGAAATTCGGATGTACGCTTGTTACCAGGTTCCAGTCATCGTAGCCATTGTGAATATAAATGACATCTGGCATATGTTTTTCGAAATCAAATGCATCATAGCGTGTTACCGGCACATAATCTGGGTACTGATCCCCCTCATAATGCTCCTCTTTAAAACTTCCGTCAGGATTTTTATCAAAATAGGAAATAGGAATCACATACGCGTCACAATCCGGGTCCGCATCCGCCGCCTTCCAGACACTTTCTAAGGAATCCCACATACTTGCCTTGTATGGCAGAAATACCGCTTCCGTCCTAATCTTTATATCGTTTTTTATGCTGTTCGACGCCTTAATAAGCTTCTGCCGCAGGGATTTGTATATTTTATTAGCGTTTATATTGCTTTCTGACGATAAATATTCATGTATCTGGTAAACCTGTTCGCAGTATTCCTCTAATATTGCTACTGCGAGATGTCCTTGCCCTTCCGTATTCTCAATCAGGGTGCCTATGGCAACCGCGGCGTTCTGACAGTCTGCCAGAAGCTCCTTCGCCTGTGCGGTAATCCCCTTTTCTATGCATCTTCTCATCTCATCATGGGCTTCTTCCATCTGCCTGATTGTTTCTTCTATCTGCTGCTTCTGCGCTTTTCTCATATCCTATCCCTGTCATTTCTTTGGATGTTACGTAAATATTTGCTACATCTGTAGCGCCTCACTTACAAAACAGTCTTTCTAAAGTTGTCTAAACGCTTTTAACTACCATCTGCCACAGTATCTGCGCAAGGCATTCAGCCGCCATGCGCACTGTAGCATACAGAAAAAAGTACGCCGCGCGAACTCTTTTCTTCAATGGATAGATACATAAGGAATCACAGCCGTCTGTCTTGACGGTGCCGCCCTGTTAGGAACGGCTTTGTGCCATGCCATTCTCAATCAATGTTTGCGTGGATTTTCCATGCAGCCACGGATAGGAGTTCACATGACACTGGCGTACCTGTTTTTGCATATCCCCAACGCCGTTTTGTCTTTTATATCAAGATATCGCCCGCCACAGTCCCCAATGTCTCCGCTTCGCAAAGCCAGCATCTACGCTGGCGCGGAGCCGGGGTAAAACCATGCTTCCCAGCTGGTTCATCTTCCAGACCTATCGCTTGACCATTTTTTATTTAAATGTTTTCCGTTTTTCCCCCTGTTGAGGGCATTCCTCGCACCATTTACCTTTTTACTTTCCTCGAATCCGCAGACGGGACACTTAAATTTTTCGCCGTCTGTATATCCAGTCTGCCCACATGCACTACATTCCCTGCCTATCTGCCTGCCAATTACTTCAACGATTTTGATGCCGTTTTTCTGGCATTTCCACTGTAGTCTCTCTGTCACGTAGCCTTTCTTCCACATCCTGAGCAGATGAGTGTCGCCTGTTCCCTTTGTAAGCTGCCGGACATCACGCTGTCCGGCAGTATGTATGCCCGGATTGCGTGGAAGCTTCGCCATATAGACTGTCTTTGGTTTTTCCTGTGCAAGCATCCTGTTGATTTCCATATTCACGTAGTTTCTAAGCGCCGCGTCCATTTTTTCCTTATGCGCCTGGTATTTCTGCGTGTCTGATACGTTTTCTGTCTCTTTCCGGTAATTTTTTTCTAATATAAACCGTGATATTTCCTGCTGCATTTTTCCAAAGCTGCTCCCGTATACATTTCCCGTGCTTGTCGTAATCATATTCCACAGTCCGAGTGAGATGCCGAGTTCACCTGCATAATCTTCATGCTGCCTGGTATTTACAAAAATTGGTATCATGATTTCAATACTTTTTTTCTGCGGATTTAAGCTGATGTCGAGCATTCTGTCATAGACATTCGTGTCAGTCAGCGGTATAAATATTCTCTGACGGTTTACTTTTGTCGCAAGAAATATGCCATGCTCCCCGTCCAATTCGCCGTACCTGTATCCCTGCTTTTTAATGGTAAATCGCAGTCCGTTGTCCGTGTGCTGCCTGTGCAGTTTCTTCCTCGTCTGCCTGCAAATATATCTGTTGAGGTTCTTAACACGCTGCTCACTCTCACCACCAAGCTCCGCAATCACTTTTTCATATCCGGCCTGTATTGTTTCAGGCAGCGGCGCCGATTTTCTGTTCAGTATATTCCAATAGCAGATGTCCGTTCTGAGCACGAAGCGAATATAATGTCTGTCCTCCGATGAAAACCTTTCATTTCTGCTGACAGCATCGTTTATTCCGTTTTTGACTTGTGCCCACATAATCTTGATATCAGCTAACGCCCTGCTCACGGATGCGGAAAAGTATACACTGGGCAGACCTATTTTTTCCCTGAACCCGGCTGATCTGACTTCAGAATCGACTTCATAGCCGGAATACACTTTTACAAGGCTTTTGATTCCACCATATCTTTGGTAGATATAATTTTTTGCCACCATGCACCCGTGTCCTATCTCCATGAGCACATCCATATTTTCTCTACTGATCTTTCCTTTGCTGTACTGATGTACAGCCTTGCATATTTTCTCGCCGCCCTGCGGTGCTGTTTCTGTTTTTATGTTTTCCGCAGACACAGACTCCGCCTCCGTCCCCTATCCCAGAGATTGTCAAAAAGTGTACTTTTTGGCAATCTTCTGATTGAGCTGAATCTTAACCTGCTGAGAGCTCTATTGACGAAAAAACGACAAAAAATTTTGTGTTTATGTTGGAAAAACTTGGAAATCTGTAAAAAGTACTTGCAAGCTGTCTCTTTTTTATGTATAATCTTTTTGTTGTTAGTAGTTTCAAAAGGTACACTTTTCGGAACTGCTTTTTTATTTCTGAACCAACCTGTATTTCCTCAGTCTGCGGTAAAAGGTCGTTTTGCTCATATTGCACTGTTTCAGCGTCTCTTCCAGCGGCTGCTTTTTTTGTTCCCACATTCTGACAATCCTGCAAAAGTCGTCTGGAACCTCCTTTTCGGGTCTTCCGAAACGCACTCCCTTCGCTTTTGCGGCGGCAATCCCTTCGCTCTGTCGTCTCCTTATGTTTTCGCGCTCGCTCTGCGCCACAAAAGATAAAATTTGCAGTACCAGATCTGCAATAAAGGTCCCCATTAAATCTTTACCGTTTCTGGTATCCAGCAGCGGCATGTCCAGCACGCAGATGTCGATGCCGATCTCTTTTGTAAGAATACGCCACTGTTTCTGGATTTCCTCATAATTGCGCCCCAGACGGTCGATACTTAATATATACAAAAGATCTCCTTCTCTCAGACTCGTCGTCAGTTTTTTGTAGCCGGGACGCTCAAAATCCTTGCCGGACTGCTTATCCATAAAAATGTTGTTTTCAGGTACTGTCGCATCACGCAGGGCGGTCATCTGCCTGTCTTCGTTCTGGTCCATACTGGACACACGCACATATCCATATACATTCATAGTGTTCGTTCCTCCATTCTATTTCGTTTATAGTATAAATTCTTTCTCTACACTATAAAGACAATCCATTATAAAAAAGATTGTTATTCTTTTCCATTGCAAGCAAAAAGCAGCAAACTGTTTTTAAAACAAATTTGCTGCTGTACTGTCTGCTGCTTATGCGTTTATTTTGCTATTTCTGGAAAATTGATGCCAATACTGAATGTTCCGCCATGGTATTATGCCGTAATAGTGACGATGAAACAGTTTTCCAATTTGTATACCATTTTGATTTTGTACACACAAAAAACAGGGACTCTCTCGAATCTCTGCTCTCGTTTTCTTCAGCCTTGACGCTCCTCTGATCCCTTCAAACGCTCACTTTCCCGTCCTAACTCTGTTCTTCCGAAACTCCATGGGGCTGCAATTTTCTGCTTAATTGCAAGACCCAAACCACTTCCTTTACCGTTACGGGCATCTTTGAGCATTTGTTGATATATATATCTGACATTTCACTCACATTGATTTATTAACATCATTATTACAATACATATCTAAAACATTCTTTTGTTCCTGACAAGCTCATTTTCCCTGTTTCATCCACCGAAATCTGCACCTTCCTGAATCCATTTTCTTTATAATCATAGCTGGTGAAATCATCTTCATACAGCACAAAACTACCTGGTTTTTTCCCATAATGTCTCACATGAATATAAAACACAGTGTCCTCCCGCACGCACTGCACTGGTTCCGCAAAGGGTACGACAGCACCGTCCCGCACATACACTGGTATCTTCTCAACATCGGCCTTGATGTGAAACCATTTTCCACCCATGATTTCTTCACCACTGAACAAATCATACCATTTCCCCTCTGGAAGGTATCCCTCACGCTCACATTTCTGTGCCATCGTGATCGGACATACCACCATATCTTTTCCAAAGAAGTATTCATCATCAATATTGCGAACCTGCAAATCATGGGGATACTCCATACAGAGCGGCCGTATCGGCGGAATCCCTTTTTGGTAATACTCCACAAATGCACTGTACAGATAGGGCAGCAACGACATTCGCAGCTCAAAGAGCCGCCTGCATGTGTCTGTGTAGTACCTCGCCTCCTCCATCTCGATTCCAGCCAGATTTTTTTCAATATTTATCTGTTTCCAAGGTGGACTGGGAATGCGCCAGCTGTTGATTAATGCCTGTGTGGAAAAGCATACGGTCTGTATTCTGCGCAGCAGATCTTCCCCATTGATACAGTCGCGTACCTCGGGCGACCACAACAACCCGGAAAATGGCGCCGTTACGATTCCCCTGATAAATTCCTCATGCTGGTACAAATCAGAGTACAACACAAATGGCAGCGGTGTGGCCAGTGCTCCCGACGAACGCACCTGTGAGAGTGTCCTGACATTTTCCTCGCGGAATGCCTGTTCCATCATCTGCTGGTACAGTACACCGAGGGCACTGTGCATCTGTTCCCCATCCATTCCTGACGGAAACTGGGACGCGTCAGGAAATGACCAGTTGGAGGGATTAAAATCCGAATTATCACATTCGTCAAGCTTAAATCCTGTAACTCCCTTCTCAATCAGATGTTCCTGATGCCATTTTTTAAAGACCAGCTGCGCCCCGGACAATGACAGGTCAGGAACCAGTCCGTTCCACACTTCGTAGTCACCGCTATAGTCCTGCAAACTGTCATATATTTCCGCAGCCGGATACACAAACGCATGCTCCCACAGGTTTACATGAAAATTCTTTTCTTGCAGAGATTTCAACATTGCCTCTGGTTCTGGGAACAGATAACTCCAGTCAAAAGTACAGGCATAAGAATGGGAATGCCAGCCCGGTTCAATGCCAATTACATCAACCGGGATACGATCTTCACGAAAAGAATCTGCAAGACGAACAATACTCTCCCCGTCACAGCCTCCATACGCCCGGTACCAGATGCCAAGCCCCCACATTGGCGGCAGACAGCCTCCTCCAGAAAAAAGATTATACCGCTGTACAACTTCCATAATATCTCCGGCAAAGACATAGATATCTATTCCCTCTGCCGATGGAATATCGATCAAAACCTGCCTTGCCTCATTTGATTTTTTGAGTGCATACAGTGCTGACTCGCTGAATTCCTCATGTGGCTGATTTACTTCTTTTTTGTATGCCGATGCGCCCTTTTGGGTGTTTGTTCCCATGGAAAAAGTCACATACCGATATGTATCAACAAATAATCCGTAACCTGCTGTTGAAATATAAAATGGTACGGGTGCGTGGCTCTCTCCCGTATCCATCCGCGGATCCGAGTTAACCTTCGTATAACGCCTCCTGCCTGCATAATTCATACTTAAAAGCTGCAATCCAAACCCATAAATATCCTCATTGGAATCCATTGGACACGTAATTGTGACACCGCGTCTGCGAATCTGACATACCAGCTTACCGATAATATCCGGTATTGTTTCATCCGTTGTTTTCCCTACCTGTTCTAGTCCATCAAAGCAGATCTTTGATTTCCTCATAGAAACCGGTGTGTGCTCCTCTGGTATTCCATATGATATTTTCCATACACCTTTTGCAATTTGTTCCATCTCTTTATCCTTTCACACTATAATCAAAATAATCAAAATCCGCATATTTGCCAAACCCTGTTAAATCCTGACAGCAAATCCCTGTCACCGCACCTGTAAACCAGCCCTCGTCGCATGCCTCGTCAGACAGATAACTGCAGCCAAACGTTTCCCCAATCTCCATATATTCTGTATCCGTTCCAACGGCATAATAAAACTGCAACCTGTCGTGATCGACCTCTACCTTGAAATAAAGAGTTTTCCCACTCTCAACCTGTATGTATCCGACCGGATACGAATACTGCTTATTTTCGGCACGCAGAATGCTGATGCACTTACCGAGATCCTCGTCGTGCGAAGAGTGCAGGTACAGATCATTGTCTGTATCGTACATGCAGATTAATCCTGCCATCTGCTTAAACACCTCTGGTTCAAACTCCATGCATGTACCTGCCGTAAACCGAAACTCCGTCCACCGTCTGGCAGGCCACCACTCAAATGTAGACGTTGCAATATAATAATCATCACCCGCTTTCTCTATTTTCTCTCACAAATTCCGCACTTCAACGTCTCACACCCCTCAATAATTACCCCGTCCCTCTCATCAGGGTATCTTTTGCACAGGATCAGATCCTCCAGCAACAGATTCTTCACATTCCTACAGTCCAGAAATACCGCCCTGCTCCAATCCGGGTAATAATTTTCTGAAGACTTCCTTTCGCAGTCTTCCAGACGATCAAGCACTTTTGGATATTCCGCCGGAATCTCTGTCTTTTTGACACCGCCAATCGCAGTGTAAACTATATTTTTCATGATCAGATTTTCAATCGGATGTCCTGTGCAGGCGTCAATCCGCATTCCACCAAAACGCGGACTTCCCATCACATCCTTTCCAAAACGATAATGCGTATTCTTCATTTCCTCCTCGTCTGTCATGATCATATCCGAAATGATAATGTTCTCCATTGTTCCGATACCGGGCATCTTCTGAAGTTCCACAGAGCTTCCCAAATCATCCGGCTCAAAGCGGTTGTTCAACAAAATCCAGATCGGTCTGGATACATTTTTCATGGTGCATCCCCTGACCACGATATCCGAGATGCTGCCTCCCTCTGCACACTCCATCTTGACTCCCTCCCTCCAGACATTATGGAACGTACAGTTGGAGAGCACAACATTGCTAATACTGCCAATAGATTTCAATCCTATGCGTACTGCAGCACAGATCGAAGTAAACGCACAGTTTTCGATATGGATATCCTCAACCGGATATTCCCTAGACGAGGACTGTAGGCACAAGTTGTCGTCTGTCCCACGGATTTTACAGTCTGACACGAACACATGACTGCACCCGTCAAAGTCCAGCCCATCCCCGTTGTACTGCTTTTCATTCCAGATGTCCACACCGCGTATCCAGATATTTTTGCTGTCCAGAAAGGCTGTTGTCCACGCGGCTGCGTTATATAGACGGATTCTTTCTATATAGATGTTGGTACATCTTAAAAAGCGCAGCAGCATCGGACGGTAAATACTTCCCTCATTCGGAAACGCTTCCCCATTTCCGTCAATTTGCCCCAGACCTGTGATACCAATATTTTCCGCGTCCTCCGCATACAGAAAACATCTGTCCAGCGCTTCCTCATTCCTGTATCGGTTGTGGTGCGTGTCCGTCCCATAGTCTGTGATATCACTGCTTGCCTTTAATTCCGCCGAGATATCTATTTCCAACAAAACATTAGACTTCAGATACAGTCCGCCGGATACGAACTGCCCGCCTTTCAATACGACTGTTCCTCCCCCTGCAAGATGACATGCGTCAATTGCCTGCTGAATGGCTGCGGTATCTTTCGTGGTACCATTCCCCTTCGCCCCAAAGCTTCTCACATCATAAATAGAATTTTTTCTGTTCCCGATTCTAGTAATATTTTCTTCCATATCCATATACCCCTTAGCTTTCTTAAGTGAGTTTAAATTGTGCTCTAATGCTTATATACTATATCAATTTAGCCAATGCAAACAATATCTTATCATGTAATTAACTGATATTTTCTGCTTTTTTGTCTAACACTACTTTAAAAAGGACAGCCGCCGCTGTCCTTTTTATCTACTGTGCCAGATGTTCTTCAATCTGTGTCTTGAGCGCATCATACACCTGCTGTCCGCCGTTTCCAGGCTCTATAGTTACTGTGATGTTTTCGTGACTTTCGTTGAATCTGTCCACGATGGTATTCATGGACTGCTTCGCCCCGTCGTCGCCGTCGGCAAAGATAAACGTAAGCTCGGTCGGCTCGGTAACACCTGAATTGTCTACTGCCGGCTGTACCTCCGCATTCTTTGCGCCTGTATCTGACGCCGGCTGTGCCTCCGCATTCTGTGCGCCTGTGTCTGTTGCAGCAGACGTGCTGCCTGCGCTGTCCTGTCCGCTGCTTCCGTAGCCTGACAAAATACACTTTTTTAGTTCAATATACGTTTTTTTAAGAATTTTTCGCTGCTATATTTTTAGATTCAATATGAAATGTCACTGCCTTGCCACCCACAAAGGTCTTTCCGTCGCCATTGATGATGACGGTTGCTTTGCCTTTATAAACGTTGTTAACATAAATAATATCTAGTGTATTAAGTTCCTTCTCTGTAAGTTTTCGGTATGTTTTGCCATCCTTCACTTCAATTTTAAGGGAAACGGTCTGCGCATTGCCGTCAAACTGCACGTTTTTCAGTTTATTACCATTTTTGTCCACAACGGTCACCTTCGCTTTTGCAAGATTATATATATTATCAGGCTTACAAACTTTATAAGAAGTTTCTATTGTGCCGCTGTAATTGCCCTTTCCTTGAATCTGTACCGTCACGGTGCCGTCTGTTTTACTAAGATCAAGCTTGTTCTTTCCGCTCATCTGCGTTCCGTCGGAAAGCTTGTATGTTACCGTATAATCGGAGGCTTTCAGCAGGACATTGTCCACCGTCACATATAGCTTTGTCTTGTAAAAGGCGGGTTTTGTATAAATCTGGTCAAGCGCTGCCGCCTGATAATTCTGTCGGCTTAAGTCAGCTGGCACAATCTTGAATGTTCCTTTCTGACTTGTGACATTTTTCATGCCTTTGTAATTGCCCAAAAAGGTTACACTGTACTTCGCGCTGTTTGTCACTTTCTTATTGCCGCTGTAGATAATCCTGTAGTCTCTGCCTTCCTGCAAAAGACTGCCGTTTCCTTTAATCACAAGATCGTCCTTGTCTACAATCGTGCCTTTCCTGTTATACGCATACGCCTGTTTTAATCCGCTGATATCAATGCTGATGGCGCTGCTGTCCGTGCATGGCCGAATCGTGTAGGATTTTGTGACACTGCAGCCCGTATACATTCCCGTTCCCACAACGGTATACTTCTTTGTTCCGGCGCTTATGCTGTCACCGCTCATGACCACATAATAATTCTGCGGACTGATCTGTGTTTTTTCGCTGTCCTTTGCGTTGTATACTACAAATCGCGGAGCGTGTTCTTTTCCGTCATAAACGATTTTCCCCATGTCCGCATCCGGTTCAACCTTAAATTTCTGCAGGTCCTTTTTCCCGACAACATTCACTTTGATTTTCCGCTCTCCGGTATAATTTCCCATGCCTGTGAGCGTTATCTCCTGATTGCTGTCGCCGGATGTCCACTTTTTATTTTTATCTGCGGCGCTCATTGTGAAGTCTTTATTTATCTTTAATATCTGCCCATTGTAATACAATATTGGTGATGCTTTTTGATTCTCGACAACTACCAACGGCTCAGATGCCAGTATTCCTTCTTCTGAGAACGCAATGCTCTTGGGCTGAATCTTAAAATAAAGAACTGCGTTTCCTTTTAGATTGTTTTTGCCTACTATTGTAATTTGGGGCTGCTGCGTACTTTTTGCATTTGCTGCCGGGGTTTTGACATTGTTTGCATATTTTATTGTATAATCCGTACCGTTTGCAAGCAGTTCGCCATTATTGATGACCGTGACCTCTGGTGTGATGGCACTTCCGGTATAAATATACGCTGCGTTTGTCGTAATTGCCTTGTTATCAGAACATACGTATGGAATCCCGTCCACTGTTATCCGCAAACCAGTGCTAACCGTATAGGTAAATACCGCAACAGGACTGCTTATCTGCTCCTTGACTGCTATTGCTTTGATTGTCATGTTCCTGTTGACCGAAATCGGATTTTTATAAAGCAGTTCTTCCTTTGCTGCCGGCTCGCTTGCGTCTGTCGTATAGTAAATAACAGCTCCTTCTGTCGCACAGGACAGCGTAATCCGTGTCCCTTTCAACAACAATTCCGTGCCTGACGCTTTGTCCGCGGTCGGTGCGCTCACTTGTATTGGTTTATCGTCACCGCCTTGGTTCCCATCGGAAACTTCATATGAAAACGTGCTGACTGTACTTGTATTCTCTCCTTTGACCGCGATTGCCTTGATGACCACTGTCTCGTTCACGATAATCGGATTCTCATAAAGCGTTCCGTTTTCCGCTGTTGGTTCGCTTCCATCTGTCGTATAATAAATAGATGCTTCCCCTGTCAAGCAAATCAATGTAATCTTGGTTCCCTTGTCAACCTTTCCTGACGGTATATCTGCGGTCGGTGCATCGACAAATTTCGTAAGTTTTAAGTTATCCATCGCGGTCTGTAACCGCTCATAAAGTTTGTTGATTTCTTCCTGCGTCAGTTCTGTATCTGTCATTCCCTGTTGCGCTGCTTCAAGCGCCGCTTTAAATTCCGCCTTCCCTTCTTCCTGATAGTCCTCGAGATTCTTCTTCTCCGCTTCTTCTATCAGAGCACTTAGCGCTGTTTTATCTGGTTTGGTTTCTTCCTTGATCTTTAAATTATCCATTGCGGTCTGCAAACGCTCACAGAGTGTATTGATTTCCTCCTGCGTCAGTTCTGTATCTGTCATTCCTTTTTGCGCTGCTTCAAGCGCCGCTTTAAATTCTGTCTTCCCTTCTTCCTGATAGTCCTCGAGATTCTTCTTCTCTGCTTCTTTTATCAGTTTATATAGATCTGACACATCCACTATTTTTGTGGTATCCTCTGTCACATCTCCGTAAATCCTGAGCTCACTCATATTACCATACCAGTTTCCGTCATTGATAAACCGGAGATATCTGTAATATCTGCTGTTGGCAGCCTTGATACCCTGCCAGTCCTCACAATACAGAGACTTTCCTGTCACGGATACCCATGTACCTGTTTTTGCTTCAAAATCATAGTCATTAGAACCTTGTACATAGATTCCCATAACCCTTCCCAGCATATCCAGCCGTCCGAGAATCTCAACCCTGCTTAATGACACTCCTTTTCCTTCTCCAAAATCAACAATCAGGTAAGAGCCTGATCCTGCGCCGTCTGCCTGTCTTACGTCGCTGATTGTTTTTGAATTGTTGTCCTCAAGGTTGGCAATCTCTTTTTTCAGATCGTCCTGTGTCTTGTTTTCTATACCCGTACTGTTCGCGGAGCTGTCATAGTACCGCTCTTTTAGTGAAATCATGCCCTCATCGTCCGTGACGAACACAGACGTGCCGTCTGTCGTCATTCTAACCTCTGAACCGGGCTTTCCCTGATATTGATAAGTTATGCAAAACTCCACATTCCTGCCTGCATTTGCTTTGGCGGCATCGCTTGTCAATGTTACCTGCGCAGTATATTTTAGAGAATTTGTATTATCCTGTGTAACCGCTGCATTCAATCCCGCAATCGTTACTGCCACATCACTGATTTCACGTTTCGCCTCTAGTTCAAGTGTAATTTTATTACCTTTCTCTGCACGTCTCGGATATGACTGTACATACTTTGTATCCCCAATGTGATTCGTGAGCGCCGGCGCATCCGTGCTCACGGATACGGTCCTTAACTGTGTGTCTATCTCTTCTCGGATCCCCACAATCCTCAGCTCACCCAGACTAAAGATTTTTTGTGTCGATGCCATATAGTTATTGGTATCAGTTCCTGCCGTGCTCAGCTTGAAATACCGATACGATCTGTTCTGATACTCCGCCTTCACCTGCATTGTCGTCAAATTATCACAGCCTGGCGCCTCCTCAGTCAGCGTGTCCCAATTCTCTCCGTCAACGGATCCCATAACAACACAGCCTTCCGTCCTGTCCGGCCAGATATTACGCGCCTGAAGTTTAAATGCAGTCGCTTTTATCCTGAAAAACGCACCAAAATCCAAAGTAAAATATTTTGCGAACAAGTCGCCTGTGTGGCTGACTGAATTATTATCCGTAAGATTCGCAGTCTTTCCTGTCTCCAAGGAAGTCGCCTTAACCATCTTTGGAAAGTCGAGCGTGCCGTCAGATAACTGCGGATTCAATTCCTCCATGGAATTTGCTGCCTTCATCAGTGCCTCCATCGCATTCTTAAACGCATCGTCTGACTTATCAATACATGCAAACGCTTCCTGCTCCGCAGTGTCAAAATCTAAAACCGATATTGAAAAATATTCTTTACTCCAGTCAATTCCCTCACGCACTGATTCTACTGCGGCTCTCTTGTCTGCCGCCACCGTAACCTCCAGCTGAACCAGACTCAGTGTCGTTTTATCAGAAACAACCACATACCATTTATATGCACCCGCTTTGTTCGGCGTCCAAGTGAACTGTCCGTTTTCGTCCAGTTTGGCGTCTTTTACATCTTCCTGTTCGCCTTGCACACACTGCAACATATAGGAAAGATCTTCAAACGGATTCCCGCCTTCTGCGGAAAAATCCCACGAAATAGTGCTGCCAACATAACCCACAAGACGAACCACGGAATCCGTATTTTCGTTAAAATCCGGTGTCGTCAGCGTACCTGTCGCATTGACATTGATATGGTCAAAATCTACTGTCGAACCATCTCCCACCACATTAAAATACATCAAGTGTGTATTCGTTGGATACTGTCCTGCCGTAACACTGCTGTACCCCATGTCAAAGGCAATATTGCTCCATGTATTGTCTGTATCAGGCAATACCAGTGTTTGGAATGGCTGGGAAGTGTCCTCGCTTTTAATTTCCACCACTGCCCTGCCATTTGTACGTATCCGCAGCGAAACCTTAGCTTCCCCTTTCCTATTGATCAGGGACACATTGTATACTGCAAACCTAGTATCGCCCTCTGAAGCCACGGTATGAATATAGCCCGTACCGCCGTCTGTTTTCGTCGAAACCTTATCTGTCGATGTTAAAATCTTATCACTGCCGTCAATAATGCTATACTGCCTATCCATCTCAAAAATATATTTTCTATCGGACGGGCAGGACTCTGGAACTGCTCCATCCGCCGCACTGACATTTGCCGGGATATGAAGCCACCCTTCATCAGCGCCAGATATGCCCAGATCCGTTGCCTCACCGGAACTGACTGCATAGTACGTCGGACCGAATCTTTCCCGAAACGCTTTTACAAAATAAGGCGCCAATTCTTCCATCTGTTCCTCTGTATACCCCAGCTGATATCTGTACATATAATATAAATCTGCAAGTTCTATTGAATACAGGCGTCCTCTATATTCATCCGAAGACCTTGTATACCTTGAACCGTTCTTATCTGTCTGGACGGGATTCCAGTCAATATCATATCCCATATCGTACTTACAGAAATAATCTGCTCCTCTCATGACAGCATGGTCAAGGTATTCATAAATGTTTACTGCATTGTCCGCATCTGACACCACTCCGCTTTTCGGATCCACCTTCGTGCCTTGCAGCCAGAGCATTCTGGTAAGCACGGACATCGTGTTCACATCGTCCCCTGCATGTGCAAGGTCGCGTCCCATCTCCACCAGCTGAACATGCTTCCCTGTTCCTTCCGTATCATCGGTCCACCGAAATAGCCATTTAATAGAGCCTGTAAAATAGGGATCAGGAGCCGTTTCATTGACAGTCATCCACTCTACTTTTTCCTTGTATTCCAGCATATCATCCTTAAAAATGGCTGCTGAAATCGTACCCAGTAAAGGAAAATTATGCTGATTCATAAATTTATCGTTGTAATCCAAAAATGTACTGCATGCCGGATCTATAAAATTTTTTGTAAACTTCTCTGTATCCTCTTTAGTCCAGTTTAAATCCAGGTCTGTACATGCCGTATAACGCAGCAACTCTGCTGCCTGTATCATTTTGTAAACCGGCGTAGGCGCATGTATATGGGCATCCACATAATAACTGTATTTTGCAGGATCCATCTGCTCATATATGCGGATAATCTTCATTGCATTGGAACGATACGTTTCGTCTCCTGTAATAACGTACAGCAATGTCTGCGTATAGGCTCTTTGCGCATCCTCGCCCACCGTCAGCTCCATTGTCTGCACAGACCACGCATCGCTTTTTATTTCTCCGTTTACCGCATTGTTGCAGATAAATTCTCTGGATGCATATTTTGTGCTGAGCATTTTCGTATAATACGAATACCAAGGATCTTTTTCGTCTTCTATCTGCTTTCTTACATTTATCAGTTCATCCTTTGTTACTCCTACACAGGGATGGAAAAACACCGCTTCGCTCTCCGGTTCCAGCCATGTAACAGAATCTTTTATTTCTGGATAATCCACCAAATCGTCTTCCGCCTTTAATTCGGACAGTTCACTAGAATCCGTATCTTCTACTGTTCCATAAATATTCAGGAGACATATATCCGCCGGATTGCTCACTGCCCTTAGGCGCAGCATCCTTACTTTTAATTTCTCTGTTTCCGGCATAGCTCTGTCTATTCTTTTGACAGAATATTTCTCCTTTACCGATGTATTCTTCGCCGTAAGAATCGGAACAAAATTTGCGCCGTCGTTGCTTGCTTCGAGAACCGCGCCAAACCGATTGTCCGAAAATCCCCATCTTGAATAAATGTCTAATTCCTCTAAATGAAAAGCCTTTCCTTTTCCCGCAGAGTATGTGACGTAATCCCCGCCTTTCACATCTACGCCCGTCCAGCTCCCATTGGCTTTGTTCACATTTAACGTTGCTGTTGACGCCATCCAGCTGGTAACAGGTTTCGCCTCGTCCGATATTTTTTTGTCATACGGCGTCATTTCCAACAGTGTATTATTTAGAAGATTTTGATCTGACTTACTAAAAAACGCTGTTATGACTGGCATTTCTTTATACTGGCTTCCGATATCATCAATTTCAGTCAAAGTCTCATCGGCGCCTATGATAAATCCACAAGTGTTTTTTCCGTTTTCGTTCTTCGCACATCCTCCTTTTCCGTCCCGGATCCAGTCCTTCGTCAAAGGTGTCGTAACGTTTCCTTCCTCGTCCGTCAGATTCAACATCATAAAATCGTATCCGGTCTTTGCTGTCACTGTAACGGTCACTGATTTTTTGGATATTGTGCTTACTTTCACATAACCCTCATATTCCTCATTTGGCAATGACGTCAGACTGTCCTGCTCCGCAACGATATTTCCTTCTTTATAGAATATGTACTTCTCAACCGGCGTCAGTTCTTGTGCCTCCACAATGTCGCCATACAGCTTTATCAGGCTTATGTCGGCATTTTTTGACCTCGAACGCAAGCGTATGTATGGATATTTTGCACTTGTCTGGATCGTCTGTCTTCGTATAGAATATTTATCCAACGCATTGCTTGTTCCCTTTGTGGTTACTGCTATCTGCTCATAATTGGCATTGTCATAGCTTCCCAGCACTTCGGCATCAAAGCGATCAGGCCACCCCAGCCTTGAATATGCAGAGATTTGTGTAATTTCAAATGCCTTGTTATAACCGGCATAATACGTGACATAATCTCCCTCGGCACTGTCTGCACCATTCCAAAAATCATCTTTATTGTTTGCCGTGCCGACATGCAGTGTCCCATAAAGCGCACTGTCTGCATCATTGGTTACGGGACCTAGCCATTTTCTTACTGGTTTTTTTGCAGAATCCTGCTGCTGCTCCTTTTCTTCTCCCTCTGTCAGTAGCTTTTCGTTCAGGATTCCCTGCGTCGAATCAAAATAAGCTGCGATTAACGGCATGCATTGATACCGCGTGCCTAATTTTTTAGAATCTGTTTCGGAAGCCTGATCTGCGTCTATAGCAAACGAATAGGTAATCTCTTGCTGGTTTTTCATTGACTCCGAACCTGCCGTGTCACCGCTCATCGTCTTACGGTAATCCTTTGTCAATGGTGTTGATATTCTTCCATTTTCGTCTGTCAAGTTCAGCATCATAAATTCATAACCATCTGCTGCATGTATGGTGATTTTTACTGCTTCGCCATCCGTCACCTCTGATTCTGCATACCCGTCATATAATGCTCCAACGTTGTTTAAATCCAATTCAGTTTGCGTTGCAACCTTTTTTCCATCTTTGAAAAATAAATATTCCTTTGTGATCTGTGTCGTTTTAATTTTCCCGTACAGCTTCAATAAACTGACATCCGCCGGATTCGCTTTCGCACACAGGCGGATATAAGGATACTCTGCCGTTGTCTCAACAGTCGCTCTTATGATTGAATTCTTTTTTGCTGATGTCTGATCTCTTATGTAGGCAATCCGCTGATAGCTTATGTTATCGTAGCTTCCCTGTATTTCAGCCACAAAACGATTATCCGAAAATCCCAGTCGCGAATAGGCGCACACAGAATCTAGCACAAAACTGCTTCCTTCGCCGGCATAGTATGTAATATAATCTCCATTCCCACAGTCTACACCATTCCACACATCTGTTTTATTATTTCCGATGCCGACATGCAATGTACCATATAAATTATGATTTTCAACAGGCCCAAGCCAGCTTCTTATATCACCTTTTGTCTGTTGTTTGCTATCGTCTACGAACATATTCCCATTTATAAGCTGTTCGTTCAAAAGACCTTCTACAGGGTCAAAAGAGGCTGATATTGCGGGCATTTCGCTGTACACTGTCCCCAAAGCCGCACCCGTGCCCGTGGTCTTGTGCGAATCAACGATAAAGGAATAGCCTGGCTCGCTTCCTGCTGCTATTGTTTCCGCCGTTATTGTCGTTCCATCAGCATCCACTTTCTTGCGGTAATCCTTTGTCATGGGTGTTGATACAATGCCATCCGCACCTGTCAGATTGAGTATCATAAATTCGTAACCCTCTGCGGCATATGGTGTTACTGTCACTGTAGTTCCATCTGTTTCTATTTTTACGTACCCATCATACTCTGTACCGCTACTGTTCATTTCATCCACAGATGAATATCCTTCCGTATTGCCAACTGTCTCTCCGTTCCTAAAGCACTGATAGCGTGTTTGTGTATTCACAGCGTCCGAAGTCACCTCTTTGATTTCCTCTATGACCTCTGTATTTGTCGTGCTTTCTTCTTCCTTTGCCTCTTTAGTATCTGCTGGGGAATCTTCTTTTCCGACCTCTTCGGTATCCGTTGTGGAATCTTCTTTTCCGACCTCTTCGGTATCCGCTGGGGCGTCTTCTTTTTCGACTTCTTCGGTATCCGCTGGGGCGTCTTCTTTTCTGACCTCTTCCGTATCTACTGAAGCATCTTCTTCTACCTCTTCCGTATTATCTGATGGGGCGTCTTCTTTTTCGATTTCTTCGATATTCGCTGAATCATCTTCTTTTTCAGCCTCTTCGGTATTCGCTGAGTCATCTTCTTTTCCGGCTTCTTCGGTATCCACCGCATCGTCTTTTAGTCCAGTCTCTTCATTACTCATAATATCTTCTTTTCTGGTTTCCAGAGCCGCCGTCGCATCATTTTCCTTTGCACTAATAGTTAGTCCGCTTTGTGAAAATTCGGATAACACTATTACAATAACAAGAAAATAAACAAGTATCTTTCTCACTTTTCGCATTTTTTACCTCCTAGTTTTTATCCGCTTATTAGTTTTAACTTTAATTTACATCCTTTGTAATTTTTTTAAAGTATATTTTTTAAGAATTTTATACGTATTTTTTATTTAACTCAAACTTGCAACTTCAAAAATATGCTTAGGAATTGAGGAAAATTTGTCATGGCATAAGCCTGTCTATACCGTTTCGTAGGAAACTAGTTCTTCCACCAAAAAAGTCAGCAGGAGAACCGTGACAGGCTTTCCTGCTGACTTTTCATAACTGTATATCCGGCTCCAATGAGAAAACCCCGTTTTCAAACACAAGCCGGAAAACTGATGCGTTCTTTACCTTCTCTACTTTGCCTAGCTGCTCCGGCGCAAATAAATGGATTATTGTCTTTATGGCAAAGGCATGGGTTACTATCAGAATATTGCTACTTTCCCCCATTCCATGCCTTTGGGCAGTATCCATGAATGCAGCTTTCAGGCGTTCTTCTATTGCCTGGAACGGCTCCGCCATTCCTGTCGTATCATGTTCATAAAGGACATCCGCAACATCGGGGAGCCGCTGATTCAGCTCTGCAAAAGACGCTCCTCCCAGCCAGTCCGATACATTCTTTATGAAAACCGCATTATTCTCCGCCTCCATACACCCCAGGCACCATTCCCTAAGCCTTACGTCCCTTTCTATTGGCACACCGTTCTTTCCGTTTGCTTCCAGAATCAGTTCTGCCGTCTGTATGGCACGGAGCATATCGCTGGTATAAACCGCATCAAAATCAATTCCCTTTAATTTTTGCCCTATGTCAGCCACCATCTGCTTTCCTGCTTCGGTGAGCGGTGAATCAGCCCATCCTTGCGCCCGGTCTAAGCTGTTCAAAAGCGTCTGACCATGCCTGACTATGTAAAAACGAACCATACTCGCCACCTCCACTGACAGTATAAGAAATTGACATTAAAATAGCAAGCAGTTATTTTTTTGGTAGTAATTATCCTATTACTGTGAATATTTAAGAAGAGCCATTGGACGGTCCTTTTTCCTTGTTATCATTCATTATTTTTTTACCATTTTACCAATATACAAATACGGAAACTTGAAGTGAACCCCTTTTATTAGGCAAAAATGAAAGTCTAATGAAAGGGGTTATTTCTATGCCTGGAAGAAAAATATATTCCGCAGAACTCAATCTGGAAATTGTAGAACGGTATCTCAAAGGAGATATTGGAATTAAAAAACTGGCACAGGAGTATCATGTCGGCTATGGTGATATTCAAAAGTGGAGGGATGCCTATCAGGAACATGGCGTGGAAGAATTAAGCACTGCACACGGAACTTATACTGGCGAATTTAAAGTCTCTGTTGTAGGATATATTGATTATTATAATAACAAACGGATTAAGGCAAAACTAAAAGGACTGAGTCCTGTGCAATACAGGCTCCAATCCTTATCAGTTACATAACCATCAATTTTTGTCTAACTTTTTGGGGTCAGATCAGGACGGGGCGGTCACTTTTTTGTGTGGTTTATGTGAGCAATCAGGATTGATACAATGATTCCAAGAATCATCAGAACAACCGCCAGCAGTTCATAGTCACTCATAAGCAATCCCCCTCTTTCCCGGTTTTACCCGTAGTCAGAGGGGCAGTCCCCTCTGCGTTTGCATCGAAAGACTGACCGCCTACCCGTTATGGCAGTACCCCATAAATGTATTTTAACAGAAAGCATGGGGCGGCACAATACCGCCCCGCCATATTTCTGCATTATTCTTCTTCCGTGTCGATTTCCAGCTCCGTGCCGTCAAGGAAATAGAAATGCAGGAGCCCGCCATCGTAGACTTCCACGCTCTCCAAGGCCATGTTCACGATCTCCGCACAGATCGTTTCAAGCGGCGGCTCCGCGTTGAGCTGCACCATCTGCCCCGCCCGCCATTTCTCTAAAGCGTCCCCTTCCCTTATCTGTTTTTCCCATGCGGGCAGGAAGCCCTCCCTGTTCTCCACGATGCCGTTCCAGGCCATCAGGAATGTCTGCTCCAAATCCTTTTCAAAAAGGTTGCAGCCCTTACGGCCAGCCACGCCTTTCTGCCTGTAGCGTTGCCCGCACTGCCACACCCGGATTTTCCGGCTGCCCCGCGTCCACGTCCGCCGCCAGTATACCGCGCCGCACTTGCCGCATATGACCTTGCAGGTGAAGGGCTGCACGTCCGTGTAGCGCCCCATGTTCTGCAGGTTGTGCTTTTCCCGGAAAAGCCGCCTGCGCTCTATCTCAAGCTGCACCGCCTCCCAAAGCTCCTTATCCACGATGGGCGGGTGGCTCTCAAGCGGGAAACTGGTGGCTCCCAAGAAGGATAATATTCAACCCATCTTTTTGCAACCCCTTTTCCGTAAATTTTTCATGCCGCGGATATGCTGTACATCCGCAGTTGTGGTTTATTTTACGCCACTTCTCCAGTTAAGTCCACTCTCCAAACGGATAGTCCGGGGCACTTTTTTCGGTTTTTTTCAAAATAATTTTTTTGACTGGTGAACTGGAACAATACCGATCCCAAGGAAAGCGTAAAAAACAAGAAAAAGGCTGCCGGAACAGCCTTTCTCGTCTATACGTTCTGTTTTTATCAATTTTATATCAAAAATGAGGGGGTTTGCGTGAAAGTATCGTTTTGTCTGATAGTATCCGGGTTTCCGTGATAATAACCGACTTTTGCCTACGAGTATATACTATCAGGCAAAAGAACCCCAGAACAACCGTTTGCATCCTCGCTAATGTAAAAATACCCTTAAAAGCACGCGGAAATAATGTACCCATGGAATCTATGTAGTGCCGAAAGTGGCGGATTTACGGGCTTTTTCGGCTTTTCGTGTCTGTATCTGCCGGAAACTAAGACACCTTTAGGTGCCAGCGTTATTGCTCCGTACCTCAATATTTACAGTTAAAATATACTTTCAAATTTATATATAGGCTGGGATACTAAATAATTATCAAATTTACCATATTTCGTATCACCATAATAAATTTCATTTCCATCAAAATCTACTTTGGATATATAGTTTTCCATACCAAACCTATTCATTTTTTTATATACAGAATTAATATAACTCTTTTTTGCGCCAGCATCTTGTTGACAAAATTTAATAGGCAATGAAATACTAAATGCATCACAAATACTGCTATACTGTTTTTCCTCTGTAATATCCCATGCTGGTAATGCTAAATTTACCCCTTGTGGATATTGAAACTCATCTTTCCCTTTCATAGATAAATATGCAATTCCATCAATTCCTATTTCATTTATTACTTTCATTAGTGCTTGCGAAATCAAGTATTCATATTTAATTTCTCTATTCTTTTCACTAACTGAAAAAGATGTTGCAATTATTAATGGAAATATTTTTAGCATCATAATTTGCAACTTTTCCTTAATTTCCGAATTATCAATTCTTTTGTGATATATACCATTAATTAATGCTTGAGATATTGTCAAATTTAATATTTTTAACTTTTTCCCTTGTTCATTTGGTACAAACGATGATGCAAACATTTCTTCGTCAGACGCATCCCATCCACATTCTTTACAGCAAACATAAGTAGTAGTTCCTAAATATAAACATGGGCATCCTACTCTACTAAATCTCATATTGCTTGTTTTTCCCCTCATTTCATATGGCAAGTGAACAATATGTGTCAATTTAGAAATATCATTCTTTACTATTTCTTTTTTAGTCCGCACACGAAAAAAGGATAATTCCTGATTACGCATTTCTCTATGCACGTCTTCATGTCCATTCCTTTGCAATTCGATATATGGAGCAATTCCACGAAATGAATAGCTCTTATCAAGCTCATTAACAAAAAATGGATGTACAGAAAATTTCTCTATCATATCTTTTAATTGGCTTTCTGCATCAAAAATATCTCCCTTTATCAACATCTTTATTATATCAATTATACTTTTACAAGTATTTTCTACTTCTGAAATCAATCCATCCTCATATGCAAACGCTGGCTTATTTATTTCAAACAAATATTTTTTATATATATTTTCAAGTTCTTCAATATATTCCTCATTTGTGTTTATATAAATTGGCAATCTAATTCCATTAATATTGTTATCCATATAAGCATTACACCATGTCTCATAATCATACACCTCTGAATCAAATAGCCTCTTGTGCATGGGATTCCCTTGTAACTTATATTTTTCTATTTCCTCTTTGATGGAAATAAGTCTTGCATTTTTCCATTGCATTTTTTCTATATAAGAAATAGCTTCATCATATGTAAATCCTCTTGGATTAATTTGGCGAGGATATCTATACAACATTCCATCGTATTGTATTAAATAAGTCTCTTCCATTCAACAAACACCTCCTACACGCTTTTCATAATAAATAAACTCATCAAACTACATACAATATGCCAAAAAGCATCTTTACATCTACATAAAACACCATACTACGAAGTTCCAAACAATCTATCAAAAGTTGGTGACTTAACCAAATCATATCCTTCAACGCCCAACATATTATCAGTAACAAAAACCCTCAAAAAGAAAAGCCCACTAAACACTTCAATGTAAATCCCTTTACTCCCAAGAAACATATAATCAAATAATCTATTAAATCAAAATGTCAGTATTCTCAATAATCGCCGTAAGATGCTTTCTTTTTTTAATATCATCTGTTCTTACAATTGTAAAACCTTCGGATTGTATTTTTTTCAGAATTTCTCTATCAATTCCCATCGTTTCTGACAATCGTTCTAACGTATTATCTGGCATTTTTACTTTTCTCAGCGACTGCAAAAATGGCAAATCCGTTCTTGATCGAGAATACTTCATAGTATTAATAAAACAAGTATCCTTTTCATAATTAATAACTATCTTATTGTTCTCTAAGATATGTTTTTCTATTTCTGCAAAAAAGGAAATTAATTGTTGACTCTCATCTAATATCTGATCAAGTATTACAAACGGTATTTTTTCCAAATACTCCGTTCGAACCTCGGTATTATTTATATTCAGAGATGTATAGTAGTACGCTCTATCATAGGCAAGTATCATGCTCATAGATGGAGCTTTTTCATCATAAGCATCAAAATAAATGTTTACGTCAACATTATTATACCTAAATCGATACTTAATCGCTGTAAATTGTCTCCTAAATTCCAAATTATCGTATTCATCTATTAAATAATCTCTAACTTCCTGCCTCATCCTTTATACCCCTCACTACTTACAAACATAATACTCCTTAATTCCGTATTTTTATCCATCTAAAAAGCTCCTAAAAAATTGCATTTTTTACACATCATTATTTCACTTAATCTTAATAATTTTATTTGTATATTTTACCATATTTCCCATCATTGTACTATGCAAAAACAGTGTAAAAACACGAAACAGATTATTATACATTGTTTATCCCATTTTTCTCGTCTTCATTTTAACATTCAATCTGCATTCCGTATCTTACAAAGCTATAAAAAATTCAGCAAAACAGCACATCGCCCAAATTCCAACAACATTTGCAAACAAACAGGCGAAACTCCATACAATCACGGAAACCCTTATATTTTCACGCAAAACTCGGATACTATCATGGAACCCCCCGACTTTTGCCTGATAGTACAATTTTCTCCCCAATCGCCATCCTATCAGCGGCATCAAAAACGCAAAAAAGAGAGGCCCACCAACCACTCCGGTGAACCTCTCTACGCTCAAAACCTTTGATTTTAAGCCATTCTTCAATACTTTTGCCTGTTCGTACCCAAATTCCTATGGCATCTACAATAGAATCCTCGCTTCGCGATTTGTCGTAGGGCACGGAAATTTTTTCTATAAAGGGCATAAAAAGGCAATCTGTTTTATCCTCTTCGGCTTTCGCCCTAGCTGCCCCTACTCCATGGTGATCCTGTACAGAACATTCCTACAAATCCAGTGTTTATGCAAGGGTAAGGATAGTCGTTAGACAAAAATAAGACCCCGCATCCTTCGATGCAAGGTCTTATTTTTCTATGTCGTAGCAAATTTAGTTTGCCTCTTTTTAGAATAAATTTCTGTGCCCTACGACACGATTATTCTATTGTCATGAATTCTGAATAGCCGCCTGTGCCGCCGCCAACCTTGCAATCGGTACACGGAACGGTGAACAGGACACATAATTCAACCCAACCTTATGACAGAACTCTACGGAAGAAGGATCTCCGCCATGCTCGCCGCAGATGCCAAGCTTCAGATCCGGTCTTGTAGCCCTTCCTTTTTCCGCTGCCATCTTAACAAGCTGTCCTACGCCGTTCTGGTCCAGTTTTGCAAACGGATCGGACTCATAAATCTTGCTCTTATAGTAAGATGTCAGGAATTTACCCGCATCGTCACGGGAGAAACCGAAGGTCATCTGAGTCAGATCGTTGGTTCCGAAGGAGAAGAATTCGGCCTCCTCCGCTACCTCATTTGCCAGAAGCGCTGCTCTCGGAATCTCTATCATCGTACCTACATGATACTTAATATCCGAATCTTTCTCTTTCTTAACCGCTTCCGCAACATCTACAACCACTTCTTTTACATATTTCAATTCTTTCTTATCGCCTACCAGGGGAATCATAATCTCAGGCACAACATCATAGCCTTTTTCTTCCTTTACTTCGATAGCCGCTTCCATTACTGCGCGTGTCTGCATTCTCGCTATTTCAGGATAGGTTACAGACAGACGGCACCCTCTATGACCCATCATAGGATTGAACTCATGCAGCGCATCGCAAGTAGCCTTTACTTCCTCTACCGTAAGATTCATATCCTTTGCCAGATCTTCAATATCCTTCTCGTCCGTAGGAACGAATTCATGAAGCGGAGGATCAAGGAAACGGATCGTTACCGGTCTTCCTTCCATTACTTCATACAAAGCTTTAAAGTCGCCTTTCTGGAAAGGAATCAACTCTGATAAAGCCGCCTCTCTCGCTTCTACCGTCGATGAAAGGATCATCTTACGGATCTTGGGAATCCTCTCCGGCTCGAAGAACATATGCTCTGTACGGCAAAGACCGATGCCTTCTGCGCCAAGTTTCACTGCATTAGCAGCATCCATCGGAGTATCCGCATTCGTGCGTACTTTCAAAGTACGGAACTGATCCGCCCAAGCCATAATTCTTCGGAAGTTTCCGGTAATACCAGCTTCTACCGTTTTAATATCGCCTTTATAGATCTTACCGGTGGAACCATCCAGGGAAATATAATCGCCTTCTTTAAAATGATATCCGCCGAGTTCAAAGGTCTTGCCCGCCTCATCTATAATAATATCCCCGCATCCTGATACGCAGCAGGTTCCCATACCGCGTGCAACTACCGCCGCATGGCTTGTCATACCGCCTCTGACCGTCAGAACGCCTTCTGCCGCATGCATTCCTTCGATATCTTCCGGAGAAGTCTCAAGACGCACCAGAATAACTCTTTCATCCCTTTCATGCGCCAGCACCGCATCCTCCGCGTTAAAGTATACTTTTCCTGCCGCTGCCCCCGGAGATGCCGGAAGAGCCTGTCCAATCACTTCGCCTCTCTTCAGCGCATCTACATCAAAGTTCGGATGAAGCAGCTGATCCAAAGATTTTGCTTCGATTCTGCATACCGCCTCTTCCGGTGTGATCATACCTTCATCCACCAGATCACAGGCAATCTGAATCGCTGCCCCTGCGGTACGTTTTCCGTTACGCGTCTGAAGGAAGAACAATTTGCCGTCTTCAATGGTAAATTCCATATCCTGCATATCTTTGTAATGTGCTTCCAGTTTATTTGCGATCTCCATGAATTTCCCGTAGCATTCCGGCATGTCTTCCTGTAATTTCGTAATAGGCTGGGGAGTACGAATTCCTGCCACAACGTCTTCACCCTGTGCATTGATCAGATATTCCCCGTAAATTCCCTTTGCTCCCGTGGAAGGATTCCTTGTAAATGCAACGCCTGTTCCTGATGTATTTCCCATATTGCCGAATACCATCGCCTGAACATTTACCGCTGTACCCCAGTCACCCGGAATATCGTTCATTCTGCGGTATACGATAGCCCTGTCATTATCCCATGAACGGAATACCGCTTTCACGGCTTCCATCAGCTGCACTCTCGGCTCCTGCGGGAAATCGCTGCCCATTTTATCCTTGTAAATCTGTTTAAACTTCTTAATGACTTCCTGCAAATCTTCCGCAGTCAGTTCCGTATCAAAATTAACCCCTTTGCTGTCCTTGATCTCATCAAGAATTCTTTCAAAATAAGACTTGGGTATTTCCATTACCACGTCGGAGAACATCTGGATGAATCTACGATAAGAATCATATGCAAATCTGGGATTTCCGGTCTTTTTTGCAAATCCTTCCACAGCCACATCCGTAAGTCCCAGATTCAGGATCGTATCCATCATTCCTGGCATGGACGCCCTTGCGCCGGAACGCACGGATACCAGAAGCGGATTCTCCGTATCCCCGAATTTCTTTCCCTGCTTTTGCTCAAGCCCTTCCAAAGCTTCAAAAATCTGCGCCTCAATCTCTTCCGAGATTTTTCTCCCCTGATTATAATAATCAGTACATGCTTCCGTCGTTACCGTAAATCCTTGCGGTATCGGCAGACCCAGCCTTGTCATCTCAGCCAGATTCGCCCCCTTCCCCCCTAAAAGGTTCCTCATGTCCGCACTGCCTTCTTCAAATAAGTAAACCCATTTTGCCATTTCTTGCCCTCTCTTTACTTAAAATTTTCCTTAGGTAAATACCCCTGTCCGCACATTCATGCGATCCTTTTACATTATACCATATTATAGCAACTTTGTACTCCAAAATGGAAAAAAATTTCAGAAACCGTAAACCACTCCTTCAACAGCTCGCTTTCTCCTCCCGACACAGGAATGCGGTAAAAATAATCGTTATTTCCCGTTTCTTCATCCGTTTCCGCAATGGCTTCATAATAAAGATAACCGTCCCCAGGAATAAAATGCATAATTCCCCAATATTCCCCTTCCTTCAGACTCCCGATCTTCCTTATGCCGCCTTCCATAGAAACCGCCACCAGATCGCCCGCCAAAGCCATATATGCTTCGTCCTCCCATATCAAAACAGAATAATTGGAAGAACCGGTAAAATCTACGGGAATCTCCTTTTCCACTTCCCCCGTCTCCCCGTTTCTGATCTGTAAACGATAAATATAAGTACGGTAATCATAGCCTTCCGGCGTTTGGGCAAGGGTAAAGCAATAAAATTTTCCGTCCGCAAAAGAAACGTTCTCTATATACCCTTGCTCATTCTCCGGCCCATACAAAACCACTGTCTCATCCCTGCCGGTTTTTAAATGAATACGGCCCAAAAGATTCCCATCCTCCGCATCCATCCCCTTATAATACACATAATTCCCATCATAGCCGAGAATCTCATCGATACGATCGGAAGCAAGTTCTCTGCGTTCCTTCGTATTCACATCCACACAGGCATAGCGCATACGGTAATTCTCATCATATTCATAGCCGTAAAACAGCTTATCCCCCACCAGCTTTTCATGTCCAGCCCCGGCCAGAAACACGTCTCCCGCCAGCGTTTCCTCATGGCTTCCATCTGGATCGGAGCGCTTGATCTCCAGCAATTCATCCGTCAGGCTGTCATATGCCTCCTGCACCTTTTCCACATAATAAATTTTGTCTTCCCACATGGTAAAAATGCTGCTTTCCTGACGAATCGGCTCTCCATAGGGCGCGTTTACCCCCGCATATACCTTTCCATCATAAGCACACATATTGGAAAAACCTCTTATGGGCCGGTAGACGGGCTCCTCTTCCCGGCTATCCCTTCCTGCAAAAAATACAATTCCTGCCGCCAGTAAAAGAACCGCCGCCCCTATGATCCCTGCTCTGCCTCTGTCCATTCTGTCTTTTATCCTCATCTTCGTAACCATGCCTTTTCCGTTCCCCGCAAACTCTCACGCCGCTTTACAGCTTCCCATACCCGTATCTTCTACCGGATAAAATTCGTTTTAACCGGGGTCTCTGCTTCCGGTGCATCGATTCCCGCCTTTTTTCCCGCTTCTATGCACTTTAACATCCAAGCCATATTCCTGCCAAGCGTGCGCATAATCTGCATTCCTTCCAAATCCTGCTTCACTTCCTCCGGCGTATTCCCATGCACCATCGTCCAATATTTCGATGATACTACAGGCATGTTTCTTATGGAAAAATATTTATTGATCTCATCGATACTCGCTGTAGTTCCTGCCCTTCTTGCGGAAACTACCGCTGCTGCCGGTTTATATACAAAGCATTTTCCAGCCGCATAAAACATCCGGTCGAGCAGCGCGATTAAAGCGCCATTGGCCGATGCAAAATATACTGGCGACCCTATGATGTAGCCATCCGCGCCTTCCGCCTTCTCGATCGCCCGATTTACCGCGTCGTCATCAAAAATGCAGCGCCCTTTATTGACACATCCTCCGCAGCCAATGCACCCCCGGATCGGTTTTTTCCCAAGCTGAAAAATTTCCGTCTCTATTCCTTCCTCTTCCAATATACGCGCCGCTTCGCTGAGGGCGGTAAAAGTGCAGCCCGCCTCATTCGGGCTTCCATTCATCAATAATACTTTCATGTCATTTGCTCCTTTCCTGAATATTACTCCTGTTACAACAATATGCGTTTTCTACTCTTCTATTTCCGCCTCCACATCCAAAGCTTCCATCGTCTGCCTGATATTCCTCGCTGTTTTCGACACTCTGGAAATAATCCAAAGATCGGATATTCCGTCGTAAATAAGGAAAATGCCAATCAACATAATCGCCGTATTCACCGCTTCAAAGGGATTGCAGACCAGCAAAACCCCCAAACCGACCGTCACCCCTCCAAGAAGCATGGCAACCCACCATTTACTGTAATTATTCTTAAACAATTCCAATGCCTGAATCAGATTGTGTACGCCATGCACTGTCACGATCACTCCAATCACCACAGGAATAATCATAATCAGCACGCCGGGATTAAAAATAATCCATCCGCCCAGCACCGTCAATATGATTCCCACAAGAAGAAGAATCTGTGAAACCAGCCGGCCATCCCTTTGCATAAAATATGTCACCAAATTAACGATCCCGCTCAATGCCAGCACCGCCCCCAGGCCCATGCACACAACCCTGGAAGATACATCCGGCCATACTGCCAAAGTCAGTCCAAACAAAATGCAAAAGACCGCCGATAAAATATAATTCGCCTTTAATTCCTTAAAAAACTGATACATCCGCATCCTCTCCTTTTCACAGAACTATTTTTTCGATATCCGCAATCAGCAAATCCACGTCTTCCTGCCTCGTCGCCCAGCTCGTACAGAACCTTACCGCGCTCTGTTTCTCATCCATTCTCTGCTGATAGGAAAAACTATATTTTTCCTTCCATTCCTCCAGAATCCGGTCCGGCAATACCGGAAACAGCTGATTGGTCGTATTTTCCACCAAAAAGGGAACCCCTGCTTTGTGAAATGCTTCCCGAAGCCGCTCCGCCAGTTCATCCGCATAACGGGCAATCTCCATATACAAGCCGTCCTCCAGCAAGGCGAGGAATTGCAGGCCAAGAAGCCTTCCTTTTGCCAGCATCCCTCCCTTTTGTTTGATCATATAACGGAAGTCCTCCTTTAAAGAGGGCGCGGTAATGACTACGGCTTCCCCGAACAATGCACCCACCTTCGTTCCTCCAATATAAAATACATCGCACAGACGGGCGATATCCTCCAGCGTCATCGTATTCCCCGCCGCAGCCAGGGCATATCCCAGCCTGGCCCCGTCCATGAACAAAAACAATCCGTTTCTCTTACAGGTTTCCGACATCTCCTCCAGTTCTTCTTTGCTGTAAACCGTCCCAAGCTCCGTAGATTGGGAAATATATACCATTTTGGGCTGTACCGTATGTTCACGGTCTCCATCGTCTCTGTGCGCTTTGCAGCAAGCCTCCACCTGCCCGGCGGTAATCTTGCCATCGCTGGACGGGAGCGCCAGAATCTTATGCCCGCAAGCTTCAATCGCCCCTGTTTCATGCACGTTAATATGCCCCGTATCCGCCGCTATCACTCCCTGATAAGGCCGTAATCCGGCCGAAATCACCGTCAGGTTTGCCTGTGTCCCTCCTACGAGAAAATGCACATCCGCATCCATTCTCCCGCAGAGCCGGCGAATCAGCTCCTTCGCCTGTATCGAATAATGGTCTGTTCCATACCCCTGCGTCTGCTCCCTGTTGGTCGCCATTAGCTTTTCCAATACCTTTTCGTGCGCACCTTCGCTATAATCACAATTAAAACGTATCATTGCCGCTTGTCTCCTCTTCCCTGTCTTTTTCTATTTATATACAAATACTCTTTTGTTCTGACCGGCACAACGCCGTTTTCATTTAATATTTTACTAAATTTCCCATATAATACAAGCCTTATCGCATTATTTATTCAAGTCCTGCACGAATCAAACCGCTTGGAAGGGATGGGCATAACGGGGAGGGATGGGAAAGAGGAGGGAGCGGCGGCAGAAGGGTGGGACGGGAAAGGGCCGGTGGCAAGTGGTTTTCCGTGCTGGTTTCGGAAAATGGATTTTCTAAATATTCCAGTAAAATAGCGTGAACTGGACGCAACCGCCCGCAATTCGCCATCCGGGCTCATAGCGGGCTTTTGGTGACATCCATGTCCCCAAATTGCTGTTTGGTGGACGGAATATTAAGAAAATCTCATTTCCCTGCACGAAGCATCGGCAAAACCACTTGCCACCGGCTCTTTCCCGTCCCGCCCTCCTGCCGCCGCCCCCCCCTTTCCCATCCCGCCCCGTTATGCCCCGGCTCTTCCAGGTAATTTTCCGCATGCGATTCTTGTAAGTCCATTGTATCCTTTTATATCTTACGTTATAATCAAAATAAAAACGGAGGAATTTGCCATGACAACATCTGTTACAAGGGAGGACGCCCTTTCTCTTCTCAAAAAATATAACAAGGAACCTTTCCATCTCCTGCACGCTTACACGGTAGAGGGCGTTATGAGATGGTATGCGAAGGAAATGGGGTATGCGGAAGAAGAGGAGTATTGGGCGCTTACGGGTCTGCTTCATGATGTGGATTTTGAAGTCTATCCGGAAGAACATTGCAAAAAAGCGCCGGAACTTCTTGCTGAAATCGATGCCGGCGAAGATATGATTCATTCCGTCTGCAGCCACGGATACGGCCTGTGCTGTGACATCGAACCGGTACATCCAATGGAAAAAATTCTTTTCGCCGCAGACGAACTGACCGGGCTGATCGGAGCGGCAGCCAGAATGCGCCCTTCCAAAAGCGTTATGGATATGGAAGTTTCCAGTCTGAAAAAGAAATTCAAAGACAAACGTTTTGCTGCTGGATGTTCCAGGGATGTCATTCGGCAAGGCGCGGAAAAGCTGGGCTGGGAGCTGGATGAACTTTTTTCCAAAACTATCGAAGCCATGAAGTCCTGCGAGGCGGAAGTAGCCCGTCAGATGGAGGAGGTATAAAAAGCCATGGATAAGAAACAGACCGATTCCCCAGGAAGCCCTTACCGAAAGCCCAAGCAAATTGCCGCCTGGATATGCATCATTTCCCTCGTCGCCCTATACATCGCCACCTTCCTGACCGCGATCCTGGATGCTCCCGGTTCCGGCACCCTCTTCCGTACCTGCCTCGGCGCCACCATCGTCCTTCCCACGCTTTTATGGATGTATCTGTGGCTTTACCGCAGACTGAGAGACAGAGATAAGTAAACTTTCTGCCTTGTAAATATCTGTATTATATGAATCAAAATAAAATTAAGGATGGAAAAGCAATGGAAAACGGACAAAGAGAAACGGATTACCGGGAAACAGCAAATGATGACCAGATAAATAATGGCGGTTATACAGAAAATTCTTTTGAAAATATGGAGGACGGGTTATGCAAGAGATGCAGATGCAGAACCATAGACCGGAGTGAAAACCCGGAGTCCATTTTATGCCGGGACTGCCGGGAAGAATTGATCCGGTTGAAAATTCCGCATTTATTTTACTTGATTGGTGCCGTCGTCATTCTATTGGCAGCGCTTACATTCGCGACTTCCATGAAAGGGCTGAACAATCTGTCCGCCTACCACAAGTCTAAAGGCATGGCGGAAGACGGCTATATCATTACGGTATTGGACAATCTGCTGTATATTTTAGAGGAAAATCCCCAAAACAAAAATCTTGCCATAAGGCTTGCGGATTTGGGGATGAAATATGCCTATTACGATTACGCGGCCTATGCCATAGACAATTATCTGGCCGGAAAAGAAGTTTCGGACAGCGAGTATGATAAGCTAACTTCATACATAAGAAAATTAGATGCTTATTATGCCACATATGATTTATACGAAGAAATCGGAGAAAAAATTCTTAGCAATGCAGCCAATACAGAAGATACGGACAAAATTCTGGAAGAATTCAGACGTGAATTATCCGAATACATCGGCGAAGGCGGATACGACCAGGCATTACTCTATTATTACCTCGGGTATATGTCCATCGATGAAAAAGAAAGAATCTCCTATCTGCAAGAGTGTATCAGCCGGAATCCTTACTTTTATGATGCACAGGCGCAGATTGCCACCTACTACCGCCGAAACGGCGAACTGGAAAAAGCAAGACGGCAGCTGGAAGAAATATATCAAGTAAATAAAGAGGATTATGCCGTCCTAAGGTCTTATGCCACGTTAGAACTTGTGGAAGGAAATCTGGCACAAGGACTCGATTACGCATCCCAGGCCTATTCCATTTATCCAGAGGGAGACTACGTTATAGATACTTATATCGTTGCCCTGGCGGCAAACGGCATGATGGAAGAAGCACAAAGACTTGTAGAACAATATGAAAAAGATTATATGTTCGATGATGACCTGTATGATTTTCTGGACGGGAATATGACGCTGGAAGAATATTATATAGGATAAAAAGCAAAGGAGTTTTATCGTCATGATTATACCAGGAATACTAATATCCCTGCTAACCTTTCCGGGAGTTGCCGTCCACGAACTGGCGCATCAAATCTGCTGCAGCATATGCCGGATTCCGGTTTATGAAGTAAAATACTTCCAGCTAAAAAACCCTTGCGGCTATGTTCTGCACGAAACGACTTCCAATCCCTGGAAAAACCTGCTCACCGGCCTCGGCCCATTTTTTGTCAACACGCTTTTAGGGATTCTGGTCACCCTGCCCGCTTATGCCAATGTCTTCGGCTACGGCTCCGACCTCCATCCATTCATAAAACTGTGCAGCTATCTCCTCTACTGGCTTGGCGTATCCATCCTGATGCACGCCTTCCCCAGCACCGGAGACGCGCAATCACTGGTCAGGAACGTCCTGAAAAGCAAAGACGTCCACATCCTCGCCAAAGCAGTAACCGCGCCTTTTATCGGACTCATATACCTTGGCGCATTCGGCTCCATGTTCTGGCTGGACTTAGCCTACGGCATCAGCATATCCATGCTTCTCCCCAGACTAATCAGCACATGGCTGTTCTAGCAGATGTGTAGTGGTTGAAGTGATAAACTAAAATTGCCCCCCAATAACCCCCAAAACGAACAGGCATAACATCAGGCGGATGGGAATAGAAAGGGCATCTGGCGGCGGAGTGTTGGTGAGAACGGTTTTTGCACGATGGAGATGAGACTCTTCCCAAGAGGCTCATCGGAATGTCCCGTGCAACAAGTGATCACCAACATCTCTGCCGCCAGATGCCCTTTCTATTCCCATCCGCCGGGACTCTTCTATTCCCCCGGCACTCTCCAATTCCCCTCTCACTCAACCCCCATTCCCCTAAGTTCTTCCACTGCCTGTTCCCTATTCCTAAAATGGATCGTCCGCATCCCCAGCGCTTCCGCCGGCGGCAGATTTTTCTCCGTATCATCCAGAAAAACGCACTCTTCCGGCTTCAAATCATACCGTTCCAGCAAAAGCCGGTAGATTTCCGGTTCCGGCTTTACCACCTTATCCCGGAAGGAAAGGATACCTCCATCCACATAATCCAGAAAATCCAGGACATCTTTACAGTCCTCATATGCCTTATGGGCAAAATTAGAAAGCACCAGTACCCGGTATCCTTTTTCTTTCAGTTCCTGTATCCACGGTATGGCATAGTCATACCTGACCAGCATTCCGTTAATGTTGTCCAGCGTTTCCCTCAATTCCTTTTCGATGCCTGGATCGTTTTCTATAAATAAATTTAAAATTTCCTCATCGGACAACGCGCCTCTGTCATGTTCCTGCCAGGAACGGTTTCCTACCGTTGCCTTTACCAACCTTTGAAAAATCTCTTCCGAATATCCGAATCTTAGAAAATATTCCTTCCAGGCAAATCCGGCGAGTACGTTTCCAATATCAAAAATAACCGTCGTTATCATCTTTCTTTTTTACCTCCTTGTATTCTGCCCCATCGCTGCTTGGCATATCACCGCTGGAAATCAACTCCAATAGCTTTCTTCCCGCCGCAGACAGCGGGTTTTTCTCATCCGTTACTACGCAAAAATACCTTTGGGGAATGATTTTATTAAACCGCAGGGCAAACAGCCTTCCCGTTTCCAAATATTTCTCCGCAAACTCTTTCATAACGCATCCAACACCCATATTGCGCAAGGTAAACTGCACGATCATGTCGCTGGTCGCCAGCTCAAATTCCGGATTCATCATGACCCCGTTTTCTGCCAGAAAAGAGTCCATAAACTTTCTCGTACTCGTTTTTTTCTCCAGCGAAATGATCGGTAGACTTTCCAACTCCTGCAAATCCAACGTCCTGTTTTTGTAGGAGATAAATTTTAATCCGCCGATAAAAATATCTTCGATCGCTTTCACCCTCATCATCCTGATACCCTGTACGCTGTCGAAAGGCGTACTCACCACGCCGAAATCAATCTTCCCTTTCAGCAGGGAGGCCAGCGTTTCCGGAGTGGGCGCGTTGGATACTGTCACTTTTATTCCCGGATATTTCTCATGGAACCGCTCCAAATAGGGCAATAGATAAAAACGCAGCGTCATGTCGCTGGCTCCGATGCGCAGTTCCCCGATCTCCAAATCCAGCATCTGCATCAGCTTTTTTTCCCCAAGTTCTATTTGTTCATATCCCGCCGATACATATCCGGCCAGGAGTTCTCCCTCCGCCGTCAGCCGCACGCCTCTGGAAGTACGGATAAACAGCCTGGTTCCCACCGCGCTTTCCAGCATTTTTATCGACTGGCTTACCGCCGGCTGGGAGATGGCAAGATGTTCTGCCGCCACAGTCAGGCTCCGGTACTTCGCCACATAATAAAAGACCTTATAATACTCCAGGTGATTTGTCATTTTTTTATTTCTTTCTATATATGATATCGTCTCTCCCCGGCCCGTTGCTTACCATCGTAATCGGATAGCCGATCTGTTCCTCAATAAATTCCACATAAGCTTTGCAGTTTTCCGGCAATTTTTCATATTCCCTGATTCCACGAATATCACATTTCCATCCAGGAAGCGTCCGCAGTACCGGTTTTGCCTTTTCCAGCTTTACCGTTACGGGGAAGTCCGTCACTTCTTCCCCATCGATTTCGTACGCTACACAGACGGGGATCTCATCCAGATAACCGAGTACATCCAACACCGTAAAAGCAACATCCGTAGTTCCTTGCAGCCGGCATCCGTATTTGGAAGCCACGCAGTCAAACCATCCCATCCTCCTTGGCCTCCCGGTGGTCGCTCCATATTCGCCGCCGTCCCCGCCGCGCCGTCTCAACTCCTCCGCCTCTGCGCCAAAAATTTCCGATACAAAGGCACCCGCGCCCACCGCCGAGGAATATGCCTTGCAGACCGTAATGATCTCTTTGATCTCATAGGGCGGAATCCCTGCCCCGATAGCCCCATATGCCGCCAGCGTGGAAGAAGACGTCACCATAGGATAAATGCCGTGATCGGGATCTTTTAAAGTTCCCAACTGTCCTTCTAAAAGAATTGTCTTATTTTCTTTCAATGCCCGGTTCAGGTAAGCGGATACATCGCATACGTAAGGCGCTACCATCTCCCGATAATCGCACAGAGTTGCAAAAAGCTCCCCTTTATCGATGGGCGGCTTATGGTAGAGATGCTCCAATAGCACATTTTTCATCTCCAAGGTCTTCTCCACCTTTTCTTTCAGCCGTTCCTCATCAAAAAGCTCGCTCACCTGGAATCCGGTCTTTGCATATTTATCGGAATAAAAAGGCGCGATGCCCGATTTCGTGGAACCAAAAGAATTTTTTCCTAACCGCTCTTCCTCATATTGGTCAAATAAAATATGATATGGCATCACGATCTGCGCCCTGTCTGACACTAAAATCCTGGGCATAGGAACCCCTCTGCCCGTCAAAGTTTCTATTTCCCGGAAAAGCACCGGAATATTCAAGGCGACCCCGTTGCCGATCACGCTGGTAGTATGCCCGTAAAATACTCCTGACGGCAATGTATGAAGTGCAAATTTGCCATAATCGTTCACAATCGTGTGCCCTGCGTTCGCGCCTCCCTGAAAACGGACAATAATATCCGCCTCTTTCGCCAGCATATCCGTAATCTTTCCTTTTCCTTCGTCGCCCCAGTTAGCGCCTACCACTGCTTTTACCATAATATGATTCCTCCTGTATCCATCCGTCTTTCCAGCTCTTATCATGCAAAGCAATTCCCCAGCCTTTTACCAGATGATTATACCCGATATCATATTATAAGTAAAATCAATATATATTATGCTTGTTATAAGAATAATTTATTTCTTTTTTAGCATAGGGCAATTCCAAGTATTTATTCCTTCCCATCCCAGCAATAGGTGCAAAGCTTGCACCGGTCAATTCCCACTGACTCTATCATATCATCCAACCGGTGATAACGCAGGGAAGTAAAATTAAGCTTCTCTCCCACACGCTTTACCATTTCTTTATATTCCTCCGTCTCCGGATTGGAATAAGCTTCCAGGCGGGTATACCTGCCTTCCCTTTCCAGCTCTTTCAAAACCTGGCGGGTGATCAAATCCATCTCCGAGGTGGAACGTGAAAAATTCAAGTACTTACAGCCATACAACAAAGGCGGACAGGCCGGGCGAATATGCACTTCTTTTGCACCGCTCTGATAAAGGAATTCCGTGGTCTCCCTCATCTGCGTCCCCCGGACGATGGAATCGTCGATCAGCAGAAGGCTCTTATTCTGAATAAGATCATGCACCGGTATCAGCTTCATTTTCGCGATCAGATTCCTTTTGCTCTGTATCGTAGGCGTAAAAGACCGGGGCCAGGTAGGCGTATACTTAATAAAGGGACGGGAAAACGGGATACCCGACTCATTGGAATATCCGATAGCATGCGCCGTGCCAGAATCCGGCACTCCGGCCACAATATCCGGCTTTATATCGTCCCGTTTCGCCAGCAGAGCACCGCACCGGTAGCGCATTTCCTCCACGCTGATGCCCTCATAAGAAGAAGAAGGATAGCCATAATATACCCATAAAAACGTGCATATTTTCATATCCTTTCCGGGAGCCGCCAAAGTATGGATGCTATCCGGGGTCACGATAACGATTTCCCCCGGACCCAATTCCTTTTCTTCCACATATCCCAGATTCAGATAGGCAAAGCTTTCGAAGGATATGCAATAAGAATCTTCTTTTTTCCCGATGGATACCGGAGTTCTTCCCAGCCTGTCCCGCGCCGCATAGATTCCTTTTGGCGTCATCAGAAGAATCGTCATGGAACCCTCGATCAATTCCTGCGCATATTGAATGCCTTCCACCAGATTTTCCCTTTGATTGATGATCGCCGCTACCAATTCCGTAGCATTGATATCCCCGCCGCTCATTTCCAGGAAATGCGCATTCCCGTTTTTGAATATCCGATCCACGATCTGATCCGTATTATTGATTTTCCCCACCGTCTCTATCGCATAAGTTCCATGATGGGAACGGACGATCAGAGGCTGCGGCTCATAATCGGAAATACAACCGATCCCCATATATCCTTCCATCTCGTTCACATCTTTATCAAATTTGGTACGGAAAGGCGCGTTCTCAATATTATGTATGGAACGGTCAAACCCTTTTTCTCCATAAACTGCCATTCCGGCTCTTCTCGTCCCCAGATGGGAATGATAGTCCGTCCCGAAAAACAGATCAAACATGCAATCGTTCTTCGACGCCACTCCAAAAAATCCACCCATACCTCTAACTTTACTCCTTTCTGTCTCTTCCATTGCAAGTGCAAAAAGCGCATCCTCAAAGCCGCCGCAACACTGTGGCCTTAAAAATACGCTTATTTCCGTCTTTTTTTATACATGAATCTCCGCTTTTATGCCAAGCAGTTCTTCATTTTCTTTCAAAATCGGCTCCATTACATTTTTCAGGAAAGATTCCACCTGTTCTCGGGAGCGGCCAATATATCTGGAAGGATCCATCGTCTTGCGCAGATCTTCCAAAGTCATGTTAAATGCAGGATCTGCCGCGATCAACTCCAGCAGATTGTTTTCCCCGCCTTCCACTTTCACATTTTTTCCCGCTTCCATAGAAAGAATACGAATCCTTTCATGCAATTCCTGCCTGTCGCCTCCAGCCTTTACCGCATCCATCATGATATTTTCCGTCGCCATAAAAGGCAGTTCGCTCATCAGTCTTTTCTCGATCACTTTCGGATATACCACAAGCCCGTCCACCACATTCAGGCACAAATCCAATATCCCGTCTACAGCAAGAAATCCTTCCGGAATGGAAAGCCTCTTATTGGCCGAATCATCCAAGGTTCGTTCAAACCACTGGGTCGCCGAAGTGATCGCCGGATTTAAGGCGTCTATCATCACATATCTGGATAAAGAAGCAATTCGCTCGCTCCTCATGGGATTGCGTTTATATGCCATAGCGGAAGAACCGATCTGTCCTTTTTCAAAAGGCTCCTCTACTTCTTTCAAATGCTGTAAAAGACGGATATCATTGGACATCTTATGAGCGCTGGCCGCAATGCCCGCCAGCACATTTGCCACTCTCGTATCCACTTTCCGCGAATAAGTCTGGCCCGATACGGGATAGCATTCCTGGAAGCCCATTTTTTCCGCAATCATGGGATCAATCTTGTCGATCAACTCCTGATTTCCGTCAAACAGTTCCAGAAAAGAAGCCTGTGTCCCTGTCGTTCCCTTCGACCCGAGCAGCTTCATATGGGACAGCACATGATCCAGGTCTTCCAGATCCAGGCAAAACTCCTGCAGCCATAAAGTCGCCCTTTTTCCAACGGAAGTCGGCTGGGCCGGCTGGAAATGAGTAAATGCCAGCGTAGGCTGCGCCTTATATCTGTCCGCAAAGTCCGCCAGTTCTTTCATCACATTCACCAGCTTCTTCTTCACCAGTTCCAGCGCCTTCGTCATTACGATAATATCCGTATTATCGCCCACATAACAGGAGGTCGCTCCCAGATGGATGATCCCCTTCGCCTTGGGACATTGCACGCCATACGCATATACATGGCTCATGACATCGTGGCGCACTTCCTTTTCCCGCGCTTTTGCTACATCATAATTAATATCCTCCGCATGGGCTTTTAATTCGTCGATCTGCTCCTGCGTAATATTGAGTCCCAATTCCTTTTCCGTTTCCGCCAAAGCGATCCACAGCTTCCTCCACGTCCTGAATTTCATATCAGGGGAAAAAATATACTGCATCTCCTTACTGGCATAGCGCTCGGAAAGAGGGCTCTGATATCTGTCCGTACTCATATGGCCTCTCCTTTTACCAATTTTTTATCCCGGAAATTCTCTTTATGCCAAACCGAGGCGTTTGAATACCTCGTTATATGCTTCTTCCACATTGCCAAGATCCCTGCGGAAACGGTCTTTATCCAATTTTTCATTCGTATGTACGTCCCAGAGTCTGCAAGTATCCGGCGATGTTTCGTCCGCCAGCAAAATTTCCCCATGGAAACGCCCAAACTCGATCTTAAAATCGATCAGTTTTATATCGGCCTGAAGGAAATATGCCTTCAACACTTCGTTCACCTTAAAAGCATACTTTTTAATGGTTTCTATCTCATCCCAGTCCGCAAGGCCAAGAGCTACTGCAAAATAGCTGTTGATCAGCGGATCGCCCAGTTCGTCATTTTTATAGCTGAATTCAATGGTCGGCTCTTTAAACGGAGTTCCCTCCGGCACACCCAGCCTTTTAGAAAAACTGCCCGCCGCCACATTACGGATAATCACTTCAAGAGGCACGATCTCCACTTTCTTTACTGCAGTTTCCCTGTCGCTCAATTCCTCAATAAAATGAGTTGGCACCCCTTCTTTTTCCAACATCTGAAATACATGGTTCGTCATGCGGTTGTTGATAACGCCTTTCCCCACGATCGTCCCTTTTTTCTCTCCGTTAAAAGCCGTAGCATCGTCTTTATAATCCACGATGACAACATCAGGATCTTCCGTCGCAAATACCTTCTTCGCTTTTCCTTCATAAAGCTGTTCCAGTTTCTTCATTCTTTCCTCCGTCCTGCCTTGCCGGCAAAATAAATTGCTAACCAACTTTCCATATGAAGTATATAACAGTTGTTTTTATAAGTCAAATATTCATTTTTCCTAAAATTTCAATTTAGTAGTTGACAAAACGACAAAAAGCGTTTAGAATAACTTTTGCGTGCAGGAATGGCGGAATTGGCAGACGCGCACGGTTCAGGTCCGTGTGATAGCAATATCATGAGGGTTCAAGTCCCTTTTCCTGCAGTGGAATGAAAAACTCCGAAATGCTGATAGAATCAGAATTTCGGAGTTTTTCTTTTTCTGATATGGTATTATTTTGAGTTGCTATGAAAACCGGTGTCCTATTCTTCGTTACAGTTTATAATTCTTATTTATTCAATACGCGCCGCTATATACGCATTCTCAAGATTTCCGTTTGGAATATGCACCCATACCCTTGTATTCGGTTTCGGCGCAAGCCCTATCCCATCGTTTACAAGATATTCCCCTCCATCCATCTGTACCATGTATTTTATCTTTCTTCTATGTATTTTTGTTCCTGTAACAACTGCCATGCGGTCATTATTTATGACCCGTTCCAGTTTTTTGTTAATGAACATTTCTATACTGTCAATTATAAATTTATTCGTGTCAAACATAAGTTATCTCCTGTTTATATACTGGTATGTTTCGCGCGGGAGTTCCCTGAGTTCCCTCATCAGCTGTGCCGCCGTACTTTCATTCGTGACATTTGGCAGACTTACGTTATATGTATTGTTTTGGATCTGATGATAATTACTGGTATTGTTAATTGTTTCTATAACTCTATTCATGGATTCCGCAACCTTGAACATGGCATTAGTAGGTCTAAGGAATACATCTCTATTTTCCCTGAAATACTCATCGAATTTCTTTGCCATCCAATATTCTTTGTCACCTGGGTTCAGCGGCCTTATCTCTGTCCCATCAGCAAGCCTTATCGTCCCCTCATCGTATGCCTTTCCGACAATTTCCCCTTCGTTGTTCATGATGTGTTTTGTCTGCTCTTCATTGAAAATGACTGTGCCTTTGGGCAAGCTGCCAAGCACCGGTTCCGTGGTAAGCTCCGCTGTTCCGTCAGGATATACGGTAAGCTCCGGCTGGCCGTATTCGGAACGCAAGGCATATTTCTCGTCATGTGCCAGCCCTTTGTATTTTCCCGTGCCTTCTGCAAATGCATGGCCGGCGGTGCCTTTCGCATGTGGGGAAACAAGGATGGGATTTCCGGATACTGTGTTCCCGGATACGGAGCCTCCTGCTGCGGAAAGGGATGACTCTGCCGTCTTTGCAAGGGAATGCAATGCGCTTGCGGCAGCTTCGCATTTCTTCTGTATGATCTCCGCCATTTTTGTGACAAGATCAATGATTTTGTCGCATATGGTCTGGATGGAGTTGTCGCCGTCCGTTGCAAAGTCGTTGAATGCCTTTAACCACGGGTCTTCCAGCTTTGCGTCAACGGCATCCCCGCCAGTCCGCATAATGTCTATAATGCTTCCCGGCTTCCCGTCGGATGCGGAACTGCCGTCGGTGCTTCCGGCTTCCTGTTTCCCCCTGCCTTCCTTATCCTCACTGTCTCCGCCTTCTACGCCGATGATTTCCGCAAGGCGTGTCCGCAGGTTCTCCCATGCAGGGATATATTCCTCATTGATGACATCGATCTGTCCCGTAAAGTAACTATTTCCTAAATCCAATGCCGTCTTTAACTTGCCCATCTGCTCGTCAATGGATGACACTGCTTCTGAAATGGCAGATGCAAGACCAAGAAAGCCGGTTCCCGCTGCTCCTTCCATCCCCTCCCCGCCAGGCATTGCGGCACCGTCCGTACTGGGCGCGGATGCAGAGCCGATGATGGAAGAGAAGTCGATGTTTTTGAATTCGCCGCATTTCGAGGCGATTTCACCGAATGCCTGTGCCATGTCCATTAGTTTCTGTGCATAGCCTTCCTCACTGATTTCAGGGAAGGTTATGCTGTTTAACAATGCAATGAGTTCGCCGATCAGGGTTTTCAGGTTCCCAAGCTCCGTATTCAGAGGAGCTATGCTTTGGGACATATTGCGGACACTTTCCTGTATGTTTCCTGCGGCGGCAGATGCTTCTCCCGCACTTGTGGAAAGAGTGCTTGCGGATTCTCCGATACCGCCAATGCTTTCTTCCAGCCCTTCCAGGGTCACATCCCCAAGTTCTTCCAACGCGCCTTTTGTTGCATTAAGGTAGCTGATGGATTCCGTGCTGATGCCGGACAGTCTGGAGAGCTGCTCGAGTACGCCGTCATTTCCACGGCTCATGTCCGCAAGGATGCCGATATAGGCGGTCTTTAGTTTTTCAAATTCTTCCTGCGAGCCGCTTAACAGGGCGTCCATGTTGAT
>ERZ808054.141-NODE-141-length-94005-cov-13.781833_pt1 | contig 94005 bp, 91 predicted proteins | sample MGYA00380201_ERZ808054 | MGnify/ENA primary metagenome ERZ808054 (study PRJEB31490, sample SAMN06133419) | mouse gut metagenome | isolation source: Z5_2 | host: mice | place: China: Chengdu | collected 2015-05 ... | reverse complement strand
AAAAATAGGCTCCTGTTCCTTGTGTGCGATATTAGAAATCTCGGTTGTATTGCGTAAATCCTTAATAGGCATAATAAGTGGCATAATGCTTCACTCCTTTCTTTGGCACAATTATAGCATAATTATGTCCCGGATGACAACAAAAAATGCAATATGATGAAAATTTTAATATTTCAATCAACGAACTATGACATAATGGTGTCATAGTTTGTTTGTTATACTAGGACAGAAAGGAGAAAAGATGAAGATTGACCGACTCATAAGCATTGTTGTTTATTTATTAAATCATGGTCGGACATCAGCACAAAAATTAGCAGAAGAATTTGAAGTTTCTTCCAGAACGATTATGCGAGATTTGGATTCGCTGGATCAGGCAGGCATTCCGATTCAATCTTTTTACGGCGTAGAAGGCGGCTACCAGATTATGGACAGCTTTGTTTTAGAAAAACAGGTTGCAACGAGTCATGAATATGATTGGATTGTCACTGCTCTGGAAGGAATGGCGAGCGCATATGCAAGCAAAAGTCTAAAACAGACACTGGAAAAAGTGCAGAGTATAAGCCATACAAGGGACACTGCTGTTTCCGTAGACTTGGGTGTTGCAAGTGAAGATGACAAAATAAATAAACAATTAATGCTGTTGCAAGATGCAATCGAGAAAAAAGCGTTGTTCGATTTTCTTATACGAATAGTCATGATGAAGTAAAAGACATTCAGGCAGAACCAGTTTGTCTGCAATATAAATGGTATAACTGGTATCTGTTTGGATATTATGAAAAATATCAGGATTATTGTATGTTTAAATTAGTTCGTATGGATCATTTGGAAAAAATAAATATAAAATTTACAAAATCCCATAATCTTCCACATATTAAGATGAAAGATAACAATGATAATATTGTACATGTCAAATTATACGGAAAAGCCGTCATCAAAGCAAAATGCAGGGAATATCTAAATGGACGCATTACACAGGAATTTGAAAATGGGGATTTTGAGTTTTCTTTTTCTGTACCGGAACATGAGACATTTTGGTATGGGGTGATTCTTTCCTTTGGAAATAAGGCTAAGATTATCGAACTGCAGGAAATTATTGCCAGATTCGAGGCAGAACCGATTCGCAAGGCAGAAGAATTTCTTCAGATTGATAATTCACCAAAAAATATTATAAAGTTAGGAGTGCAGAAAAATGAAAGAAATCAGACGATATGACATAAATGAGGACTGGGCACATGCTGGAATTATTCAAGCGGGAGACTATTGCTTTATAAATTACTGTGCCCGTAATATAGGCGGTACGATAGAAGAACAAATTGACGGTGCCTTTGATGAAATGGAAGAACGGCTGGCATTAGTGGGATTGACGCTGGAAAATGTCGTACAGATGAATTGCCTGTTTAAAAATATTTGGGATATTCCGGTAATGGAAAAGGTAATTAAAAGAAGATTTCATGGCAAATATCCTGTACGCAAGTCGTTTCAGACTGAATTTGCTGATCCGGGTAATTTGTTCTTTCAAGTGGATGGTATAGCTTATTCAACAGTACCCTCAGTGAACAAGGGGATACACGCCCTGCTCCATGATATTTGAGCGATTTTCTGTGTTGTCCTCAATCGGCGTACGACCGGTACGCCTCAATCGTCCGCCTTGAAAATCACTCAAATATCTATGGACAGGGTCGAAGAGTCGAAAAGAAATCCATTTTAGTCTCTGCAAGGCGCTTGATTGACGCGTACTGGACGTACGCGGAATGAAAGCAACGCGGCAGAGGCTAAAATAGATTCTTTTCCGACCGTGTATCCCCTTGTCCACTGAAGGTATTATAAGGTATTTCTATTTCAATAAGAGTTCCTTTTTCAGAAGAATCAATATTCATTTTTCCCTTTAGCAGACATACAGTCTCTTCCATTATTGTCATACCAAAATGACATCCAAACTGATCTACTTCTTTTTCCTCAAATCCTTTGCCATTGTCTTTTATTTTCAAATAATACTTATTCTTCTTTTCTTTTAATGAAATAAATAATTTATCTCCCTTCGAATGCTTTATAGCATTATAGCAGCATTCCTGGATTAATCTTAAAATTGACATCTGTATTCTTTTATTTTCACATGAAACATCATCTATATCCATTTCCACAGAAAACTTATACTCTTTATTAATCAGACCGAGAAGTTTTTCGATTGTAGACTTTAAACCCAAATCTTCTAACGAAACAGGATACATGTTGTATATAATGGTTCGAATCTCATTAATAATACTTCGTAATTCCTTTTCTACAGTGGCCAGTTCCAATTTAGCCTTTATCGGATCTTTATCAATATAAATTGAACTCAATTCAATCTTATGTATTAAATGAGAAAGGTTTTGTAAAGAAACATCATGCAAATCTTTTGCGATTCGCTGACGCTCTATTTCTATGACATCCAGGATAGATAAAATATTATTTTCGCTATTCAAAAGTAGTTACCAAGTTCAGACAATCTATAAGTAAATGTCTGCCTTTCATTATTTTCATATTAACATCATATAATAATTTTTATTATAAGAAAAGAGTTTTATTTGTAATCATTGATATCTATGATATAATAACTATAAAACAATGCTTGAAAGTGAAATTTGCACATTAAGAAAGGAGCATGAAAATAAATATGAATAAAAAAATTATAACCACCGGTATCCTATCGGCATCCGCTATTGCTGCTATTCATATAATCAACAGAATACATAATTTATTTTACACTTCCGGGAAACTTTTAACATGCTCTGAAAATTATTATTATAAATGGCGTTTTGGTCGAATAAAGTATGATAAAAAAGGAAAAGGTACTCCTATTCTTTTCGTCCATGATCTGACGTCCGGAAGTTCAGGTTATGAATTTCACAGATTGATCAATAATCTGACAGACCAGCATGAAATCTATACATTAGATTTATTGGGATACGGACTTTCCGATAAGCCCTCACTTACATACACGAATAATTTATACGAACAGCTGATCAGTGATTTTATAAAAAATGTTATCGGTAAAAAAACTTCTGTTATTGCAACCGGATATTCCATTCCTTTTATCATTACAGCCTGTCATCACAATCAGGAACTTTTTGATAAAATGATTTTTATCAATCCACAGAGTCTGTACAGCCAAAACCAGATTCCATCCAAACAGACTAAATTTTTAAAGATTATTTTTGAAACACCTGTTATTGGTACTTTCATCTATAATATTTTGAATACAAAACATATTTTTGAAAAAACTTTTGAAGAAGAATATTTTTATGATAAATCCAACATCAAGGAAAAATATATTTTAAATTATATGGAAGCCTCTCAATTATCCGGTTATTATTCCAAATATTCTTTTGCAAGCTTTACCGGAAAATTTATGAATACTAATGTTATTCATTCTTTAAAAGAGATCAATAACAGTATTCTCATGATCGGCGGAGCCGGAAAAAAAGAAATTGAAACGATATTGGAAAACTATGTTTATTATAATCAATCCATTGAAACAGCGTATTTATCCGAAACGAAACATCTTCCACAGCTGGAATCGCCGGATAAAGTGCTGGAACAGATCAGATTATTTATATAAGCTGTCAGAACAGCCGCACATTCAAATGTTCGGCTGTTTTGATATTTTCCGGAAAAGTGCTTCCAGCTTTTCAGCAATTATTTCTGTCAAAACATTGATTTTAAACATTTTAAATAATTGCTGCCTTATCCATTCTATGATGCTGCATACAATAAAAACACAGAGTAAAATCAGTATTATTATAAAAATATTATTTTTTTCCACAAGCCAGAAATTGATTTGTAATTTGGTCCAAAGATATCCCGATATATTTCTATTATTATGAATCAGATATACTCCAAACGTTAAACCTCCAAAAAAATTAATTATGTTCGATATCTTCAGATTGTTTACTTTAATAGAACAAAAAGTCAGAAACAAAAAAACAGAAGCACATAGTGCAGGTAAAGAATTAAAGGAATATAAAAGTTCCGAATGATTTTTCAATAAAAATTTGCTGAACGGTATGATCAAAACAGATACAAAATAAAATACCGTAATTTTTATTCCCATACCGTCCTTATAATAATTTCTGATATAAGCCCCGAGCAAATATAAAAAGATAAACCATGCGATTCCATAAGCGCCGCCGTCTCCCAGCCAGTTATTCGCATTCATAAAAGTCGGAATAACGCTGAAGAAAAGCGTAAGAATTATTAATAAACTTTTATACTGTACTTTTTTCAGATGCTGTATTGCCATATTCAGATAGGGAGTCAGACAATATAATCCCAAATATGTTGTAACAAACCAGTATTCTCTGTTCGTAATCGGAAAAACAATTTGTCTCTTGCTGCTCTTAAATTCGATCTGCATAAAATATGCCGCCAACGCGATGACAATAGAATAAAACAATACCTGAAAATAAAGCGACAATAATTTTTTCAGTTTAAATTCTGATTCTTTATAAAAATAACCGCTGATCAATACATAACAATTTACACCCGTCATACATAAACCATATAAAATCCATGAAATATAATATACAGCCTGATTCTGATTCATTTCCCATAAGACAGAAGTTTTCGTCAGCAGATGAATCATGACTACCATAAACATAGATATAACTCTGAGTAATTCAATATTAGAACTTCTTTTTTTCATGTATACAGATACCTCATTCCTGTATTATTCCTGAGCCTTACTATTTTATCGGTTTCTTCAAAGGAACCCCTGCTTTTCTCGGATAACATAAGGGAGTTTCTTTTTCTTTACGAATTACGAGTAAATTCCGATATATATCGGAACCGGGTATGATAAACTCCACCTGATTTTCCACCCTTCCGCCAAGAACGGCAACTGCGTGTTCGGCCTCTTTTAATTCTTCGATAAGTTTTTCCGATTTATAAGAAATAAAACATCCGCCCTTTTTTACATAAGGAATGCAATATTCGGCAAGCGTGGAAAGATTGGAAACTGCTCTGGAAACACATAAATCATATTTCTCTCTGTATTCTGTTTTTTTTGCAAAATCTTCCGCCCTTCCATGAAGTGCTTCTATCTTCTGCAAATTTAAGTTTTCAATTACAGTTTGTAAAAAACCGACTCTTTTATTCAAAGAATCGAGCAGCGTTATGTTTAAATCCGGAAATGCAATTTTCAAAGGAATACCCGGAAATCCTGCGCCCGTTCCAATATCCATGACAGATATGGGAGAATCTACATGATACGCTTTAACAAGAGAAAGGCTGTCGATAAAATGTTTTTTGCATACTTCATCGAAATCAGTTATTGCAGTCAGATTCATAACCTGGTTCCATTCTGCCAATAATTCATAATATGTCATAAACTGACATATTTGTTTTTCATCCAATGAAATATGTAATTCCTCCAAATCATTCCGAAATAAATCCGGATTATATTTTTTCAATTCTGCCATATAAAAACTATATATTCCTTTCTGATCATAACATTTTATACCGATCTCTATTTTGCATGATATTTCTGTTCCAGATAAATAAGTAAAACCGAAATATCGGCCGGCGATACGCCTGAAATTCTTGAAGCCTGTCCCACCGAAACAGGTTTATAAGCCGTCAGTTTCTGCCTCGCTTCCAAACGAAGGCTGCTCACATCCTGATAGTCCAGATCAGGCGGTATCCGTTTCTTTTCCATCTTCTTAAACTGTTCCACCTGTTTCATCTGTCTTTCAATATAACCTTCATACTTAATCTCAATTTCTACCTGCTCTATCACATCATCCGGAAGAGATTTTCTGTCATTATCGATCTCAGACAGAATTTCATAAGAAAGTTCAGGACGGCACATCAATTCCGCAAGATTTGTTCCGGTTTTTAATAAAGAACTTCCATGAGCTTCCATAAATTTCTGATGTTCCTTCGATGCGCCGATTACCGTATTTTTTAAACGCAGTATTTCTTTTTCTATCATTTCCTGTTTCTTTAAAGTGAGATCGTATTGTTCTTTCGAAACAAGTCCGGATTCAAATCCGATTTTGCGAAGCCTGAGATCGGCGTTATCCTGACGAAGCAGCAGTCTGTATTCCGCTCTGGAAGTCATCATCCGATACGGTTCAAAATTTTCTTTCGTAACGAGATCATCCACAAGAACCCCGATATATGCCTGAGAACGATCTAACGTAACAGGTTCTTTGTCATGAATGGTGAGCGCCGCATTGATTCCGGCAAGCAGTCCCTGTGCTGCCGCTTCCTCATACCCGCTGCTTCCGTTAAATTGTCCGGCACTGAACAGACCTTTTATTTTCTTAAATTCCAACGTCGGATATAATTGTCTCGGGTCGATGCAGTCATATTCTATCGCATAGGCATTGCGCACAATTTTACAATGTTCCAGACCCGGAACCGTCCGATACATAGCAAGCTGTACATCTTCCGGTAAAGAAGAAGACATCCCTCCCACATACATTTCATTCGTATGTATTCCTTCCGGTTCAATAAACACCTGATGGCGCTCCTTATCCGCAAACTTTACAACTTTATCTTCAATCGAAGGGCAATATCTCGGCCCTGTTCCTTCTATAATTCCGGCATAAATCGGAGACCGATCCAGATTATTCCTGATGATTTCATGCGTCTTCTCATTCGTATAAGTCAGCCAGCAGGATACCTGATCGATCTGTACATCTTTCGGATCTGTGGAAAAAGAAAAAGGAATTACTTTTTCATCCCCAAACTGTTCTTCCATTTTCTGAAAATCAATGGAACGTTTGTCCATCCTGGCCGGCGTTCCCGTTTTAAACCTTCTTATTTCAATTCCCAGTTTTTTTAAGGAATCCGTCAGATAATTTGCCGGCTGTAAACCGTTCGGTCCGGTATAGGTAATCGCCTCCCCGCAGAGACATCTGGCCTTTAAATAAGTGCCCGTACAAAGAATTACTGCTTTACATTCATAAACCGTTCCCGTAAAAGTTTTCACTCCGGTTATTTTATAAAGGGAATCCTGATTCTCGTCCGGCGATATATTTTCCGACAAAAGTTCACATACTTCCGCCTGCTTAATCGTGAGATGCTCCTGATTCTCAAGGACTTTCCGCATTTCTCTGGAATATTCCGCCTTATCCGCCTGCGCACGAAGAGAATGTACGGCAGGGCCTTTCGATCTGTTCAGCATCTTGGACTGGATAAAAGTTTTGTCAATGTTCTTTCCCATCTCCCCGCCAAGAGCATCGATCTCCCTGACAAGATGCCCCTTTGAAGTTCCGCCGATATTCGGGTTACAGGGCATCATTGCTATACTGTCAATACTTACCGTAAAAATAACCGTTTCCAATCCAAGCCTTGCACAGGAAAGCGCCGCTTCACATCCTGCATGTCCGGCTCCTACCACGCATACATCAACATGTTCATTCATATAAATCTCCATGCCTTTCTCTCATCTTGCGAACTTTGAAGCCGAGACGCTATCAGCATCGGCACAAATTCGCGGTTGAAAAATTATTCAACCTATTATTTCCCCATACAGAATTTTGAAAAAATCTCATTCACCAGATCTTCTCCTACTTCTTCCCCTGTTATCAATCCAAGAGAAGCACAGGCGCTCGTCAGATCGATCGAATAAAAATCTTCCGGCATACAATTCTCGATACTTTTTCTTACCTGAAGCATACTCTCATAGGCATTTTTAATTGCTTCTTTATGTCTCATATTGGTAATATAAACTTCATCATTATAAGAAAGATTACCATGAATAAACATTTCCTTTATCGTCTTTGTAAAATAATCAATACCGGATCTTTCTGTCATGGAAGTCTTCATAATAATTCCGTTATCCATAAAATAAGCTTTAATCTCTTCTTCTGTTACACAGACATTCAGATCTGATTTATTCAAAAGTATGATTACCTTCTTATCTTTTATCATATCAACAATATTAAAATCATTTTCATCCATCGGAACGGACGCATCCACCATGTAAATGATTAAATCCGCATCTTCTATCGCTTTTTTTGCTCTCTCCACTCCGATTTTTTCAACAATGTCAGCCGTATTCCTAATACCGGCCGTATCCGTCACATTTAAAGTAATACCGCCGAAAGAAACCGTTTCTTCCAGAATATCTCTCGTTGTTCCGGCGACATCCGTGACGATCGCCTTATCTTCTCCAACCAGTATATTCATAAAAGAAGATTTTCCGACATTCGGTTTTCCTACAATAACCGTCCGGATTCCTTCTTTCAATAATTTTCCGTCATGTGCGGAATCCAGCAATTTTTTAAGTCCGTCACAGATCTCTTCCGTTTTCGCCATTAATTTTTCCGGATAACCTTCCAGACTGATATGTTCCGGATCATCCAGAGCAGATTCTATAAAAGCAATCTCATATAATATTTCATCTCTCAACTTTTTGATGAGTTCGGAAAGGGAGCCTTTTAACTGCTTCATGGAACTTTTCAGGGCAAATTCATTTTTGGAAGAAATCATATCCATAACCGCTTCCGCCTTCGAAAGGTCAATTCTTCCGTTTAAAAAAGCCCTCTTTGTAAATTCTCCCGGTTCGGCAATCCTCGCTCCGGCGGCCGTTATGATATCCATTATTTTCTGTACTATAAAAACACCGCCGTGACAGTTGATTTCGACAATATCTTCCGTCGTATAACTATGTGGGGCTTTCATAACCGAAACCATCACTTCATCTATATAAGTATCATCCTTATCAATGATATAACCATAATGAATCGTATGAGACCGAAAAGATTCCAGACACTTCTCATTTCTCTTATTTACAAAAAAAGAATGTGCAATCGAAACCGCATCTTTTCCGCTGATACGGATAATACCGATACCCGAGTTTGTCATAGCCGTTGAAATTGCAGCAATCGTATCCGTTTTCATATTTACACCTATCTGCGCATCAAAACGCATTCAAATTATTTCTTATATTAAAATATATCTTATAAAAATTGGAATGTAAATAAATTTACATTCCAATTTTTATCTCTGTTTATGACTTACTGTATTTTTTTAAAACAACCACAACATGTCTGAACGGTTCATCGCCTTCACTGTGTGTAGTAACATACTTATCATTTTGCAGCGCGGAATGAATAATCCTTCTTTCATAAGGATTCATCGGTTCCAAAGATACGGGTCTTTTTGTCCTCTTTACTTTATAGGAAATATTTTTCGCAAGATTTTCCAGCGTTTCTTTTCTTCTCTGTCTGTAATTTTCCGTATCTACCTTTACGTGAATATAATCTTCCACATCTTTATTCACAACGAGAGAAACCAGATACTGTAAGGAATCGAGAGTCTGTCCTCTTTTACCGATCAGAACACCCATTTCATCGCCGCTTAAATCAATATTCATGGTATTATTCAATTCATCATACTGAATATCCACAACGACTACCAGATTCATCGCTTCAAAAACGCTTTTCAGAAAGTCTTTTGCCCTATCCTGAACGGAAGATTTCACTCTGGCTTTAATGACAGCCGGTTTGGAACCTATTCCAAGAAAACCGGAAGAACCTTCTTCCACCACTTCATACTCCAGTTTATCACTCGTCACAACAAATTTCTGACATGCTTCCGTAATAGCATCATTCACTGTTTTAGCCGAAAACTCTATAAAATCCATAACTTAACTCTCCTTACTCACAAATCAATGCCAAAAGACTATCTGTTATTCTTTTCATTATACTGTTTTACCATATTAGCCTTTGCCGCCAGACTTCCCGGTTTTGCATTCTTGTTATAATACTCGGTAGATCTTTTTACCGCTTCGTCTTTTTCTTCCTGAGACAATGAAGGCTTTGCCGGTTTATTGGGATGATTTACATTTCTGGTATTCATATTAGCATAAGCGTTTAATTTCTCCGCTCTGACGCCGGCTTTTTCCATCTTCTTTTTCGCTTTTTCAGAATTTTTACTGATCAGTTCATCCAAATCTATCTTATCGATATGTTTGTTGATGATAACCTGCTGAATACTTCTTACTACCGCACCCGCAACCCAGTAAAGGCCTACACCGGCCGGAAGCGTATAACAGAAAAATGCGGACATAATCGGCATCATCATATTCATCATCTTCATGGACTGCATCATGGTATTCTGCTGATCGTTCTCATTATTAGAAGCCTGCTGCGGCATCAGCTTTACATTAATCCATTGTGTAACAGCCGCAAGAACCGGAATCGCAAGCGCCGCAATAATCATCCCATAAGCGCCGGCGCTCATGGCTTCTTTCATGGTAAAAGAAGGAGAATTGGCAATATTCAATCCCAGAAAATTATTATAGCGGTCCAATAAAGAAAGCGTATTATCCACATCTGCGGAAAGACTCGGGAATTTATCTTTAATACTGAGCCACTCCGCACTGGAAGCCTTATTCAATACATCGATAAAAGTATTCTGTACATAAGTCGATACGCCGCTTACAAACGATTCGTTTTCAAACTGTTTGGCATACATCCCTGCGTTGCTGAAACTCTGAAGTAATTCCGTACTTCCATTCTGTTTTACCAGATTTTCAACGAGCGGAAAAAAGGCATTTTTAATGCTGCTTACATAAGCGGGCATATTATAGATAACACGATACAAAGCCCACATGATCGGGAGCTGAATCAACAGCTGTACACAGCTTCCCGAAGGCGAAACTCCATATTTTGCGTAAACAGCCTGTGTTTCCGCCTGCATGGCCATCATGGAATCATTATCTTTTTTGTTTTTATACTTTGCCTGAACTGCCTGAAGTTCAGGATTCATCTTAGCGGAAAGTTTAGAAAATTTCTGCTGTTTAATCGTAAGCGGCATCATTAACAAATACATGACGATTGTAAATAAAATGATAGCCAATCCGATATTTGGGATTCCAATCTTATCGATTACAAAAAAGATACCTTCCATTATATAGCCCAGCAATTTCGTGATAGGCCCTATAATAAACGTGGAATCCTGCGTTAATAAAATACCTGGCACTCCTGTTTCCTCCTTATTATCTTTTTACGGAACCGGATCATAACCACCTTTTGAAAAAGGATTACATCTTATAATTCTCCATAAAGCAAGAAATCCTCCTTTTACCGCGCCATATTTGCTGACAGCTTCCAAACCGTAATCGGAACAGGACGGAAAATAAGGACATTTCGTGCTTTTCATTGGAGATATATATTTTTTATAGAACTTAATAAGATAAATCAAACATTTTTTCATATCAATTTCTAAATGATACACCATCCACGATCAATCAATAAAAAAATATCTTCAATATATGGTGCATTTTCGCAAGATGTAACAGTGCGCTTTCAATTTCTTCATAACCGACGAAAGCAGCGCTTTTTCTGGCAACGACTACTATATCTAAACCACTATTAAATATATTTTCATGTAGTCTGTAACTTTCTCTCACCAGTCTGGTAAATCGATGTCTTACGACACTGTTGCCTACCTTTTTGCTGGCGGATATTCCCAATCTGTTTATCTGCATGTTATTTTCCAATACATACATGACCAGATATCTGTTCGCGTAGCTTTTTCCGTTTTGATAAACATACTGGAAATCCTTATTCTTCTTCAATGATTCTGAAAATTTCATAAATCACAACCTTTATTTCCCTGCGGAATGTCTTTATCAGATCAAAAACAATTTCATCAGGAAAAAAAGGCCACATAAATGCGGCCTATGCTGATAATCTCTTTCTACCTTTTGCTCTTCTCGCAGCGATTACTTTTCTTCCGCCCCTGGTTTTCATTCTGGCTCTGAATCCGTGAACTTTTGATCTCTGTCTTTTTTTCGGCTGAAATGTCATTTTCATTACGATGCACCTCCTTTACAATGCTTTCTTCATAATATGCGAATAAAATATCTGTTCGGAAAACAACACTTCCATTTTATATAAATAAACCAGATACGTCAAGAGAATCGTGACATTTTGTCCCATATTTTATGAAAAATTAAATTTTCCCGAAAAAAATTTTTTCTGAAAAAGAATATCCACTTTACATAAATATATCCACAATATGTGGATAAATTGTGTATAACTTCCGTTTATGTTATGGAAAACTTCCTGATCCTCCCATATTTTCCACATTTCATGATGTTAATATGATATTCACACTTATACACAACTTCAAAATGAATCTGAAACGATATGTCAACCTGTCCATTTTTTGTGGATAACTTATGAATTGAATTTTTATCTTTTTTATATTAATATATATACAGGGAAGTTTTGCATTATACCGGACATTGGATTTCATACAGAAGTAAGAGGTTTATATATGGATTTTATCAGGGACAGCTGGGATTTAATTAAAGAAACGCTTAGAACAGAATATGATTTATCGGATATCGCATATTCCACATGGATTGCCCCCCTCAATTTTTACAATATGGAAAACAATATCGTAACAATACTGATTCCTTCCAATCAGTCACATTTTTTAAACTATATTTCCAATAAATATAAGAGCTATTTTCAGGTAACGATCTCAGAAATGATGAATCATACCTATGACATCGATTTTATTCTGGAAAAAGACGCCAACAGTGCCAATGAAATAAATCAGGAAAAACCGAACCATGTCTATAATATCAATTATGAAAAAGCGAATCTGAATCCTAAGTATAATTTTAATACTTTCGTCGTCGGAAGCAATAATAAATTTGCTCATTCCGCCGGACTTGCGGTGGCGGAATCTCCGGGAGAGGCTTATAACCCTCTCTATATTTACGGAGGCGCCGGACTGGGTAAGACACACTTAATGCACTCAATCGGGCATTTTATTCTGCAGCAGAATAAAGATATGAAGGTTTTATATGTCACATCCGAAAAATTTACAAACGAAATCGTTGAGTCCATCCGAAGCGGTGACGCAAAGGCCATGAGCAAAATCAGAGAAAAATACAGAACCGTAGACGTTCTCCTGATCGACGATATCCAGTTTATCATCGGAAAGGAAAGTACGCAGGAAGAGTTTTTCCACACCTTTAATACGCTCCATGCGGACGGCAAACAAATCGTCTTAACATCCGACCGTCCTCCAAAAGAGCTGGAAACGCTGGAAGAAAGATTCCGTTCCCGATTCGAATGGGGTCTGGTCGCCGATATCCAGCCGCCGGATTACGAAACGAGACTCGCCATCCTCAGAAAAAATGCAGAAAGCTGTAATAAAGAAATCGACAGCGAAGTGTTAGAGTATATAGCAGCAAACATTAAGTCCAACATTCGGGAGCTGGAAGGCGCCTTTAATAAGATCATCGCTTTTTCCAAACTGAACAACCTGGATATCAACCTGACTCATGCGGAAGAGGCTTTGAAAGACATTATTTATCCTGATGAAATGAGAGAAGTGACGCCTTCGCTGATCATCAATGCGGTAGCCGAACATTTCGGCATTACGCCGGATGACATTATGTCAAGAAAGAGAAATTCGGAACTCGTTCAGGCAAGACAGATCGTCATGTATCTGTGCAGAGACCTGACAGACGCTTCTCTTTCGGGAATTGCCAAACTGCTTGGTAAGAAAGACCATACGACAGTCATTCATGGTGTGAATAAAATCACCGATGAGATTGTGAATAATGAGGAATTAAAAAACAAAATAGAAGTCATTAAGAAAAAGATTGTCCCTTCATAACTTCATACCTGTTGATAAGTTCCATCTTATTATGAAGTTATCCTGACTTTTTCACATGTTATACGTTTTCTTTTTCCCTGAAAAATAGTATAATAAATGAGGTTATACACATTTCAACACCTATTATTACTATATACTACTGAATATATTATAAATAATTATAAAACGCCAGCTCAGATTTCGGCTCACATTCAGAAAGGAAGTTATGCACAGATGAAAATTGTATGTAAAAAATCAACTCTTTTAAATGGTGTACAGATTGTTTCCAAAGCAGTTCCAAGCAAAACAACCATGTCTATTCTGGAATGTATCCTGATCGATGTCAGAAACGGTGAAATCAAACTGGCGGCTAATGATATGGAACTCGGTATCGAAACGAGAATCGAAGGGGAAGTGATCGAAAAAGGAATGATAGCGCTTGATGCTAAAATTTTCCTGGAAATTGTCCGTAAACTTCCCGACAGCAATATTAAAATAGAAACGGACAGCAGCCTGAAAACGACGATTACCTGTGAAAAGGCAAAATTTAATATTATCGGAAAAAGCGGCGAAGATTTCTCTTACCTTCCGTTAATCGAAAGAAACGACTCCGTCGTGGTTTCTCAGTTTACGCTGAAAGAAATTATCAGACAGACAATTTTTTCAATCGCCGATAACGATAACAACAGGCTGATGACAGGAGAACTGTTTGAAATCGACGAAGATACTCTGAAAGTAGTTTCATTGGACGGGCATCGAATTTCTATCAGAAAAATCGGGCTGAAAGATACTTATGCGCCGAGAAAAATTGTCGTTCCCGGCAAGACGCTGAGCGAAATCAGCAAAATCCTTTCCGGCGATACGGACAAGGATGTTAATATCTTCTTTACGGACAATCATATCCTGTTTGAATTTGACAATACGATCGTTGTTTCCAGACTGATTGAAGGAGAATACTTCAGAATCGATCAGATGCTTTCGAGCGATTACGAAACAAAAGTGAGAATCAACAAGAAAGAATTTTTGAATTGTATCGACAGGGCAACGCTTCTCGTAAAAGAAGGGGATAAGAAACCTGTTATCATCAATATTACCGATGAAGCGATGGAACTGAAAATGAATACGATTATCGGAAGCATGGATGAAGAAATCGATATCGTAAAGAACGGAAAAGATCTGATGATCGGTTTCAATCCGAAATTCCTGATCGATGCCCTCAGGGTGATCGACGACGAAGAAGTCGATTTATACATGGTAAATCCGAAAGCGCCATGCTTTATCAGAGACGAGGAAGAAAATTATATTTATCTGATTCTTCCGGTAAACTTTACAACAGTAAGCTGATCAATGTTTAAGACGGGTAAATTATGGAAAAAATAAAAATCAAAGATGAATTTATAAAGCTCGGCCAGGCTTTAAAACTGGCCGGACTCGTTGATTCCGGCCTGGATGCCAAGATCGAGATCCAGGAAGGAAATGTGCTTGTTAATGGAGAAACGGAGTGCAGACGCGGCAAAAAAATTTATGCTGGTGATGTTATCGAATTTAACGGACAGCAGATTAAGGTAGAAAACTGATGATCATTAAATCATTGGAATTGGCGAATTACAGAAATTATGATTCTCTGGAAATTCATTTCAGCGGCGGAACCAATATTTTATATGGGAATAACGCACAGGGAAAAACGAATATTTTAGAAGCAATTTATTTATCTTCTACTACAAAATCCCATAAAGGAAGTAAAGACGGGGATATTATTCATTTCAATGAGGAAGAAGCGCATATCAGGACAGTATTGGAGAAAGATGGCATAGAAAGCAGGATCGATATGCACCTTCGTAAAAACAAATCGAAGGGCATTGCCATTGACGGACAGAAGATTAAAAAGGCTTCGGAACTATTGGGATTATTAAATGTAGTCTTTTTTTCACCGGAAGATTTGAATATTATAAAAAACGGGCCGGCCGAAAGAAGAAGATTTGTGGATATGGAACTGTGCCAGCTGGATTCCTTTTATCTTTATAATCTGAATCATTATAATCAAATCGTAAACCAGAGGAATAAGCTTTTAAAAGATATGTATTTTCGTCCGGAACTGCGGGAAACGTTGAATATATGGGATTCGCAGCTTGTTTCTTTTGGAAGCAAAATTATCGAAAGAAGAGAATTGTTTACAAAACAGCTGAACGAGATAATTTATGAGATACATAAAAAACTTTCCGGAGATAAAGAAGAGCTGATCATTCGTTATGAACCGGATGTTTCGATAGAAGATTATGAGCGTTCCCTGTCCGCAAGTCAGGAAAAAGATATTAAATTGAAACAGACAACGGTCGGGCCGCACAGAGACGATTTTTCTTTTATGGCGGATAATATCGATATCCGCAAATTCGGTTCTCAGGGTCAGCAGAGAACGGCAGCTCTTTCTTTGAAATTATCGGAGATTGAACTGGTTAAAAAAATGATAAAGGACAGTCCGGTTCTTCTTCTGGATGATGTCTTATCGGAGCTTGACAGTAACAGACAAAATTATCTTCTGAATAGTATTGGTGATATTCAGACGATCATTACCTGTACGGGTCTGGATGAATTTATTAATAACAGATTTGAAATTGATAAAGTTTTTCAGATTGACAGTGGAAAAATTACAGATAATGTGGATTGATTGAAATGGAGGATATCATGGCAAACCAAGAATACGGAGCGGATCAGATTCAGATATTGGAAGGTCTTGAAGCGGTTCGGAAAAGGCCTGGTATGTATATAGGAAGTACGTCCAGCAGAGGATTGCATCATCTCGTATATGAAATTGTGGATAATTCCGTCGATGAAGCTCTGGCGGGTTTCTGTGATACAATTCATGTGACGATAAATCAGGATAATTCCGTTACGGTTATCGATAACGGACGCGGCATTCCCGTCGGTATCAATCAGAAAGCGGGAATCCCGGCGGTTGAAGTCGTATTTACGGTTCTTCACGCCGGCGGAAAGTTCGGCGGCGGCGGATACAAAGTATCGGGAGGACTTCACGGCGTGGGCGCTTCTGTTGTGAATGCGCTTTCCGAATGGCTGGAAGTGGAAATTTGCAGCGACGGCAAAGTGTATAAGCAGCGTTATGAAAGAGGACAGGTATGCTATCCGCTGAAAATGGTTGGAGAATGCGAAACGGACAAAGCCGGAACGAAAATAATTTTTAAACCGGATGCGGCTATTTTTGAAGAAACCGTATTCGATTATAAAACATTGAAAACGAGACTGAGAGAAACGGCTTTCCTGACAAAAGGGCTTAAAATTATCCTTGTGGATGAGAGAGAAGGGAAGGAACAGGAAAAAGTATTTCATTATGAGGGCGGCATCAAAGAGTTTGTTACTTACCTGAATAAGAGCAAAGACGCTCTTTATGAGCAGATCATGTATTTTGAGGGAAGTAAGAATAACGTTTATGTTGAAGTGGCAATGCAGCATAATGACTCCTATAATGAAAGCGTATATAGCTTCGTCAATAATATCAATACGCCGGAAGGCGGAACGCATCTGATCGGTTTTAAGAATGCCCTTACGAAAACATTCAATGATTACGCAAGAAATAACAAACTGATTAAGGAAAATGAGGAAAATCTTTCCGGCGACGATATCCGGGAAGGACTCACGGCTATTATCAGTGTGAAAATTGAAGATCCTCAGTTTGAAGGACAGACAAAGCAGAAACTTGGAAATTCCGAGGCAAGAGGCGCCGTTGATAATATCGTGAGCGAACAGCTTACCTATTTCCTGGAGCAGAATCCGGCCATAGCCAAGATTATATGCGAGAAATCCATTATGGCGCAGCGAGCCAGAGAAGCGGCCAGAAAAGCGAGGGATTTGACACGTCGTAAATCAGCGCTGGAAAATTCTTCTCTGCCGGGAAAACTGGCGGACTGCTCGGATAAAGATCCTAAGAACTGTGAGATTTATATCGTTGAGGGAGATTCCGCGGGCGGATCTGCCAAAACGGCGAGGAGCCGGGCGACACAGGCTATTCTGCCGCTTCGCGGCAAAATCCTGAATGTGGAAAAGGCAAGACTCGATAAAATTTATGCGAACGCGGAAATCAAAGCGATGATTACCGCATTTGGCACAGGGATTCATGAAGATTTTGATATTGAAAAGCTACGCTATGATAAAATTATTATTATGACGGATGCCGATGTAGACGGCGCGCATATTGCAACGTTAATGCTCACCTTTATCTATCGTTTCATGCCGGAGCTGATCAGACAGGGACATGTCTATCTGGCGAAACCTCCTTTATATAAGCTGGAGAAAAACAGACAGGTTTGGTATGCTTACAGCGATGAAGAGCTGGATAAAATTCTGGCGGAAGTAGGAAGAGACCAGAACAATAAAATACAGCGGTATAAAGGTCTGGGCGAAATGGATGCAGACCAGCTCTGGGATACGACGATGGATCCGGAGAAAAGAATTTTACTGCGCGTTAATATCAATGAGGAAGAGGAATCGGAAGTGGATCTGACCTTTAATACGTTAATGGGAGATAAAGTAGAGCCTCGACGAATCTTTATCGAAGAAAATGCAAAATTTGTCAAGAATCTTGATATTTAGACATTTTCCGTGAAAAGATTGCAAAATCTTTGACTTCTCAAGCGCAGATTGATTGCAGCGGTTCTGCAGGTTGAGAGAAAGGCATGGTTATAAGAATGGATGACCGTATTTTTGATAAAATTGAAGATGTTGACCTGAAAAAGAAAATGGAAGACTCTTATATTGATTACGCGATGAGCGTTATCGCGGCCCGTGCGCTGCCCGATGTAAGAGACGGTTTGAAGCCGGTACAGAGAAGAGTTCTCTACTCCATGATCGAATTAAACAACGGGCCTGATAAACCGCATAGAAAAAGCGCCCGTATCGTCGGCGATACAATGGGTAAGTACCATCCGCATGGAGATAGTTCTATTTACGGCGCTCTCGTTAATATGGCGCAGGAATGGTCTACCCGTTATCCTCTCGTGGACGGACACGGTAATTTCGGTTCCGTAGATGGGGACGGCGCCGCGGCGATGCGTTATACGGAAGCCAGGCTCAGTAAAATTTCCATGGAGCTTCTTGCGGATATTAACAAAAATACCGTAGATTTTGTTCCGAACTTCGATGATACGGAAAAAGAACCTACCGTACTGCCAAGCCGTTATCCGAATCTTCTTGTAAACGGTACTTCCGGCATCGCGGTCGGCATGGCTACCAATATTCCGCCTCATAATCTGCGGGAAGTGATAGCGGCGGTTGTAAAGATTATTGACAATCAGGTGCGGGAAAACCGGAATACGGATATGGAAGAAATTCTGGAACTCGTAAAGGCGCCGGATTTTCCAACCGGCGGCATTATTCTTGGAACAAGAGGCGCGGAAGAAGCATATCGTACCGGACGCGGTAAAGTAAGGGTACGTGCGGTAACAAATATCGAGCCGATGGACAACGGAAAGAACCGCATTATCGTGACGGAACTTCCTTATATGGTCAATAAAGCGAATCTGATTTTAAAGATTGCGGAACTTGTGAAATTAAAGAAAATTGACGGTATCACGGATCTTCGGGATGAAACAAACCGCGAAGGCATGAGAATTGTGATAGAGTTAAGAAAAGACGCGAATGCCAATGTCATTTTAAATCAGCTTTATAAACATACTCAGTTACAGGATTCCTTCGGTATTATCATGCTGGCTCTCGTGGACGGACAGCCGAAAGTCATGAATATTCTGGATATGCTTCAATTCTATCTGGAACACCAGAAGGATGTCGTGACAAGAAGAACCAGATATGATCTGAACAAAGCGGAAGAACGCGACCATATTTTACAGGGATTGCTGGTTGCTCTCGATCATATTGATGAAGTCATTCAAATCATAAGAAGTTCTCAGACGACACAGATTGCGAAAGAAAGGCTGATGGAACGCTTTTCGTTTTCTGATGTACAGGCTCAGGCCATCGTTGATATGCGTCTGCGCGCTCTGACAGGTCTGGAAAGAGAAAAGCTGGAAAATGAACATAAAGAACTGCTGGCAAAAATTGCGGAATTGAAAGCGATTCTGGCCGATGAAAAGCTGCTGCTTGGCGTTATCAAAGAAGAAATTATGATCATTTCGGAAAAATTCGGTGATGACAGAAGAAGCCAGATTGGGTTCGATGTTTTTGATATCAATATGGAAGATTTGATTCCGAAAGATAATACGATTATCGCCATGACAAGCCTCGGATATGTGAAGCGCATGACAGTGGATAATTTTAAGGCACAGCATCGGGGCGGTAAAGGAATCAAGGGAATGCAGACGATCGATGAAGATTATATAGAAGATCTTCTGATGACGACGACCCATCATTATCTGATGTTCTTTACCAATTTCGGAAGAGTATACCGGCTGAAAGCCTATGAAATTCCGGAAGCCGGACGTACTGCGAGAGGAACCGCGATTATCAATCTCTTACAGCTGACGCCGGGAGAAAAAATTTCGGCCATGATACCGATCAAAGATTATGAAGAGACGAAAAATCTCTTTATGGTAACGAAAAAAGGTATTGTTAAGAAAACTTCGATACTGGAATACAGTAATGTCAGGAAGAAAGGTCTTGCCGCAATCAACCTTCGTGAAGACGACGAATTGATAGAGGTAAAATCTACGGATGAAGATACGGAAATATTCCTCGTTACGAGACAGGGAATGTGTATCAGATTCAGGGAAACAGATGTTCGGGCAACCGGAAGAGCTTCTATGGGCGTTATCGGAATGAATTTATCCGACGGTGACGAAATCATCGGAATGCAGTTAGATCACCAGGGAGATTCTCTTCTGATCGTTTCGGAAAACGGACTTGGAAAACGGACTTATCTGAATGAATTTACGGTTCAGAACCGCGGCGGCAAAGGTGTGAAATGTTATAAGATCACCGAAAAAACCGGAAATGTAGTCGGTGTCAAGGCAGTTACCGACGATCATGAAATTATGATGATTACAACAGAAGGCGTTATTATTCAGCTCAGGATGGAAGATATTTCCACACTCGGAAGGATTACTTCGGGCGTTAAGATGATGAATCTGGAAGAAGACGTGAAGGTGGCTAAAATTGCCAAAGTACGGGAGAAAGTAAGCGACGGCAATCAGGAATATGAAAATATTGACGATGCGTTAGAAGAAATTCCGGAAGAAGAAAAGTATGGAAATATTTCCGATGAAAATGAAGAAATAACTCTGCCGAAAGAAGAAGAGGAAGAATAATCCGAAGATTTTAAAAGAATTGAGATGCGGAGCAGGAAAACAGTAAGAGAGAGATGTCGGGAAGCCGGCATCTCTTTTTCAGAAAATTTTGCATGAAGCAAATGCCGGCTTTGAGAGCTGGACATAAGTAATAAGAAAGGCGGAAGAATAGAATGAGATCAATGAAACTGGCCGTTTTGGCTGATATTCACAGCAATCATCACGCATTAAAAGCCTGTATTTCTCATGCGCTCGAAAAAAATGCGGATGAATTTCTTTTTCTGGGCGATTATGTCAGCGATTGTCCGTGTCCGCAGAAGACGATGCAGATTATCTATGAGATGCGGAAAAAATATCGGTGTCATTTTATACGCGGCAACAGAGAAGATTATATGCTGAATCACAGAGAAAATCCTAGCGAGGGATGGACTTACTGTTCCGCCAGCGGAAATCTGCTGTATACATATGAAAATTTAAAAGAAGAGGATTTCCTTTTTTATAAAAGTCTTGATATTCAGGGAATGTACCAAAAAGAAGGATATCCGGTTTTCCGGTATTGTCACGGTTCTCCGGATTCTTCCAAAGAACTGCTTATACCGGAAAATGAAAATGTTGTTTCCATCATGGAAAGTCTGGATGTGGATTTGCTGGTAAGCGGTCATACTCATATCCAGAATGCGGCGGTTTATGGAAATAAAAGATTAATACATCCCGGTTCCGTCGGCATTCCCTGGTATTATGAAGGAAAAAGCCAGTATATGATTCTGCATGGAAAAGAAGACGGCTGGGAAGAAGAATTTTTTCAGATCAATTATAATGTAGAAGATGTTATCAAAGAATTTGAAGAATCCGGGCTTAACGGAAAATCTTTTTATTGGGCAAAATTAAATATACATGCGCTTTCTACGGGTGAAGACGTTACAACGCCATGTCTGAAACTTGCAATAAAATTGTGTGAAGAAGGGGAAGGAAGCGCAACATGGCCGGATATTCCCGAAAAATACTGGAAAGCGGCGGCAGAATCGTTTGGAATTATATAAAACCGGAAAAGTCGTATAAAAAATACTTTGAAAATGATCAGCAGAATCATAAGAAAGGAAACAGAAATGAAATCATCGGAAGAATTAAGAAGAAATCTCAGGGCCATTGATCATAAAAGTTATCCCGCTTATAAATCTCTGGCCGGAAGTTATTCTTTTGGAAACTATACGTTACATATTGAACACGTACAGGGAGATCCTTTTGCGGCTCCATCCAGGCTGAGTGTGGAAGTTTCCCATAAGATTGCAGGATTTCCTTCAAAATATTATGAATCGAAATGGGATAAAACCGCTTTGGAGGATTATCTGCTCCGCCGCTTTCATAAACAGGCGGATAAGTTTTGTTTTCAGGCGAAAGGCTCCGGTAAAAGCGGTATAATTACCGTAAGCCGCTGCGGACAGGAAATATTGGAAAGAACGGCAGGCGAAATTACAAAGGATGCCTGTATTATCAGATTTGAAGCAGGATTTCCGGCAAACGGGCGTACCATTAACGCGCCGGAACTGGAAAAAATTTTGTTTGATTTTATTCCCGTATGCGTGGAACAAAGCCTTTTCTATGAAAAAACACCAAAACGGGAACTGGAACAGGTTATCTTTCTGGCTGAAGACCAGCATTTTATCAGAGAAGAAATGAAAAAGCAGGATATCGTTGCCTTTGTCGCGGACGGTTCGATTCTGCCAAGAGAAAGCGGCGTATCCGACCGGCCACTGAAAGAGGGAATCCCCTTTCATTCCCCGGAAACAATGGCGGTTACTTTTGAGCTTCCTCATAAAGGGAATCTCAGGGGCATGGGCATCAAAAAAGGAATTACATTGATTGTCGGCGGCGGTTATCACGGAAAATCCACCCTTTTAAAAGCATTGGAACGAGGGGTATACCATCATATAAACGGAGACGGGAGAGAATATGTAATAACCGAAGAAAGCGCTCTGAAACTCCGTGCGGAAGACGGGAGGAAGATCACAAATACGGATATTTCCCTTTTTATCAATCATCTTCCGAACGGTAAAGATACGAAAAAGTTTTGTACATTGGATGCCAGCGGCAGTACTTCCCAGGCCGCAAATATTGTGGAAGGAATTGAAGCCGGCAGTAAACTTCTTCTGATCGATGAAGATACGTCCGCCACTAATTTTATGGTACGCGATGAATTGATGCAGAAAATTGTCGCCAGGGAAAAAGAACCGATTACGCCTTTTCTGGAACGCGCGAAAGATTTATATAAAAAAGCCGGGATTTCGACGATTCTTGTAGTGGGAAGCTGCGGTTCGTATTTTCATATCGCGGATAAAATTCTTCAGATGGATTCTTATCAGGCCGTCGATATTACCGCGGAAACAAAAGAAGTAATTAAGGAGTATCCTGTTCCGGCAATTACCGCACCGGGATTTCACCTTCCTTCCGAAAAAAGATATATTGATCTGTCTGGTTCCGTCCAGAAGCGAAAAACTTACCGCGGAAACGGCTATGTGGAAGAACGTCTTAAAATCAAGCGAATGGGAAAAACGGCTTTTTCAGTTGGAAAAGAAAATCTGGATATGCGGTATGTGGAACAACTCGTGGATGAAGAGCAGACACAGACGCTTGCTTATCTTCTGCGTTATGCGAAAGAACATTATGGGGATGAAAAAAGTGATGTGAGCGGTATTGTGAAGGCGCTTGAAAATATTTTAAGGACAAAAGGGCTTGCCGGTATCTGTGATAAAGGAAATGTGCCCTCGGGTCTTGCAATGCCGAGGACACAGGAAATATTTGCATGTTTTAACCGATATTAATATTGTTTGTAAAGCCGGCCTTAATCAAAATGAAATAATATGCTGTTTATATGAAAATTTATGATTATAAGGCCGGTTTTACACGATTTTCTCGAAATCTATCACGCCGTGTTTGCACCAGGGACATATAAAGTCGGGAGGAAGTTCTTCTCCCTCATAAACATAACCGCATACAATACAGCGCCATCCTTTGATTGTCGGTGCGGTATCCGGCTTTGGTTTCACAAATTCATGGTAATAGGAATAGGTCATCGGTTTTTCACTGGAGATTACGTCTGCGTCCGTAACTGAGGCGATAAAAAGCATATGCGTTCCAAGATCCTGTGAATGGATGACCTTGCAGTCCAGATACGCCGTTGTATGTTCTTTCAGATAGGGAAGTTCCTGTTTTGTCAGCTGAAAAGAAATATTTACAAATTTGTCGACAGTTCTTCCACTCTGGAAACCGAAATGCTGAAAGAGGGAAAAAGGAGCCGACTGATCAAGAACGGAAATCGATACCATTCCCGATTTCTGTACCAGTTCACAGGTCAGATTTTGTTTGTTAATCGCAATCGCGACCTGTTTCGGGTCATCCGTTACCTGTGTTACGGTATTGATGATACAACCGTTCATTTTGGAGTCCGCTTTCGCCGCGGCTACATAAAGACCATAAGATAATTGAAAAAAAGCTTTCTGATTCATAATTTTCCCTTTCTTTTATCTGCATTTGATTTTATCGTCAAAAAAGAGTATGATTCAAATAGTATATAGAAAAATTCTGATTTTATACTCATTTATCTGTTTTTACCATACCCTGTTTTTATAATAACAGAAATATTCTGAATTGGAAAGAAAGGAGTTTTTTTATGAATTTCGTGGACGCGGAAGAAAAAAGAAATTATATGTTGGAAACACCGGTCAGAAAACTGGTATGTACGCTGGCGGGGCCTACCATTCTGAGTATGCTGATTACTTCTTTCTATAATATGGTGGATACTTTTTTTGTCGGAAGAATTGATACACAGGCGACAGGAGCGGTTGGAATTGTCTTTTCGGTAATGGCGATTATTCAGGCGGTCGGGTTTTTCTTCGGTCACGGGTCCGGTAATTACATATCCAGAAAATTAGGTGCACAAGAAACGGAAGAAGCCGAAAAAATGGCGGCGGTCGGATTTTTTACGGCATTCGCTGCGGGTGTCGTGCTGATGGCGGCGGGCCTTATTTTTATTAAACCGCTGGCTTATCTGCTCGGTTCAACGGATACCATACTGCCGTACACAATTACTTATCTGTGGATTATTCTGCTCGGTGCGCCGGCAATGACCACATCTCTTGTATTAAATAATCAGATGCGGTATCAGGGAAGCGCTTTCTATGCGATGATCGGTATTGTATCGGGGGCGGTACTCAATATGGCACTGGATCCGATTCTGATTTTCGGTTGTAATCTAGGCATTGCCGGCGCTGCGCTGGCTACGATGATCAGCCAGTATATCAGTTTTGTACTGCTTCTGATTATGATCAGGCGTGGAGGAAACATGCAGATTCGTTTCTGCAACTTCAAACCGAGTCTGTACTTTTATAAAGAGATGATAAGAGGAGGAACTCCTTCTTTATGCAGGCAGGGGCTTGCAAGCCTTGCCGCTATTTTTTTGAACCGTACGGCCGGTCTCTACGGCGATGCGGCGATCGCCGGCATGTCAATCGTATCGAGAATTTCGATGTTTGCAAATTCCGCACTGATTGGGTTCGGCCAGGGATTCCAGCCTGTCTGCGGCTTTAATTATGGCGCCGGAAAAAACGAAAGGGTGCTGGAAGCATTCTGGTTCTGTGTAAAATATGCTTTTGTCTTTCTGTTAATCGTCGGAACGGCCGGATTTGTTTTTGCGCCGGAACTGGTAACTTTATTCAGAAAGGATGATTTGGAAGTTATCGCAGTTGGAACGGCGGCCCTGCGGTTTCAGGTCATTGCTTTTCCGCTGAATGCGTGGATTGTCATGTGTAATATGATGCTGCAATCCGTCGGAAAAGGTTTAAAGGCGTCCATCGTGGCATCGGCGAGGCAGGGACTATGTTTTATTCCGCTTATTTTTATTTTACCGCATTTTCTGGGGCTTTTCGGCGTGGAAATCTGTCAGGCCATTTCCGATGTGCTGACGCTTGTTATATCCGTGCCGATCGGCATGAGTGTCGTGAAAGAAATGAAACAAAATTAAAACAAAAGCGGCGGGTCTTCTGAAAGACTGCGCCGCTTTTTAACGTTGTAAGGAAGAAAATATTAATTCGTATAATTATCAAAATATCCCTGAATCAGGATTACCGGAGTTCCCTTGTCGCCGGAACCGCTTGTCAGATCGCATAAAGAACCGATTAGATCTGTCAGTCTTCTCGGTGTGGTGCCCTGAGATGCCATATCACCTACCAGATTGTCTTTTTTCTCTTTGATGCGGTTGGAAATTGCCTCTTTCAACGCTTCACCGGATAAATCCTTGAAATCATTGTCCGCGAGATATTTCAGTTTTACCTCGTTGGGCGTTCCTTCCAGTCCGGGGGTGCTGGCCGGCGATACGCAGGGGTCTGCGAGTTCCCATATTTTTCCGACGGGATCTTTGAAAGCGCCGTCTCCGTACACCATAACTTCCACATGTTTTCCGGTTCTGTTCAGGATTTCTTTCTGAATATCCATTACCAGATCGGTACATTCTCTTGGGAAAAGTTTGATCATGTCTTCCGTCGATTTGTTGGAGCCGAGTAATCCGTATTTTTCATTGCATCCGCTTCCGTTTACGGGACTTGTCAGGATATCATCCATTCCTGCGATTTTTTCCGCGCCTGCAGCTTTTAACAGTCTTTTCGTGCGTGCTCTTGTGTGGATATCGCAGTTCAAAATATTCTTTGCGTAAGGAAGAATGCTTCTGCAATCGTTGGCAAAGATAATTTCAACTTCCGCGCCCGCTTCCCTGATCAGATTTCCGTAATAATCAACGTAATCCACTCCCGTGAAAGGATGTTTGTTTTCTCCGAAAAGTTCACGGTATTTCTCAAGGGTAAGTACGTCGCTGTAAGGATTGATTCCGGCTTCATCCAGTTTATCAAGAGAAACGAGCTCATTTCCTACTTCATCGCTTGGATAACTGAGCATCAAAACCACTTTCTTAGCGCCCATTGCGATGCCGCGCAAACAGATTGCAAAGCGGTTTCTGGATAAAATCGGGAAGATAACGCCGATGGTTTCTCCGCCGAGTTTCGTTCTGACATCTTCCGCGATCGCTTCCACCGATGCGTAATTTCCCTGTGCCCTCGCAACGATCGATTCCGTTACCGCAATCACATCTCTGTCACGCAGTTCGAATCCTTCGCTTTCTGCCGCTTCCAAAACACTATCTGTAACAATTTTTACCAGATCATCGCCCTCCCGGATAATGGGGCAGCGGATTCCTCTGGATATGGTTCCTACTTTTCTTTCCATTGCTATACCACCTCTCCTTTTTATTACTACCACAGATTATTATAATATAAGAAGCAGAAAAGCGAAAGCTTAAAATTTTCCTTTGTTTTTGGCGTAATTAAGCGAAAAATTAAAATTCCGTATGCCCATATGCCGGGTTTTGGTGTCAATACGGTAACAGTAGTCGTCCATCCAGTAGGGCATATCCGCATCATCTGACCGATAATACGGATTAAGGTTTTCATCCAATAGAACCGGTGCCGCGTCGGCCGAAAGTGTTGAAAGATAATATCCGTTATTAAATTTTTCCGGATCCATGTCGGTTACGAGATTCGAAAGGCGGACGGATGGATTCAGATTATAACGGGCTATCCAGTAGTCCGGGTGGATAAAGGAAAGAGCGATATAAAATACAGTGACAACAACGATGCTGTAAAAGAACAGCGGAAAGCGCTGGAAATAAATATAAATCGTTATCCCTGTCATTAAAAGGAAAATGACTGCCAGCGACCATATCACAAAGACTCTCAGGAAAGTGAGGCGATAGGTTGCAATATACATAAACATCCGAAGCGCGCTGGATAAAATCATTACAAAAGTACATCCGCTGATGACCGTAAGAATCACCTTTAAGATCAGATGATCTTTGAAAAAACACAGGCAGGCCAGCACAATCATCAGGTTAATCAGGCAGACAACAAGGAGCTGGAAAAATCCCTGTCTTGCATAAGCGGAATAAGTATATCCTTCGGGCAGTTTCATATTGCCGATGAACAGATAGAAAATCTGTACGAAGCTGAATAACAGATAAATAACGGAAAGGATTCCGGTAACGGTAATTGCGATGATGGGCTCTCCTGTCTTTTTTTCAGCGGTTTCTTCCGGTATATTTTTTTTACACAAAGCGGTAAGCAGCGCATAGGACAAAAAAAATACGGTCGTAACCATCAAAACGATTCTGACGATGTCTGTAAAAGAAATATTGAGATAAAGAATTTTATCTATCATATTGCGGAAAACGACATCGGCGCTGCATAAAAGAAGCGTAGTAACAATCAGAAGCGGTACGGAAACAGAAATTCCGATAATAATATATAAAATATAATCTTTTTTAGCTCCTTTTTTCTGTTTTTGGGCATCATAAAAAGACGTCAGGTCGATAAAGGGAGAAAAAAGGCATGCGATTGTTTTTCCGATTGTGCGCAGAATGGCTCCCAGATATTTCGGAAGATTCCATTCGTCATCATAATAAACCGTATGCAGTATAAGAATAAAACTCAACAGAAAAATACCGAGTTTATTCATCCGCAGAAGCTGTGGAGAATCGGTGCAGCAGTTGGAAATGCCGAGCAGCAGGATGCTGATCACGTAAAAGAGACTGTCTTTTTTGTACGGAACCCCTAACTTTTTCATAGATAAGAAGAAATAGCAAAGGGTTCCGGCGACGAAAAAAGGGTATGTGATGCCCGAAGCGTTACGATACAGACAGAATGCGTAAAACAGGGAATAAAGAAGGCTGGCCGGGGCAAAAAAAGAAAACTGCTTTTTCATTTGTCTGGTCAGTATGGTTTCTTCATTCTTTTCCGCTTCTTTTCCCATCGTTTCCTGACGAAAATAATTGTTTACGGTGTAAGCGTTTGATTGATTGTTCTGATAAGATTCGTTCATTTTTCCCTCCGTTTCTGCGCCGTTTTCAGCGCATATTAAAAATTTTAATTATCTTCTTCCTTTTCTTCTTCTGTGTATTGCAGAATGTCGCCCGGCTGGCAGTCCAGAGCTCTGCAGATTGCTTCCAGTGTCGAAAAACGAATGGCTTTGGCCTTGTTGTTCTTCAGGATGGAAAGATTGGCGAGCGTAATGTCCACTTCGCCTGCCAGTTCTGTCAAGCTTTTCTTACGCATTGCCATCATGACATCCAGATTGATGATAATCGCCATGTTGTGACTACACTCCTTTCCTAGATGGTTAAGTCGTTGTCGAGTTTATAGGTGATCGCCTTATCGAATACCCGGGCCAGTACTTTGCTGAACAGTCCGGCAATTACGAATACCATGATGACGATGAAAATAGCCGGCGTAATATAGATGAAAAGGCGGCAGGCAGTAATCAGTGCGATGCAAAAGCTATAAATGCTCATTTTATCGAGGCTTTCCACATTTTCTCTGATAAAACAGTCATCCTTGATAACGGAAAGAAACATTTTACGCAGTTCGTGAAGAATCAGAACCGCAAAAATCCCCGAAAGAAAGAGGACGACAAGCAGAGAATAATAATTATCTCTGAAATAGGAATTATAAGTTCCGTAGAATCTGATGGAAAAGGGAAGAGTCACGGTAACAAACATACCTGCAAAATACATAAGATCCAGTAAATATTTGGTATACAATGTCAGTTTGTTTTTCATGGAATACCTCCTGTTGATGATTAGTCCGCTGTATGCGGTTTTTCCGCTTTTCCATAATATAGCATGGTAAATTATGAATGTCAATAAATTTTTATTGAAAAACAATAAATAATTATTTTTCTACGATAATATAAAAAAATCTTAATCTATGGTAAACTTTTAACAGGTTCCAGGCGTTATTTAAGTGTAAGACGTTTTACGAAGGGAAAAAGTACAAGTGACGGATAAAGAACTGATACGCAAAGTTCATAGCGGGGATAAAGAATCGCTGGATGTCATTATTCGGAAATATTATGACGAGATTTACCGGTTCTGCCTGTATCTGACAGGGCAGGAAGCGGATTCCCAGGATATTGTCCAGGAAGTATTTCTGAAGTTTATCAGGCATGTGGATTCTTTCCGGTATCAGAATCTGAAAGGCTATCTGCTCATGATCGCCCGCAATTCATGCTACGATTATTTCCGGCATAAAAAAGAAACGGTCTGTATAGAAGAAATGGAAGAAGCCGGAAGAGAAGATCAGGGAATCATGCAGGTAGAAGATGAAATGCTGCTGCGTCAGGCGCTTTCCGGTATTTCACCGCAGCAGCGGGAAGTGATTCTTCTGCGGATTCAGGAGGGATTGAAATATACGGAAATAGCAAAGATTTTAGGATGTCATCTTTCAACCGTGAAATCGCGGTATTTTCAGGGGATTCAGAAGTTAAACAGACTGCTTTTACAGAGTGAAGACCGACATTTTTGATAATTCGGAGAAAGGATAAGGTGCCGATATGAAAAAAACAGAAAAAAATATCAGGGAACAGTTTCGCATAACGGATCGGAACATCGTGATCGATGAAAAAAGAAAAGAAGAAACGATGTCCTTTTTACAAAAAGAAATTTCCCGGAAAAAAACCGGAGTCCGGCCGGACAGAAAAAAGATTCTGATACGGCAGTTTCGGTATATGGATAAAACCATGCTGGCAATCCACGGGATCTTCTGTATGATCGCATTGTTTGTTGTTGTCACAGTGCCTGAATATTGGGGACATGGAATCAAAAAAGAAGAAGACATTATTCTCGTTTCCACGGTTATTTCAGGGTTTCTCGGCCTGTTTTCCGTTCTGGCGGTCGGACGCATATTTTTCTCGGGACTTACGGAACTGAGCGAAAGCTGTTATTTTAACGTAAGACAGATGGTGGCGTTTCAAATGTTTTTATCCGGGATGATCAGTCTCAGTGTTTTGTCCGTAAATATTCTGTTCGTCGGAATGCGGTGGAAAATAGATTTGCTGCGGGCCGGCCTGTACCTTTTTGTACCATTTGTGATGACGGAATGCTGCTGCCTGATGGCGGTTTTATCGGAAACCGGAAGAAAGAATATTTATCTTCTGACAGGAGTCGGTACATTCAGCGTTGTAAGTAATGTACTGCTTGCCTCCTCTCCTCAGTTGTACAGAATGTCGGCGCTTACCTTCTGGGGAATCGCTTTTGCAGGCGGTTTGTTATTGCTTACGGTACAGATCAGAATATTGTTCCGCGGAATCGAGAAAGGAGAGATCTTATGCACGAATTAGAATTGGTGGAATTAAAGAAGAGTTTTCAGGAGAAAAATTTTCAGGAGAAAATTGCCGTACACGAAACCAATGTATGTTTTCAGCATGGGGTATATGGATTGCTTGGAGAGAACGGGGCCGGAAAAACGACGCTTATGAGAATGATCTGCGGCATTCTGGAACCGTCTCATGGAGAAATTTTGTGCGACGGGATGCGAATTGAGAGAATGGGGGGGGAATATAGGAGCCTGTTAGGATATCTTCCCCAGGATTTCGGTTATTATGAAGATTTTACCGCAGATCGCTTTCTGCATTATATGGCGGCGTTAAAGGCGCTTCCGGAAGAGTATGCGAAACAAAGAATCGATGAGCTGTTGGAAATGGTGGATTTAACGGCGGTCAGGAAAAAGAAGCTGAAAACTTTTTCCGGCGGCATGATACGGAGAATCGGCATCGCGCAGGCGCTTTTAAACGACCCGGAAATTCTCGTTCTGGATGAGCCGACTTCCGGTCTGGATCCGAAAGAAAGGGTACGGTTCCGAAACATTATCAGTTCTCTCGGAAAAAACAGACTCGTTCTTCTGTCGACCCATATCGTTTCCGATGTGGAATATATCGCGGATCAAATCATGATTATGAAAAGCGGCAGGATGATACGGGTGGGAACGGAAGAATCCATGGCCGATGAAGTCAAAGACTGCGTCTGGAAATGTCTCGTTTCGGAACAGGAAGTTCTGACGCTGAATGAAAAATACATCGTAAGCAATCTGAAAAATCAGGGAAATCGGGTAGAGCTTCGTATCGTTTCCAAAGAAAAACCGACAGAAAACGCCGAAAGACAGGATGTAACGCTGGAAGATATTTATCTGTATCTTGTTCAGCCGGAAAAATCGTCTTCGAATGACTGATGCGAAAGGGTTATGTTTGGAAGGGGGAGGAAAAATGAAGCTGTACCGGATGGAACTATATAAATTGTGTCACAGAAAAATGGTCATTGTCGGGGAATTTTTCATTTTGACGGTTCTCTGTCTTTTTTGCGTGATGAAAGTTTCGGAAGAACGGTCATATGTCGACGGGGTTCTGTATGAAGGTTATGAAGCCGTGCAGAAGAACAGGCAGATTACGGAAGAATACAAAGGCGTCCTGACGGATGAAAAGGTGGAAAAAATCATTGAAAGGTATGGTTTTCCCCATGAAGTCGTCAGAAATTGCGGTGGTTTTCGGGACAGTAATTATTTGAATGCTTTTGTTACGGATTTTCTGGCCGACGGATTTATGAGAGGATGGAATGAAGGAGAATATCAGATATCGACCCGGACATATCCGATTGAGGAGACGGAACTTGGGGCGGCAGGGGAACTGACAGGTAAAGAAATAGTATTTGCGTACACGAATGGATGGGCTGTCTTCAAAGATATTCTGAATGGCGGGATGATGCTTTCCGCAATTTTAGTTTTGTTTATAATTTCGGTTCTTTTTGCGGGCGAAAAACAGGCGAAGATGGTTCCGCTTCTTTTTACGACGAAAGAGGGAAGAAGAAAAGATATTGTGATTAAAATTCTGGCGGCTTTTACGGTGACAGCCTGTATCTGGCTGGCGGTCGTCGCCCTGGATTTGGCATTGTGCGCTTATATTTATGGTCTGGATGGTCTGGACAGTCTGGTCGGCGTTACTAAAATGACCGGATATATGATGGCCCGGGACTGGTCGGTGACAATCTGGACGGTAAGAAAATTTCTGACGGTGGTGGTATTTCGGTCTTTCGTGGGCATTATGATGCTGTGTGCGGCAACCGTTTATATTTCTGCGGGATGCAGGGCTTCTTTTCATGCGGTTTCTCTCGCCGGAATCGCCTGGGGACTGCCGGTTCTTTTGTGGTTTTTAGTGCCAAACAGCGGTTTTCGTCTGATAAAAATATTGATTTATGCTTCACCGCTCTATCATATGATGTGCGATTCGATATTTGATGTCGGCACATTTTGGCAGATGTTGGCATGGACTGCGGTTATCCTGTCAGTGATCTGTGTCTGCCGCGGATGTCTGAAATACGGAAGGCAGCAGGATTTATAGAGAAAACATGGAGGATAATGATGAAATTATATCGGATGGAGCTTTATAAACTTTGTTCCAAAAAACTTTTTATGATTTTAGCCGGCGGTATTGCAGCCGTAATGTTATGGATGTTTTCTCTGGAAGTGTCGGAGGAAGAAGCGACGATTGACGGCGTTAAGCATGTCGGTTTTGAAGCGGTACAGATAAACAGAGAGATTACGGAAGAGTTTAAAGGCGTTCTGACGGATGAAAAAATACAACAAATTGTTGTAAAATATGGACTGCCAAAAAAAGTTGAGGAGGGATGGGGTTACTTTCGGGATATGAATTTTCTGAATGAGTTTGTCATGAATTATCTGACGAATGCTTATATCAATGACTGGAACGATTACTGCGCGGCATCCGTTGTCTATCCGATGGCGAATACGGATTTGGGAAGAGTCATGGAATTGACCGGAGAAGAGATCGTTTTGGAATATTATAAGGGATGGCGCGTTTTTCTGAGAATATTGAGTACGGGAATGATTATGGGAAGCGTTCTTGTTATTTTTACCATTTCGCCTCTGTTTGCGAATGAAAACCAGAACAGGACGCTTCCTTTGCTCTTTACAACGAAGGAAGGGAAACGGAAAGATATTAAAGTAAAAATTGCGGCGGCATTTACCGTAACGCTTGGAATCTGGATCGGTATTTTCCTGTTTGATCTGTTGTTATGCGGCAGCGTCTACGGATTCGACGGACTGGCCTGTTATAACGGAATGGTGCTTAATTATCTGTTTCCCTGGCCGGACAGAATGATACCGCTGCCAAATTATCTGTTTCTGGTTGTTTTACTCTGTTTTCTGGGCATTTTTTTGCTGGCTGGCATTACGATTTGCATTTCCGCCGGCTGTAAAAATACTTTTCATGCAGTAACGGTTACGGCGATTTGTTGGGGAGCGCCCATGTTAATTCAGGTTTTTACCGGATTTAACGGGATAGGAAGGCTGCTTGCCGCTGCCCCTCTTTTTATGGTAGTCAGCGGATCGATCGACAGCAGCTTTCATTTCTGGATGTTTCCGATGGGAATTGCCGTCGTTGTTCTGGTTTGCTGTGTTTTCGGCGCATATCGGAAATGCCGGCGTCAGGGCCGGTGATATTTGCTTTGGAAAAATATCCGGCCTAATAGTATTCCAATACCGCGTGAAAGTCCATATTTTCATGAACAGGCGTTTCCGTATCCGGGAGAATCCCATCGGCGGTCATCCAGTGCGTGAGCTTTGCGAAATCAAAATCTGTTTCGGGAAAAGGCGGCAGTGTTTCTCCTTCAAAAACATATAAAGTATCGTAAATAATGTTTTCGGTATATAAAGTGATCTGGCGTACCGGGATATTTTCTATCCAGGCTTTATCCAGAAATTCTTTTCGCATCAGGATATAGTCGTATAAAAAGGCAATTTCATCTTCTCTGTCCGCCGCTTCATCATTGCGGAGATATTCCGCTTCCCAGCGAATCCGGTCCATAGCCGCGGAAGCATCGGTCATTTCGGAGAGTTGTGGAAGCACTTCTTCTGCCAGAGTCGTCAGGTAAGCGCTGATTTCCTGTTCATAACAGGCGGTCAGCGCTTCATAAAATTCTTCTTTTTCATACAGCGCATTAAACCAGACGGAAGAATCTCTGTGTGCGGCAAGGCGGGTCAGCCTGTCCGGGGAAGAAGAGATATGTCCCAGATAAGCGGGAGTGTTTCCCCAGGTAACATCATAATCCCAAACCGGTCCTGTATACAGTTTGCCGTTTACGGCGTCTGTATCTTTGTAGAAAAAAGAACTTGCCACGCCGCCATCGTAATTTGCCGTTATTTCTTCCAGCAGATATTTTCGGACAAAAGAATCGAGATCGATCAAATCGGTATAGTATTTGCCGGTAGTGCCGTCGATTCCTTCAAGAGATAAAACTGCGTTTTCCACGCTCTGTACATAGCCGTCTATATAAGCGATCTGATTACCGGAAGCATGTTCCGGCGAGCGGAGAATAAAGGATTCGTTGGCGTCGGTGATAAAATAGCTTCCATGTTCCTCCACTTCTTTCAGAAAGCGGTCGTCAAAATCTCTTTCAATCAGATAGCCGCCCGTAATGTCGTCAGGTTCGTTTGTAATCTGTTTGGCTTTGGTCGTGTCGGTCCAGACCGTTTCATGGGAGGAAAAGTCTGCGGTTTTATTCGCAAATTCCGTTGCTTTTTCCAAATCCGTAATTTCCAGACGGTTTTTTCCGACTTCTATTTTTTCCGTGACATAATAATTTCCCATATACTCGCCGTTTAAGTATAAATCTACGAATACGCCTTCTTCCGACTGAGGCAGATTAAGACGTTCTGCCAGATTTCTGGATAACGCGTTGCGGAGAAGAGACGGATCGGCGGAATTGGATATAAAAATCCATTTTTTGGCAGAGGGCATTCCGAGAAAAGGAACGGAATCCGCAAGCTTGATCTGGTAAGGCTTTTTTTCAAATTCCGTAAAAGAAGTATTTCCTCTTCCTTTGATATAGGTGAGAGGACAGTCAAAACTGATGCGTCCGTCCGCATCCAGAACGGAAATATGGCCCGGTTCTTTCACATCTTTGTCGGTGTTGATCTGTTCCGATGTTCCGGAATCCGTATCGATGAAAACTGCCGGAATATTTTCGGAATGCATCCAGACGATAGAAGAAGGATCGATGCCGTCCGGTATTTGTACATCTTTTTCATTTTTGCAGGCGGAGGGAAGGAACGCATAAAAGGTTCCTTCGTTTTCCCAGAGGGTAATTTCATGTCCTGCTGCGACGATGCCGGCTTCCGTTGTTTCGTTTCCGCCGGCATTTTCGGCCGATTCTGCATCTTCGGGCCGTATGTTTTCGTTTTGAAAATCGGAGAGCTTATTCAGTCCGAGCAGGAGAATGGAAGCGATTATGATCAGAATGCTGTATATCAGATTTCTTTTTATCATGGCTGCACGTTTTTCCGTTTCTTTCTGTTTTTCCGGGATGATTAAGAGAAAATCGTTTTATGCAAGAATCAGTCCGACGGGACAATGATCCGAGCCCATAATGTCTTTGTAGATAAGCGCGTCTTTCAGTCTTTCCCTGAGGCTTTCCGAAGCGATGAAATAGTCGATACGCCATCCGGCGTTCTTTTCTCTCGCGTGGAACTGGTAAGACCACCAGGAATAGGCTCCTTCCAGATCGGGATAAAAATAACGGAACGTGTCGATCAGACCGGACTGCGTGATTTTTGTGAACTTTTCCCGTTCTTCATCGGTGAATCCCGCATTTTTGCGGTTTGTTTTCGGATTTTTCAGGTCGATCTCCTGATGCGCAACGTTCAGGTCGCCGCAGAAGATGACGGGTTTCTTTTCTTCCAGTTTTTTAACAAAGCAAAGAAAATCGTCTTCCCACCGAATGCGGTAAGAAAGCCTGGTCAGTTCGCGCTGTGAATTGGGTGTATAGACGGTCGTCACATAAAAATCAGGAAATTCCAGTGTGATAACGCGCCCTTCATGATCGTGTTCTTCGATGCCGATTCCGTATGTGACGGAAACGGGTTCCTTCTTTGTGAAAACAGCCGTACCGGAATATCCTTTTTTCTCCGCATAGTTCCAGTATTGATGAAAGCCCGGCAGTTCCAATGTGATCTGGCCTTCCTGGAGTTTCGTTTCCTGTAAGCAGAAAATATCCGCGTTTTCCTTTTCAAAAAAATCCAGAAACCCTTTTCCCATACAGGCCCGCAGCCCGTTTACGTTCCATGAAATCAGTTTCATGTCTTCTCTTTCTCCCTTCTTCCTGCTGGTTTGGTGACTTGTTTTCCGAGTAGTTACTGTGTTTGTTTATTCGGATAATATTCCAGAATATCTTCCTGTACGATGCGTTCCGAAAGTTCGTACATATTCTGGATGCGTTCCCGATAGTTTTCCTTTGTCAGTCTGTTTTCACCGGCAATCAGTTTGTCGCAGATGACCTGATTGATTTCTTTGGAAAAATGAATCATGTCCATATATAAATCCAGATCGGTGATAATTTCTTCTTCATCCTGATAATAGTAAATCTCTGCATTATCGTATTCCAACAGCGCGGCGATTGCCTGTTCCTCATTATACAGATATGCGTCCCTTTCTCCGCTCCTGTAAACATTATCCCACCAGAGCATGGAGTAGGGCGGAAAGAAAAATTTGAAAGTCGTTTCGGGATGGTTTTTGACCATATTAGTCAATAGTGCAATGTTTCCGGCAAGTTCATCCGTATAATACGTTTTTTCCTGCATGGGCCTCACGAAAGAAAGCCGGTTGTACATTCCCGTTGCCAGCTCCGCACTGAAAAATTTCCATTGCGCCCAGTTATAGGAATTTCCTTCATCGTAATCGCTTTTCAGGGAGAAAGCCAGCATATAGGGGATTTTCTCCAGAATAATATCTTTGTTCAGCAGATAAGGATAATCGTTTAAAACGTTTGTGTCGTACAGGTACATGGGGCATCCGGTGGATTCATAGGTCGTCTCCGTGCCTGCGGAGAGGGAAGAAGGATCGATGTTGTAAAAAACATATTCCAGGTCTCTGTTTTCATAAGCGATATCGAGCAGATAACACAGGTCGGCGGTTGCGCCGTAGGAGCGTATGGCTTTGATCGTGCGGCAGCCGAAACCGTCGTCGAACCACTTATTGTTATAATTTTCACAGACCGAAGAACCGACGATCAGGCTGTCGTAGTCAAAATTGCGCAGCGTTCCGACACATTGGTATTCCTTGTCCGTAAGTACGCTCTTTAAACCGGGAAGCGGTTTGTGGTACTGGTAAAAAGGGTCGAAAATTACAACGGCCGCGATAACGGATATCAGCAGTACGGCGCTTCGGATGAAAAATGATCTGATAAATTTCTGTTCTGTCATTTATATATCTGTCCTTTCATGGGTCTGTCGCTTAAAAGCATAACCCGCGGCGTAGCATGTCAGAAGTTAAAGTACAAAAAGGTGCTGACCTGTGACAGGGAAACGACGCACCATATAAATACGATCACAGCCGCCCAGCATTTCCCGGAAGTGAGTTTCCCGTCTTCGGCAATTTCCAGTACATTTTTCCGGGTAATCATGAAGAAGGAAAAACAAAGATACAATAAAAGCAGCGCCAGATATGCAAAACCTGTCAACTGCGGCGCCAGAATGCTCAGCGCTTCTTTTATCACATAAAATTCCGGGATATCCAACGTGGAAGCTACTTCGAACATTTTACCTGTGTAACGGAATGCGCCCAGATTCCGGAACATCTGTATGGCCCCCGCCATGCTTTCGCTTCTGAAAAAGAACAGCGAAAGATTAAAAAACCCGAAAGTCAGTATCCAGCCGAGCCAGGCCGGAATATGGAATCTGGAAGGATGCTTTTCCTCTCTTCCCTTGATGCCGACGATTCCGAGATTGTCCCAGACGACGAGGAGTCCCTGCATGGTGCCCCAGGCAATGTAGGTCCATGCCGCTCCGTGCCAGAGACCGCTCAGGAAGAAAATAATAATCGTATTCAGTATCGTGCGCAGTTTTCCTTTTTTACTGCCGCCGAGCGGAATATAAACGTAAGTTATGAAAAAACGCGAGAGGGTTATATGCCATCTCTGCCACAATTCTTTCACGGAACAGGCCCGGTAAGGGGAATTAAAGTTGACGGGAAGGATGATGTTGAACATTCTTCCGAGCCCCATCGCCATATCGGAGTAACCGCTGAAATCGAAATAAATTTCGAAAGTGTACGCCAGGATTACGAGAACGGTCGAAGGCGTGTCCAGGCTGAATGTCTGCGCGAAGCCATAATTTACGACGAGCGCCAGAACGTCGGCCAGCAGAATTTTTTTCGCAAGGCCGAAAACAAACAGAATAATGCCCTGTGAAAAATTGTGCGCGTTCAGCCTGCGGTTTGCCGTATCTTCAAATTGTGGAATCATTTCCTTATACAGGACGATCGGTCCGGCGACAAGCTGCGGAAAAAAGGTGACAAAAGTCACGTAGTTGACAAAGGAATAATGTTCCGCCCGCGAAAGCGCACGGTCTATGATAAAGGATAACTGCTGGAAGGTAAAGAAGCTGATACCAAGCGGCAGCAGAATATGCTTTAAGGTAAAATCCGTATGAAAAGCCAGATTCAGGTTTTCGATGAAGAAGTCATAATATTTAAAATAAAAGAGCAGTCCCAGATTGAAACCGATACCGGCAAACAAACCGATACGCTTCGAAAGTTTTGTCCGTGCGAAGGTAAAAAGCCAGCTTAAAAAATAATTGATCAGGATGCTGACTATAATAATGGCAAGATAATAGGCATTAAAGTAGCCGTAAAACCATAACGACATACCGGCAAGAAAAACCTTAGCCAGTTCATAATGTTTATAATGGTTCAGCCCGTACCAGCCGAGCAGCGTCAGGGGCAGAAATATAAAAATAAAAAGAAAAGAATTAAACAGCATAGCGTCTCCAGGTCAGTAAAATAAAAAATCAAATATGGTATAGTATACCAAATTAGGAAAAAGGTTACAATGGATAATAAAAGGGAATGCAGTATAAAAACAGATTCCCGGAAAGGTCGAAAGGGGTAATGATGATGTTAATAAAGCGGATAATGATAGTTTGGACAGCCGGACTGATTTTATGCAGTCTGACCGGATGCGGACAGAGCACGCCGACGGGAGAAATGGTGCGTAACCAAAAAACAGCGGAAGAGCAGAACGAGATGCTGGAAGTGCCCGTTGGGAGTTCCCAGGTAAAAAACGAACAGCAGGAGATGAAAAGAACGTTTCCGACGCTCACACAGCTGCGGGAAGAGGTAAAGGAAGAAATGGGAGACCATTACTGGCCCGATATATCCATCTCGGAAGAAGAGCTTGAGAGAAAAACCGGCATTACACGGGATATGTATATAGAATTTCTGGCGGAAAACATGGAAACGGAAGCGAATATGGACATGATGATTATTATCCGTGCCAAAGAGGATTATGTCGGAACGGTCGAGCAGGCGTTGGAAGATTACCGTTTAAAGATGATCGAGGAAAACGGCCGATATCCGCAGAATCTTTGCAAAGTCGAGGCTTCCCGGATGGAGACGATCGAAAACTATATCTGTTTCGTACAGCTTGGAGCGGATACGACCATCGTTTCCAATAAAGGAAAGGATGAGATCATTTCTTACTGTCTCGAAGAAAATGAACGGGCAGTCGATATACTGGAAAAGGCTATCCTGAGATAGCCTTTTCCGATTTTTTGTCTTAATGGAAATTATGATAAAGAGAATTAATGACAATGGCCGCCGCAGCGGCTGCAATCACCGCCGCATTGCAGAGATTTTCCGTTTTTCTTATCCCGTATCATGCTTCTGACTGCCAGAATAACGGCCGCGGCTATGATTGCAAGAACGATAATTGTACCCATATTTACCAGCCTTTCAGACTTAATAATTCTGCGTATATAGGTTAGCATTAACTAATTATATTGTCAATATGATTTTTTCAAAATTTCATCCGGATTATGTATGTGAAAAGCCGCGTCAGTTTTTATTGAATTGGTAGATAATTCCTTTGTAGTTTTTAACAAAATTCAGAATACTAAATATGTTTAGTAAAAGCGTTAATTAGTGCATAATGTCGGAAAATAGTTTCGTTTTTTGAAAATATTGTGCAAAAACACAAAAAATGATAAGATTCACCCAACAAACAGTTCCGTTTTTGTCGAGGATATTGATAATTTGCCATAACGTGCAGACAGGTGGAAACAGAAAATGAATATACATGATATTGCAAAACTGGCCGGGGTATCTGCATCTACCGTTTCCAAAGTAATGAACGGAAAGGATAAAGATATCAGCGAAGAAACAAGAAAAAAGGTTCTGAAAATAATTGAGGAAGAAAATTATGTTCCCTATTTCAAATTTCTCGAAAAAGAAGGAATCAGGAATCACCTGGTCGGTCTTATCGTAAGAAAACAGAACCGGGAAAGAGAAAACATCGTTCTTAATGTCGAACGGGCGGCGCGGGAAAAAGGATACGGTGTTCTGATCGGATATGTGGAAAATGATGAGGAAACGGAACTGCTTGTAAGACAGATGATGAAAAAAAAGGTTTCGGGGCTGCTCATAGACTCCACGAAATGGATTGCAGCAGGAAAACTGGAAGAAGCCGCTGTTTATTTCGGTGAGACAAAAAAATTTGACGATCGACAGAAAGCGGTTGTTTATTACCGGTTATCTGATGCGTCCGGTATGGCAACGGAAAAACTCCTGAAAGAAGGGCATCAGAAAATTGCATGCATTGCCCGGCAGGGAGACACGGGAATTTTGTACGGGTATAAATCCGCAATGCAAAGGTTCCATCAGAAAGCACAGCCCGTCTGGATATATGAATGCCGGACACTGGGAGATATTGAAAAGTATGGAATCCCCCAGGTGTTAAATGAGAACGTAACCGCCATTGTCTGCGGTTCGCCCGAAATTGCCTGCTGTGTCTGTAAAGTCATGGAAAGAAGCCGGACGACGGTGCCGGGACAATTATCGCTTATTTCCGTCGGAGACGATCGGATACTGGAATTTTCCGGAAATATAACGGCCATAAAACTGCCGGGCGGAAAACTGGCGGAAGCGGCGTTTGAATATTTATTCGAGATGATGCAGGAAAAAAAGGAAATAGAAGTTGTAAAGCGCATACCGCCTTCGATTATCATTCGCGGCAGCATCAGGAAGCCGGCGCAGGAAAAGCAGGGCGAACCGATCGTCATTGTGGGCAGCATGAATATGGATGTTACGATTGAATGCGCTAAGACCCCGGTGGCCGGAGAAACGCTGCGCGCAAGTAAAGTTTATATCTATTCCGGCGGGAAAGGGGCCAATCAGGCGGTGGGCGTCGGAAAGCTCGGCGGTCAGGCCTATATGATCGGATGTCTCGGGAACGATATGGACGGAAAACAGATTTATGCGGAACTGACTGATAATTGTGTCCATATGGACGGCGTATTTTTTGACGATGTGCTTCCCAGCGGAAAAGCGTATATCAGCGTGGGAGAACGGGCGGAAAGCGCCATCGTTATTTATCCCGGGGCGAATAAAAATTTGAGCATTAACCAGATCCGGAGATGCGGCTACTTATTTGAAAAAGGAAAATTCTGCCTTCTTTCGCTGGAAATACCGGCGCCGATTGTGGAATATACGATTCGGTTCTGCAAACGGAATCACACGGAAGTTATTTTGAAACCTTCGCCGACGGACGGTCTGAAAGAAGAACTGTTATCGGAAATAGCATATTTTGTACCGAATGAGAAAGAGCTTCACGCGTTTGTTCCGGGAAAAGAAAGTCTGGAAGAAAAAGCCGAAATACTGCGGAAAAAAGGGATTGAAAATGTCATCGTTACTTTGGGAGCGAAGGGATGCTATTTAAGGAACAGGGAAGTATCCGTTTATTTTGAGGGAAGCGGATTTGAGCCGGTGGATACGACGGGGGGCGCGGACTCCTTTATAAGCGCTATGGCGGTGTATTTAAGCGAAGGAAAAGAGTTGATGCACGCGATAGAATTTGCTATCTATGCCGCGGGAATCAGCGTTACAAGGTATGGCGTACAGCCGGCTTTGCCGGACAGAAAGGCGGTGGACGTTTACGAAGATGAAATTTATTCAAAATACGATGAGAAAAGGAGGGAATGGGAAACGTAATGCAAAAGATTGTAGTAGTTGGCAGCCTGAACATGGACGTCGTCATTGAAACGCCGCATATGCCGGAACGCGGCGAAACGATTTCCGGAAGAAAGATCGATCTGGTCTCCGGAGGAAAAGGAGCCAATCAGGCATATGCGCTGGGAAAGCTGGGAGGAGACGTTACGATGATCGGCGCGGTCGGAAAGGATGCGGCGGGAGAGGCGATTCTTGAAAGCCTGCGGAGCGTCAATGTGAATGTAGAAGGAATCCGGCAGATGGAAGACGGTACCACCGGACAGGCTTTTATAGCCGTAGACGACGACGGGGATAATTCGATCATCATTATCGCCGGAACGAACGGGATGGTTACCAAAGAACTGATTGATGAAAAAGCGGATATTATCAGGGAAAGCGATATCGTTATCATGCAGTTTGAAATTCCGCTCGAGGTGGTGGAATATGTAAAGGAAATGGCTGTAAAAGAAGGAAAAACCGTTATTGTCGATCCGGCGCCGGCAGTAACCGGTTTACCGGAGCATTTCTGGAACGGTATCGATTACATTAAGCCGAACGAGACGGAACTCGCAATTCTTACGGGCATGAAAATGAATACGAGGGAGGAACTCGTAAAAGGCGCAAGAGTCATGATCGGGAAAGGCGTAAAAAATGTTATTGTTACGCTTGGCAAAGAAGGATGTCTGATGGTTACGGAGGATACGGAAGAATTTTTCTGTCCTTATAAGGTAAAAGCGCTCGATACGACGGCAGCAGGGGATAGTTTTACGGCTGCGTTTGCGCTGGCGCTCAGCCAGGGAAAAACATACGGCGAGGCGGTCAGTCTCGGACAAAAAGTCTCTTCGATAGCGGTCACCAGAAAAGGCGCACAGACGTCGATTCCGACTCTGGAAGAAGTAAAAACAATATGGGATGAATGAAAGGAGATTATAACATGAGAAAAATTATTATTGATACGGATCCGGGAATCGATGACGCGCTTGCGATATTACTCGCATTATCGGCCAAAGAAGAGCTGGAAGTTCTGGCGCTTACGACGGTGAACGGAAACGTGGATATCGAGAAAGTGACGAAAAATGCCTTTAAAATTCTGGATGTGGCGGGAAGAAGAGACATACCGGTTTATAAAGGAAACAGCAAACCGCTGATGCGGGAAAACAGTATGCCGGCGGACTGCCACGGAGACGACGGACTCGGCAATATCGGTATGGAAGAAAGCGGCAGGGTACCGGAAGAGGAAAGCGCTGCAGATTTTCTGATTCGGAAAGCGCGTGAAGAAAAGGGAGAAATCACGCTTGTACCGATCGGTCCGCTCACCAACATCGCGGAAGCGATACAAAAAGATCCGGAATTTGTCAAAAATATCAAAGAAGTTGTTATTATGGGCGGAGCGATTCATGAAGGAAATGTAACGCCGCACGCGGAATTTAACTTCTGGGTTGACCCGGAAGCGGCAAAAATTGTATTCCAGGCGGGATTTGAAAAGATCGTAATGGTAGGTCTGGACGCCACAAGATACGTATGGCTTGACCCTGCATTAAGAGAACTGCTGTATCAGATCAATACGCCGGTGTCACGGTTTATCCACAAAGTAACCAGAGTGTATGCGGATGCTCATTGGGGATATGGGCAGAAACTGGGGTGTGAGCTCTGTGATGTGCTTGTTACGGCATATTTGCTGGACACCAGTGTGCTTGAAACGACAGATGCCTTTGTCGATGTGGAAACACAGGGTCTTTGTGACGGTGCTTCGGTTGTTTATCCCATCTGGAAATACGGAGACAGACAGAAAAACTGTGAGGCGGCCGTAAAAGCGGATACCAAAAAATTCTTTGAGATTTTCTTCGGGTATTTATTCCCGGAGTATCTTGAAAACGTGAAAAAGATTCAGGGATAAAAGGAGGAAAACATATGAATAACGAAAAAACAGGAATCAGGGCCGATTTTAACATGATTACCATTCTGACAATTCCGATCGCGATCGCTATCAATTATGTCGGATCGACGCTGGCGGGGACATTGCATCTGCCGATTTATCTGGATACGATCGGAACCTTTCTGATCGCGCTTATCGCAGGTCCGTGGGTTGGAGGATTGACGGGCGCGCTGAGCAATATCATGGTGTCGCTGACCCACCCGGTTGCAATGCCTTATGCGATTGTGTCCTGCATTTTCGGCGTCACGGCCGGTTTCATGGCAAGAAAAGGCATGTTCATCAATATTAAAAGATTTATTCTTTCCGGCGCGCTGGTCGTTATGATGGGAGTGCTCGGAACCATATTTGTAGTACTTACCTTTTTCGGCGGATTTGACGGTTCGACAAACTCCATGATCGTTGCGGCAATGCGGACAATGGGCGTTCCGTTCTGGCTCGCTCTTGTGATCGGAAACTTCATTTCGGAGATTCCCGACAAATTTATCGCGCTGCTCGTTCCGTATCTGGTTATTAAGGGAATGTCCGACAGATATCTGTATAAGTTTTCCAATGGGCATGTATTCATAGAAGCGAGAAAGAAAGCGAAAGAGGAGAAAAAGAAAGCGGATTAGACAAAAGAAAGGGTTGGTATCAATATGCAGAAAGAGGTAGAACGGACACAGAAATTAAATCCGTTGACAATTTTATACATCGTTATTTCTTTGGCAGTCATATCGGTTGTATACGATTATAAAGTTTCCATCGTCTGCGTTGCCGTTATGATGTCTGTCGCAGCGGGGTTTGGCAGACTGGCATCCTATTTGAAACTCTGGTCCAGATCTATTCTCTGGATGTGTGCTCTTTGTTTCGTACTTCAGATTTTTTTTATACCGGGTGAAGAAGTTATCTGGAGTTTCGGTGTTTTCCAGATAACGGCGGAAGGGCTGGCACAGGCTGCAAAGCTGTGCTCCCGCCTTTTCGGGGCGGGCTCGGCGGCGATTCTCGGATTTCAGCTGATCGATCTCGGAAGCCTGATGGTTGTACTGGAGAAAAAAGGGATATCGCCGACGGTAACGTATGTTCTTATGTCTACGGCCAATATCATACCGCAGATGGTAAAAAGAATGGGGGCTATTTTGGAAGCTCAGAAATCTCGTGGAATTGAAATGGAAAGTAATGTGCTCGTAAGAGCGAAAGCGTTCCTGCCTTCTATCGGCCCACTGATTTTGAATGCGATTGTCAATGCGGAAGAACGCGCAATTACGCTGGAAGCCAGGGCGTTTTCTGCGCCGTGTCAGAAAACTTCCATTAAAATCATTCCCGATGTGCAGAAAGACAGAGTCATCCGGGGAATAATGATTGCGGCTGTTGTCCTGGCGATAGGAGGGAAAATCATATTATGGATAGTATTCAAATAACAAACCTGACATATAAATACCCTCTTGCAGAAGAGCCGGTATTAAAGAATATCAGTCTGCATGTTAAAAAGGGAGAGCTGTGCGCGATTATAGGGGCGAACGGAAGCGGAAAGACGACTTTGTGCAATGCGATTCGCGGATTTGTACCGAAATTTTATAAAGGAGAAATGACAGGAGAAATTCTTGTAAACGGGAAGGATGTACAAAAAGAAGAGATAGGAAGTACGGCGCTGGATATCGGCTTTGTATTTCAGAATCCGTTTACGCAGATCAGCGGCATTGCCAAAACCGTGTTCGAGGAACTGGCATACGGACTGGAAAATATGGGAGTTGAACGGGAAGTCATTATCAAACGCGTGGAAGAAACGATGAAGATGACGAAGATAGAAGAATTTCGGGAAAGAAATCCTTTTCAGTTATCGGGCGGACAGCAGCAGAGAGTTGCGCTTGCGGCGATTCTTGTCATGGGACAGCCGGTTCTTGTAATCGACGAACCAACGTCCCAGCTCGATCCTCAGAGTACGGACGACGTGTTTGAGGTCATTAAGCTGATGAAAAATATGGGAAAGACAATCGTCCTCGTAGAACATAAAATGGAGCAGATTGCGGAATACGCGGATCATGTGATCGTGCTGGATAAGGGAGAGATCGCTATGGAAGGCACGCCGAAAGAAGTATTTTCAAATCCCTTATGCGAGAAATATCATACGCGCCTTCCACAGTGCACAAAGATATTCAGAGAACTGAAAAATATGGGAATCGAAATGGAAGGCACTCCTGTTACCGTAGAAGAAACCGTGCATTTGATCGACGCGGCAATGAAAAACAGAGAAAGGACGTAGAAAAATGGCGCTTGTAGAAGTTAAGAACATTTCGTTCCAATATCCGAACGGATATCTGGCCGTTGACGACGTAAGTTTTTCTATTGAGGCCGGAGAGAATATTGCGATCGTGGGACAGAACGGCGCAGGAAAAACAACTACCGTGAAAATGTTAAACGGTCTGACAAAACCCTGTGCGGGAGATGTGCTGATTCATGGAGAATCAACCAAAAAATATACAACGGCGCAGATGGCGAGAAAGGTTGGATATGTTTTTCAGAATCCGGAAGACCAGATCTTCAATTCGACGGTATACCGGGAAGTCGAATACGGGCTGAAAAAAATGAAAGTTCCGGCGGAAGAATGCGAGAGACGCGTAAAAGATGCTGCGGAACTCACGGGAATCGAACATTATCTGGATATGAATCCCTATGATCTGCCGTTGTCCATACGGAAGTTCGTTACGATTGCATCCGTGATCGCCAGCGACTGCGATGTTATGATTTTTGACGAGCCCACCGCCGGACAGGATCTGGACGGACTGGAAAGGCTGTCAAAGCTTAACAGAATACTGACAGGACGGGGAAAAGCGATTGTAACCATCACGCACGATATGGAATTTGTGGCGGAAAACTACGACCGGGTCATCGTTATGTGCCAGAAGAAGGTAATTGCCGACGGTAAAACCGGAGACGTATTTTTTGAAAAGGAAGTTATGGACAGGGCGATGCTGAAGCAGCCGGCGCTTGTCAGGATTGCGAGTCAGCTCGGGATGAATCAAAATACGCTCGATATCGAGGCGGTGGCGGCATATATAAAGAATGCCGCAACATAATGAAAACGCAGGCCGTTCGGGCCTGCGTTTTTTGATGTTTTCAGTAAATCGCCACCATTTCCCGGCAGTACCAGTTTTCGTCTGCCTGTCTGATCAGTTCTTCCTGCTGAACGATCGGATGTCCCGCGTCGTTTGGCGGAATATAGCGGATAATGCCTTGTGTTCCGTCGGACATAATGACTGATTTATTCGTATATTTTAAACGCATATTTTTCAGAAAACGCATGACCAGCCCTCTGTCAAGACCGTCAAACTCTTCTTTATAAAACATGTCAAAAACATGGAGCGGCAGCCTTGCGCTTTTATAGCTTCGTGCGGATATCATGGCGTCATAGATATCCGATATGGCAGTCACTCTTGCGCAAAGGTCTATTTCGCTGTCCATAATGCCGTCGGGATATCCTTTGCCGTTTAATTTTTCGTGATGATGTCTGGCGGCCAGCCTTACGCGGCTGCCAAATTTATCACCGAGCAGTTTATCGGAATAAAGAGGATGCGCCCTCATAATTTTCAGCTCGTCATTCGTCAGTTTGCGGGGCGCGTTCAAAATTTCTTCCGGTATCATCGTTTTGCCGATGTCGTGCAGTAAACCGGCCAGCGTGAAAATTTTCACATCTTCCGGTTCCAGTTTCAGCCATTCGGCCTGAATGCCGTTTAAGAAGGCGACGTTTAACGAGTGGCGCTGCAATCCTTCGTCCATAGGACGGGGAAAGTTGATACAGGAAAAGATCATAATCGGATCGAATTTTTCGAGTTTGGACGAAATCGCTTCGACTATCGGCTCCATCTGTGCGCTGTTCAGCAAAGAAGTGAGATTGGGAGCCTGAAAGATACTTCCGATATTCCGGTGCAGTTTCGTATATCCCATATACCGTTCCGTCATTTCCTGACGCGCTTTTGGAGAAGCGTGTTCGTCCGACATAATTTCCAGATAAGTATCTTCATACACCATAATATATTTGTCTTTTCCGTAAAAACGCAGCAGTCTGTTCAGCTTGGAACTGGTAACGGTTTCGCCCTTTGGAAGCAGTAAAACCGCGCCCGTATGATTAAAAATATCGTTTTTTAAAACGAGTCCTTCCCACAGGTATTCAATGGGCAGTTCCATCAGTTGTCCGTTTTCCATGTCATTTCTGCCCCCCTTTCTGTACTGTCCTGATTTCTTCAATCCGGCAGCCATATTCTTCGAGCAGTATATCGCTTTTATGGATTCTTACGATTTCGCATTGCAGATCCAGCGTCTCTTTACCCATATCCAGAAGGAGTGTAAAAACTTCGCCGACATCAAAAGAACCGGCATCCGCTTTGATTAAAATGCCGTTTGCGCTCATATTGATCGTTTCGATCTGAATGCCTCTTTGAAGGGAAACTTCTTTGTCGTCTATGTATATGCCCTTTACGTTTCCCACTACGGAAATCGGATATCTTGTTTTGGCACGGTCCTCTTTTTCCCGGCTTCTGCCAAGAAATACCTCGATTTCGTTTCCGGTGATAATGCCTCTGATCGTACCGGAAGATTCATACAGTCCTTTTTCCGTGAAAATAATCGCGGATATATTATAAAATTTTTTTTCCTGAAAGCTGGCCGTGCTGATCATGACGGAATTTGACAGGCTGTTATACCGGATAATCTGCGTGTCTGCGATGATTCGGCCGCTTTCGATATCTTTTATGATAATTCTTCGATTTTTAAGTTCACCTTCTGTCATTTTCCCCGCACCCCCTTTAGCGAAAATAATTTCAAAATGTGTGCCCGATGGGCACACATTCTGTAAATTTTATAATCTCTTTAAAAGTTCTTCTCTCTGGGCTTCATATCCGGGTTTGCCGAGTAACGCGAACATGTTTTTCTTATAACTTTCAACGCCCGGCTGATTAAACGGATTGACTCCGAGTAAATAGCCGCTTACGCCGCAGGCAAATTCAAAGAAATAGAACAATTCGCCGAGATAAAACTCGTTCACTTCCGGAATGTTCACGATAAAGTTAGGAACCTGTCCGTCCGTATGCGCCAGAATCGTTCCGTTCATCGCACTTTTGTTCACGAAATCAACGCTCTTGCCGGCAAGATAGTTCAGGCCGTCCAGATCGACGGGCTCTTCCCCGATTAAGATCTCTTCCCTGCTCGTTTCGATATTCAATACGGTTTCGAACATGATTCTCGCGCCGTCCTGAATAAACTGTCCCATGGAGTGCAGGTCGGTGGTTAAGTCGACGCTCGCCGGGAAAATACCCTTCTGGTCCTTGCCTTCGGATTCGCCGTATAACTGTTTCCACCATTCGGAAACATAATGCACGCTCGGTTCATAGTTTGCGAGAATTTCGATGTTTTTTCCTTTTCTCAGTAAGATATTTCTGAGCGCCGCATACTGTAAAGCGTCGTTTTCTTCAAAAGGAGCTTCCAAAGCCATTTTTCTGCCTTCCGCCGCGCCTTCCATCAGCTTGTCGATATCCGCGCCGGATACCGCAATCGGCAGCAGGCCTACTGCTGTAAGAACGGAGAAACGGCCGCCCACATCGTCCGGTACGACAAAAGACTCATAACCTTCTTCGGTCGCAAGATTTTTCAGAGAACCCTTAGCCTTGTCGGTTGTCGCGTAAATTCTCCCAGCCGCGCCTTCCTTGCCGTATTTTTTCTCAGCCATTTCTTTGAATACACGGAATGCGATTGCGGGCTCTGTCGTGGTGCCTGATTTGGAGATCATATTAATGGAGAAATCCCTGTCGCCGATCACGTCGATTAAGTGTTTAATATAAGTGGAGCTGATGGAATTTCCAACAAAATAAATTTCGGGTGTTTTTCTGATCGATTTATCTACTACATTATAGAAACTGTGTCTTAAAAACTCGATTGCCGCTCTTGCGCCCAGATAGGAACCGCCGATTCCGATGACTAACAGCACTTCCGAATCTCCCTGGATTTTGGCAGCGGCTTTTTTGATTCTTGCAAATTCTTCCTTATCGTAATCGACCGGGAGATCAATCCATCCCAGAAAATCGTTTCCGGCGCCGTTTTTCTGGACAAGCACTTCTTTTGCATCCAGAGCAAGCTTCTTCATGGATTCTACTTCGTTTTCTTTCACGAAAGAAGCCGCTTTGGAATAATCAAACGTAATTTTGTTCATCTTCCATCTCTCCTTTTTACAGATCGTTTTTTGGAGTCAGATACTTCCTTATATAAATATGGAAGTATCTGACATAACATTAGTGTAGCATTGGTTAGATGGATTTTCAAGATTTTCTCACTTTAATTCACGGACAGTGCGGCTTAAAACTCCTTTTTCTGCATGATATGGAGACTGGCACCGTAGGAAACGGCAAAACAGACGGCGCATACCACAGTGACATTGACCGCTTTTATAACGGCCGGCAGCCCGAAGAACCATAATACGGCATTCTGCGCGATTGCTCCAATACCGCCCTGTATGCCGAAGAGGCCGGGAAGAATCTTATCCATGGATGTTGCGATTACCGTGACACATGACAGAAGGCCGATCAGGGCAATTCTGCCTTTATCGCCGCCGAATTTTAACTGTATCGGCAGCATGAAAAGCTGAAACAATGCAAGAATAATATAAATGGCAATGGATTCTATGATAAGGCGCTGTAACAGATCTGTGTGGATAACAATGCAGAGCACAGTGCTGAGCACGGCGCCGGTCAGGCTGAATCCCAGCATCAGAATATATTTCTCCGTTACATAAGTGTTCCGGCTGACGGGCATTGTGATAAGATAGGGCGTGCTCTTGTAGTATTCATCCATCGACATGGTGTTTATAACGAGCAGAACGAAGATCATCGTGCTATATCCGATCAGGAAACTGTATCCGTTATATTTCTGGAAGACCAAAAGCCATACGATCATTAAAACAAGGAACAACCTTTTGTTGTGCATGATTAATTTGTAATCTTTAATAAGCAATCCTTTCATATTATAATTTTTCCCCCTTTGTTATGATTAACATGATTTCGTCGATATTTCCTTTTTCTGCGACGATTCCCGGATAATTGTCCAGATAAAACTGTTTTTCCTTCGTCAGGAGCTTATAGCCGAATGATTCTTTCATTTCATAAATGATGTAGTTTTTATCCATCAGACGGCGCTGTTCTTCGTTTACCTTCAGAACGGCGTAGTCGGAAAGGATAACATCCGTATCCTCATGGAAGAGGACTTTGCCGTTCTGGATGAAGTACAGATCGTCGCACAGGCCTTCCAGATCGGAAGAGATGTGGGAGCTGATCAGAATTGCCCGTCCGTCCTGCTGCATGTATTTCCGCATTTCGTCTAACAGATCGTTTCTGACAACGGCATCCAGTCCGGCTGTCGGTTCATCCAGAATCAACAGTCTGGCGCCATAGCTCATGGCAAGCAGCAGTTTAAATTTGGCTTTCATGCCGGTAGAAAAATCCTTGAACTGCTTTTTGAAGGGCAGGTCGTACTGTTTGCATTTATCAATGAATTTATCTTTCCGAAAGGCCGGATACATGGCGGCCATCACGGGAATGATATCCTCAATGGTAAGCGTGTCATTAAAAGTATTTTCCGCAAGCACTACGCCGATCTGCTGTTTATCCGCGATCGTTATTTCCCGGCTGTCCTTTCCGAGAATGCGGATTGTGCCGCCTTCCGTTTTGATCAGTCCGAGAACCGCCTTAAAGGTCGTGCTTTTTCCTGCGCCGTTAGCGCCGATAATACCTGTGATGCAGCCTTCTTCCACCTGTAAGGAACAGTTTAAGTGGAAGTCATGGTATTGTTTCTGTACGTTTTCTAACTGTAATAGCATAATTTATGCCTCCTGTACGTTTATTTGAATTTTAAGAGGATTGCCGGATACGTTATTCGTTTATAATCAGATCGAATAATTCCCTGATTTCGGAATCCTTCATGCCGCATTTCCGTCCGTCCTGAATGGCCTGTTCGAGTTCGGACTCCACTTCTTTTCTTTTCTCTTCCAATAAGAGGTTCTGGTTGCCCCGCGCGACAAAGCTCCCTTTCCCGTGTACCGTGACAATAAAGCCGTCCGCTTCCAGCGAATCATAGGCTTTTTTGACGGTCAGCGCGCTGATCTTCAAATCAGCGGATAATGATCTGACCGAAGGCAGAGGCGTTTCCTCCAACAGCCGTCCGTCCATGATCATCGCTTTGATCTGTCCCGTAATCTGTTCATAAATTGGTACCATCGATGAATTACTGATTATAATGTTCATTAAAACACTTTTCTTTCATCCTTTCCGTCTCTTTGATGATAAACAGTATATAACAGTATATATCACTTGTCAACAGCATATGCAGTATTTTACAAAAGTTTTTATAAATAAGTGGTTTTCCAAAGAAGCGTTCCTGTGATACAATGAGCGCTGAAAATGGCTTTTGCCGTTTCGGGAGGGAGCAGTCATGAAAATTTTGATTATTGAGGATGATGCGGGTTTAAGCCGCGGCATTTCTTTCGCATTCGAACAGGACGGATGGACGGCTTTTACGGCGCAGACACTGAAAGAGGCCGGCGCGGTCTGGGAAAAAGAGAAGCCTGATATACTGGTACTGGATTTGAATCTGCCGGACGGGGACGGAATTGCATTTTGTGAAAAAGTGAGGAACTGTTCCGATGTTCCGATTCTGATGCTGACCGCACGGGACATGGAAGTGGACGAGATTATGGGACTGACGAGCGGTGCTGACGATTATATGACGAAACCCTTTTCCGTTTCCGTGTTGAAACTCCGGGTGCAGAAAATACTGGACCGCAGGCAAAAGAGCGCGGAGGAAGAAACAATACTGCGTTCCGGAGATATATTGCTCGATACGAAAACACTTCATGTTTATCGCGGGAAGGAGCGGGAAGAAGTCGATCTGACGATGACGGAATACCGGCTTTTACAGTATTTTCTGGAGAATATGGGCCGGGTGCTTCTAAAAGAACAGATCTTACAGCATATCTGGGATGCGGACGGGAACTTTGTGGAAGAAAACACGCTTTCCGTCAATGTCAGCAGACTCAGGAAAAAGCTGGGAGGAGACAGTATCCGTACGATACAGGGAATGGGCTATCTATGGGAGGATAAAATATGACGGCGGAAACGGCGGTATGGGTATTCGGAACCGGTATGGTGCTTTTTCTTCTGTTTTTTGTGTCCGTAACGGCTTATTTTCTGAGGGAATGGAAGAAACTGGATACAATACTGGAAACCTTTCTGAACGGAAAGTTTGACGATGCAGACGGCAGGGAACTTTGTGAGACGCGGGAATCCCGTGTTATCAGCCAGCTGATGCGTATTCTGAATGATGCGCGCTTCAGGGAAAAGCGGGCTGTTGAAGAAAAAGATCAGGTGACGGAACTGATTTCCGATTTGTCTCATCAGTTAAAGACCCCGCTTGCGAATATCGTAATGAATATGGAGCTTCTGCAGAACGATGCGCTGACGGGTGCGCAGCGGAAGGAATTTCTGGCGCATACGGAAAACCAGGCCCGGAAAATGAAGTGGCTGATGAACAGTCTTTTGAAAGCGTCGAGACTTGAAAACGGTATGATTCATTTTCAGGCAAAGCAGACAGGTATCAAGGAAACCATCGCAAAGGCGGTGAGCGACGTCTATGCGCAGGCTTCCGGAAAACAGATTGTTTTGGAAACAGAGGAGTTTCAGGATTTTAACCTGTTTCATAATCCGAAGTGGACGGCCGAGGCCATGGCGAATATTCTGGAGAATGCCGTTAAATATTCTCCCAAAGGCGGCCGCATACGGATTGCGCTCAGCAAAATGGATCTCTATACGAGGATTACCGTTTCGGACGAGGGCGTCGGCATACCGGAAAAGGAATATTCTCTGATCTTTCAACGCTTTTACCGCGGAAAAGATGTGGAACAGCAGGAAGGAAACGGTCTCGGCCTGTATCTGGCACAGCTTATTTTACAGCAGGAAAAAGGATATATTACCGTATCATCCAGACCGGGAGAAGGCAGCAGTTTCCATATTTTTCTGCTAAATGAAAATGTTTCGGCATAAGCTGTAAGGAAGAGGCAGTCTTTGTTGACAAAAAATGAGTACGGATATAAAATAGCGTATGGAATTTGGAGTATTATACATACAGGATGAAAGAGGGAGAAGAAAGTGGAGTCGTATTTAGTATTCAGAGATCTGGCAATTATTATTATTTTTGCAAAATTATGCGGCATTATAGCCAGAAAATGTAAGGCGCCGCAGGTAGTGGGAGAAATTATCGCAGGCCTTTTAATCGGGCCGAGTGTGCTGGGCTGGGTGAACCAGTCGGATTTTCTCGCGCAGATGGCGGAAATCGGCGTTATTCTGCTGATGTTTTCCGCAGGGCTGGAAACGGATTTAAAGGATCTTGTGAAAACGGGACCGATTGCCGTTTTGATTGCCTGCTCGGGCGTGTTCATACCGTTAGGCTGCGGGGCCCTGCTTTATATGGCGTTTTACGGAGTATCGCCCTGGGGTTCCGAAGGATTTTATAAAGCGGTCTTTGTCGGTACGATTCTGACGGCGACTTCGGTGAGCATTACGGTGGAATCGCTGAAAGAAATGGGTAAAATCAAGGGAAAAGTCGGTACGACGATTTTGAGCGCGGCGATCATTGACGACGTCATCGGTATTATTGTTCTTACTTTTGTCATCGGATTTAAGAACCCGGAATCGAAACCGTCAGCCGTACTTGTCAGCACGGTGCTGTTCTTCGTTTTTGCGATTGTAGTCGGATTCATCAGTTATAAGATTTTTAAAATGGTGGATACCAGATATCCGCATACAAGGCGTATTCCCATCGCGGGACTGGCGTTCTGCCTCGGTATGGCTTATATTGCGGAGAAGTATTTTGGCATCGCGGACATTACAGGAGCTTATGTGGCGGGAATTATTCTCTGCTCAATCCGGGATTCCAAATACATAGCGGAAAAAATGGATACCAATTCCTATATCATGTTCGGGCCGATTTTTTTCGCAAGTATCGGTCTGAAAACGAATGTAGAAAACATAAGCATGGGTATTCTTGTATTTTCCATCGCTTTCGTACTCGTAGGACTGATTTCAAAGATTGTCGGGTGCGGGCTGATGGCGCGTCTGTGCAAATTTAATCCGCTGGATTCGATGAAAATCGGTGTGGGAATGATGACGAGGGGCGAGGTAGCGCTGATTGTTTCGCAGAAAGGACTTTCGGCCGGACTGCTTACGCCGGTCTATTTTACATCCGTTATTTTGCTGATTATTATTTCGTCCGTAGCGACGCCGATTATTTTGAAAGTGCTGTATTCCAAAGATAAACCGGAAGGGGCGGCAGCCTGAGTCTCCAGGCGGCCCCGATACGAAAACGAATGAGCGCAGGCTGCTGGCCTGCGCTTTTTTATTCTATTAGGAAATTGCCGCAGCAGAAACCATTTCAGGGGAGAATGACAAAATTGTCATAATCTTTCTCTTTTTTGTCAGGATATTGTCAGAAGTCTTTGATAAAATGAGATCGTATCAAAGGGATTAAAGATTTCCCGAATCAAAAAATATCTGAAATCAAAATATATTCCGCTGCATGCGGGAGGCAGGAAAGGTGAGGGTATTCTATGAAAATACTGGAAGCAAAAAATCTGAAGAAATATTACGGGAACGGGGATGTGCAGGTGAAGGCGCTGGACGGTGTGAATCTTGGCATTGAAGAAGGCGAATTTACCGCGATTGTGGGAACTTCCGGTTCCGGAAAATCCACATTGCTGCATATGCTGGGCGGACTCGATTACGCCACAGAAGGAAGTGTAACGGTGGCCGGCAAAAAAATTTTCGAGCTGAATGAAAAAGAACTGACCATTTTCAGAAGGAGGCATATCGGATTTATTTTTCAAAGCTATAATCTGGTTCCGATTCTGAGCATTTATGAAAATATTGTTCTTCCTATGGAACTGGACGGAAGGCCGGTTGATAAAGCGTTTGTAGATGATATTGTACAAACGCTCGGCTTGCAGAGTAAACTGGATAATCTGCCGGGACAGCTCTCCGGCGGGCAGCAGCAGCGGGCAGCGATCGCCCGCGCGCTCGTTACGAAACCGTCAATCATTCTGGCCGATGAACCGACCGGAAATCTGGACAGTAAGACGACGCAGGAAGTTCTGGGGCTTTTGAAACTGACCGGAGAACAGTTTCATCAGACGATTGTCATGATTACCCACAATGAGGCGCTGTCGCAGCTCTGTGACCGGGTGATTCACATAGAAGACGGTAAAATCCGTAAAATCGAAAATTAAAAAATTCTCAATCCGGAGAGTTGTGATACGCACAAAGTCTTCGGGATTTGAAAGGAGCATGATTATAAAAATGAAAAATAATAACGGAGCGGCAATCCGCAGGCTGTCGGCGCGCAGTCTTAAAAATAACCGTATGAGGAACCTGTTCGTTATGATGGCGATCGTTCTGACCAGCGTGCTTTTTACGGCGGTCTTTTCCCTGACAAGCGGTATCATCCAGACCACACAGGAAAATACCATGCGGGAGATCGGCACAAGATCTCATGCGGGACTTAAAAGGGTGACGGAAGAACAGTACGAAAAAATTATCCGGGATCCGCTGATCAAAGATTATAATTATAATATTTATATCGGGAGAGCGGAGAATATTGTAAAACATTCGGCGGAGCTGCGTTATCTGCCGGAGGAAGCCTGGTTGAAGGAATTATTTATTACGCTGGAAGAAGGGCATCTGCCGGCCGGAAAAAATGAAATTGTCGTAGACACCTTTATTCTGGATGAGCTGGGTCTGCCCCATGCGCTTGGGGAAAAAGTGCCGCTTTCCTTCTCGTTTCAGGGAAAAGAAATCGAAGATGAGTTTATCGTGAGCGGTTATTACCGGGGTGACGGCATAGGCCATGCCAGCGAATTGTTTTTATCGGAAAGTTATTGGAAAGAATTAAAGGGCGGTCTGACGGATGAAGATTTTCAGGCGTGGGCAAAGCAGCATCCGGAAGATGCCGATGCCGGCCTGATGGCGGTAAACCTGTTTTTTGATGATAGTACGGATTTGGAAGAAAAAGTGATAACGGTAATCGAAAATGCCGGCTATGAACCGGGAACCGAAGTGCGTTACGGTGTAAACTGGGCTTATATGAGCAATCGCATGGAAGCCGCGGATCCGTTTGCCGTTATTGTATTTGCGGCGGTGGTTTTCATTATTCTGGTGACCGGTTATCTGATTATTTACAATATATTTCAAATATCTGTTATAAGCGACATCCGCTTTTATGGATTACTGAAAACAATCGGTACGACGAAGCAGCAGATTCACAGGCTGATAAGACGGCAGGGGGCGGTTCTGTCGGCAGTCGGAATCCCGGTCGGACTGATCGCCGGATATGGAATCGGGAAGCTGATTCTGCCCTTTTCCATGCGGTTTACCGATCATGAGGGTACGAATGCGGCATTGAAGTTTAATCCGTGGATTTTTGTGTTCAGTTCTCTTTTTTCCGCATTTACGGTTTTCATTAGCTGCCGCAGGCCCGGAAAAATTGCAGGGAGCGTTTCGCCGGTCGAAGCGGTAAAATATACCGGTGCGGAATATAAGAAGAAAGGCGGGAAAAAGAAGGGAAAGAAACGGCGCGGCCGTTTCAGTCCGATTTCCATGGCGGCTGCCAACCTGGGCAGAAATAAACGATCTACGGTGATGGTTATTGCGGCTGTTTCTTTCAGTATCGTATTACTGGCGCTTATTACGACCGCTGTAAGCAGTTACCGGCTGGACCAGTATATGGAACATAGAATTGCGGGAGATTTTAAGCTCGGACACATCAATGCGATACTTTTGGCACCGAAAAGCGCGGAGATCGCCATAGAGCCGGATTATCTTTCTCTGGCGGATGCGCAGAAAGGTATCGAGGGCAGAAACGAAATGTGGATCTGCTTTGGAAACCGTCTGCTGATGGATGAAAAAGCAAGGGAGCAGTATCGGAAACTGGATGCGGAGGAAAAGTTAAGAAAAGATAATCCGTTCATTTCCGAAGCTCTGGAGCAGATGCTGAGCGGCGAAGAAACGAATATGGGAGGATATTTTTACGGATACAGCGAAGCGCTTCTCCGGAATCTGAATGTCCTGGAAGGAACGCTGGATATAGAAAAATTCATGAGCGGAGATTATATTCTGCTCGGCGCGCTGCACGGAAACGATCATATTACGGCGCAGGAACATGTCTGTCATCCGGGGGATAAGGTAACGGTGGAAAGCATTACGGAAGATTCCATATCTTATGAAGTTAAGGATGAATCCGGTGAGATGGTGGATATACGGTATGAGAATCTGGCTTCGAAAGAATATGAAGTCATGGCGATTGTGGAAATTCCAAGCAGTATGGATCTGCATCGCTATCTGCCGAATGTGTGCGATGCAATTCTGCCGCTGCCGGATATTATGGAACGGGGAGAACTTTTTGCGGTATCGTATCAGGTCGAAGAGGAATATCAGAAAGATTTTGAGGCGGCTGTTAAAGAATACGGCGATATGCACCCGGATATGGGATATATGTCCAGGGATTCCATCCGGAAAGAATTTAACAACATGCTGACAGTCGTTGCGACTCTCGGTATTGCGCTTTGTGCCATCATTGCTCTGATCGGAATCCTGAATTTCATCAATGCGATGGTAACGGAGATCATTTCCAGAAAACGGGAGTTTGCCATGCTGCAAAGCATCGGTATGACCAACGAACAGCTGAAGAAAATGCTGATCTGGGAGGGAATCGGTTATGTGGGAATTTCCGGCATTATCGGTCTGGCCGCCGGCGCCCCGCTGTCCTGGATTGTTTTAAGAGCGGTGAATCAGGTGCTGGCATTTTTTGATTACCGTTTCAGACTTCTTCCGTTTTTAATTTTACTTCCGGTGCTGATGGCCGTAGCGGTGCTGACGCCGGTACTCGCCTACCGCAATCTGAGGAAAAAAAGCATTGTGGAGAGATTGCAGGAGGCGGAATAAACGGTCATCTTAACGAAAGCGGTGCGGCTGCGCCACGGCCCTTTTACGGTACAATCAAATAGCTGCTGACCGCGTAAACGGTCTGCCCGTTATAGTCAAGCTGTGACCAGCCGTTATCCCCGACGGCGGTTCGTGTAAGCGTTTCTCCGTTGCGGAGGAGACCGACGATGGTATCGTCGCTTGCGGTGCTCGGTTCCGTCCGCAGATTTGTTTCCATTTTGGCCGTTACCTGCTCGTTTACCGGCGTATAAACGGGGCCCTGCGGAGGCGCCTGCTGTCCGGTATCGTTCATGTCGGTCGTCAGGTAGTTTGTGACCGCATAGAGCGTCTGACCGTTATAAATAATTCTGGACCAGCCGTTATGGCCGATTCCGGTTCTGGTGGCGGTATCGCCGTGAACCAGTCTGCAGACGACGGAGTCGTCGTTAAGGGTGCTCGGTTCGGAACGGAGGTTCGTTTCCTGTTTGGCGGTAACGGTTTCGTTCACTTCGGTAAAGATAATGCCTACTTCCGGATTGGCCTCCACCGCTTCGGCGGGCGTTTCATCCTTTGCTTCGGCTTCCTGTAAATAGCCGAAGTAAGCGATGTTGACGTCCGTTTTTTTGGAAATGCCGGCTACGGTTCCCTGGCTTGTATACTGCCACATATCATGGCGGCCGGAATAACTGGAAGAAGCGGTATCGGGATAAGGCTGATCCGGGTATTGGGCTACCCACATCTTATATTTTGACGCGAGCGTATCGGTGCTCCATTCCGCGTTGCCTTCCAGTTCGCTTTTGGAAGCATAAAACATGGGCGTATAACCCGCCGCGGCAATTTCGTCCAGAAAAGCACAGGCAAGTTCCGTTCGCTGTGCCGCATCCAACCCGTTCTGCCGGCTGTCAGACGACCGGAAATCTTCGCAGTTAAAAGCGACCGGGTAAGTGATTTTATATTTGGCAATCATATTTGCCGTGAAGGCGGCTTCTTCTTTGGCTTCCTCTTTGGTGATGGCGGAAGAAAAGAAGTAAGCGCCTATTTTAATGCCCGCGGCCTGTGCTTCCTGCATATTGTATCTGGCGGAAGGGTCTTCAAAAATTTCTCCGGTGGATTTGGCCCGGTACCCCACGCGTATCATGGCAAAATCCACGCCGGAAGATTTCACTTCCGCCCAGTCGATCGTTCCCTGATATTTGGAAACGTCGATCCCGAGTGTTATGTCGGATGTTTCATCTTCGTCGTTTTTGGAAACGGTTACTTCCGCTCCGGCCTCTTCGTTGCCCGATGCGGCGGAACCTTGCGGATCTTGTGTATCATCCAGCGCACCGACGGATACTTCTGCCTGAGCGGTGAGGGCCGGACGGGGAAGAAACAGTACGGTCTGCGGCGGATTAAAATAAAATGCGGCCGCTTCCTGTGCCGCATCGCTGTGACGGGAAAACAGAAGGAGCAATACGACGGCGGCAAGGCAGAACAGAGAGCATCCGGCAGCGATAAGGGAAAGCGCTTTCCGGGAAGATGCTTTTTTATGGGATTTGTGCTTTCGATTTTGTTTTTTCATGATGGATCGCCCAGCTTTCCTATATATTAGGCAAATGCCTAATATAAAAATAACATACTGATTTGGTAGTGTCAATATAAAATAAAAGCCGCTCAGACAGAGCGAAAACGTATCGATAAAAAACGATGCTCTGCCGGCGCGGCCTTCCTGTTTCATTCAAATTACTCCGCCTGCTCTTCTGACTTCAGCCAGTTAATATTCCGCATTTCGCGGACATTTTCCGGAAAATCAACTTCTTTCCAGATGGAGCGCGTACATTTGCTTCTGTGTTCGCATTGTTTGCATGCCATTTTATTTGCGTAACGGATATCGCCGTTTTTGCGGGTGGATTTTTTTCTCAGAATCTCTCCTGTCGGGCAATAGACGCGGTCTTTTTCCAGATCTCGTATAAAATAGCCTTCTGCAGCCCGCTCACGCATTTGTTCTTCAGTTAAAGTAATATCATCCTTTTTCATAAGATCAGTTCTTTCCTTCTGCCACGATATCCTCAATAATGGAAGTGATCGTGCTGATTGCGTCTCTTTGGGAACTCTTGCTCATCGCATTAATATAGGTGAGCCTTGTAAAATACAATTCCTGTATTTTTTCCACAAGCAGTTTCCTTGTCAGATCGTCTTCGTCCACGACAATACTGAATCCCTGAGCCTCAAAAGATTTGGCATTCAAAATCTGGTCGCCGCGGCTGCTGCCGGAAGGCAGAGGAATCAGAAGATTTGGTTTATTCAGCGCAAGAAGTTCATTAATGGCATTTGCTCCCGCTCTGGAAATGACGATATCAGCCATTGCAAAAATATCCTTTAATTCGGACTTAATATATTCGAATTGTTTATAACCTTTCGTAGTCAGAAGCAAATTGTCCATTTTTTCCTTGCCGCAGAGGTGGACAATCTGGAAATCATTTAAAAGTGCCGGCAGAGAATCCCGGACGGCCTGGTTGATTGCGGCCGAACCAAGACTGCCGCCGATTACCATAATGACCGGTTTGGAAGAATCAAACCCGCATAATTTATAAGCGGCTTCCTTATTACCGTGCATAAGTTCTTCGCGGATCGGAGAACCCGTCAGAACGGCTTTTTCGGCGGGAAGAAGCTTAAATGTTTCCGGGAAATTGCAGCAGACCTTTCTGGCAACCGGAATGCAGAGCTTGTTGGCAAGTCCGGGCGTCATATCGGATTCATGCACGATACAGGGAACGCCGAGAGAAGAAGCCGCTCTTACAACGGGTACGCTGACAAAACCGCCCTTGGAGAAAACAATATCCGGGCTGATTTCTTTTAAATATTTTCTGGCTTCGGCCATTCCTTTGATTACGCGGAAAGGATCCGAAAAGTTTTTCGGGTCAAAATACCTGCGGAATTTTCCGGTTGAAATTCCGTAATAGGGAATATCAAAATCCTCAATCAGTTTTTTTTCTATTCCTTCATAGGAACCCATGTAAAAAATCTCATAGCCCAATGTCTTTAATTTCGGAATCAGGGCAATATTAGGCGTTACATGTCCGGCCGTTCCCCCGCCTGTCAATACGATTTTTTTGCTCATATGAGAAAAGCCTCCTGAAAATAGATGTATTGTTTAGTTCGCGCCCGCAGCAATCTGTTCCAGTGCGCAGGCAAGCTGATCCGGGCAGGATGTGCTTTTAAAACCGCATTTGATTCCCTTTAATTTCTGAATGGCGTCTTCCGTTTTCATACCGGTAACGAGACTGGAAATTCCCTGTAAATTGCCGTTGCATCCGCCGGTAAACGAAACGTGCCTGATGACACCGTCTTCCACTTCAATGTTAATTGCGTTAGAGCATACGCCCTGCGGTTTATATACCATAACAATGACCTCCTTTTTCAACGGTTAAACCATTGACCCAACTATATCACAAATTTCTTACAGTTTCCAGTGTTTACAGGCAGAAATACAACAAATCCTACATTTTCAGCCGATACCGGATCTGCGAAAAAGGAAGAAAGTTATGGATGCCTTACACACCCGGAATTATTGAGATTCTTATGCCCCGTGCCTATAATGGATTTATGAAAAGAAAAGAAAGGTGTGATTGACGATATGCTGCAAATAATATTCAAACACCCGGAATTTATGGTTCCTGTCTTGAGTCTGCTGTTTCTTAGTATTATATGTCAGATCAGTATGGGTGTGCTTTGTCATAAACTGATCTGGGAGTCGGAAAATATGTCTTCCACCGCAAATAAATCCTTACAGCAGTTAAAACTCAAATTTTCAAGCTGTTGTCAGCTTCACGAGGGAATGTCCAATATTTCCGTTTTTGTGGATAAGTATATGAATCAGTTGAAAATAGGCGGATTTTCGCTCTCTGCTCTGAAACATCTTTCCGGACAGCTTGTCCTGCTGTCCATTCTGATTTCCGGTATTGGGGCCTGTCGGGGAATCATCGCGGGGGAATCCATACTTTTTATCGTTCCTTATTATATCATCAGTTTTTTGGGATTATACTGCTATTTTGCAATTTCTTCTTTCGTTGATATTACAGGAAAAGTGCAGATACTGCGCACAAATCTGATCGATTATCTGGAAAATCATCTGGCGAACAGACTGGAACAGACAACGCTGGATTTAAAAATTATACAGGGAGAAGACGGCGCACAGGCCCCAAAAAACGTACGGAAAAAAGAAGATATACAGGTAGAAAAGGACGCTCAGACAGGAAAAAGCATGGCGGGGGAAAACGGCATGCAGATGGGAGAGGATAAACAGAACATGGAAATGACAGAACGGGAAAAGCCGGAAGAAGCGGTGCTTTCCCATACGGAAGCAAAAGAGCTGGAATCTCTGCTCAGGGAATTTCTGGCATAGGAAAAACGATTTTACAAGATCCGTTTTCATCTCATTGCTCATACCGACAGCGCCTGTTAAAATCCGAAAAATATGGAAGCAGTTCGCGGCTGTAAAGGATTGCAACCGTGAGTTGACAGATTTCCAAGCGCTATTGATAGCCATTTGCGGTATAATATATTACAATTTCTGCATACCAAAAAAATGGAAAGGGTGGATGGAACGATGACACTTGGAGAAAAGATATACAGGCTGCGTTCGGAAAAAGGATTGTCACAGGAGGCTTTCGGGGATATGCTCGGCGTATCCAGACAGTCCGTTTCAAAATGGGAGACAGACCAGTCCCAGCCGGAGCTGGAAAAGATTGTTGCGATCAGCGATCAATTTGGAATCAGCACCGATTACCTGCTAAAAAATAATATGGAAATTCCGGAAGGAAGCGCGGCGGGACAGGAAACGGAAACATGGTATGTGAGACAGAAAAAACCACATTATGAATATAAGAGCAGAAAGACGATCAAAGGCCTTCCTCTCGTTCATGTGAATTTCGGGCTTGGTATATACCGGGCAAAGGGTATTTTTGCATTTGGAAATATCGCCACCGGCATTTTTGCGCTGGGATTTATTTCTGCCGGCATTATCGATATCGGTCTGCTTGCCGTCGGGCTGTTCGCCTTTGGTACGATAGCGGCCGGCCTGGTCAGCATGGGTACGGTTGCGGTCGGCTGTGTTGCGATGGGCGCTTTTTCCATTGGCATTTTCTGTATGGGTGCGCTGAATTTCGGACAGTTCTGTTTTGGAGCGCTGTCCTATGGAAAACAGATCGCGGTCGGGGATGAAGCCCATGGACGAATTGCGCTCGGTTTCAGCCGGGCGGCGGGGGAACTGTATCAGGAAGTGAATAAGGACGGAAACTTCGATTATCAGACGATCGAAAGGCTGATCGATGAAAATGTGGCTTCGTACTGGTGGCCTTTCAGGGAATGGATGAAAGGGATCCTGCGGCTGATGTAATTAATACGGTTTTATTGACACTTATCCCATATTTTGTCATAATGAAGGCGCCAAAAGACAAAACCAGCAGATATGGGGGATAAAAATGTATCGTATTGGGATTTGCGATGACGATGAAATCGTCTGCACAGAGCTGAGCGGTATGATTGAGGGAATTATGGGGGAACTGGAGGAAAGATGTTCGCTGAAAACATGGTATTCGGGAGAGGCGCTGTGCGCTTATCTGGATGCGGGGAACGGATGTGATCTGCTTTTTCTCGATATAGAACTGCCGGGATTAAACGGTGTGGATGCCGGAAAATACATACGGGATAAACTGGACGACGGACAGCTTGCGATCGTTTACATTTCCGGCCATACGGGATATGCGATGCAGCTTTTCCGGCTCCAGCCCATGGATTTTCTGACGAAGCCGGTTATCCGCGATGAGGTACAAAGAGTGCTGCGTATTTTCTTAAAGAGCATGGAAAGACGCCGGTTCTTTTTGGAATTTCAGACGGGGAATCAGTATTACCGGCAGGCCTGCGATGACATTATCTACCTGTGCAGCGACGATAAAAAAGTGCGCGTCGTAATGCCCCATGAGGAAAAGGAGTTTTATGGAAAACTGAAAGATTTATTGCAAAAACTGCCAAAACACTTCATGCAGATTCATAAATCTTTTATCGTCAATCAGGATTATGTTGTACAATACAGTTATGACAACGTGCGGATGGAGAACGGTAAAACGCTGAATATCAGCCGGCCGTATAAAAATGTGGTCCGCGAAAAGCTGATTCATGATAAAAAAGAAAGGGAAGCGTGGCAGAAAAAATGAATACCGGCGACATGATTTTAGAATCCGTAACAAATCTTTTCCGTATCTACATTTGCTGGCGTTTTATCAGAATTTTCTTCCCCGTGCTCCGCGTAAAAAAATACATGGAGTTTGCGGGGTATGTTCTTTTTTATGTAATTACAATCGTAATTTATGTTATCTTTCAGACACCTTCTGTCAATCTGATTACAAATCTGGTATGTTTTTATGCCGTTATGCTTCTCTATGAAGGAAGCGGCCGGAAAAGATTGCTGGCGACGGTTACGATATACAGTATCAATATGGTCTGTGATTTCTTTGCATATTCCCTTTTTGCAGGCAGTAAAGCCGTAAAGCATATATCCCATTTTTTTTCGATTGTGGCAGACTTGTTGATTCTGATATGTGAATTGATTGCCGAAAGAATACTTGGAGAACAGGCGAGAAGAGAATATATAAGGGGTTTGGGAATTATCATCATAGTTCCGTTAATGGGAATTATAATGCTGTATGTTCTTGAAATTGCAAATTTGGAAAACAGAGGACTGATGATAGGGGAAAGTCTCGGGATACTGGCTATGAATATCCTCGTATTTTATCTGTATCATACACATATGGACATGTATCAGAAATTACATGAAAAGGATGTTTTGGAACAGCAGGTAAAAGTATACGGCAATCAGCTGGAAGTTATCGAACAGACACAGGCCAAAGTCCGTTCCCTGCGGCATGACATGCACCACCATATACAGGAACTGCGGAGGCTGGCGGGAGGAAATGAAAAAAAGGAAATGCTCCGGTATCTGGATAAAATGGAAACGGCGATGACGAATGAAAAAGAATATGTGTATTCCGGTAATAAAGAAATGGACGGTCTTTTGAATTATATGCTGGAAAAAGCGAATGATGCGCTGAAACAGGTGGAAGTTCAGATCAGGAATCTGCGGAGTCTGAACGAATATTCTTTTGAGCTGGCCGTCATACTCGGAAATCTGCTGGATAATGCCATTGAAGCCGCCGGTCAGACGGAAGAACAGTTGCTCAGATTCCGTATGGAAGAAGAAAAAGGCGTGCTGTATATTTATGTGGCGAATCGATACAACGGAACATTATTGGAAAAAGAGGGCTGGCTGCTTTCCACGAAAAAGAACGGTAAAAATCATGGAATGGGATTAAAAAATGTGAGAGATATCGTGGAGAAAAACCATGGTGTGCTGGACATACGGCATGACCATGAAATGTTCGAAGTGGATGTCACTCTGTATTTGCAGAGTTTGTGTTAATTTCGGTGAGAATATATGTCATTTTCGAATTTAAAGGGATTTTCCTGTCAGAAAATGGTACGATGTAGCCGAAAGGAGGGGTGAGAAATGAAAAACATGGAAAAATGTAAAGCGTTGTATACAAAGCTTGTAGTGAAAATGGCATACAAGGCGGCGGAAACGGAAGTGAATACGACGTGTCCGTTTTATGGTTTCCAACCGGAAGTGCCGGATGCCGTTAAAAAACTGAGCAGGCTGAAAAAATGAAAGAACAGATGAAAATTTCCGGCACAGAATTGCTGATAAAGAAGTGCGACTGGCTGAGTGCCGAAGAAAAAGAAATTGTTTTGTTCGGGCTGATGCAGGGTAAGAGTTTATTGAACAGCGTTGCCATCACCATATTAATCGGTCTGCTGATGGGATTATTGTGGGAAAGCATTCTGTTCGTCATTTGCTTTCTGCCTCTTCGGAGATATGCGGGCGGATTTCACGCAAGGACACGGCGCGGCTGCCTGCTGTTTTCCGTGACGGTAATCGCTGCGGCATTTCTTGTCATCAAATATTTCCGGTGTGCGGACCTTATCACAGCGGGAATATCGTTAGTCTGTCTGGCCGTTTTATGGAAAATCGCGCCGGTCGGGAATGAAAAAAGAATGCTCAGTGAGGAAGAGAAGGTTTGCTTTGGAAAAAAGGCGAGAATCATTGCGGGTATAGAAACTCTTATCATGCTGGTTATGCTGCTGCTGGGGGAAACCGGATGCGCAGTAGTAATGATGTCCGCGTTTGCGACAGAGGTTTTATGTGCCATACTGGGGTATATAAAGGTATATAAAACTGAAAGAATTTGAAAACAAAAGAGAAAGAAAGGGATGATAAAAGATGGGAAAACAGAAGAAACTGGCCGTAATAACGTCGGCATCTATAATCTGCGCATCCGTGTTATCACATGGTTTGTCCTATTCCCGGAAAGTTTATCATTTCTGGCGCTCGGAACCGACAGGATAGTCAGAGAAAAGACGGAGATCATGCCGGTGAGCGTTAATACTGTCATTGCTGATCCGGGTTCTTATGTAAATCATGATAATGGAATATACAAAAAGGGCGGAGCCGTTATGCGGCTCTGCCTTTTTCTGTTCCCGATACGCAAATTAATTCCCCGAATAAGTGATTGGCTTTCCGGCTTTTTTTCATTACAATAAATGCAGACAGGAGGTGCCGGAATGATACGAAAAGCACAGATGAAAGATATTTCCCGCCTGGCGGAAATAGAAGTTTTTGGGAAGCGGGTTGCATACCGTCCCATTTTTCAGGATGATAACGGTTCTTTCAATATGATACAGGTAGGTAATATCATAGAAGAATACCGGAACAATCCGACGCTGCTCGAACACATATCGGTATATGATGACGGTATCGTAAAAGGAATGATTAACTGGAAAGACGGCTCAAATGGTGGCAAAGCGGACGAAATAGAGTTATACTGTTTTTATGTGGAGCCTTTTTTCAAAGGGCTGGGAATCGGAAGAACGCTGATACGGTATTTGTGCGATGAAGCGGCTGCGCTTGGCAAAAAGAGAATATATGCGTGGGTGTTGAAAGAAAACGCTTCGGCAAGGCGGTTTTATGAGAGAAACGGTTTTGCCGCGGACGGAAGAGAAGAGCTGGCAGAGGGAACAACGGAATATCTTGTATATTATGAAAAAAGACTGTCGGAAAAGGAGGAGGTATAGACGATGTCAAGAGTTCAGCTTCGTATTTTGGATCTCAGAAAAAGAAATCAGATCGGCCAGAGAGAACTCGCCGAACAAATCGGCGTTTCTGTGCAGACGGTCAGCAAATGGGAGAACGAAATCTGTATGCCGGATATTTCGCTGCTCCCGGAAATTGCAGAATTTTTTCAGGTGAGCGTGGATGAAGTGCTTGGATTAAAACCGCTGCCCGGAGAGAAATATATACCGGTGAGAAGCGGGGAAAAGGATTACTGGGATTCCCGGCTGAATTATCTGAAAGTGAGCCGGAAATCTTTCTGGAATGACGATTATCTGCAGTTTCTTGTGGAAAAAGTATGGAAGATCGATAAGCCCGTACAGATTTTGGACTGCGGATGCGGTTTTGGGTATATGGGGCAGATGCTTTTGCCGCATTTACCGGAAGGAAGCGGTTACACCGGAATTGATTTCAGCCGGAATATGGTGGAAGAGGGAAAAAGGCTGTTTGGAGAGCTGGGACTGCGGGGAGAATTTATCTGCGATGATTTCAGGACATACCGTTTTAACTGCCAGTATGATTTTGTCATCAGTCAGGCGGCGCTGCGTCATGCAGGGAATGCGAAAGCTTTTTTGCAGAAAATGATTTCCCAGGCAAAGAGCGGCGGTTTGGTGGCAGCAGTTGACGTCAACCGGGAATTTGAATATGATGGATTCTATATAGACGGCATGGACTATCAGGAGCTTTGTTCCCGCGGCGGTTTTCGGAAAATGTGGAGTAAAGAGCTGGCCTGCCAGGACAGGGATTATGCGGTCGGGATGCGGCTGCCCGTCATGATGCAGAAGGAAGGGCTTGCGGACGTCGATGTGCGGATGAATGACAGGGTCTGCTTCGTAACGCCAAAGAAGGCCGATTATGCGGAGAGCGTCGAAAATCTTCTGGTCGAAAAGCAGTGGGAAAAAGCGTGCAGCGCGGAGGAAGAAGAACGCATTATCCAGCAGTTTATAAACCACGGCATGGACCGGAAAGAGGCGGAAGACTATTGCCGGAAACAGCGGAAAATACAGGCATATGTGGAAAAGAACAAAGAAAACCTGACGTATCTGCAATGGCGGGGGCTGGTCATCAGCTATGGGTGGAAAGTCTGAAAGTTATCCGTCAAAAATGTGAGGAGGAAATGGAATGAAGTTAGTAGTACTGGAGAGGAACAGCGCGGGTACGGATATCGACGTATCCTGTTTTGAAAAGTTTGGAGACGTGGCTTATTATCCCAATTCGACGGCCGAAAATGCGGCGGAGAGAATCGGAGATGCGCAGATCGTTATTTCCAATAAAACACCGCTGAACGAGAGCAATCTGAAAAACGCGCCGAATCTCGGTCTGATCTGTCTGCTGGCAACGGGGTATGATAATGTCGATCTGGAATACTGCAAAAGCAGAGGCATTAAAGTTGCCAATGTAGTTAATTACTGCACGCCCGCGGTAGCACAGCATACGCTTCTGCTTGCGATGATGCTGTCAGAAAAGATCGCGTATTACGATGATTATGTGAAGTCGGGGGCTTACAGCGCACAGGACAGGTTTTCGCATTTCGACAGGATTTTCCACGATCTGAACGGAAAAACATGGGGTATCGTCGGCATGGGCAGCATCGGACATAAGGTAGCCGAGCTGGCTTCGGCTTTTGGGTGCAGGATTATTTTTTATTCCGCATCCGGAAAAAGCACCTGTACGGATTATGAAAGAGTGGAGCTTGACAGGCTGTTACAGGAGTCCGATATTCTTTCCCTCCATTGTCCGCTCAGCGACAGAACGAGGCATCTCATAGACAGAGATGCTTTTGAAAAAATGAAGAAAACGGCCGTCCTGATCAATGTGGCGAGAGGTCCGGTAGTCGATACCCAGGCCCTGTATGAAGCGCTTGTGGAAGATAAGATTGCGGCGGCCGGTCTGGACGTACTGGAAAAAGAGCCGATGGAGAAATCCAATCCGCTTGGACAGATAAAGGACAGCACCAGGCTGATCATTACGCCGCATATGTCCTGGGCCAGCGTGGAATCAAGAACCCGCCTGATTGAAGAGGTTATGAAGAATATAGAAGCGTTTCTGGAAGGAAAAGACAGAAATATTGTAAATCCATAGAAAATAACAGGTAATTGCGAAACTATGTTTTCGAAAACTTCCGTTGTACAAAACAGACAATCACCGCAGGGCACGCTTTAAGCTGCACTGTCGCTCGCAGCGGTGCATAAGATGCCAAAGTACGGCATCTAAACACCGGCGGCGACACAGCACCCTGCTTATGATTTGTCTGTTTTGCACAACTGCTGTCTTGAAATAATGCGTTTCGCAATCACCTGAATGATAAAAATGTTAAGGAGGCGATTCGGGATGATTCAGTTATCGGATCATTTTGACTATAAACATTTACTGCGTTATACCTTTCCGTCTGTGATTATGCTTGTTTTTACGTCCGTTTATGGTGTGGTGGACGGATTTTTCGTATCGAATTATGCGGGGAAGACGCCTTTTGCGGCGGTTAATTTTATTATGCCGCTTTTGATGATTCTGGGGTGTGTCGGGTTCATGTTCGGAACGGGCGGCGGTGCGCTGATCGCGATTACGATGGGAGCGGGCAGAACCGGGAAGGCAAACGAACTGTTTTCGCTGATCGTTTATGTATCGGCGGCCTGCGGCGTTTTGCTGGCGGTACTGGGATTTGTTTTTCTGCGTCCCATTGCGTCGCTGATGGGAGCGCAGGGACAGCTTCTGGAAGACTGCATGGTTTACGGACGTATTATTCTGGCCGCAATACCGTTTTATGTACTGCAATATGAATTTCAGTGTCTGTTTGCGACAGCCGGTAAACCGAAATTTGGCCTGTTTGTGACGGTGGCGGCGGGCGTCACCAATATTTTGCTGGATGCGCTGTTTGTGGCCGGCTTCCGCTGGGGACTGGAAGGCGCGGCGGCGGCGACGGCTTTCAGCCAGTTTGTGGGCGGCGTCATACCGCTTCTTTATTTCGGACGTAAGAACGGCAGCTCTCTGCGGCTTGTGAAATGCGGTTTTGACGGAAGGGCGCTGGGAAAGGTATGCGTGAACGGCTCTTCCGAGCTGATGAGCAATATTTCCATGTCTTTGGTCAGCATGGTTTATAACATACAGCTGATGAAATATGCGGGAGAGGACGGCGTCGCCGCTTATGGCGTGCTGATGTATGTGGGAATGATCTTTCAGGCGGTCTTTATCGGATATTCCGTCGGCGCCGCGCCGGTGTTCGGCTATCATTACGGAGCGCAGAACCATGAAGAACTGAAAGGGCTTTTGAAAAAGAGCATAGCGCTTGTCAGCGTGTTTGCGGTTTTGATGTTTGGTTCGGGACAGATGTTGTCCGGCTCGCTTTCCCGGCTGTTTGTGGGGTATGATGCGGGGCTTTTTGAGATGACAGTCCATGCTTTTACCGTCTTTTCATCCTCCTTTTTGTTTTCGGGATATGCCATTTTCGGTTCCTCCTTTTTCACGGCGCTAGGAGACGGCGTTGTTTCGGCGGTAATCTCATTTCTGCGGACGCTCGTGTTCCAATGCCTGTCCGTACTTCTTTTTCCGCTGATCTGGAAACTTGACGGAATCTGGATTTCCATTGTCGCGGCGGAGATCATGGCGGTGGGCGTAACGGTTTTGTTTTTGATCGGGAAGAGGAGGAAGTATCGATATTAAAGACTATTGACTATTGGCAGGAATAAATAGGATTGAAATAATTAAAACAGCGCAAAAATACAGCCTGTGGAAACTTTATGAGAAGATTCCACAGGCTGTATTTCATATAATAGGAAATTGCCGCAGCAGAAACCATTTCAGGGGAGAATGCGAAGCACTCTTGTAATCGCCGATGCCGGGCGGCGATTTTTTATTCTCCGGGAAATTGCGGTAATCGCGGCGGTATTTTTCGCAGAATTAACCCGTCTGCGAAGAGAAAAAACATTTTTTTCGCTCCTACGCAATTATATATCGTCATTCATTCTATCACTCTTTACCCCAAATGACAATTATTTTTTGTAAAATCACCCCGAAAGCCTGTGGAAATATGTGCCAGAAAGAAATTTATATAGTAAAAATATAGATACCAAAATATTTTGTGGTCTGTTTTGGGGTCAAAAACATACGAATGGGGAGGAAATACAATGGCAAGACATGGAGAAAACATCAGGAAAAGAAAAGACGGACGCTGGGAAGGCCGTTATCCGGTTTACAGCGTGGAAAAAGGAAAACAGGTTTACCGATCCGTATATGGCGGAACCTATGATGAAACGCGTGAAAAGCTGGCCATTAAAAAAAACATGTTAAAAGACGGCAAAATCATAAATGATATGGAGAAAAAATCTCAGACGCAGATTCTCTTAAAAAATATCATGCTGACGGATATGCTTCAGGAATGGCTTGCAGAGGTCAAAGCGAAAAGAAAACCTTCTACTTATGTGAAATACAGCCTGATCTGCCATAATCATCTTGAAAACAATTTTCGGAATATTACCGTTGCGGAAATAACAGACAGCCTTGTGAGGGAAAGAATTTCCGGCGCTCTCTCGGAGAGCCTCCAAAAAAATATTTATTGTGTATTGAACCAGGTCCTGAAATATACTTCTATACAATATTCCGTTAAATTATCCAGTTTGGAAAAGCCTGTCCGCGAAACAAAAAACAGGACCGTCAAAGTGCTTTCTCAAAAGGAACAGAAAACACTCATTTCCGTTCTTTATCAGGAAATGAATCCTTTCAAAACGGCGATTTTATTGTGTCTGTTCACGGGACTTCGTCTGGGAGAGCTATGTGCTCTGAAGTGGGAAGATATCGATTTTGAAAACGAAATACTGACGGTCAGCCGTACCGTTCAGAGACTTTATGTGGATGGTCATAAAAATAAAACTGCGTTAGTCGAAACATCCCCGAAAAGTGAATGCTCGAGACGGGAGATCCCGTTGACCGATTCCGTTCTGGAATTGCTTCTAAATTTTGAAGCGGACAAAGAATATATTTTGGGCGGTGATAAGCCGATGGAGCCGCGCACAATGCAGTATCATTTCAAAAAAATTTTAAAAGACATCAATCTGCAAAAACAAAATTTTCATGTGTTACGTCATACTTTTTCCACAAATTGTATTGAAGGGGGTGTGGATGTCAAGAGCCTCAGCGAAATGCTGGGACACTCCGACGTGAAAATCACCCTGAACCGTTATGTGCATCCTTCCATGGATACCAAAAGACAATATATGAATATCCTTTCAGGATTTTATGGTCAGATTTATGGTCAGACGGAATAAAGGAATCCTGTTTTATCGGCCTTTTGGCTTGTTTCTTCGCAGACGGGTTAATTCTGCGAAAAGCCTGCACGGTTCTTTTATGTGTACGGGGTATTCAAAAGGGGTAATCATGTATACGGGCAGCACCATGACGAAAACAGTCTGGCAGTACAGCGAGCCGCTGCCGGAAGACACGATGGAATTTCTAAGAGGGATAGCCACTGATTACGGCAAGGTAAAGAATTATGTCTATAAAAGATATTCCGGAATCGGGAACCTGGACAGACTGACACCGGTATACGGGATCTTAAATGAAATGCGCCATTGCGGGCTGCGGGAACAACTGAATCTGCCGGCGGTTTATTATGAACTTGCGGCAGCGGATGCGGTTACCGACATTAAATCGGCCTGGGGCATTACGAAAAACAAGGCCGGAGAACGCATTACGGCGAATGAAAACCTGAGTGCGGACGACAAACTGTATCTTCGGACGGTTCTGAAGCTCAATCATGTATATGCCGCTGTCCTGAATCATCAGGAATACGAAATGCCCAAAAACGCAAAGGGCCTTGATATCGATGTGAAGCGCTTAAACAACCTGCTGTGCAGGCTGACAAGGAAGTATTTGTTTTCACCCGAAACAGATCGTGCGGATTCATTTCGGATATCCCCGAACGGCTATTCGTATAAAGATGGCGCAATCCGGATTGTATGCAGAGTCCCGAGAAAAAGAATTGCGATTCCCTTAAAAGATGAGCGGGTTTTTGACAGGCAGATACAGATTCACATCAGGGAAAATTCCGTTGCTCTTGCGGTACCGGTGGAAACCGGAATCCGGAAACACGACGATTATATCAATACCGTATATGTTCATATCGGATATCAGGATATGTTCACCTTATCGAACGGCAATATTTACGGACAGGGGCTGGACGAACTGGTCAGTCCCGAGACAGAACGGCTTACAAGGAAAAACAAAGAGCGCCGCAAAATGTATACGGTTTATGTAAAGAGCGGGGAGTCTGGCGACAGAAAAAAAGCGGACAGCATAGAAGCCAATAATTTCGGCAGAGCCAAATACGACAGACAGAAAGAAAAAAACAGACTCCGTACAACGGATTTTATCAATTCCGAGATCAACAGGATGCTCAGGAGTGAAAAACCGGGGATGGTTGTCATTACCAGACCGGTCATGAAAAACAGAACGAAATATCGTTCCAAATCGACGAACCGGAAAATAGCGAGAAGCTTCCGGGGATACATCCGGGAACGCCTGGCATACAAATGCCGGATAAATTCCATCGAACTGGTAGAACTGCATTCCGGTGGGACGGGCAGCATATGCTCTGCCTGCGGAGCGGAGGGGAAAAGACAGGGACCGGAGTTTTTTTGCGGGAATTGTGGAATGAAGAGCACGGTTTCCTTAAATTCGGCAAGGAATATTCGGAACAAATATCAAAACGGTTAATATGTATGGACCTGAGAATAAATCATCGACAGGTGATTTCACCGGAATCCGGATCGCAGGAAAGTGCATTGACATATAGAAGCAAAAAGTCGGCATTAGCTAAGCCGTTATGGCAATCTTTCTGCCATGCGGCTTTCGGGTAGGCCAGGACCGTGGCTTTCACGGAGCGAAGTATCTGTCCGCCGCAGCGAGCGAGCCTGCGGACGCGGATTGATACAGGCGGAAACGCCCCGATAATCCATATGATGATGTATCATCATATATACGAAAAAGTGATTAATATCCATTCATGGAGGAAGGATAGGAACGCGATGAGAAAGAAGCAGAAACAGCAGGCGGAAGAACTGACTGCACAAATGGAACAGGCCCATGACCTGATCCGAAAATATATTGAGCAGAAAAATAATCCTTCTGCAAAACAGTCTGCCATGCAGCTGCTGGAGGACTGCCAGAGCGGCGGGATTTCGCTCGGAACGCTGATCGAGCGCACGGAAGGAGAAGGACATCCTACGGTTTCCCTGCTGGAAGAATACTGCGAACTGATCTACAAAATTCATGAAGAACTGGCAGACGGTAAAGAAGCGAATGCCAATAAAATCTATAAACCTTTAAGACAAAAACTCATCAAAATTTCAAACAGCTTAAAAAATGACATTAAAGTACGGGTAGAAGCGGTCTTTTTACCATATAAAGCGAGTATGTGGGACAGTCTGGAAAGCGTATGGCAGGCGGCTGATGCGGATCCGGACTGTGATGCCTATGTCATGCCGATTCCCTATTTTGATAAAAATCCGGACGGCAGTCTGGGACAGATGCACTATGAGGCGGCGCAGTATCCTGCAGACGTTCCAATTACAGCTTATGATACATTCGATTTTGGGGTGCACCAGCCGGATATGATTTTTATTCATAATCCCTATGACAGCATTAACTACGTCACGAGTGTGCATCCTTTCTTTTATTCGGATAATCTGAAGAGATTTACGGAATGTCTCGTTTATATTCCGTATTATGCTACGGCCGGCGGGATGAATGAAGCGCAGTCCTGGTGTCCGGGGTATGAAAACGCGGATTATATCGTGATTCAGGCTGAAAAATACAGGCGTTATTTTGACGCGGACATACCGGATAAGAAATTCCTTGTTTTCGGTTCGCCCAAATTCGACAGTGTGATTCATAAATGCCAGAATCCGCCCGAACCGCCGGCGGAATGGAAAGAGAAAATGAGGGGACGAAAAGTGTATTTCTATAACACCAGCATCAGCGGGATGTTAGCGAATACGGAAGCTTTTCTGAAAAAGATGTGGTATGTTTTTGACATTTTTAAAGGAAGGAACGATGCCTGTCTTCTGTGGCGTCCGCATCCGCTGCTGGAGTCCACCTTTGATTCCATGAGAAAGGAATATAAACCGATCTTTGATGCGTTAAAAGCGGCTTTTATCAATGACAATATCGGAATATACGATGAAACGCCGGATATGGAAAAGACGATCGCATTGTCGGACGTTTATATCGGGGATACGGGGACGAGTGTTACATCATTGTTCGGCGTGTCTGGGAAACCGATGTTTATTTTGAATAATAGTATCCACACACTTCCGGGAAAAGACGATTGGCGTGGGGAGAAGATTAATTTACGGTTTGATATGTGGGGAAATGATGAATATCAGCTTCTTAATAATCAATTATGGTTCTCTGAAAAAAATGATTACCATTATAAATTTTATATGGACTTGGGAATCGGATATTCCGGTGGCGGATACTATATCAGGGCGATAGGGATTGGAGAGAAAATTTATATTGTTCCCGGAAATGCGCAGAATCTCCTGATCATTGAAGATAAGAAGATCAGGAGGGTTGATTTTGAGAAAGTAGAGATGCAGGGAGGATGCTTTGCCGGTTATTGGTATAACGAGAAATATATCTTTCTATTTCCGCAACGCTATCCAAAATGCATACGCTTTCATATTGAGACGGAAAAAGTTGATTATATAGATAATATACAACCATTTGAAGTACAGAAAGTGGAAAATGAATGGCGCCGGGGAGGAATATGCCCTTATGGCAATGAGTTGATTTTTGCCTCGCCGGAGGATGCTCAGTTTTTATTTATGGATATTGATACTTTGGAAATAAGAAAACGAAGCAGCAATTCCGTATGTAATCTTGGTACACAAGTAATCGTGCCAGATGGTGATGACTTATGGCTTCTGCCGATGAACGGTATGACGATTACGCGGTGGAATCCTAAGACAGGAGAAAGAAGAGAATACAACGGTCGCCTGCCGGAGAATTTCAGATCTGTAAAGTGGCCTCATGAAATGGAATGCGAAGAAAGACCGTTCGGAAATATAGCATTTTCAAAAGAAGGAACTCAGGAGAATATTGTGATATCTCCAAGTTGGGGAAATATGTATCTTTCTTTGAACAGAGAAACAGGAGAAATGGCAGAATGGGTTCCGCCGCTGTTGTTTAAAGACCGTATCAGAGATGGATATTTTAAAATAGGCGGTATGGGCGGATTTGTGATTACTTACGCACAGCGTGGAAAAGCGGATTGCCGAATGTGGTATGGGCCGGAAAGAAAGCTTTACAGTATTAATATTGATACAAAAGAATATGAAGAAATCAAGATAGAATTTGACTATGAAGAATTAAAAGAACATGAACCGGGATTCATGGAGGAATCAGAATGGCTGCAATATTGTTTAAAGGAAAACGCATTCAATTCCTTAAAGGATCTTTTAGACGATAACATTGCCGGAAAGCAGTTTGACAGAGAAAGGCAGCTAACGGCATTTTCTAAAGTAAATGCGGATACGGACGGAACATGCGGTGTCAATGTTTATAATTTTATGAAGGGAAAGGTTTTATGACAAAGATAATTACATATGGTACATTTGATCTTTTCCATGAGGGACACTATAGACTGCTCCAACGTGCAAAAGAGTTGGGGGATTATCTGATCGTTGGCGTGACCACAGAGGCGTACGACAAGGCGAGAGGAAAATTGAATGTTGTCGATTCTCTGGTGACTCGAATAGAGAACGTTAAAAAGACGGGATTTGCGGATGAAATCATCATCGAAGAATCGCCTGGTCAGAAAATAAATGATATCAGAAAATTTCATATTGATATTTTTGCGATTGGTTCTGACTGGATAGGTGTTTTTGATTACCTGAAAGATTATTGTAAAGTTGTCTATTTGGAGCGGACAAAAAATATTTCCAGCACGATGCTGAGGGAGAAGAACAGTCCGATTCAGCGGATTGGTATTATCGGAACAGGTCGGATTGCCGCACGATTCATTCCGGAGGCACGACTTGTCAGCGGCATCAGTACGCAGGGCGTTTACAATCCGCATACAGAAAGCGCCGAACGGTTTGCCGACCAGTGGGAAATTAACGGATATGCAGATAGGGAAGCGTTTTATGAGGCCGTGGATGCCGTGTATATTGCGTCACCGCACGAAACGCATTACGGCTATATCCGCGATGCACTGATGCACGGTAAGCATGTACTCTGTGAAAAGCCGATGGTATTGCAGCGGAAGCAGGTGGAGGAATTATTCTCTTATGCCAAAGAAAAGGGATTGATCTTATTCGAGGGGATCAAGACGGCCTACTGTCCGGGATTTCATAAATTGCTTGGAATCGCATGCAGTGGAACGATTGGAAACATACGAAACGTGGAGGCATGTTTTACAAAGTTAGAGAAGCAGGGCAGCAGAGAGCTGACAGATACTGTGTACGGCGGAAGCTTTACGGAGCTTGGCAGTTATGTCATGCTTCCGATTCTGAAGATTTTTGGTAAAGAGTTCGATGAGATTCGTTTTGATACGATTCATGATGAGAAGGGGATTGATATTTTTACGAAAGCGTCTTTTCGATTTCCGGCAGGAGTCGCTACGGCGACCTGCGGGCTTGGTGTGAAGTCTGAAGGTAGATTGTTAGTTTCCGGAACAAAAGGATATGTCGTTGCGGAGGCACCGTGGTGGAAGACATCATACTTTGAAGTACATTATGAAGATGCAGGACGGGTGGAGAAATATTCGGAAATCTTTCTTGGTGACGGTTTGCGATATGAAATCAGTGATTTCCTTTCTATGATCAATGGAAGCAGCAACAGCGAATTTAAGCTGACGCGCGGGGAATCGGCGGCGATGGCCGGGATTATGGAAAAGTTTTTAAAGGAAGAAGGCAGGATAAAATAGTATTCTGATTGCCTGATATTTGCGTTAGAGAATTGCACTTTGACAATTTCATACTTGCATTAGTTTTTTAAGTATACATACAACGAAGATTAGTTTCCGCATTGACGAGTAAATATTTTAATTAATAAGGTGACGATGGAGAGGATATCGCATATTGTAGAAACGGAAATCTGATGTAAGATATGAAATTTTCACAGGAATACATCAGATTTTTTGTGTATAGAGGAAGGGATTTTCAATGAAGCTATGGGCACACCGCGGATGCAGCCAGATGTATCCGGAAAATACGTTACTCGCCTTTGAAAAGGCAGCGGCAATTCAGAATTTGACAGGCATAGAACTCGACATTCAGCTTACGAGAGACGGAGAAATGGTCGTTATTCATGATGAGCGGGTGGACAGGACAACTGAAGGAATCGGATATGTGAGGGACTATACGCTTGCTGAACTGAAAAGATTCCATATCTATGCGGGTGTGAATCCAAGTCAGGAGATTCCGACGATGGAAGAAGTGCTTGATCTGTTGGGCGAACGATTGAAATCCGGATTTAAATTAAATATTGAGCTTAAAAACAGTATTTACCCATATAACGGCATGGAAGCAAAAATTGTGGAAATGGTGTATAGGTATGGAATACAGGAAGCGGTCGTTTATTCTACCTTTTATGCGAAATCACTTGAAAAATTGCGGATACTGGATGACAAGGCACAGCTTGCGATATTGGACAGTAAGGCTTCGGACTGTATGTATAAAATAAGAGGCGGCTGTGGTGCAACGATACTCCATCCCTTTTGGAGAGGGATAGATTTATCCGCAGAACAGTTGGAAGGATATACGGTACGGGTATGGATGTCGGGGCATTTGTACCCGGAGAAGCCGACAGGGACGAAGCTTGATTTGGAAGCTTTGGAAAAGACAGGGATTACAGATATCATTTTGAATGAGCCGGAGAGATATTTATGATTTTTGGATAATACGGTTTGTGAACTGTATAGGAATTTGATTGGATGGAAAAAGCGATGAAAAGAGAAGAAATCATATATTTATCTTATCGAAAATGCAAAGCATTTGGAAATATGATTTTATTTTATATATTTAGGATCTTTCCTATTAAAAAAAATAAAATTGTATTTTGCAGTATTGAAGGACAATGTGGATATAGCTGTAATCCCAAATATGTTGCGGAGGAATTATTAAAGGATAATAAGGGATATGAAATATATTGGCTTGTAAATGATATAAACAAGAAGTTTCCAAAAGAAATAAAAAAGGTAAAAAATACAATCTGGAATCGTATCTATCATTTGTCTACAGCCGATATTTGGGTTGATAACAGCAGAAAACCATTAGGAACAAGGAAAAGAAAAGGGCAGTTATACATACAGACATGGCATGCGACGCTGGCCTTTAAGCCGGCAGGGAAGATGAGAAATGCATTTCCTAAAATTGCTTATTGGGTGAGTGAAAATGATTCTAATCTTGCTGATTATGTTTTAACAGATTCCGAATGGTGTGACAGACTATATCCCGATTTATTATTTACAAATGGAAATACATTACGAATTGGAGCGCCCCGTTGTGATGTGCTTGTTGATAACGAAAAAAAGGAAAGTAAGTACTTGGAATTAAGAAGAAAATTTGGGCTGCCAGTTGATTCTAAAATCGTAATGCATGCGCCAACTTTTAGAGGTGGGAGTCAGACAGTTGTACGGGAAGTTTTTGCAGAAAAGATATCAATAGATTATAAAAGGCTTCAGAAAACATTGGAAAAAAATTGGGGAGGTACATGGTATGTATTTATAAGACTGCATCCTCAGATTGCCTGTCAGATGAACAGCACCAATAGCATATCCGATGAGAAAATATATGATGTAAGTAAAGAAGACGATATGAATGAAATAATGGCAGGTGTGGATATATTCATTTCAGATTATTCCAGCGCAGCTTTTGATGCAAGTTTTGCTAAAATTCCAGTCTTCATTTATGCGGATGACATAGAAGAATTTACGGAAGACAGGGGACAATTTTTATGGAAGAAAGGAGAATTGCCATTTGCGATATCAAAAAATAATGATGAATTAGAAAAAAATATAGTTTGCTTCGAACGGGAAAAGTATGAGGCCGATTTAAATATTTTATTCAAAAAAGTAGAATTGACAGAAGATGGGACGGCTTCTCAAAGAGTCAAAAAAATAATAGATGAGCATATGGGCGTTTCATAAAGGAGACAGATTATGAAGCTTGGAGGAATTATTTTAGCCGCAGGAAAAGGCGTAAGATTTCAGGGGAAAAAACAGTTCATTGAATTGAATGGAAAGGCCTTGTGGCTTCATGTTTATGACAAGCTGTTACAGGTGGTTAAAAAAGAAAATATTATTGTGGTTGGTGTTGATATAGAGGGTGGGGAGACAAGAAGTGAATCTGTCAAAAAAGGACTGAATGAACTAAATAATAGTATAGACAGGGTAATCATATTGGAGGCAGCAAGACCTTTGGTAACAGTTCATCAAATAGAAATCTTATTAAATGATAAGAATAAATCTTCAACTTTTGTCATGCCGTTAGTTAATACGGTTGTTTACAAAGATGGAAGATATATAAACAGAGAAGACTTATATGAACTTCTTACGCCACAGGCATTTGATTTTAAACTGTTAAAGGCAGCATACAACAGCGGGAAATATCATAATAAGACAGATGAAACAAGGGTGATGTTTGAAGAATATGGCATAAAGCCTAATTTCATAGAAACTGGTGAAAATTTATTGAAAGTAACATATAAAAAGGATATTCCGATTATAGAAACACTGTATCAGAAAGGATTAGAAGAAAATGAAAAGGGTTTTGATTACGGGAGGTAATGGAGATATTGCGAAAGCGATTGTAGATGAATTAAAAAAGCAGGGTGATTTCGAGATAGATGCTCCTGGGAAGGAAATTCTTGACGTGACCAGTGTGGAAGCAATTCGGTGTTTTCTAATGAAGTTTAAACCAGATATTCTTATTAATAATGCTGGATATGTTGTGCCAATGTCAATAGGTGATTGTGATATAGAAAGTGAAAAAAAAGCTTTAGATATTAATCTTTTCGGTACTTTTAATTGTACTGCGGCGGTGTTGGCAATAAATCCGAACGCAAGAATTATTAATATAGGTTCTTCGGCGGCGACAAAAGTGCATGGGACATGGGCTTCTTATTGTGCGGCCAAAGCGGGCGTGGTAATGGCAACGAAATGCTGGGCAGAAGAAGGATATGATGTTGTCTGTGTTTCGCCCGGAAGGACAGCAACGAAGATGCGAAAAGGTTTATTTCCTGATGAGGATCAGTCTACGCTTCTCGCAGCAGAAACGTTTGCAAAAGTAGTGATAAGAGCAGTTAATGGAAATTATGAAAAAGGAAGTCATATTAATGTTACGAAAGATAATGCGGGAGATTTGCTGAATGATTGAAAGAACAAAAGTTGTCATTAACACGGAAAAACAGTTTACTGCATTGGATGATATCATTCATGATTTTATAAAGGACAAAAAAGGCAGAGGATTGGTCAATGTTTTTGTGGCACATACAACATGTGCAATTAAAGTATTAGAAGGTGAGCTGCTTTTATTGGCAGATATTAATAATTATCTGGACAAAACCTTTCCAAAAGAAGGGTATTATATGCACGATAAAATAGAAATAAGAGATGTACCGATAAATGAAAGAATAAATGGATTTGCACATCTGAGGCAGTTATTTTTTTCATCGGATGTAACGATTCCGGTCGAAGACGGAAAAATGATAAAAGGACAGTGGCAGACAGTATATTTGGTCGAGTTCGATCCAATCAGGGATAGAGAAGTGGTTATTACATATATGGAGTAGGAGAAAGACAATGAAAATATTACACAAATTGAATGGTGATAGATTACATGGGGATTATCCATTATATGAGTACGCGCATAAATGGGATATACGCAGCAAAAGAATTATTGTCTGATTGATGGAGATATTATGGAAAAAATATCATTAATAATTCCCGTATACAACGCACAGGAATATTTGGAAAGATGTTTGCAAAGTGCGGTTAGCCAGGAATATTTTAATATAGAAATTATTTGTGTAGATGATGGCTCAACCGATGACTCAGGATATATATTGGATGATTTTGCAGGGAAATATCGAAATATTGTTGCGATTCATCAGGAGAACGGTGGAGAAAGTAGAGCCCGTAATAGAGGGCTGTCAGTAGCTACTGGAGATTATATTGGATTTTTGGATTGTGATGACTGGATAGAAGCCGATATGTATTCTCAATTGAGCGCTAAATTGAAGGAATATAATGCGGATATGGCTGTGGCGGGCTGGATAAAGGAGTTTCCTGAACATAGCATTGTAATGGAAAATCAAAAAAAGGTGAACGAGGGCGTTATTTATCAGGATGAATTGTTGAAATATGTATATCATCGTGATGAATATCAGGGATTTGCCTATATGTGGAATAAATTATATAAGAGAAAACTTTTATATGATGATAATTACAGACTGATAAAGTTTGACGAAAATTTAATGTTGGGTGGAGATATCGTTTATCTGGCAGAGATACTGATGAATGTTGATAAAGCAGTTTATATTGATAGGCCATTTTATCATTATCGGCAGAGAATGGAGTCGGGGAGCCACTCACAGAATGTATATGCAAGAATAGATAGTTTGACTGCGTATGATCATGTAATTGCATTATTTCAGAAAAATAGTGTTAGCGAAACAATTTTAAAATTTGTAAAACGTTTTCAAGTATACCACAGCACAAATATAGCAGAAATTGCATTTGAGACTCAAAATGCGGAGGCATTGAATATTTGCCATGACTATATGAAGCGATATGAAACGGAATATGTAGAAACGAATCAAGGACATCAAGACAGATTAGAGAGATTTTATAGGATACAAAAATACAAGTTGTGAAGGGAGCAAAAATGAAGTGGAAAAACAGAGGGCATGAATATGACGATGCCTATAATAATATGATCGCTAAAAAAAAGTATTATCTTTTTGGTGCAGGAGACTATGGAACTCAGTTCCTAAAAATATTTGAACAGGAAATCAATATTATCGGGTATATAGATAACGATACAAAAAAGCAGGGAAAGATCATAAATAGGAAAAAATGTTATGGTTTAAACGAAATTATATTGGAACAGGATCAGGGGATTATTATAACAATGGCTCAATGGGCAAGAGTCATACCGTTACGACAGTTAAATGATCGAGGTCTGCAATACAACGAAGACTATTTTATAATAGAAGAGTTTATTTCTATTTATAATGTTTATAAATATGACAAGGTTTATTTCCCATCAGTATCTTTTCTGCCCAGCACGGTATGCAATTTGAACTGCAAATATTGTCTCAATTTTAATCCATACGCTAAAAAATTTTATTCACGGGAATGGGATGATTTAGTGGCGGATGTGGATACTTTTTTTGGCTGTGTGGATCATATCATGCTTTTTCATGTTAGCGGCGGCGAACCAATGATATATAAATATACGGCAGATATCATACAGTATATTGATAAGAATTACGGAAAAAGAATAGATACACTGAGAACTGTTACAAATGGTACGGTCATACCTTCTGATGAAATCTTGGAGAAGTTAGGTAAGTGCAATATTGAGATAACAGTTGATGATTATCGGGAAGCGGTTCCGGAGTATAAGGAAAATTTTGATAAATTGCTTCAAAAATTAAGCCAGTATCATATTCGTCATTATATTAATAAGGTCGATTCATGGATTGACCTGGCGCCGGATAAAACAGACTATTCAAGTATGTCGGAAGAACAATTGATGGCACATCGTAATAGCTGTACACAATCATGGCAGGAATTACGGGATGGAAAACTTTACAGCTGCAATTATGCCGCTTACGCTACTGTGGCAGGAATTGCAGGAAATGAAGACATAGAAGAAACTTATAACCTAAAGGAATTTTCAGAAGATCGGAAAAAAGAACTCATAGAGTTCAGGCTGGGATATACAACAAAAGGATATTCGAATTTTTGTAAAAAATGCAGGGGGTTTACGCCCAATAATACGGATGAAATGATGCCGGCCGAACAATTAAGGAAGTAGAGGAGAATTTTGCATATGTATATAGAAAAGCAGGAATTTAATGCAATGGATATTTTTGATAAATTAGGAGAGTGCAAATCGGAACTTCCTCCAAAGTACCTGGGGTTTATATGTCAGTTGATAAAAGATAACAGGCCTGCAAAGATTTTAGAGATCGGAGTATCGGGAGGGGGTACAACATGCGCGATCTTGAATTGTATAGACAAACTGGGACTGCATAGCGAAATGTATTCCGTAGATTTATCTTATACATATCATTATGATACTTCTAAAGAATGTGGCTATCAGATTAAAGATGCGGCTCCCTACTTGAAGAATATCAACTGTCATCATTTGCTATTGGGAAGAACCGTTGCGGAGGTTCTTCCGGAAATAACGCGGAGTGGGAAGTTCGATCTGCTTATATTGGATACTATACATTATTTACCGGGAGAATTATTAGATTTTTTGGTATGTTTTCCCTATTTGAATGATGATGCGGTTGTAGTGCTTGATGACATAATATTTGCACATACAGGCGAAAATACGAATGCGATTGCAACCAGAGTGCTGTTTGATTGTGTAGTTGCCGATAAAATTCTGCCTGAGTGTGACGGTCTTCCTAAATTGGCAGCATTCAAAATGAATAAGGATACCAAAAAGTATATATTTAATTGTTTTTCCGCAGTATCTTTCCCATGGGATTATGATATGGATGAAAAGCAGTTAAACGCATACAGAAATATTATTACAAAAGAATATAGTGAAGAATTATCTTCTTATTTTGAAAAGGGTATTGAGATAAACAGAAAGTCTCTGGATAAGAAACGCCGGATTAAGGAAGAGATTAAATCAATCATAGCGTTATGCGGCAATCAGGATGTATTGATTTATGGAGCGGGGCAGAGGGGAAAGGCGCTATGTAATTTCTTACGGGATAGAGGAAAACGTATTGAAGGATTTATTATTTCTGATGATAGAAATAAAGAAGAAATGAATTGTGACATACCGGTATACCATTTGTCTGAATTACGCGAACAGGAAAACAGAGTAATCTTAGTAGCGGCGGCGGATGGCGGAATTATACGGAATCTGAAAAAGAGCGGGATAGAATTTATCAATACGCCCAATTATATCTTCCCATTTATAAAGCAGTATTGTCAAATACTCAAATAAACGATATAGCGCTTCGGAGACGTGTTTCAGAGGAGAGGAGCAATGAAAATATTGATCTGGGGTTGTGGAGTCAGAGGAAAAAGGATTTTTTCCAGACTGAATAAAGAGGAAGTGATCGCCTTTATAGAAAGTAATGAAGAGCTGATCGGTTCTGAATATGAAGGAAAAAGAGTTATTAGTTTAGAAACATATGAAAGGGAATATACAAATTATTTTATACTCATCAGTCCTGTAAGGGTAAATACGATCAAACAGTTGCTTGAGAAAAAGGGAATATACCAGTATTTTGAACTTATTAACTGCCCGGCAGAGCTACAGGGAGTTCCATATTATGACTGTTACGATAAATATTTGGATACCTTAAATTTAGAGAAAAATTATGGACTATTTGGGATAAATTTTTATAGTCTATATCTCTATGAGAAGTTGAGTCAAAGAAATGTTGGAATGACCTATATAATCGCTGAAAAAAATATAGCGTGGCCAAAGTTTGAAGCGGCAAAAAAAATATATCGTGATATTAATTTTATTCAGGAAAATGAAATAGAAGAGAAAGTGGATATTATTCTTACCACAACACTGAACAGGGAAGCAAATGAAAGGATTGCAAGGGTTTCAGGTAATAGAATAAAGGTGGAGGATTCTTTCGATATCATTAAAAAAATTCCGGAATATAAAAACGAACGCTTGGAGCAGTTTAAAAATAAACATATGGGCAAGAGATGTTTTATTGTAGCAACAGGGCCAAGTTTACGAATATCCGATTTAGAAATATTGAAAGAAAATAAGATCGTATCATTCAGTATGAACAGAGTCTATCGTGCGTTTGATCAAACGACATGGAGACCCGATTATTATGTGGTAGCAGACTGGCGGTGTTTACAGGAAAGCAGGGACGAAATAATAGATATCCCGGTAAACTATAAGTTTGTTTCTGACGAATATTCTTCCTTTTGGGATGGGGATATTCCGGAAAACATATATAAGTTTCATTGTCATTGGTCTTTGGTCGAAAAAGAATTGCCAAAATACGCAGAAGACATAAGATATGGAATGTATACATGCGGTACAGTCGTATATAACTGTTTTCAGCTTGCGACTTATATGGGTTTTAAAGAGATATATCTGATAGGTGTGGATTTTAGTTTTTCCAATGAATATAAAAACGTAAATAATCATTTTATAAAAAATTATTATAATAGTAATTCTCAGACGAGTAACTTTTATGATGAGGAACAGTTTCGTTCGCATAGAGCGGCAAAAAAATATGCCGATGAGCATGGCATAAAAATCTATAATGCGACGCGAGGCGGAAAACTGGAAATTTTCACGAGGGTAGATTTTGACAGTCTGTTTACTTGACCGACAGACCAGGAGGTTCGTTAAATGGAGTACATAAAACCGATGGTGATTGCAGAAATCGGATGTAATCATAAGGGCGATATGAAAATTGCCAAAGAATTGATAAAGACAGCTGCTATTTATTGTAAAGCCGATGCTGTGAAATTTCAGAAAAGGTGTAATCGTGAATTACTGACACCGGAACAATATAATGCACCGCATCCGAATCCTGTATTCGCTTACGGAAAAACATATGGAGAACACAGGGAATTTTTGGAATTTACGATAGAGCAGCACCAGGAATTGAAAAGTTACTGTGAAGAGCTGGGCATTATATATGGAACTTCCGTATGGGATTTGACTTCTGCTAAAGAAATTACTTCACTTAATCCACAGTTCATCAAAATTCCGTCAGCATGCAATAATCATTACGAAATGTTGGAATGGTTGTGCAGCAATTATACGGGAGAGATACAAGTATCGCTCGGAATGACAACGTATGCGGAGGAAGAAAAACTGGTAGAAATTTTTGAAAGAAACGGGCGCAATAAAGATTTGGTAATCTATATATGTACATCCGGTTATCCCGTACCATTTGAGGATGTGTGCCTGTTGGAGATAAATCGGGTCAGAGAGAAATATGGAAAAAAAGTTAAAAAAATCGGATTTTCCGGACATCATTTGGGAATTGCAATAGATGTTGCGGCATATACAATGGGAGCTTCTGTTATAGAAAGACATTATACGCTTGACAGGACATGGAAAGGAACCGATCATGCAGCGTCATTGGAGCCAGAAGGTATCCGCAAACTGAAACGGGATTTAATCGCAGCGTATGAGGCACTGCGGTATAAAGAAAAAGAAATACTGGATATCGAAGCGGTACAGAGAGAAAAGCTGAAATATAGAGAACATTAGGAAGGGATATGATCATAAAGATGAATGTAGCGTTCATACCGGTTCGGGGTGGAAGTAAATCAATTCCTTTAAAGAATATAAAAAGCATAGCAGGAAAGCCGTTAGTATATTGGACTGCCAAAGCGGCAAATGATTGCAGTTATATAGATAAAGTATACATAGCGACGGATAGCGATGTTATTAAAGAAACGGTAGAAACATTCAGACTGGAAAAGGTGGCAGTAATTGGCAGAAGCGTAGATACGGCGACGGATACGGCATCTACGGAATCGGCAATGCTTGAATTTGCGGATCAATATGATTTTGAAAATATTGTACTGGTGCAGGCAACATCGCCGTTGCTAACATCACGGGATTTGAACAGTGGATTTGAGCTTTACCATATGAAAAAGACGGATAGTGTTCTTTCAGTTGTAAGACAGAAACGTTTTCAGTGGATGACTGATGAGAACGGATATGCCGCAGCAATAAACTATGACTATGAAAACAGGCCAAGAAGACAGGATTTTGAAGGATATTTTGTAGAAAATGGAGCTTTTTATATTACAAGTAAGCGAGCACTGTTAAAATCGGGTAATCGATTGTCAGGAAATATTCGTGCTTATGAAATGGATGAGTCTGCATATTTTGAAATTGATGAGCCGGGCGACTGGGAGATTATTGAGAAGCAACTGTGTAATCGACTGAAATCGAAAGAAAACAGAGAAGTTATGCCACAGATAAAAATGTTTTTGACTGACTGCGATGGATGTTTGACGGACGGCGGAATGTATTATTCCGAAAATGGAGATGAGCTGAAAAAGTTTCATACAAAAGACGGGATGGGCTTCAAATTGTTGCGGGAGCAAGGTATTATTACGGGTATTATCACAGGAGAAAATCGCCAATTGAACCAGAAAAGGGCTGAAAAACTTCAGGTAGATGAAATATTTCAAAATGTAAAGGATAAAGTTGCGGTTATTCGACAGCTATGTGATAAATATCATATACTGCCGGAACAGGTTGCTTATGTGGGGGATGATGTGAACGATCTGGGGGCCATACATTATGTAGGGTATGGCTGTTGTGTAAAAGATGCCCATAGTGCGGTGAAAAAATGTGCCGATTATATATCGACGCGTAACGGTGGACAGGGTGCGGTAAGGGAGATTATAGATGTTATTCTTGCTGGGAATGTGCAGGAGACAATTGTATGAATGAATATATAAAAAGAATAGAAGATAGTGCGCAGATTATTATATACGGTGCAGGGAAAGTTGCAATGACGGTATATAGCGAGCTGCAGGAATATGGTTTGGATAATAAAGTGATCTGTTTTGCTGTTAGTGATGATAGTCCGGATGTTAATAAAGAAGTGAATGAGCTAAAAGTCAGGTCAGTCCGTCAATTAAAAGAATATTACAATAGTGCGTTATTTTTAATTGCTGTAAGTGATTCCTTAATGATTGAAATAGAAAATGTATTGATGTTTTTCGGAATTGCAGATTATTTTGATGCAAGGAGGATTTATATTGGAGAATGGTCTTCTGAGAGGAATGGAAATCTGGAAGAAAGCTATATAGCAGATGAAGAAGGTGATTGGACAAATTTATCAGGTGATTCAGATTATCTTTCTCATGTAACATGCTGTGTGGTGCCAAATGCGGGAGATACGATGTTATCTCATTGTGTAAGAAAATATATAGATTACACAAGGTGGAACATTATTGATGTAAAACAGAAAGTCACTGACGATATGATAAATAAAATAAATAATGGGAAAGCATTAATTATTGGCGGTGGTGGGTTGTTTCTTCCCGATACGAATGAAAATAATATCAGCGGCTGGCAATGGGCAATAAGTGATGAACAATTGGATCAGATAACTGTGCCGATCATAGTTTATGCTGTAGGATATAACTATTTCAGAGGACAGGTACCGAATAAATTATTTGAAAAGTCCATCGCAAAATTGGTTCAGAGAGCGGAATTTATTGGGTTAAGAAATGGTGGAAGCATCAGAGAGATTAAAAAAATCACAGGGGAAGAAATTGGGAAGAAGATTAGTTATCAGCCTTGTATGACGACTATGATATCTAAGCTTTATTCTATTGAAAAAAGGAATGACTCTGGAATTATAGGTGTAAATATAGCGTTCGATAGGGAGAAACTCCGGTTCGGAAATAAGAAAAAAGAAATATTGAATGAAGTTGCAAAAGCGCTTAAAGAGATTAAGAATATGGGATATCAGCTGCTGTATATTGCACATACGGACACGGATCTAAGATTTTTGAAATATATGGATTATTACGATATCCCATATAATGTTGTAAATCTGACAAATGAATTTCCGGATAAAATAATAGAAATTTATAAGACAGTGCAGTGCGTCATTGGAATGCGAGGGCATGCACAGATGATACCATTTGGAGTAGGGTGTAGGATCATAACGCTTGGAACACATAATAAAATGAGATGGTTTTTAGAAGATGTTGATATGGAAAAAGATTATATTGATCTATCAGAGAATATAAGCGGCATTTCGAAGAGTATAGTCAGTATATTTCAAGAAAACAATCTGGAAAATGATAGTAAAGCGGATATGAAGATAAAAATGGAACAAGAAAGATTGTGGAAGATATCTTGTAAAAATAAAGAAAATATTATGTCAAAGATATTTTGAAAGTATAGTGAAAGATAATATTTATAGATTGACACTTATTTGCAGGATTGGAGACTGAACAATGAATGATTTGAAGGCAATAGCAATTTATCTTCCGCAATATCACAAGGTAAAAGAAAATGATGAGTGGTGGGGAGAAGGGTTTACAGAGTGGACGTCTGTCAGACAGGCAGAAGCGTATTATGAAGAACATCACCAGCCCAGAATTCCATTGAATGAAAATTATTATGATTTAGATAAGAAAGAGACGATGGAGTGGCAGGCCGGATTAGCTGAACAGTATGGTATCTATGGATTTTGCTTTTATCATTATTATTTTAAGGAAGGAAGGAAGATTTTAGAAAAACCTGCAGAAAATTTGCTTAAATGGACGGATATTCCGTTAAAATATTGTTTTTCATGGGCCAATATGCCATGGCAGCGCACCTGGTCCAATTTTAGTCTGGGGGGTTCATGGGCCAGTAAGTTTGAAAAATATGAAGAAAATAGTAATCCTGTATTATTAGAGCAGGATTACGGTGATGAAAAAGAGTGGAAGGCACATTTTGACTACCTGCTTCCTTTTTTCAGAGATGAAAGATATATAAAAATAGATAATAAGCCGGTTTTTCTATTTCATGCGGTAAAAGATATTGGCTGTTTGAATCAGATGGTGGATTTATGGAGGAAGTTTGCGTTAGATGCAGGCTTAGAAGGATTGTATTTAATTGGTGTAGTGCAGGATGATTATGACGCTTATCCTGTATTGGATGCCTTGTATGCACAGGAACCATCCGCGTCAATAACCGATTATGTGCAGGATGGAGAAGAAGACAAAAAGGATATCTGCGCAAGATATTATATTTATGAAGATATGTGCAGATGGGGGTATTTGAAGCATTATGAGCCGGATCGCAAGGTATTTTTCTCTGCGTTTCCGGGATATGATACAACCCCGCGCCATGGAAAAAGAGGCGTAATTATCGACAAAGCAACGCCTGAAAAGTTTGAGGAAAGTTTTCGGGAAATATGCCAAAAAAGTATTCAGCGGAAAAATGAGTACGTTTTTATTAATGCGTGGAATGAATGGGGGGAAGGAAATTATCTGGAACCGGATACAAAATACGGGTATGCTTTTTTAGAAGCTGTCCATAAAGTATTGACAGAACCGGAGATCAAACATGCTTCTGAAGAACGCTTTGACAAGGATATGAAGTTATTCTATCAGGTTTTCAAAAAGAAAGAACAGGAGAGAAAAAAGTTTCAAAGTTTTTTCAGAGTAATGGATCAATGGATGAAATGTATGGAAGATGAAAAAGAGATATCATCATTTTTTCTCGAAAATAATTATCATAAAGCAGCAATTTATGGGATGGGCATGATGGGAAAGCATTTGTTTCGACAGATAAAGCAAAAAATTTCTGTTACGTATTTTATTGATCGAGCAGCCACACTGAAAGATTTCGAAATTCCAATCTATAATTTGGATGAAGAGTTTCCGGATGTAGATGTAATAGTTGTAACAATCGTCAATGAGTTTGAGGATATTACTTCTAAATTGCAAGGAAAGACGCGGGCAAAAATTATATCATTGACAGATGTGGTAAAAGGAATTAACTGAGATGTTTTGAGGCGGTAGACATAATTGAAATCTAATAGAGGATTTGGGTAATGAAACGGTTTGGCATATTTGTATTTTATGATAAATACGGTACGGTAAACGAATATGTGAAATATCTTTTAAAGCATATCAGTTCTCTTTTATCGGAATGCTGTATTGTCTGCAATGGAGATGTTGCAGATGAGAGCAGGGAGTGGCTAAAAGCAAATTCAAATTATGTATTTTTCAGAGAGAATAAGGGATATGATGCCGGAGCATATCAGGATGCTGTTCTAAACAGACTGGGGCTGGCAAAACTGCGCGAGTTTGATGAACTTGTTTGGTAGTGTAAAATAGTTTGTGTCTTTGGAAAAAAGTACCTCTTTTTTGGTAAGAATCAAGATATGACAATTCTTATC
>ERZ808054.140-NODE-140-length-94037-cov-25.188463_pt1 | contig 94037 bp, 87 predicted proteins | sample MGYA00380201_ERZ808054 | MGnify/ENA primary metagenome ERZ808054 (study PRJEB31490, sample SAMN06133419) | mouse gut metagenome | isolation source: Z5_2 | host: mice | place: China: Chengdu | collected 2015-05 ... | reverse complement strand
GAAAATTTCTTCTCTATCCTCAAGACTGAGTGTATATACCGGCAGAAAATCAGGACTTTTCAGCAAGCCAAAGAACTAATCGACGATTTTATTTATTTTTATAACCACGAGCGTATCCAGTTGAAAACGGGAGAGACGCCGCTTGCGTAACGTCTCTCCGCTTAATTCTTAATATTTCCTACCACGGGCCTTTTTGTGCTGTCCGCACAAGTTGAGGCGGTTCACAGGCTGCACGGGGGGCGCGCCGCTTATCCGCAGGCGCCGCCGGTCCTCCGGATCACGCCGCAGGCGATCTTCTCGCCGGACTTTCCCGACGGCCCGGTGGTCAGATCGTCCGGATGGCTGTGGATGATAACCACCCTGCCGGTCACCTCCTCCACGGAAAACCGGTTGGTGAGGAACAGGGAGAGGGCGTATCCGTCGTTTCCGAAGAGGGGAGGCAGGTCCCCGGCGTGGCGCGGATGCTCGCAGCCGTCCGGATCGTAGTGGGACATGGCGTCCGCGAACGGGTCCTCCGGACTGCCGCCGCAGCTGTTCCCGCTGTGGATGTGGAAGCCGAAGATGCGCTCCCCGCAGGGGAACTCGCCTCGTGGAAGTCCGCGTATCTCGGCGCAGACGACCACGCCCTGATCGGTCTGAAAGAACCGTACCGTGCCCGACAGGCCGGGATAGTCCCCGCTGCCGGTAACGGCGGCCGCCGCCTGGGGCCTGCCGCGCAGGATGGGAAGAAGCCGGAGTTCGGAGGGACTGCGGGAGGATGATCTGCTCATGATAAAACGCTCCTTGTCGTTGGATGTACCGCTATCGGGGGACGCGGCCCGCGGCGGAGCCGCGCCGTCCCGCCATTCTATGCGTTCCGGGGCGGTCCTGCGCGGGGATGGTCCATAACCGCTTGACATTTTCTCCACAGAAGTTATAATAGGGGAGGAAAAGCAATAAAAGGAGGACGATTCCATGACTTATACCATGCGCGTTGCCGGCCTGGAGCGCCAGCTCCCTCTCTGCAAGGTCAGCGACGACCTCTACATCGGCGCGTTCATCATGTTCGGCGACGCGGAGCTTACCGTAGCCTGCGCCAAGGCCCTGCTGGAGAAGGTCCCCGCGGACAGCTACGACTACATGCTCACCGCCGAGGCCAAGTCCATCCCCCTGATCCACGAGATGGCCCGCCAGTCCGGCGCGGAGAAGTACTTCATCGCCCGGAAGGGGTCCAAGGTCTACATGCCCGACCCCATCCACGTCTCCGTCCGCTCCATCACCACCCTGCGCCAGCAGGACCTGTTCCTGGGTGCCGACGACTGCGCCCTCATCAAGGGGAAGCGCATCCTCGTCGTGGACGATGTCATCTCCACCGGCGAGAGCCTCCACGCCCTGGAGGAGCTGGTGAAGACCGCAGGCGGCACCGTCACCGGCCGCGCCGCCGTCCTGGCGGAGGGCGACTCCCTGGCCCGCACGGACCTGACCTACCTGGCCCCCCTGCCCGTGTTCAACGCGGACGGCACCGTAAAGGAGTAAACGAACGATAAAAAGCTGGAGCGGCATGACGATCGCGCGTCATGCCGCTCCGCTTTTTATTCCTGGACGGCCGCGCCGCCCCGGTCCTCCGCCGTGGCCTCGGGAACAGCATTGTAGTCCCACTGGTGGTTTTCTGCGGCCATCTCGTCACTGGTAAGGTTAAAATACTGCCACTCGTAGATATCGCCCAGCTGTTCCCGCCCGTTAGCGTCCCAGGTCACGTCTACGCAGTACCATTCTCCATTCAGCTTTACCATGTTCCATGCGTGGTCTCCCGTGTTGCGGACGCATGAGCCTACCACGGTGATGCACTCCACGCCGCTCATGTCCATAAGGAGCTGGAAGGAGGTCGCGTACCCCAGGCACACCGCCGCCCGGTCTACCAGCCCGCCGTAGGGCCCGAAGGCCCGCCGGTCCGTCTCCTCCAGCACATCCTGGAGGCTCCAGTCGTAATCTACGTTCTCCACCAGCCAGCCGTAGGCGGCGGTCTCCTTTTCCAGATCGGTCATGCCGTCCGCCATGATCTCCGCCAGAACAGCCTCCGCGCCGTCATAGATCGCCCGGTCGTCCCCAGACAGTCCGGAGGGGTCCCCCGCCTCCCACGCGGCGAGGATGGCGGAGGTGTCATAAATAGACATATCCTCCTCATTGGGCGGGTCGAACCGAATGCGGTCCGGGTGATCCGGATCGGGGTCCGCCGGCGCGGCGGTCCGGGAGCCGTCAATGTAGCGCTGGAAAAATCCGTTGGTCTCCGGGTCGTTGACGGCCCGGGGAAACAGGCGGACGGCGTCCTCCGTGTGATCGCTGACGATGGAGGCCGCATAGCGGCCCGCCGAGACGGCCTGGCCGTTGGCCAACAGTTCGGCCTTGACTTCGTCGCCTCTCTGCCGGTATTTCTCCGCCTCGGCTTCCAGAAGCTGGCGCAGGGCGTCGGCAAATTCCGCTGCCGCCTCTTCGCTCTCCCTCAAGTACACGCATACCTCGTACTCCTTGTCCCATGCATAATTCGAGATATTGCCCTCCTCGTCCGTTTCCCAGTTGATCACGCCGCTTAAAGTCCAGTCGCCTCCGTTGTCCGGGACCCAGTACGCCATGGCACTGTTCGCGTCCGGAGTATTCCACTTCTTTTCCACGTCCCGCCACTCCGGGCAGGCGGCCTCCAGCAGCAGCCGGTGCAGCAGATCGTGGATCGCAAACAACGGAACAAAATCGTCCACTTCCGCCTCCACTTCCACCGGCGCAGGCAGTTCCTCCCCCCGGTACACAGCGGCGAAGGCCTCCCTGGCCCTCTCCGTCTCCGGGCAGATGAACAGCCCCACCGTCCGGCCCTCCCGCCGGACCAGCCCGTTGGCGGCCATCTCCGCTTCCTCGGGCGCGTACCCTCCGAAAGCCCCTGCCCGGTCCGTCAGATACTCCGTCAGCACCGCCTCCATACCGGCGGCGGTGTCCTCGTTCTCCAGCCGCAGCACCATGATCTCAAAAGCGGAAGCTCCCGTGCCCCGAATGACGGCGGCGTCCTCCCAAGTATCCCCGTCCAACCCGCAGACGGCCTCGACATAGACGGCCAGCCGGTCCGCGTCCGTCTCCCGGTCCAGCCGCTCGACCTCCAGGGCCTCCTCCTTCCCGGAGGCCAGCAGGCCAGCTTCCGCCAGCGCCCGAACGTCCGGCAGCTCAGCTGTCTCCACCGGCACGGACGCTTCCGCTTCCACGGGGACTACCTGCTTCTCTTTCTCCCCGCACCCAGGCAAAAGAGCCAGCAGAAGGGCCATGGAAACCATCAAAGAAAGTGCTTTTTTCATGGAAACCCTCTCCTTTTGTCAGTTTATGTCAACATAATAACACCAACCGCCCCCAGTGTAAAGCCCCCGCAACCAAAACGAACAAAAAATGCCGCCTCCCGTTGGTTGAAATGCCTCAAAGTCCTGCTATAATGCAAGTATGAAAAATCAGAAAGGACGAGCTGCCATGGCACAGAACAACCTCTCAAAAAACCTCTCCCTGCTCCGCCGCGTCTCCGGCCTGAGCCAGGAAAAAGCTGCGGAAGCCGTAGGCGTCACCCGTCAGGCTCTTGCCAAATGGGAATCCGGTGAGACCACCCCCGACATTCTCCACAGCGATAAATTAGCGGAATTGTACGACGTATCTCTGGACGATCTTCTCCACTTTGACCAGAAGCCCGGCAATATCCCGCCGCCGCCTCGGGGCAAGCACATCTTCGGCGCAGTGCAGCTGGGGGAGCGGGGCCAGATCGTCATCCCCAAGCGTGCCCGGGAGCTGTTCGGCCTGAACCGGGGCGATACACTGGTAGTGCTGGGGGACACCAACCCGGGCACAGCGGGCATCGCCCTTGTCCCCGCCCAGTTTCTGACGGGCCTGCTGGACCTGGCCAACCAGCGCCAGCAGGATGCCGAGAACGCAGAGGAGAACGAGCCATGACCGCTCTGAAAGTCGAAAATCTCACCAAGACCTACCCCACTTTCACTTTGGATAATGTCTCCTTCACCCTGTCCCGTGGCCGTATCATGGGCCTCATCGGCAAAAACGGGGCAGGGAAGTCCACTACCTTAAAATCCATCCTGAACCTCGTCTCCCCGGACGGCGGCAGGATCGAACTCCTTGGCATGCCCTTCCCCGAGAGAGAAGAGGACTGTAAGCAGAAGACCGGCGTGGTCCTTGGCGGCATTGACTTCTTCCAGCATAAACGTCTGGAGACCATCACCGCCGTCACCCGCCGCTTCTACCGCGATTGGGACCAGTCTGCCTGCGACCGGTATATGAAGGAGTTCGACCTTGACCCCCATAAGCGGGTCAGGGAGCTGTCCGCCGGGATGCGGGTAAAGTACCTCATTGCCCTGGCTCTCAGCCACGGTGCGGAGCTGTTCCTGTTCGACGAGCCCACCAGCGGTCTGGACCCCGTGAGCCGGGACGAGCTGCTGGAGCTGTTCCATGCTCTCGTAAAAGACGGGAAGCGGAGTATCCTGTTCTCCACCCACATCACCTCCGACCTGGAAAAGTGTGCCGGCGATATCACCTATATCAAAGACGGCAAGATCCTTGCCAGCGCGGAAAAGGCGGCGTTCATGCAGTCCTTCCAGCACCTGCGCACCCCGGAGGACGCCGCCCCCCTGACCCTGGAGGACATCATGGTCCGCACCGAGAGGAGGACGTTCCATGTCTGAGCTGCTCTATAAAGAACTGCGCCTTGCGGCCCATCCGTCCCTGTATGTGTTCATGTGCATGGGCGCGCTGCTGCTGATCCCGGCGTACCCCTACAGCGTGGTGTTTTTCTTCGGCTGTCTGGGTCTGTTCCAGTCCTTCATGTTCGACCGGGAGACCCGGGACGTGTTCTACACCGCCCTGCTGCCCCGCCCCAAACGGGACATCGTCAAGGGAAAACTGCTGCTGGCCGCATTCTCCCAGCTGGTGCAGCTGGGGCTGTCCGTGCCCTTCGCCTTTCTGCGGACGCTGTACCTGCCGGAGGGCAATCCGGTAGGCATGGAACCCAACATCGCCTGGTACGGTTTCGGCCTGATGGTCTACGGCGTATTCGACCTGGTCTACTTCACCCAGTTTTATAAGACCGCCTATCAAGCGGGGGTATCCTTTCTGATCGCCCTGATCCCCGTCACCCTGGGCATCATCGCCATTGAGTCCTCTGTCCATTTCCCCGGCCTGGGCTGGCTGGATGCCATGAACGGTCCCGCCCTGGTCCGCCAGGTCCCCATTTTGCTGGCTGGCGCGGCGGTGTACGCAGCTGCCATCGTCCTGGCGTACCGCGCCGGAGGCCGCCGTCTGGAGCGCGTGGACCTGTAGGGAGCGGAGGTCTCCATTTTTTTGCAAAAAAAGCCGCCGCCCCCCTTGCTTTTTCCATCGGCGTTTTGTATAATACTTCATACCCGTTTTTGGGCAGATCAGAGAGGCGCGGAAGCGTCTCGACCGAATCAAGAAAATGATAAGGAGTGTGACGACATGGCCGAGGAAACGAAGGTCCCTCTGACGGAGGAGGCCGAGAGCAAAAACTTCATTCATCAGTTCATCGACGAGGACATCGCGGAGGGTGGCCGGTTCCAGGGCATGGCCGTCCATACCCGTTTTCCTCCGGAGCCCAACGGCTATCTGCACATCGGCCACTGCAAGGCGCTGTGCATCAACTTCAGTACCGCCGAGAAGTACGGCGGCCTGTGCAACCTCCGCTTTGACGACACCAATCCCACCAAGGAGGACGTGGAGTTCGTGGAGGCCATCCAGGAGGATATCCACTGGCTGGGGTTTGACTGGGGGGACCGGCTGTTCTACGGAAGCGACTACTTTGAAAAGACCTACGAGCTGGCAGAGGACCTTATCAAAAAGGGCTTGGCTTACGTCTGTGAGCTGACGCCGGAAGAGTTCAAGGCGTACCGGGGGGACGTAAACACCCCCGCCCGCTCCCCCTGGCGGGACCGGCCCGCGGAGGAGAGTCTGGACCTCTTCCGCCGGATGCGGGCCGGGGAGTTCCCGGACGGAAAGTACACCCTGCGGGCCAAGATCGACTTGGCCAGCGGCAACTTCAACCTGCGGGACCCGGCCCTCTACCGCATCCGCCACATCGAGCACCACCGGCAGGGCGCCAAGTGGTGCATCTTCCCCATGTATGACTTCGCCCACCCCATCCAGGACGCGCTGGAGGGCATCACCCACTCCCTGTGCTCCCTGGAGTATGAGGACCACCGGCCCCTGTACGACTGGGTGGTGGAGCACTGCGATCTGCCCGCCAAGCCCCGGCAGATCGAGTTCGCCCGCCTGGGCATCAACTATACCGTCATGAGCAAGCGCAAGCTCCGCCTCCTGGTGGAGGAGGGGCGGGTCTCCGGCTGGGACGATCCGCGGATGCCCACCCTCTGCGGCCTGCGCCGCCGGGGCTACACCCCCGCCGCGATCCGCAATTTCTGTGAGCGCATCGGCGTGGCCAAGGCTACCAGCACCGTGGAGTTCGCCTTCCTGGAGCACTGCCTGCGGGAGGACCTCAACGAGACCGCCCGGCGGGTCATGGCGGTGATCCGCCCGGTGAAGCTGACCATCACCAACTATCCCGAGGGGCAGAGCGAGACCTTCGAGGTGGAGAACAACCCCAACCGCCCCGAGGACGGAACCCGGACCATCACCTTCTCCCGTGAGCTGTACGTGGAGGCGGAGGACTTCCTGGAGGAGCCTGTGCCCAAGTACAAGCGCCTGTACCCCGGCGGCCCCGAGTGCCGCCTGAAGGGCGCGTACCTCATCACCTGCACCGGCTGCAAAAAGGATGAGGCGGGCAACGTGGTAGAGATTCTGGCCACCTACGACCCGGACAGCCGGGGCGGCAACCCCGCCGACGGACGGAAGGTAAAGGGAGCCACCATCCACTGGGTAGACGCCGCCACGGCCATAGACGCGGAGTGCCGCCTCTACGACAATCTGTTTACTGACCCCGCCCCCGACGCGGCGGACAAGGATTTCCTGGACTGCCTGAATCCGGCCTCTCTGGAGACCGTCACCGGATGCAAGGTGGAAGCCGGGCTGGCCCAGGCCGCCGTGCCCGCCAGCTTCCAGTTCATGCGCGTAGGCTACTTCTGTCTGGACAGCAAGGACAGCGCCCCCGGACGCCTGGTCTTCAACCGCAGCGTAGGTCTGAAGGACGGCTTCAAAAAATAAGTCCCTTTTCAGAATTGTGAACCCGTTAAAAATAGATTATAATGACACTAACAACCGGGACTTTAAAGGAGAAGATTTATGATCGATTTTGGTATAAATGAAATGTTAGATATGCAAAAAAGGCTTCAGGATAAATACAAAGGTAAATGGGAAAAGATTTCTCCTGAAACGGGTAAACACAAGCTGCTTTGGATGATAGGCGAAATTGGTGAAGTGATCGATATTGTTAAAAAACACGGAGACATAAAGGCGTCTGATGATGTTGAATTGAGAAAAGACCTTGTGGAAGAAATGGCTGATGTTCTTATGTATTACAATGATGTTATGCTATGTTATGGAATATCTGCTGATGAATTAAAACAGGCATATACTGCGAAGTTTGAAAAGAATATGATACGCTGGTAAAGAAGAGTCGATGGGAGCGCTTTTCCGAAAAGGGAGAAAAATAAAAGAAGGTCCTGCGGCGCACGCCTTCAAGTGTGCGCCGCGGGACTTTTGCATCACAGCTCGCTGAAAATATACCGGTGTTTCCGTCCGCCCTCCAGCCGGGACTCGATGACGAGACTGCCGTCATATTCGGAGGACAGAAATTCCACGCTCCGCTCCTTGCGGTACTGATCCTGCACGTACATCGCGGGATCGTCCAGCTGCATCTCCATGATTTCCCGCCGGTCCGGGAGCATGTTCCCGGTGCAGGGAACGTATTCTTCTTTGATGACTTCGTAGGTTTTCATGATAAGAAGTTCCTTTCTTCGTCCAAATTGGACGCTTCCTAGTATCCTGCGCCAGGATCTGCGAAAATATACATCCTTTGTAACAAAACTGTAACTTTACAAATTCTCAAATTGTGGTATGCTATAACCAACTTAAAACGGAAGGGTGAAAAAATGATCAGCTGATTTGATTTTCGAGTAACAGGACGCTTTTTGCGGCGCCGCGCACTGCGCGGGGTCCGGTCTGTGTTGCCGAAAGTCAAGGATGCGGGGGTCATTTTTTGGCGGGATCGTACCCGCCGGGCCGAAGCGTCTCGCTTTGGCGCGCCCAGGGACGGTTTCCGTCCTGCCCTGCTGTGTTCTTGTACGCTTTCGGCATGTCCGAAAGCGTTTTTCTTTTGTCAGAAGAGAGGAGGACACATCTATGATTCAAGTAAAAAATCTGACATTGACCCACCGGAAGGACCTGCGGGATCTGGCGGCGGACTTTTCCTTTGTCATCAACGACGGGGACAAAGCCGCCATCATCGGGGAGGAGGGCAACGGAAAATCTACCCTGCTGAAATGGGTCTATGATCCGGGCCTGATCGAGTCTTACTGCGAGTGGAGCGGTGAACAGGCAGGAGACCTGGGGCTTCTGGGCTATCTGGCCCAGGACCTTGGCGAGGAGGAGAAGGCGGGGAGCGTGTACGACTTCTGCGCCGCTTCTCCGGATTTCTTTGACATGACGCCCAGGGAGCTGGCGGATATCGCGCGGCAGCTCCGGTTTCCGGCGGAGGAATTTTACAGCGGCAGACCGGTCGCCAGTCTCTCCGGCGGGGAACGGATCAAGCTCCAGCTGGGAAGGCTGCTGTTCAGCCGTCCGGCGGCGCTGCTGCTGGATGAGCCCTCCAGCGATCTGGATCTGGAGACGCTGGAGTGGCTGGAGGGTTTTATCGGAGGATTTCCCGGAAGCGTGCTGTATATTTCCCATGATGAGACCCTTATCGAGAACACTGCAACCATGGTACTCCACATAGAGCATCCCAGAGAAGGGAAACCGCCCCGGTGCAGCGTTCATCGACTGGACTACTCCACCTATATCAGCCGCCGGACGGAGGCCATCGCGGACCAGACCCGGCAGGCCCGGAAGGAGCGGGAGGAGCACGATAAAAAGCTGGAGAAATACCGCCGCATCCAGCAGAGCGTGGAACACGCCCAGAACGTCATCTCCCGCCAGAACCCCGGCAAGGCCCGGCTGCTGAAAAAGAAGATGCACGCGGTGATGTCCATGGGCAGGCGCTTCGAGCGTGAGGCGGAGGATATGACCCAGCTGCCGGAGGTGGAAGAGGCGGCCTTCCTCCGGTTCCCGGAGGGGACGGCGGTGCCCGCCGGAAAGACGGTGCTGGACCTGAACCTGCCGGAGCTGAGGGCAGGGGAGAGGCTGCTGGCAAAAAATATCCGGCTCCACGTCTCCGGCGGGGAGAAGGTGGGCATCCTGGGCCCCAACGGGGCGGGGAAGACCACTTTGCTGCGCCGTATTGCGGAGGAACTGCTGGCCCGGCAGGACCTGAGGGTGGCGTATATGTCGCAGGATTATGCCGACACGCTGCCCCTGGACAGGACGCCGGTGGAGTATCTGGCTCCGGAGGGGGACGCGGCTTCGGAGACCCGGGCCCGGACTTATCTGGGCAGCATCCGGTATACCCGGCAGGAGACGAGCCATCCCATTCGGGAGCTGTCCGGAGGGCAGAAGGCCAAGCTGCTGATGACCAAGATGATGCTGGACGGGGTGAACGTGCTGATCCTGGATGAGCCCACACGGAATTTTTCGCCCATCTCCGGTCCAAGGGTCCGGGGGGCGCTGGCGGAGTATCAGGGGACCATCATCAGCGTATCCCATGACCGGAAGTTTTTGGGGGAGGTCTGCGATAAATTGTACCAGTTCACGGGAAATGGGCTTATCCCGGTGGAGCGGGAGGAGCTTTAGGAGGGAGGAAGGGATGCAGGTCACATTTTATGCCCCGGGCCTTGCGTACAGTGTGGACAGTATTCTGTTGTTCCAGAAGGAGGAGACCGGCGACTGGTGGAGGAACGCTCTGTACCAGTTTTATCCCCAACTGGACCGGGAGTGGATGAAGCGCGCCAGCGGGCCGGAGCAGGAGGCAAAACTGCGGGAAGAACTTTCCGGCGTATATGAGCAGCTGGCGGAGAAACCGGCGGCGTACCAACTCCATTGGAACAAAAACCGCAGGGTGGTCGAGGAGGCGCTGGGGGACGTCTTTCAAATCCCGCTGGCGGGATTGACCATTTTATGATAGAGGGATACCGGTACTGTCAGGAACATGCGGCGGAGATCCGCCGCCAGATGAAATAATTAAATGGAGGTTTTATTATGAAAAAAGCTGCGGTCATGGTTTATCCGATGTTTTCTATGCAGGAGATCAGCTGTACTACGGAGTTATTCAAGTTCTACGACAAGGAGATCGTCACCTTTTCCGCCGGACGGGAACCGGTCAAGAGTGAGGACGGGTTCACCATCCTGCCGGATTTGGCTTTTGAGGAGTTCTGCCGGGAGGACTTCGACTGTCTGGTCCTGCCGGGCATCTGGGAGCCGCTGCCAGTGATGCTGGATGAGCGGAATATCCGGTTTCTGGAGCGGTTCCGGGGAGATGACAGTCTTGTTATCGGCTCCATATCCTCGTCTCCGCTGCTGTTGGGGAAGGCCGGATTACTGGAGGGAAAGCGGTTTACCCACGGGGTGTACGAGGAGTTCCTGGACGCCTTCCCGGTGGTGCCCAGGGAGGGGGCCGTCCGCACGTATCTGGTGGAGGATGGAAACCTTATCACCGCCCATGGCGGGGCGTTCCGGGAGTTCGCGGCGGCGGTCGCGCGGAAGGTTGGCATCGACTGTGGGGATACTGTTTTTTCCGGTATGGCGGGGAAGGGTTACACGGAAGAGGATTTTATCTTCCATTTTCCGCCGGAGATGATGGCGGAGGCCCGGGAGTACTGGGATAAGTGCTTGGAGGAAGCAGGCGTACAAGGTTAATATAATGGGGGGCAGCTCTATAGAAAATATTTCTATTCGATACCCCGGGGCCTCCGCGGCCCCGGACCCTGCGGTTACTTTTGCCCCGCGGCAAAAGTAACCAAAAACGCGCTTAAACCTACGGTTTAAGAATCCCTTTCTCGGGGCCGCCCTTTGGGCGTCCACCTCGGCGGGGGAGGAAAGGGCCGTGCGGCGGGGTTCTTGGATAGGCGAAGCCTCCGAAGTTTCAGTACTTCTTCAGCCGCTCTGGCACTTGTAGGACTCCGCCTGCCGGCCTTTCAAAGGGGTACTGCGGTGCAAGGGGCACACGGTTTAATGGTACATTCTTCTGATTTGCACCCTCCCCACCAGACCCTCGTGCCGAGTGCCGCGAGGCAACCAGCACTTCCGATAGAAATGTGCGCAGAAGTAAGCACCGGCATCGGCCCAGGGCACGGACGATAGACTACAAATCCAAAGGTCGTAGCGTAACCAAACTCCCCCGTAATGAAGAAGGATTCTCAAGGAACGTAGTTCCTTGAGTGACCTTTTGGTTCTTTTCGTTCACACGAAAAGAACGCCCCGTCCCCCCTGCAGGGGGACAAAACCAGCCCCGCCAGGGGCACAGAAAGGAGAAAACAGTTTTGCTTAGACCCAACCAGTTTGCATAGCGCGGCTATTGCAAATCAATGAATTGAATAGAGGTAATAGCCGCCGTATCGGAAAGAAAAACAGGAGATACGATGCGCTATTCAACAGAAAAAGAATGCAGAGTGGTCCATAAATGCGGGCACTGCGGTAAAAAAATGACCTTTATTTCCACCCGGCGCTTCCGGGTGAACGCAAACAAGAACAAGCTGGATGTCTGGCTGATCTATCAGTGCAAAAAGTGTAAGCACACGCTGAATATACCGATCTATGAGCGGGTCTCACCGCAGAAAATACCAAAAGAGCTGTACGAGGGCTTCCTCGCCAACGATGAGGAGCTTGCCCTGCGGTATGCCGCAGACTCCGCGCTGTTCAAAAGCAAAAATTTTGTCCTGGAAAAATGAAAAAAACTCTTGACCTTGACGCCGCGTCATGGTCTATCCTCAATTTCAGGAGGTGAAAGGATGTATACCGTAAAAGAACTGTCCCGGCTCACGGGGCTGACGCCCCGGACCCTGCGCTACTATGATGCCATCGGTCTGCTCTGCCCCCGGAGGGGCAGGGAGAACGACTACCGCCTCTATGGGGACGGGGAGGTGGACCGGCTCCAGCAGATACTCCTCTACCGGGACATGGGTCTGCCGCTGGAGGAGATCAGGAGCCTGCTGGACGCGCCGGGATTTGACCGGGAGGCCGCCTTGCGGGAACATTTACAGCGCCTCCGGGAACGGCGGCGGGAGGTGGACGCGCTGATCCGCACCGTTCAGATTACATTGAACGATTTAGAAGGAGGAACGACTATGATGGACGAAAAGAAATTCGAGGGCATGAAGCGGCAGATCATTGCGGAAAACGAGGCCGTTTATGGGAAAGAGCTTCGGGAGAAGTACGGAGACGAGGCCGTGGAGGAGTATACGGCCCGGCTGAGCGGCATGTCCCGGCAGGAGTGGGAACAGACCCAGGCCGATGAGGAGGGGTACAAGGCCGCCCTCCGGCGGGCGGTTCAGACGGGTGATCCCGCCGGGAAGGAGGCCCGGGAGGCCGTGCGGCTCCACGCCGCGTGGCTGGCCCGCTACTGGCCCGCAGGGGCGGTGACGGCGCAGGCCCACGTGGGCATGGCGGAGATGTACGTCCAGGACGAGCGCTTCACGGACTACTATGAGGCGGTGGCCCCCGGCGCCGCCGGATTCCTGGCGGAGGCGGTACGGGCGTACTACAAGTCGTAAGGGCCGGACCGTTCCTGCAATGGCAAAGAAACGCCCTCTCTCTTCCCGGAAGGGGAGGGAGGGGGCGTTCCTTTATTGCGTAACGACCGGGGGGATATCCAGGAAGGGGACTTTTTGACGCATGGCGTATTCCAGAGTGTGGCGGGTGCCGCCGCTGACGCCGTCGTAGACGGCGATGAGCAGGGCGCTGTGGTCCACCATGTACCGGTTGCGCCGGAGCATACAGCCCTTGGTATACTGCTCCTGGACCAGGGTCTCCAGGTCGCACTGGGCCAAGAGGGAACGCCACCGGGCCTGGTCCGCCTCCGGCCAGCCGCCGGACTGGGCGGCGCATGGGATGGCGGCTTCCAGGGTGACGTCCCCTTTTTCCCGGCGCAGGGTCAATACGGCTTCCGCAAAATAGAAGTCGCAGCCCCGGGCCATGCCGCAGATAAAATGCCGCATCCCGCCGTCATAGGCGGACTCCACCGCGTCGCGGATCTTCTGTTTCAGCGCAGCGCAGCGGGGGTCCGTTTCATCGGCCCCCCAGGGAAGCTTCTCCGGCCGGTGGCCGGTAAAACAGCAGGTATTGGCTCTTCCGTGCATTGCGATCGCTCCTCATTGTTTCTAACCCTTATTATAGAACAAAATTTCTGGTTTGTAAAGGGCGGACGGCAGATTTTTGAGGAGGCGTTGGGAGATCACGCGCACAGGGAGGGCGGCTGGAGGTCGAAGACCTGGGTAAACTGTTCCTTCCGTTCCGGGGTAAGGTGGTGGCTGACGAGGATGAGGGTCAGGTCCGGGTTGGCGAGGAGGCTCTTTTCTACGATATCCGCGTTCTTCTGGTCCAGTGCGCTGGTGCCTTCGTCTACCAGGAGGATGGAGCGGTTATGGATAAGGGCCCGGGCGATGGCCACCCGCTGCTTCTGCCCGCCGGAGAGATTGCCGCCCTCCTCGCCTACGACGGTGTCCAGGCCATCGGGCATGGAGGCAAGGTCGCCGGCCAGGGCGCTGTCCTGCAGGGCCTTCTCCATCTGTTCATCGGTGAAGGCTTCGCCCAGGGTGATATTGTCCCGGATGGTGGAGTTGAAGAGGAACACGTTCTGCTCAATGTAGCTCATCTGGGATTGTAGCTGCTCCGGGGTGAAATCCCTGGCGTCCCTGCCGTTGAAGCGGATGGCCCCGCCGTAGCCCGGCAGCCAGCCCAGCAGGAGCTTCAAAAGCGTGGACTTCCCGCAGCCGGAGGGGCCGGTGAGGGCGTACTTGCCGCCCTTTTTGAACTGGAGGGACAGGTCCCGGAGGACGGGCTTCTCACCGTACCGGAAGTCCAGGTTTTCGATGGTGATGGAGGTTTCTATCGGGGCGGTACCGCTTCCGGCTTTGACGGAGGCCTGGCCGGAATGGACGGTGATATTCTGGAAATAGGGCTTGGCGGAGGCAAGGGACATGCGGTGGCTGGCGATGGTCCGCAGGCCGTTGACGATGCCTGCCGTCAGGTTGCTGGCGCTGGCCATGGCCCCCAGGAGGATCTTCCCCTGAAAGGCCAGGAGGACCGTGACTACCTGCTGAAGGAACTGCAGGGAGACGCTGAAAAAGCCGGTAAAGCAGGAAATGCAGTTCTGCGCGCTGCTCCGGCGGCAGTTGGGGGCCTCGATCCCGGCGCTGGCCTCACCGCCCTGGCGCAGGAAGCGGTCCGTCCGGCCGAAGGAGCGCAGCACGTCAAAACCGGCCAGCAGGTCCTTCAATTTGCTGACGCCCTCCGCCTCGGCGGCGGCGCAGGACTCGCCCAGCCGTTCCATCCGCTTCTGGAACAGCTTGGGCACCACCAGCATCACCGCTGCGGACACCAGTCCCGCCGCCAGCATGAGCCAGTGCAGGGAGACAAGGGCCAGAATGCAGAAGACGACCAGTCCGGCCTGTTGGACGCAGCTGAAAAAGGGGGCCCAGGCCAGGTGCTCCATCTGCTTGACGTTGGTGGTCAGCCAGGAGATGTACTCGCCGGTGTCCCGGCTGTGGTAGTCGGCGTGGGGCTTGTCCAGCAGGGAGAGGTACAGGTCCCGGCGTACCTGGTTGTTCATATCCCGGATGGCCCGGGCCTCCAGGACGCCCTCCAGCGCCGCCAGGGCCAGATAAAGGGTGTAGAGCCCCAGGTTGACCGCCGTCCAGAGCAGGAAGCCGCGAAGGTCCAGGCTGATGGCCGCGTCGAACTCGCGCATCATCACCAGCTGAATGACCACGTAAAGCCCCTCGCAGAGCAGGCCGATGGAGCAGGCCAGGGCAATTTTTTTCCAGTTCTTCTTGAAATAGTATTGCATGTCAGTTCTCCTCCGTTTCCTTCCACTTCTCTCCCCGCAGCATGGGGGACTTCCGGTAGGGTCCGTTCAGGAACCCGCCGCCGCCGGTGGTCATCCAGCGGGCCAGATACAGGAAGGGCACCAGGGCCTCTTCATCGCTGAGCAGATAGGCGGGGATGATCCCGTCCTCGGTCTCCAGCTCCGTCTTGCTCAGCAGGTTCAGTCCGGACAGGGCGTCCATAAGGGCCTCCGCCTCCGGCGCTTCCAGCCCCATGGGCCGGGCGATGGCTCCCGGCGTGTAGCGGCGGGCCATGGGCGGCTTGCTGTAGAGGTATTCCAACAGCTCCAGGCAGCGGGGCCGGGCCAGGACCTCGAACAGGCGGCGGCAGAGGCCGTTGTCCGGCAGGAAGGGCTCCCAGCCCTCCTCCGGCTCCGGGAAGAGGATAGCGAAGGACATGTCCTCGGCCCGGACGCCCAGCGCGACGCCTCCCTCCGTGGTGATCCGGGTCCGCCGCAGCCAGCGGACCGGCTGATCGGACGTCTCGTCCTCCGACTCACAGCGGGCCGTGTAGGCCAGCGTGTCCGCCACGTCCTCCAGCTTGCCGCTCATGGCCGGACCCATGGCGGCCCACACCAGGCGGCACAGCTGGTCGATCCGCTGGTCCTGGGGCAGGGTGACGATCCAGCGGCGGGCCGCGTCCCGGATATCCACCCGCTCGCCGCCCTCCCGTCCGAAGAGGGCGTCTGTTGTGATGCCCAGGGCGTCCGCAACGGCGGGCAGCAGGGTCACGTCCGGCGCGCCGCCGCACTCCCAGCGGCTCACCGCCTGGGCGCTGATGCCTACGGCGCGGCCCAGGTCCTCCTGGGTCATGCCCAGGGCTTTTCGGTATCTGGCGATCTGCTCGCCCAGTATGTTGATGTTCATGGCGGGACCTCCTTGGCACAAGTGATGGTTGGATTATAGACCAAAAGAGGCTTGTATACAAGGCAGGCGTTATTGGGAGAAAACAACGGAGCGTTGTTTTCCCGCGCCGGACGGGAGCGGGGCGGAAAAAAGGGCTTGCATTTTTGGCGGAGATGTGTATAATGGACCATGACAACCGAACACTCATCTTCAGGGCGGGGTGCAAGTCCCCACCGGCGGTAAGCGTCCGTAAGGAGGCGAGTCCGCGAGCGCCGAAAGGCGTTGAACCGGTGCAAGTCCGGTACCGACAGTGACAGTCTGGATGGAAGAAGATGGTCGTATTGGCGCGCCTTGCTGCGCTCTTTTGCGGCGATACTCCGAAGATGCAGCGTCTTCGGGTATTTCTGTAAAGGAGTGTATTTTTTATGTCTACCGCAGCATCCACCGCAGCCGCCCAGAGGTCCCGGACCCACAAGATCGCCGTTACCGCCATGCTCTCGGCGGCGGCCACCGTCCTCATGTTCCTGGAGTTCCCCATCCCGTTTCTGATCCCGTCCTTCGTGGAGCTGGATTTCTCCGAGCTGCCCGCTCTGCTGGCGGCGTTCAGCCTGGGGCCGGTCAGCGGCGCGGCGGTGTGCCTGGTGAAAAACCTCATCAAGGGGCTGCTCTTCTCCGGCACCGGCGGGGTAGGGGAGATGTGCAACTTCCTGCTGGGCATCTGCTTCGTCATCCCGGCGGGGCTCATCTACCGCTGCAGGAAGACCCGCTCCGGCGCGCTGGCCGGTGCGCTGGCGGGAGCGCTCATCATGGCGCTGTGCAGTATTCCGGTGAATTACTTCATCTCCTACCCGGTCTATACCAAGTTTCTGCCCATCGACGTGATCATCAGCATGTATCAGGAAATCGTCCAGTCCTTCAACGGACTGCTCTCCCGGGTGAGCGCGCCCTTTGCCCTGCCTGCCGTTGATGGGCTGCTGGGCTGCCTTATCGCCTTCAACGCCCCCTTTACCCTGCTCAAGGGCCTGCTGGATATGGGGCTGTGCTTCCTGGTCTACAAGCCCCTGTCCCCGCTGCTCCACAAATAAGGAAACATATATTCTGTATCCTCTTTTCAAATACGTAAAAATGTGGTATGCTGTGTACACGGCATACCACATTTTCATGAAAGGGGACGCGCTATGGAACGGGTCATCCTGCACTGCGACCTCAACAGCTTTTATGCCTCGGTGGAGCTCCTCTCAAAGCCGGAGCTCCGGGACCTGCCGGTGGCGGTATGCGGCGACCCGGAGAGCCGGAAGGGCATCATCCTGGCCAAGAACGAGCCCGCTAAGGCCTTCGGTGTGAAGACGGCGGAGACCATCTGGCAGGCCCGGCAAAAGTGCCCGGGGCTGATCCTCCTGCCGCCCCACCACGGGTCGTATCGGGAGTTTTCCAGGGTCGTCAATGAGATCTACGGGCAGTACACGGATCTGGTGGAGCCCTTCGGCATCGATGAGAGCTGGCTGGACATCACGGGGAGTATGCACCTGTTCGGCGGGGACGCCGCCGCCATCGCGGACGGCATCCGGGAGCGGATCCGGAAGGAGCTGGGGCTGACGCTGTCGGTGGGGGTCAGCTTCAACAAGGTATTTGCCAAGCTGGGCAGCGACTACAAAAAGCCGGACGCTACCACGGTGATCCCGCCGGAGGGGTGGAAGGAGATCGTCTGGCCTCTGCCGGTAGGGGCCATGCTGTTTGCCGGCCCGGCTGCCCAGAGAGCTCTGGGGCAGTATGGGGTGAAGACCATCGGGGGGCTGGCCGCCATGGCCCCGGCGCTGCCGGAGCAGCTGTTGGGGAAGCTGGGGCGGCAGCTGTGGGAATACGCCAACGGGCTGGACCGCACGCCGGTCCGGTCCCAGTTTGAGAAGGAGCCAGTAAAAAGCGTGGGGAACAGCTACACCTTCCGGGAGGACCTGACCACCCGGGAGCAGCTGCGGCGGGGAGCCGCCATGCTGTGCGACAGCGTGGCGGGACGGCTCCGGGCCCAAGGGCTGTACTGCGGGGCGGTGGCGGTGGGGCTGAAGGACCCCGGGTTTCGGACCGTTTCCAGGCAGAAGCATCTGAGCCGGAGCACCCACCTGCGGGGGGAGCTGCTGGAGGCGGCGATGGAACTGATCGACAAGATGTGGAAGCCGTCGTCGCCGGTACGGCTGCTCAGTGTGACGGCGCTGGCGCTGACGGACGCGGTGGAGACCTATGAGCAGACCGATTTGTTCACGCCTCAGCAGCCGGCGGAGAACGCGCGGCGGGAACGGCTGGAGCTGGCGGTGGACGGCATCCGCAAGCGGTATGGAGGCGGGGCTATCTCCTTCGGCGAGGCGGTGGGGCAGGTGGTCCATGGGGAGGAGACGTAGGGGCTACATGTCCCTGCCCAGCGCTTCCTCCAGTTTGCCGAGGGCGCGTTTTTCGATGCGGGAGACATAGCGCCCCGGGTATTGTAAACGATGGGTTCTAAAAATTTGCCTCCAGCTGTCGGAAGCGAAATTTGATGATGATTTTCTTGTCAGCAGTCAGCTCGATCCGTTCGATCAGGCTCACCAGAAGCTCCCGGTTGGTGCGGGCGGTTTCCAGGAACTGCTCCGTCAGCTTTTTGGCAAGAACGGACTGCTCCTCTGGGGAAAGGTCCGGGCGGTCCAGGCGATGAAGGCGTTGCTCCAGGGCGGCCCGGTCGGCTTTGACCTTGGCGTAGATGCGCTGGAAGTCGGTCTCGTCCAGTACGCCGCTCAGCTTATCCATGTATATTTTGTCCAGGTGGGCGGACAGGCCGTCGAGCTTGGCTTTGAGGGCGCTGCTTTCCTTTTCGTTGTCCGCCTCTGCGATGGCTTTGGCTACCGCTCTCTGCGCCTGGGGCAGAAGCCGGTTTGTTTGCAGGCAGTTCCCGCAAACCTCCTGCACCTTTTCCACCACCGCTTGGGTGACGGTCTCCTCCTTGATGGTGTGGCTGGTGCAGACGCCTGCCTTAGTAAAGCGCTGGTAGGTCCGGCAGACGAAATACAGCTTATCTATCCCCGCCGCGTTCTTGCGGTTGAGCACCGCCAGGGGATAGCCGCATTCGTGGCAGAAGATCAAGCCTTTCAGCAGAAAGTCGTAGGTCCGGCTGCGGGTGTGCCTGCGGCTGTTGAGCAGCGTCTGCACCTTGTCGAAGGTCTCCCGGTCAATGATAGGTTCGTGGGTGCCCTCCACCACCACCCAGTCCAGGCGGTCCTGCTTGACGCACTTTTTGGATTTATAACTGATCTTCCGGGTGCGGCCCTGGACCATACTGCCGGTGTAGGTCTCATTTCGCAGCATGTCGGAAATGCGCTCGCTGCTCCACAGGCCGGTGTAGGGACCGGGGTTTGGCACAGGCAGTCCGGCGTAGGCAGCGGGGGTGGGGACGCCCTCGGTGTTGAGCTGGACGGCGATCTGGCGGCAGCTTACGCCTTCCAGGGACATGCCGAAAATACGGCGAACTATAGGGGCCGCATCCTCGTCTATGACGATCTTGTTTTTCTCCGAGGGGTGCATCTTGTAGCCGTAGACCGGCTTGCCGCCGATGAACAGGCCCTTGCGCTGTTTGTCGTGCTTGACACTGGAGATCTTCTTGGAGATATCCTTGGCGTACATATCGTTCATAATAGCGCGGAAGGGGGTAATGTCGTTGGCGGTGGAGTCTACTCCGGTGTCGATGCCGTCCAGCAGGGAGATGTAGCGGACGCGGTGCTCTGGGAAGTACCGCTCCATGTAGTGGCCGGTGAGGATATAATCGCGGCCCAGACGGCTCAGGTCTTTGGTGATGACCATGTTGACCCTCTTGGCCTCAATATCGGCGATCATGCGCTGAAAATTCGGACGGTCGAAGCTTGTGCCGCTCCAGCCATCGTCGATGTAGGTGTCGAAAACGGTCAAACGGTGCTGCCGGACAAATTCGTTGAGCAGGGACTGCTGGTTGCTGACGCTCTCGGACGGGCCTTCGGTTTCATCCTCCTTTGATAATCTGATGTATAATGCCGCATGGTAGTCCATGGGGTTGCTTATTTCCAGGTACATTATGCGCCTCTGGAGGCAAGCCGCAGTTCTTTTTTGAGAAACGCCTCGAAAGAGCTCAGAATGATCTGTGCCGCGCTTCGTTCGTCTTCGGAGTAAAGGCAGGTCATTGCTAATTTTTGTGCCTTCAAAAAAACACCTCCCGGTTCAGGATAGTAAAAGATATGCGGCGGGACGGCGTTATTTTCCGTTATACTGCCGGCTGCAAACATGATCCGCAGAAAAGCGTTCAAATTCTTTGTCACAGATCCAGTTTGCGCCGGTCTAATCTTTCAGGAGGTGTTTTCATGAACACAAAAGAAAATCAAGAAATGTCTGCTCTGATCGCGCGGGCCACCGCCGGGGATAGGGCCGCGCTGGAAACGGTGCTGGCCGGTGTGCAGGATATGGTATTCAACCTGTCCCTGCGGATGCTGGGCACCTTCCATGATGCGGAGGATGCCTCCCAGGACATCCTTCTGAAGGTAATGACCCATCTCTCCTCCTTCAAAGGGGAGAGCGCTTTCACCACCTGGGTATTCCGCATTGCGGTGAACCACCTCGCGGACTATAAAAAGCACATGTTCGCCCAGTTCCCTCTAAGCTTCGAGTTCTACGGAGACGACATCCGCAACGGAAATATTCAGGATGTGCCCGACCTGACCCAGAATGTGGAGGAGGCGGTCCTGGCCGAGGAGCTGAAGCTCTCCTGCACCAACGTCATGCTGCAATGCCTGGACCCGGAGAGCCGGTGTGTTTTCATCCTGGGCACCATGTTCCGGGTGGACAGCCGGATCGCCGGAGACATCCTGGGCATCACCCCGGAAGCCTATCGCCAGCGCCTCTCCCGGGTGCGGAAAAAAATGGCCGGGTTCCTGTCGGAGTACTGCGGCGAGTTTGGCGGGGGTTCCTGCCGCTGCGCTGGAAGGGTCAACTATGCGATACAGAATCGCCGCATCGACCCCGCCCGGTTGGACTTTACCGCCGCCAAGCCGTGCGATACGGCGTTGGAGGTGACGGCGGCGATGGAGGAGATCGATGGATACTCCCAGCAGTTCTCCTTCTGCCGGACGTACCAGTCCACGGAGCGGCTGAAGCAGATGATCCGGGACTTTCTGAACGGACCGGCCTTTTCCACGGTCACGGAAGCGCGGGGGGTGGAGTGATGGATACGCGGATGATTTTGGACTATCTGACAGAACTGAGCGCCAACAATGAGCGGGAATGGTACCACGCCCACAAAGCCGGGTACCAGGCGGCCAACAGACAGTTTGAGGAGCTGATACAGGCTCTGATCCTCCGGATAGGGGAGTTTGACGGCAGCATCCTCGGCCACGCGCCTAAGGAGCTGACCTTCAAGATGGTGCGGGACACCAGATTCAGCCATGACAAGTCCCCCTATAACCCCGCGTTCCGGGCGCATATCGCGCCTATGGGGAAGCTGCCGGTCCCGGTAGGGTACTATCTGATGCTCAAGCCGGGCGGACAGTCTTTCCTGGGCGGCGGACTGTTCGCGGATATGTTCAAGGATGCCACCAGGATGGTACGGGACTATATCGCGGAGCATGGCGGCGAGTGGGAGGCGGTCGTCACCGCGCCGTCTTTTCGGGAGTGCTTTACCGTGAAAGGCACGGCCCTGAAAAACGTCTCGGCTGGATACGAAAAGGAACATCCTCAGGCTGAATATCTGAAGTTTAAAAGCTGGTATCTGGAATATCCCATCCAGGACGAAGAGCTTGCGGACGGCGAGTTGTTTCTGTCCAAAGCGGTGGAGATATTCCGCCGGATGAAGCCGTTTAATGATTATCTGAACGAGGCTCTTGCAGGCTTTAAGATGCCGGAAAGGTGACACTATAGGATGGAGACGTAAAGATTTTCGGGAAAAAGGGAACGGACTGACCCTGGCCGGAGCATTTCGTGACACCCAGAGCGCATTTCAAGACAAAAGCCTTGAAGCGGGACTCTCCGCCCGATAAACTTTGGAGTGACAACGGTTTCATTTACCGCGTAAGAACTTCAAGGAGGAATGACTTATGATGCCGATTTCTGGTGTGAACGCCGGCGGGGTCCAGCCTTTGGCAGCCGCCGGAAAGGTGTTGGGAGCGTCCGGAGTCCGGAAGCCCGAGGAGGAGGCCCAGGGCCGCCAGCTGAAGCCTGTGATGGATGAATACGTCCAGGAGGAGCCCCGGGAGCCGTCCGGCCTCTACTGGATGGGCAAGGACGAGGAGGGCCAGCCCAAGATATACTTCGACGATCCGGAACGGGCGGCGGACGCGCCTAAGCCGCCGGAGGACGCTCCCGAGGCCGGGGGACCCGTTCCGGCAGACCAGAGCGCAGAAGGTCCGGAAGGGAAGAAGGACGGGGAAGAGGTCTGGGAGGGCAATACCGACAAGGTGGATCGTGAGATCGAAAAGCTGAAAAAGAAGAAAGAAGAGCTGGAGCAGCGGATCAATACCGAGACCGACGAAGCCAAGATCAAAGGTCTGGAGCGGCAGCTGGCTCAGGTAGAGCGGGAGTTGAAGCAGAAGGATAACGATACATACCGGCGTCAACACACCGCCGTCAGACAGCTCTCTTAGTTTTTGGAAAGCGGCGGCTTGTGAAGTCAATGCCGCCGCTTTTCCCTGCTATGGAAAACAAATGAAAGGATATCTAAACGATGGAGGATTTAAAAATTTTATTGGCGTATTTCAAGGAACACAAAAAGGGCGTCATCGTTATCATCATCGCAACTATTTTGGGGGCCGCGTTGGGGGCGGCGGCTTTTTATAACGGGTGGCTCGGGTGAAAAGCAGCCTATGTTTGAGATTATCGCCGCGATTCTGCATAATGGGATCGGGATCGAAGAATTTGAGGAATACCCATTCGATCTGGATGGCGGATCCTGACCAAGGGACAGCGAGAAAGTTTCCGTTCAGCTGCCTGATTACAGCGAAAAAGAAATAGTGGTAAAGCGCATAAAAGGAAAATGCCAAATGATACGGAAATAAATAGAGGGAATTGAAATCCAATATGGGAGAACAGGTACCACTGCCCGAAAGACATCCCTGAAGACGCCGGTCTCATAAAAGATACCCACAAATAGGCCCATCCTCAGCCGGGCATCCTGCATCCGATGGGCACGGCAAAATTATACTACGCCTGATCGATACTGGCAAGCGGGGGAGAAGCATTCAATAAAACGCTCAAATAAAACCGCTGTCCGTTTTTCTCCGTCAGCAGCGCCCCGTGGTATTTTTCCGCTACCGCCTTGATGTTGGAGAGCCCGGTCCCAGCCGGGGGCAGGGGGGCGTCGGAGCAGGTGTTTTCAAAAGTCAGCATATAGAAATCCCCTTGCTGTTTCCCGCTGATACGGATGGCCTTGGCTCCATCGTGAGCGCGGCAGGCGGCGATGGCGTTGTCCAAGGCGTTGGCAAAGAGTACGCACAGGTCAAAGTCGTCGATCCCGCAGGGCTTGGGCAGGACCAGGGACACCTCCGACACGATCTCCTTCGCCAGTCCCAGTTTCTCTCCCAACAGAATATCCACCACCGGGTTGCCGGTCTGGTAGGGGAAGGACAGAGCTTCTGAGACGGCCTCCAGCTTTTTCAGGTACTCCCGGCCTTCCTCCAGCTTTCCGCTCCGGAGCAGGCCGTCTAAAACGGATAAGTGGTTTTTGATGTCATGGCGGAAGGATCGCGTCTGCTCGTAGCGCGCCTGGGCTTCTGTAATATAAACCTTTTGCGTATGGGCCGCCTGGGTCAGAGATTGCAGCTCCGCCTGGGCCTGGAAGCCCTGACAGAGCTGGCGGTAGGCGTACAGGGTACACAGCAGCGCCGCTGATCCCATGACTTGCAGAAGCAGCAGCGTACTGTGCTTTCCGACTTCCTCCAGGGAGACAATGGGGGCGAAAAAACTGTAGGCGGTCTCGAGAATATACAATTCCGACGCAAAGAAAAACAGTCCGGGAAACAGCGGGAGTCCGATATAGGGCGTCTGGCTGTCCTCCGTCCAGGCCAGGAGCTTCAGTACAGCATAATAGCAGCCGGTGCACAGCGTAAAGAAAAGAACCTGTGCCGCCAAAAGCAGCAGATACAACAGAGGACTTCCGATAAAGCGGGGAAAGAGCGCCGCCTCCACAGAGTTGATAATGCCCAAGGAGAGCTGGGAGACGTAGAAGGCCAGCACAGCAGCCAGCCAGGACACGGACGGTTGATTCCCCATCCCAAAACGGCTGACGGCATACAGTTCCAACACACATGCGGCAATAGAGAGTGTCCCGCTGAGGGAGAGCCTGACCGAGACAAGCTGGAGCGCAGTCAAAAGGAGGATATAAACGGCAAAGCACAGCGGCTTCTGCTTTTTCCCAGTGAGGCGGCTGACGAAGATAATGTGCATCACACCTTGCCCCAGGAGGCATATCCCGTCCAGAAACAGCGCGAAAAAGTCCATGTCAGTTTCTCCTCTCCTTTATGTGGCGCAAAAGGGCCTGGGTCAGCTCCCGCTCCCGCAGCCGGGAGGCGGGGATGCGCTCCCCCTGGGACAGCAGGACTTGCCCGTCCTGGTACCCGCGCACATAGTCCAGATTGACCAGATAGCTTCGGTGGCACTTGAAAAAGCGCCCGTCCACCCGCCGCTCCAGGTCCTCCAGCTTGTCGTAGTAACCGCTCACGGTCCCATCATTTTTGTGGAGATAGATTTTCCGGCCCAGTACCTCGCAGTATACGATGTCCGAAAGGAGAACGACCTCGCAGCCGGTCCCGCGATGGATCACGATGTCCTCCGCCGTCCTCTGTTCCATGGCGTGGAGGAGCCTGTCCATGGTCTGACGGAAGCGGGCGCCGTCCAGGGGCTTGAGCAGATAGTCAAACGCCTCCACCTGGAAGGAGTCAAACACGCACTCCTTCAACACCGTTACAAAGATCAGCAGGCTGCGGTCTCCCCGCTGGCGCAGCAGCCTGGCGGTCTCCATGCCGTCCGGCTGCTCCATCTGGATGTCCAGGAAGATCGCGTCGAAGCTGCCAACCCTCTCCAGCAGGGCGCGGCCATTGAGAAAATTGCTGACGGAGTAGGCGGCAGTCATTGATTTTTCTTTCATATAGTCCGCAAGATGGGCGGCAAGCTCCTGGGCCATCAACGGCTCGTCGTCGCAGATCGCAAATTTGATCATGTTTATCACCACGCTTTTCTGCCAGATTAGCAAAAGAGGGAAGGGGAAGCAACCCCCGATGTAATAGAATGCCGCAAAAATGTCATGAAATGTTTCTCCATCTTAAAAGGCCAGCGGAGCAGCCGCTCCGCTGGCCTGAAGGATACAGGGATGAAGTGCCGGCCGGGCAATGTCCCGGTTTCGATATACCTTAAGCAAACCCGCCTCACGTACCCCTCCGCGTTACACGCTTCGAAAGGATAAGCTGATTTCCAGCGTATCGTCCGTGATCCGGGCGGACGCCTGTCCGCCCATTCGTTCCATCAGCTCCCGCACGATGGAGAGGCCCAGGCCGGTCCCGCCCTTTGCACGGGCAGGGCCGCTTTGATAGAAGCGGTCGAACAGCCGCTCCGGGTCCGGCCTGGAGCCGGGCAGAAGCCTGTTGGAAAAGCAGAGCCTCCCGTCCCCACCGGAGACCGCCAGCCCGCCCCCGCCGTGGCGCAGGGCGTTGGCGATCAGATTCCGGTATACCCGGCCCAGGGCTTCCGGGTTGGCCCAGACCGTCATATTTTCCCGGTCAAACCGCAGCTCGGGTGTCACGCCCGCCGCCTCCAGCTGGGGATAGAACTCCGCCAGCGCGTCCCACAGGGGAGGCAGGGCCACCGTTTCCTCGCATTCCAGAGGGAGGGAGCCGCTCTGCAGGCGGGTGTATAGAAACAGCTCGTCTAAAAGCTCTTCCAGTTCCTCCAGGCGTTTTTTGACAATATCCAGATACTCCGCCTGCCGGTCCGGTTCCCCTTCCAGCAGCTGCAAATAGCCCATGGCCCCGGCCAGAGGGGTGCGGATGTCGTGGGAGATGCAGGCCATAGTGTATTTCAGCTCCCGCTCCCTTTCCTGGGTTTCCAGGCGAAGCTGCCGCCCTTCCTCCAGCCGCTTGTTGACCGCCTGACACAGCCGCCGGGGCACAGCACCCGGCATCCGCACCGTCAGGCACAGATTGCTCTCCGCCGGAGTTTCCTCCAGAATCCGGGCCATCTCCAGCATCTGTGCGCGGTAGGACAACAGCCGCAGCACCGCAATTCCCAGCGCGGCGAGGGCCAGAATCAGGGCTGGCAGCATAAAAATCCCTCCTTAAATGTCCTGCTTCTCCATGGCCAGCAGGCTCCCTATTCCGTAGACAGCCGCCCAGGCGATGGTACAGGCCAGGATAACCCCTGTCTGCGTGACGCCGCTCCCGGGTACGTAAACGCCCTTTACCACAGAGGAGAGAAAATACCGCTCCAGGGGAGGCCAGCGCAGCTGCTTCCCCAGCGTTCCCACCAGAACGGCGGTCAGCCCCCCTCCGGCCACCAGAGACAGAATGATGCCCAGCGTGGTGCTTCTGGTCAGCAGGACCAGCGCCAGAGCCATGAGGGCAAAGGCCCAGTGGGGCAGCCACATCCAGAACAGATACCGCAGGATTTCAGGAGCGGTATTGGGCACAGGGCGCATCCCATGCAGATAGGGGGCCAGCAGAATCAGCAGCGTACCCAGAAGGGTGATGACGCCGCTGTAAACCCCGGCGGTCAGCGCTTTGGACAGGACATAATTTACCCGGCGGGGCTGGGCGCAGCAGATGTTTTTGACAAAGCCGCTGGTGAAGTCGCTGCCGACAAAGATCGTAACCCCGATGCCGGTCATGAGCAGCAGAAAGCCGCCGCCCAGAGTCTCATAGGCCAGATCAAGCTGGGTCATATTGCGGATATCCTCCAACATCTTCCGATCAATTTCGTCGATCTCCGCGCCGGAAACGCCCATGCTGTCCAAGGTCTCCGGGTCGGAGACCACTGCCGTCAGCATGGCTACCATCAAAATCAGCACTGTGGTCACGCCCAGGATAATATAAAAGTTCCGGCTCTTGAACAGCCTCCGCAGGTCCATTTTCAGCATGTTAAACATGATCTGTACCTCCCATCCGCTCCAGAAAATAGTCCTCCAGGTCCTGCCGGTGCAGGCCCATCTCCTCCACCGCGACGCCCGCCTGGGTGAGAATCTGCCCCACCGTCTTGGCGTCCACGGCTTCGTAAATACGGATCTCGCCCTCCGGACGCATTTCCCAGCGATTCAGATGGAGCTCCCGCTCCAGCAGAGCCGCCGCCTTCTGGGGCTGGTCCGTGCGCAGGTGCAGGTAGTCGGCGCATTTCTGCTCCAGCTCGGCGGCGGTAATCTGCTCCACCATACGGCCCTCCTGGATAATGCCGTACCGGGTGGCGATCTTGCTCAGCTCCCCCAGGATGTGAGAGCTGACCAGAATGGTCAGGCCCCGCTCCCGGTTCAGGCGCAGGAGGAGCTCCCGCATCTCCCGGATGCCTTCCGGGTCCAGGCCGTTGATGGGCTCGTCCAACAGCAGCAGGTCCGGCCCGCCCAGCAGGGACAGGGCCACGCCCAGCCGCTGCTTCATTCCCATGGAGTAGTGGCGCACCGGCTTTTTCTCCCCGGGGACCAGGCCCACGGTGTTCAAAATCTCTTCCACCTGACGCTCCGGGCTGTCCAACCCCAGCAGCACGGCGTACAGCCGCAGATTTTCCCGGCCGCTCAGGTCGGGGTAGAGCCCTGGCTGCTCAATGAGCGATCCCACCCTGCGGCGGGCCACCGAGTCCCGGACGGGCTTGCCGAAGATCAGCGCTTCCCCCTGGGTGGGCCGGGCCAGCCCGCTGAGGAGCTTTAATGTAGTGGATTTGCCCGCGCCGTTCTGGCCGATGAAGCCGTAGATGTCCCCCTGCTCCACCCGTAGGTCCAGATGGTCCACCGCCCATCGGTCCTTGTAGCGTTTGGAGAGTCCTGTGGTCTGTATGACTGACATAGAAAAGCCTCCTTTTTTGTTTACAGGCGCAGTCTAACAGACAAGTGCTCAAACATCGCAAAGGAAAGGTAAAGAAAGTGCAAAGTTTACTCGTCCAGTTTGAACCCGATGCCCCACACCGTCTGGATATAGCCGTCCGTGCCGCTGGGCCGCAGCTTGGCGCGGATGTTGCTGATGTGGACGGTGATAGTCTTGTCCTCTACGGCGTATGCCTCCTGCCAGACCGCCTCGTAGATCTGCTGCTTGGTAAAGACCCGCTTGGGCCGGCCCGCCAGCAGTTCCACGATCTTAAACTCGTGGGCGGTGAGGTTCACCGGCTGACCGGCGGCGGTCAGGGTCATTTCTTCCAGGTTCAGCACCCAGTCCCGGTAGCGCAGGGAGGTTTCCTCAGGGACGGCGCTGGCGTGGCGGAGCTGGACCAGTATTCGGGCCCACAGCTCCTCCAGCTGGTAGGGCTTGGTCAGGTAGTCGTCGGCCCCCAGGCCCAGCAGCTCCACTTTGTCGGACAATTCTGTTTTGGCGGACAGGACGATCACCGGCGTCCGGCTGGACCGGCGTATCTCCGCGATCAGCTCGCCGCCGGATAAGCCCGGGAGCATCAGGTCCACCAGCAGCAGGTCGATGCCGCCGGCCTGCCACAGCAGCCGCCCCTCGGTGCCGGAAAACGCCTGGACGCATTCACAGCCCCGCCGGCGCAGGTACTGGGCGGTGGAGTTGTTGATATCGGTATCGTCTTCAACGATCAGGATGTGGGGCATGGGACGGCCTCCTCAGTCGTTTTTGAAAATTATACCGCAACTATAGCGTTCTTTCAAATGGTTTCTGCTAAAATGATTTGGCGGATATATACTGAAGGTCCAGAAGATCAAATGGCGGAGGACGAAGACCCTGATTTTACAGGGGCTTCGTCCTCTTGACTGCCTGGGAGAGAAATTTGTGAGCCTCTTCAAAGATCCTCCGTCGTTTACAATAAGCGCGGCGGGACACATAGGAGCGTGAGATGCCGTACTCTGCGGCCAGCTCGCGCTGGGTGCGGGGGGCTTTGCCGCCCAGGCCATAGCGCTGGCGGATGATATCTGCTTCCCGTTCCGTCAGGCATTCGTCCACCAGCTGGCGGACGCGGATGTGGCTCTCGCGGGTATCGAGATCGTCCAGCATGGTGTCCTCCACGCCTACGACGTCCATTAGGAAGAGGTTGTTGCCATCCTTATCCGTCTCCAGCGTCTCGGAGAGGGAGACCTCTCCCTGCAGCTTTTTTTGGCTGCGGAAGAACATGAGGATCTCGTTTGCTATCCTCACACAGTGGCCTGTTGGGCTCCTCCGAGTCATCGCCGGGAGAAGGGAAGTCGATGTCATCCCCGCTGGGGTCCTCGTCGCCGAAGAGATAGATGTGGACCTTCTCCCCGTCCCAAACGATGTCCTTCACGATCACCCGCAGGGCAAGGCGCTTCTGCTCCACCGTCATGTCGTTCATCGTGCTGGCAAAGGAACGGAGCATATCCCGCAGAGTTTCAAAGGACTGGGCCTGGAGCTCCTGTTCCTGTACGATCTGCTCCAGCTCCCGGATGTTCTCCTGGATGCTCCTGTCCCGCTCCGACCGCTGGTTGATGCCGTCCAGGATGCTCTGCTCTCCGGGCGTACCGGCCATCTTTGCCAAGGAGTTTACCAGTGCGTTGATCTCCTTCTGGTTCTCCCGATGGGCCTTTCTGAGCCGCTCCAGATCGGTTGTGAGCTGGCCGCTCTCGTCCATAAAGGCCTTCTTCCCAGCTGCCAGATGCCGGGCAAGCTCGATTTTGTCCTCCGACAGCTTTTTGATCTCAAAGCAGACCGCCCGGTCAAGCTGGTTGCCATTAATGTCCCGGTTGTCACACTTGTGGCGGCGGCTCTTTTCCTTCAGCTCGCACAAATAGCGGAAGTGCCGCTCTCCATCGCCTGTGGTGCGGTTCGTGACCTTGGGCCGCATACAGTGCCCGCAGCGGCAGTGCAGCAGACCGGATAACAGGGCGTCGTTGGTCTGTCCTGCCCGCCAGCGGTAGCTTTTGCTTTTATTCTCGTCCAACAGCCCCTGGACGGCGATCCAGTCCTCACCGGATATGATGCCCTCATGCTCCCCAACGGACACGACCCACTCCTCCATGGGCTTCTTGCGGGTGGTGCTGCCATTGGTCTGCTCCGTGCGGTTGTAGGCCATGATCCCGTGGTTCCCGTCAAAGTTTTCGTGGTCAGAAAAAGGATGGACATCATTTGAAATCAGGTATTGATACATGGCTTCGTCTGCCTTTGCGTAGACGGGATTCATAATAAGCTCCCGAATGGCAAAGCGGGAAAAAGGCTTTCCCTGACGGGTCTTGTAATCCTGGTTGAGCAGGTAGGTTTCCAGCTTCGTTAGCGACTTCAATTCTAAAAATTTGGAGAAGATCATCTGCACCAGCTGGGCTTCCTCTGGGATCAGCTTCAGGTGGAAGGTTTTGCGTTTCTTCCCGTCTACCTTGCAGTATTCGGTGCCCTCCGATTCGTAGCCGAGAGGAGTATTGCCGCCCAGCCAGCGGCCTGTCTTGGCAAGCTCCTGGAGGTTGTCCCGGATACGGTCGGCAATCGTCTCCCGCTCCATTTGGGCCAAGGCGGCCACAAAGGTAAACATAAGCCGCCCGGTGGGGGTGGTCAGGTCAAAGTTTTCCTTGATGGAAATGAAGGCAGCGCCGTAGTGCTCCAGTTCTTCCACGAACTCAAAGCAGTCCTTGGTGTTGCGGGTGAGCCGGTCCAGGCGGTAGCATACGATGGTCTGGATCTTGCCGCTATGTACGTCCTTCATCATCCGCTGGAAGTTGGGACGCTTTGTGCTGCCGCCGGAGAAGCCCTCGTCTTCGTAGACCAGAGCGCCGTCCGCCTGTTCCTGCCCAAAGCAGCGGGCGATATACTGACGGCACATCTCGATCTGATTTTCGATGCTCTCGCCCTTGCCGGTAAATTTTGATTTTCGAGAATAAATGGCGAACACCTGCTGTTCTGGTGTTTTTGGCATGGCTGTGGTTTCCTTCCTGTTTTACTGAAGTAATGCGAGGTCATTCGAATAGTAGTCATGCAAATTGGACGTTGCATTCTTAGAAAATCGATGAGACATAATGCTAAACAGAGCAAGGCCAAAATTAGATTTTTCAACCACAATAACTGCGTACTTCGCTATATAGAGTCATGAGCGCAGGGCATTGCCTGCGCTCATGATATCACTCAGCCATTGATTTTATATAGTTCACAAGCGCAGAAAAGTCTACCGACGTAGTGTGGTTCCATGAGATGCGTATGGCCTCGCTAATGCGACGCTCGTCAAGTCCCATGGAAGATAGGACATAACTAGGGGTATGGCTGCCTGAGTTACATGCAGATCCATTTGAAAAAGCGTAGTCCGCTTTGAGTGAAAGAAATATACCCTCTGCATCAACTCCGTGGAAACTGATATTAACCGTAGACGGCATACAATACTTTTGATCTCCATTTAATGTGTATTTTAACCCTTCGATGGCCTTGAAAAATTGCTTTTTCATTGCGGCGCATTTCTCTAGATGCTGTGCAGCTTCTTTATTGCACAATTCTGCTGCAAGAGCAAACCCAGCAACAAGAGCGACTGGAGTCGTTCCAGGACGGTAGCCTCGCTCTTGCTGTCCGCCAAACATGAGAGGTCTAATTGGCGGACGCCGGTAGGTTTGATCTCGGCGCACAATAAGTGCTCCAATGCCCTGTGGACCACCGATCTTGTGAGCAGCTGCGCTCATCATTGCGTATTTCACGCCTCTCAAGCAATCATTCAACCGGCCAAAGCTTTGCGTTGCATCAATATGGAAATATGTCTTCGTATTTGATAACGCCGCACCGACCTCTTCAATAGGCTGAATAATGCCAGTTTCGCTGTTTACATGCATCAAAGAAACAAGAATTGTTTTATCGGATACCCGGTCAAGAATCTGATTTGCGTCTATTCTGCCAGAAGAATCTGGCGATATAAAGTCAACCACGCAACCTTTTTCCTTCAAATATTTCATTGACTCAAGGACCGATTTGTGCTCGATCGATGTGGTGATAAAATGATTGCGGCCACTTTCAAGAGCATGATCGATCAACCCGAGGACAGCCATATTATTGCTTTCAGTAGAACCGCTGGTGAAAAAAACATCGGTGCTGTCTATATCTAAGATCTCAGCAATCGTCCTTCTTGATGACGAGACGATTTCCTTTACATCTGTGCCGAAGATATGCGTTCTGCTGTCTGCGTTTCCATAGTGAGAGCGATATATTTCGATCATTCGGTCAAGAACTCGCTCATCAATAGGTGCTGAGGCATTGTAGTCAAGATATACCGCCATTACTTATCCTCCATAGGCAACGCAGATTTGAGCAGATCAGAGCAATTTTTCAATGTGTCTTTCGAGCTGTAATGATTGATCCCCCTATTAAGGTGCAATCTGAAATATTTCACAAGAGTTTCTTCGTCATCGCCGAGTCCATCGTTGATACACCGTTGGCGAATAATAGCCTCATATATTTCGGAATATTCTCCAGCAAACGTAGACCAGTCCATTTCAACGTTACTGTCAGAAAGCGGGGTTATGCCGCCGGGAACGGACGGCTCTGCCAGCGACCAGCAAAGGGCCCAACGGCATAAAACATTCCAGTTTTGAATTCCGGTCCTGGCTTTCATTCGAATCAGTCTATCTTTCTCCGGTTGAGAAAGCTTAAAGTGTTTCGTAATCAACTTCTATACCTCCCCAAAATATCCGTGAATAATAGAGGTACACTGATCTTCTTCACGATAGAGAAGCGTGTAGTAATCGACAACATTATCACGAATTAGGTCAAGATAGCGGCCATAAACTTCCTCGTCTGTAGATAGTACGATCACCTGTGAACTGGCTGCTGGAAGGTACTTGGTCACAAAATTAGCCCTATGGGACGAATCCAGGCGAGCCATGGGGGTATCAATGACAACAGGGGCCTTGTAGCCGGAGGTCAATGCGAGCGCCCACACAATTGATATAGCAAACATCTGCTGCTCACCGGCGGAAAGCTGGCTTTTTAACAATTCACAGCCATCAGTATCAAGGATAGTAACATCCAGTGTGCTGGGGTCAATGCAGACTCTGCTCACCAGAGAATCCTTTTCAACAAGTTCTTGAAAACAAGACGTAACTGTACTTGACAGCTTGGCTACTTTTTCACTTTGGAGCCTGCGCTTAAACTCGCGAAGAACCTCAATGGACATTGCGGCATACTTTACAATTCGAGCGTTGTCGTCATTGATGTGCGCTCTTTCAGCAACGGCTTTGAGCAATTGCGTTTTTTTCGCGTCAAGGGCATTGCGCTGACGTTTTAAAGCTTCGATTGAATCGCGCTGACGCTGGAGCTCTGCGTTGGCTAAAGCTTTTTCAGCATCAATGGATTTCATAACATCGAAGAGCTGCATAGCAAGTGTTTTTTCATCCGCCGCTTCAAGATGGGCATCCAAGCTCATTCGTTTGTTTTCTTGCGCATCAACCTGATTTATCAAAGTTTCGATATGTTCTGTGATATTTTGAAACACTTCCGCGATCAAACGCTCATAGAGCATCATGCCTGTTGCGGATATGACCTGAACTCTCTCTTGAGGTGAATTTTCGGGGATATGATCTGCTAACACTTCGTCAAGAATATCTTGAACAATTTGTCGTTCAGAATCGCTCAATTCGCAATCGGACAGCCGCTCCAAAATCTGCCGGTGGAGCTCCATAATAATTCTGCCTGAATATAGCTTCGCGTCAGACTGGCGCAAGGACTGCTCAGACTCATACGACTGCACAACCAAACTTCGGCACATGAATAACGGTGTGGCGGCGTCAACCGATGTCTGCAGGATCTCCTCGTTAATTCGCTTTACTTCAGAAGCGATCTTTTCCATTTCAAGCTTGATTGCATCTCGGTTACGGCTGAGGTCGCCGCCGGAGGACCAAAATTCTTTTTCTTTTGTCGCAGATGTGGCAGCTAAAGCCTTGTATTTGTGTTCCAAGTCATTTGCCTGCTTGGTCGCTTCTGCAAGACGGCTATCAATATCGGCAATTTGTTTTTCAACCAGTTGGTAGCCGATATTTTCCTCGCTGCTCTCAAACGCTGCCAAAGCATTCTCTTTGCGGCGAATCACCTCGTCCGTGTGCTCAATAGCCTTCTCAATTGTAGAGACTCCAATCGCAGATTTTATGGAGCTTTTGATTTGATCAAAGGATGCGTCGTCGGCCAGCTGGGTAATTTTTTCGTTGTTAAAAAAGAAAAAGCGCGCGATACCAAACGGAAGAATTTCTTCAATATAGTAGCTCCAGTTCTCACCAAGATATTTGTCAAGCATACCATTTTTCTCGACCGAGATCTTCTGGTCTATTTTTTTGCCCTTTACTGTCCAGGCCCTCTTAATGCGAAGGCATGTTCCGTCATCAAGACAAAGTGAAACGGCTATATACGTCTCGTCATCAGTCGCGTGCTTGTTGATGTGATCGAATAGCAATCTGTCATAGGAGCGCGACTTTTCTTGTATATATTGTAAGGCTTGCTTGCCGTAAAGAGCGAGCAGGACAGCGTCATGGAAGGTCGTTTTTCCCCGGCCGTTCAGACCGCCGACAAGGGTAATATTTCGGGTTCCAACTTCATCTGACAGGCACATCTCATGCGTGCCATTGTATATCCCAAAGTTATGGAGTTCTATTTTTGTAAAATACATAACCGCATACCTCAATCCACAAGATCGTCCGGAATCGTCCCGCTTGTAATACCGGAGATTCTATGAGCACGGGTCTCCGCGATTTTTTCAGCTTCAGATTCATTTTTGTAAAATGCCTTTTTGATTTCCTTTTCAAAATTTAGGATCACATTTCTTTTGCTGGAAATGGCGGTAGCCTTGGCCTCTATATCCAGCAGGGCCCGCTGCATTTCTGTAAGCAATTGCTCATCAGGGTAAAGTTCTGTGCATACTGTGTTGAGTAGTTCGGCTTCTGGAGCTCCAAAATACTTGTTTTTGCTGATCGTGCCATCTGAATACTTCTCACCCGTGACTTTCTCATAAATTTTTGGCAATGAATCGTCAAATTCATGAAATTCATCCAGCCAAATCTGACGGATCAACTTAAGCTCCTCCATCGTGATCAACGGGACGGTTTTAATTTGTTCCGGGCCGATTTCGTGTACTAGTTTTTCAACTTCCAGGAGCCTTTGGAGGAAATATTCTCTGATTTTTTTGGTATATGGGCCGTGGACGAGCCGGTTGTTGTACCATTGAAGCCGGCCGTCCCTTCTTCGGAAATCCCTTCGCTCTCGATCTGTATCCAAATCGCCGGCAATTTCATTTCGGAATTCAAGCATCGGAAGCATCCATGCTTTTTCTTCGTCATTCTGTATCATAGCGGCCATTGACTTATCTTCCGTTACCATGGTACATACCCAGCAGCCAAAGCGGCTATTGCCGCAGCTAGGCGTGGAAGTATCGATGACAAGCGGGCATTCGCCATCAGACGAAGCCCCGCTGTACATGGCGAGAAGGTCTTTGTTAGAGTGACCCCAGGGATTCGGAAACTGTACAAGGTATTGCCATACGTTATCGTTTGACCAGTTTTCGATAGGCGTAAACACATAGGAATTTGAGAAAGAGCCGTTGGGACTCAAATGAGCCCGGTAGCGCTTTTTTTCGTATTCCTCAAGAACGGCCCTGCGGGTGGCGCTCTCAGCCTTACGAGAGCCTAAAACCAAGATTGCTTCGCTTTCAGCGTCGAGTATACTCTGAATAAAACGATTAGAAGCATCGATTTTCAGCCTGCCGGTACACCAACGAAAATCGCGGCGAGGATAAGGGTAACCGCGCCCTATTAAATTCACCCAAAACGTATTTGTTGCAGTAGGAGTTAACCTATGGGAGACGATAGGAAGTCCTTGCTGTTTTGCAGTCTGATCCATCTTTTTCAATGATTCTGTTGCCCAAATTGCAACGACTGGCGACTCGACCAATGTGTCAGTGCTGATAACATGGACTGTTTTTTTCAGCTTCTCGGTGGGCAGCTCCTGCAATGCGTACCAAACGAGCTGAACGATGGCCGTGGAGTCCTTGCCGCCGCTATAGCCGCAGATCCAAGGCAGCATATCCTCAAGGTAGAGTTCTTTAATGATTTCAATAACGGATCTAATATCTTCTCTTGTAAGACTAGCCATTTCCTTTACCTTCCGTTCCCAGTAATATATCTTTTATGTAACCGGACATGGCACGTTGGGTGGATGTGTTAGCAGTCACCTTTCCGTTTATGGATACAAGTTCATACCAAACATGATTGGAGTTTCTCCAATCGACAGAGTCTGGTTTTTCTAAATAGGCCCCAGGGTTGGGAACAACTTGTATCAATGTGTTTCCGGCATATCCAAGCGCTATCAAAATGAGACTGAATCAACATATAATTATAGCACAAGAGCAGAAACCTTGTAAATAGAACATGGATATTTCTATTTGCCTTTTTCAAGTAAACAAAAAGCAATATCATATTAGAACTACATGGTTCCTGCCCATGGGAGATAGATTGACAGATGGAGTGATTCAACTTTCAAAAGGACAACCATCAATTCTCTCTGCGCGCTCTCCAAATCACATCACCTCGATCCATGGATATGTTTGAGGACAGAAAAAATGCCGGTCAGATCACTGACCGCCAATCGGATCGCGCCCCGCCGTGTCGAATGTTGTTGCAAAATTTCCCATACAGCGTTACAATGCAAATATGCAACCAAACAGACAAGGAGAAAGCGTGCATGATGGAACAACAAAAAACATTGCTTCAATATTTCGAATGGTATCTCCCCGCAGATGGCGGGCACTGGCGGAGGGCGGCGGCGGACGCGCCTCGTTTAGCCGCGCTGGGCTTTACCGGCGTGTGGCTCCCTCCGGCCTACAAGGGCCATCAGGGACAGGCGGACGTGGGCTACGGCGTCTACGACCTGTACGACCTGGGGGAATTTGACCAAAAGGGGACCGTCCCCACCAAATATGGCCGCCGGGAGGAGTATCTGGCGGCCATCAAGGCCCTTCAAAAGAGCGGCATCCAGGTCTATGGGGATATCGTCCTCAACCACCGCATGGGTGCCGACGAATGCGAGGAGGTCTGCGCCCGGCGATCCGCCGGGGATGACCGGAACAGGGACGTCTCCGACCCGGTCCCCATTACGGCCTGGACCAAATTCACCTTCCCGGGCCGCGGCGGGAAATATTCTGACTTCCAATGGGACTGGACCTGCTTTGACGGCGTGGATTGGGATGACAAGCGGGACGTCACGGGGGTCTACCGGTTCGAGGGCAAGTCCTGGGACAGCCAGGTAGACGGCGAAAACGGCAACTACGACTACCTGATGGGGGCCGATCTGGACATGAGCCTCCCCAAGGTCATTGACGAGCTGGACCGCTGGGGCAGGTGGTATCTGGAGACGACCGGCGTGGACGGTTTCCGTCTGGACGCGGTGAAGCACATCAGCGCCGCCTATTTCACCCACTGGCTGCAAAAGCTTCGCCAGGAGTCCGGGAAGCCCCTCCCGGCCATCGGGGAATACTGGCACAGGGAAACAGGGGCCCTTACACACTATCTGGACCAGTGCGGACAGGTGATGCGCCTGTTTGACGTCCCCCTCCACTTCCGGTTCCACCACCTCTCCAACGCCGGAGGCGGCATGGACCTGCGGGAGCTGTTTCGCGGGACCTTGACGGACGCCCGCCCTGGCCAGGCGGTCACCTTCGTCGATAACCACGACACCCAGCCCGGACAGGCGCTTCAATCCTGGGTATCCGGCTGGTGCAAACCCCTGGCTTACGCCTGCATCCTGCTGCGGCAGGAGGGAGTGCCCTGCGTATTCTACGGAGACTTGTACGGCATCCCCCACGACAATATCCAGCCGGTAGAGGCCCTGCCCAGACTGCTCCTGGCCCGGAAGTACTGCGCCCACGGACAGCAGACCGACTATCTTGACGATCCGGACGTCATTGGCTGGGTACGGCGGAGCGGGGATTCCGCCATGGCGGTGGTCCTCACCGACGGCCCCGGCGGCAGCAAGCGGATGTGCGTGGGAGCCGGGATGGCCGGGGTGGTCTTTGTGGACGTTCTGGGCGGCCGGGACGAGCGGATCACGATGCCGGAAAACGGTACGGCGGATTTCCCAACCGGCGGCGGTTCCGTGTCGGTGTGGGTCCTGGAGGACATGGCCCGGCGCATTGCCGGGGAGTTGGAAGCCGCGTCCCCCGGATCACTCGCCGGGCGTCCCGAATAAAAACAGTATGCCGCATTCAGGAGGATATCCGCCGTGAAAAAACTGCAATTCAACGCCCCCGTCATTCTGGGTTTCTTCTTTATTTCCCTGCTGTCCCTCGTACTCGGTTTTCTCACGTCCAAAACTTCTACAACGGCGGTCTTTTCCGTCTACCGCGCCTCTCTGCTCGATCCCCTTACCTATGTCCGCTTTTTCGGGCATGTCTTCGGACACGCCGGTATGTCCCACTTTTTCAGCAACATGCTGCTGCTCCTGGTAGTGGGACCGCCGCTGGAGAAATTGTATGGAAGCAGGACGATCGCCGTCGGAATCGCGGCCACCGCGCTGGTCACCGGGCTCCTGCAATTCGTATTCTTTCCCCATACGCTCCTTCTGGGAGCCAGCGGGGTCGTGTTTATGCTCATCATGCTGTCGTCCTTCTCCGGCGCGAAAGCGGGACAAATTCCCGTTACGCTGATCCTGGTGGCGCTCATGTATCTTGGGCAGGAGGTATACTCTATCTTCTTTATCAGAGACAATGTCGCCAATCTCATCCATATCGTTGGCGGCATCTGCGGAATTGGCTTGGGCCTGCAATTAAGAGGAAAGAACGCACTTTGAAAGATACCCCCCAACCAACAAAAGTTGGTTGGGGGGTATCTTCATTCAGGGACCATTGTCCCTCGTCTGCGCAGGCGCTGCCGCCGCTATTCCACAGCCCGATCCGGCAGCACCTTGATCAGCAGGAGCCGGCCGTTTTTTACGGTGACCTCCGCCGTCATCCCCGGCAGCACCTCGTTGCTGACGCCGTATTGATACTCGCAGGTGATCTCCGCGTCCGTCAACGGATATTTTGCGTTCCGGATGGTGATCCCCTGGGCAAGGCCGCTGATATTCAGCAGGGAAAAATAGGCATACCGCTCCGGAATGAACGCCGGCGCCCTTGAGACGATCTCCAGCTCGGAGCAGTCGTCCAGCGCCGCCGCCCGTTTCCCCCGGGCATCCAGCATCAACAGCAGGGATACGTTCCCCAGGGTATGGTCCAGCCGTCCCCCAATGACGCCCAGCAGCAGGAAGTCCTGGAATCCCCGCTTCAATGCCTCTTTCACCGCGAAAGCCGTATCGGTATCATCCTTCTCGCAGGGAAGCACGATGGTCTCGACATCCAGACGGGGGTTCTCATGGGAGTCGAAATCACCCACCACCAGGTTTGGAACAATGCCCAGCGCTTCCCGATGCTTCAGGCCGCTGTCGCAGCAGATATAGAAATCGTCCTCCCGCAGGCAGGCGCGGACGTGGTCATACCGCCGGATATCTGCCCCGCCGATGATCACACAGCGTTTTTTCTCATTCATTTCCTCATGCTCCAAATCATTTCTCAGAAGGCCGGTCTCACCGCTCTGCCTCCTGCGCAAATTCGCCGGTCAAATTGAAGTTATGCCGCATGGGTCCCCGGCCATGGCCCAGGTCCAGCATGGCCTCCAGCGCGCCGGAGAGATACGCTTTCGACCGCCGGATGGACGCGGGCAGGTCGAATCCCTTTGCCAGATTGGCCGCGATGGCGCTGGACAGCGTACAGCCGGTGCCGTGGGTGTTGGGATTGTCGATATGCGCTCCATAAAACCACGTCCCCACACCGTCCGCGTAGAGAAAATCGTTGGCGTCATTGACGTTATGCCCGCCCTTCAGCAGAACGGCGCAGCCGTAGGCGTCACCGATCGCTTTGGCAGCGGCCTCCATGTCCGCCTGGCTTCGGATGGTCATGCCGGACAATATCTCAGCCTCGGGGATGTTGGGGGTGGCCACAGCCGCCAGGGGGAGCAGGCGGCTTTTCAGCGTGTCCACCGCCTCCTCCGAGATCAGGCGTCCGCCGCTGGTAGCCACCATCACCGGGTCCACTACAATGTTTTTCGCCTGATAGAACGTCAACCGATCCGCGATCGTCTCGATCAGCCCGCAGGAGGCCACCATACCGATCTTCACCGCGTCGGGCGGAATGTCCTCGAATACCGCGTCGATCTGCGCCCCCAAAAATCCGGGGGACGATTCCACGATCTCCTTTACGCCGGTGGTGTTCTGGGCCACCAGCGCCGTGACGGCGCTCATGGCGAAAACGCCGTTCATGGTCATCGTTTTCAGATCGGCCTGTATCCCGGCGCCTCCGCTGGGGTCGGTCCCGGCAATCGATAATGCCGTTTTCATAACCATGTCTCCTTCCCATTGTTATTTTACCGCTCGAAGCTCCCCGCCGTCAATCCAGAAGATACTTCCTGATTTTATCCAGCTGCGTCAGCTCCTCCAAGTATACGTCCGCCAGCGCGCGGACCTTATCCCGTTCCTTTTCATGGCTGTCATAGACCGCCGCTACCGGGAACCCGGCCTCCTTTGCTGTCCGAACGGCGTAAAGCGCATCCTCAAATACGACTGTCTCCGATTTTTGGGTCCCGAGGAAGCGAAGGGCCTCCTCAAAGATGTGAGGTTCGTCTTTACCGCGCCCCACCTCGCCGCAGGTGAATATCCTACCAAAGCAGGACAGCACCCCGCACCGCTCCAGCGCGGCCTTCACCAGGAAACGGTCCGTGGCGGTAGCGATGCACAGCTTCACCCCGCTCTCCCGGAGCTGTTCCAGCAGCTCTATTACCCCCGCTTTCAGCGGTGCCTCAAAGCGGTAGTACCGCTCCAGCATGGCGTTGACCCCATTCATGATCTCATCGACACACAGCGTTACGCCATACTCCGTCTGGTAGTAGCGGGCCGCTTGGAGCAAGCTCATGTTTTTGAACACTTCATTCAAGTTTTCCCTGGGCTCATGCCCAATGGAGCGCAGATAGGTCTCGCCAATGGTGTCCCAGATAAACATGGAATCCAGCAGCGTTCCATCCACGTCAAAAATAGCTCCGCGTATCCTCATAGGCCCACCATCTCCTCCGCCAGCGCCCGCAGCTCCCGGCAGGCTTTCTCAATGTCCTCCGCCCCGAAGATGGCGGAAACCAGGGCCGCGCCGTCCACCCCGCTGCCGGACAACTGAAGGATATTGCCCCGATTCAGCCCTCCTATGGCGACGGTGGGCACGTCCACCGCGCCGCAGATGGCCCGGAGCATATCGCCTGGCATCACGTCCGCATCGGTTTTGGTACCGGTGGGGAACACCGCCCCCAGGCCCAGATAGTCCGCTCCGTCCCGGACGGCCTGGCGGGCCTCCTCCACCGTGTGGACGGAGACGCCCAGAATCATGTCCTCTCCCACCCGGCGGCGGACTTCCCCCGTCTCCATGTCCTCCTGGCCCACATGAACGCCGTCCGCGCCGCAGGCGACCGCAACGTCCACATTGTCGTTGACGATGAAGGGCACCCCGTACCGGCGGCACAGGGCGCAGATGACCCTGGCCTCTTGGAGAAACGCCGTCTCGTCCAGCTCCTTCTCCCGCAGCTGCACGCAGGTCACGCCGCCCTTCAGCGCCGCCTCTACCTGCTGATAAAGAGTCTGTTTCCCGGTCCATGCCCGGTCGGTGACGGCGTAGAGCAGCATGTGCCGCTTATCGCACTTCATAGTTGGCCCTCCTCTCCAGTTCCGCCGGAGTCAGGCGGTACATGGCGTCAATGATGTAATTCCGATAAGAGGAATTGCCGTCCAGTCCGGTCATGCGCTCGTAAGCGATCTCCCCGCACAGGCCCATGGCGCACACCGCTGCTGCGGCGGCCTCCAGGGGACGGTCCGGACCGGCGGCGGCAAACGCCGCCGTCAGGGCGGAGAGCTGGCAGCCGGTGCCGGTGATGGCGGACATTTCAGAGCGGCCGTTACGGATGCAGAACGCCCTCTCCCCATCGGTCACAATGTCGATGGCACCGGTGACGGCAATGATCGCTCCGGCGCGCCGGGCGAAGCCCTTGGCAAAGTCTATCGCGCCGCCTAGATTTTCCTCCGTCACCCTGTCCGCCACGTCGGCATCTACGCCCTTGGTGGTGCCGCTGCCCAGGGCCAGGGTCTTGATCTCCGAGACGTTACCCCGGATCACGGTAAACTTGACCTCTTTGAGCAGACCCAGGGCGGTCTCCGTCCGCAGCGTGGAGGCTCCCGCTCCCACCGGGTCCAGCACGACAGGATGGCCCAGCTCATTGGCTCGCTTTCCGGCGGCGAACATGGCGGGGATGGTGCGCCGGTTCAGCGTTCCGATGTTGATATTCAGCCCGCCGCAGATGGCGGTGATCTCCAGGGCATCCTCCGGATCGTCCGCCATGATGGGCGAAGCGCCGCAGGCCAGCAGCATATTGGCGCAGTCGTTGACGGTGACATAGTTCGTGATGTTGTGGATCAGAGGGGCGTTCCGTCTGACATTCTCAAAAATTTCTTCAAACATCTTTTTTATTCCTTTTCAACTGTAAAAATCACGGTCGAGGCTCTCTGGCCTCCTCTCACGCCGGAACACGGCTTCCCATCGCTGTCATACGAGGTCCAGGGCGCTCCCCCTCGACCCGCCGCGGGCGTGCCGCAGACGCCAGTATCACATCCCTTCCTGCAAACGGACACATAAACAGGGGGCACCCCCAATAGGATGCCCCCTGAAAAAGCACGATCTCACTGCAACTTCCTCCGGCGGCATTATCCGCATCAGGTGTAAGGGTCGAAGGTCTACCTTCCTCTCAGCCTGTCACACAAGCTCCCCTGTTTACTTGTCATAGAAATTATAACACTTTATTTCCCGTTTTGCAATCCAAACTTGAAAATTACCGCCGTTACCGGGCCAGCGCGTCATAGACCCGCCGCCGGAACCGCAGGAACCGCTCCGGGTCCCGGGGCCACTGCCGGAAGGTGACCTCGCCAAGCTCCTCCCGGACAAGGGCCTCCGCCGCCTCCCGCCCGATCTTTTCCTCCAGCCGCTCCAGCGCCCGCAGGTCCTGCAGGCCCTCCCGGAAGACCGCCATCCGCAGAGAGGGCACGCACCCGTCCTCCACGGGGTAGACGGAAAACGGATCGCCGGAGGGAAACGCGCCGTCCGCGTCCGTAACGGCATAGGGATCGATATTGCCGAGGGAGTACTGGGCGTTGTAGAAGTTGAGCCCCCAATGGAGGAACCCCTCCAGCCGGTACAGCCACGCCTGCACGCCCAGGATGCGGTTGGACAGGGAGGGCATACTCATAAACCGGTTGCTGACGCCTCCGTACTGCGCGCAGCAGTAGTATCCCCACAGCGGGCGGACGTCCTTTTCCACGAAGGGCTCTATCTCATCCAGTGCCGCCACCGGGATCTGGATGCTGCTGCGGCGGTAGATCTCATAGTCGCTCATGGCGTCCATGATGGGATATCCCGGCATGGCCTCCGCCACCAGGGCGGCGGTGCGGCAGTACAGCTCCATGGCCCCGCCTCCCGGCTCGTCGGAGATGTGGAGGACGCACCGCTCCGCCAGCCCCTCCTGCCGCAGGAATCCATCCAGGGCGGACAGGAAGGCCCGCAGGAAGGCGGCGTAGCCCGCGTCATCGCTGGGAACGTGCCAGCCGAAGATCTGCTTTTTCCCCTCCGCCGTCTCCGCCCAGATGGCGGGAGTGGCCTTGGCTCCCCACTGGGTGAAGAGGTGAGACAACTCAAAGCGCTCTATCCCGTTCCGGCGGCACAGCCCGGTCCACCGCTTCAGCCGGTCAAAACCGAAGCGCCAGCCGCCCTCCGGCCTCTCCCAGACATCCACCAGCTGGCAGGGCATCCGGCTCCCGCCTACCGCCGTATCCAGCGGCGGCGTGAAGATGGGGGTGAGCAGCATGTTGATCCCATAGTCCGCCGCTGTCTTCACGTACGCCTCCAGCAGCGCCCAGAATCGTTCGCTGAACATCTCCACCCGGTGCTGCTGGGCGATGCAGTCCCAGTGGAGCCACTGAGTAAAGATCAGCTTCTGCTCCGGCAGGCGTTTCGGCAGGACCCGCAGCCGCAGGCTGGCGGTCTGGGAGACCTCTCCTACGGTCAGCGTTACGCTGACGGTCCGCTCTCCCGGCGCGCCGCCGGGGATGGTGACCCACACGCTCCCCCACTGTCCCGGCAGGACCTTGATCTGTTCTCCGTCCGCCAGAACGTCCGGGTACCAGCCCGGCTCCCTGCGGACGGCGTCCAGCTGCCCCGGCACGGCGGCCAGGCGGCTGGGGACGTTCTCCACCTGGCGCAATTCTCCCTTGGTCCCCTCCAGGACGCAGGAACCAAAAACTCTTGAGGGATTTTTCTCATCCCGGTAGCAAAAAGCCGCCTGGAACGCATACTGCTCGTTTTCCAGCATCACGTCCTCTTCCACCGGGTGGGGACAGCCGCAGCCGTCCCAAAACACCTTATCCAGGCTGCTGAGCAGCCGAAGCTCTAACTCCGCCATAAAGTTACTCCTCCTCTTTTTTCAGAACGATCAGCACGGTCTCCATGGGGCCGATGGTCTGGGGGAAAGAAACGGCCCCTCCGCTGGAAGATACCGCCATCTCCTCCCGCCGTCCATCGCTGAAGTACAGGCTGGCCTGCCGCCAGTCCGCCCCCTCCATATGCAGCCGCCATCCCGCCGCAGGGTCCAGGGCCGCGTTGACCAGATATATGTACAGCCGCTCCTCGTCTCTCGTGCAGTAGGGCTGCAGATACGCCGGGCCCTCCACCACGGGCGCGGCCAGCCGGGCCTTGTGGAGGAGGATATCCCGCAGGACCTCCCGCCGCAGGGTATTCAGAAACATCTGAGGCATAGCGGCGGCACCCGGCAGGCGGCCAAAGGGGAACACCATCACGCGGCTCCCTGCCGCCACCACCTGCGCCGGTCCCGTCTCGCGGCGGAAGGAGTCATAAAACGCGGTATAGACCTCCGCAATCCCGCCGTACTCCGCCAGCACCGCGTCGCTGCCGAGAGCGGCCGCGGACGCTCTGGCCTGGGAAATGCCGCAGCAGGTCATGCCGTTGACCACCTGCTCGAAGGCGTATTCTCCGCCGTCCCGCTCCATCCACCGCAGGCTCTTCAGGTCCGCCAGCTCACCCAGCCCCATATCTGCCAGCGTCTCCAGCGCGTCTCCCGTCAGCAGAACAAAATTATCCCGGAACAGCCGCCGGACGTCCTCTTCCGCCAAGTTTCGCAGGTACTGGCCGGAGACAGCCGCAGTCTCCCCGGCGGGGACGTCCGTCTGGAACCGGAAGGGCACGCCGCAGGCGGAGAGGTACCCGGCCCAAAACGTCTCCTGGGGATAGAGCTCCTCCATGCCCCGGCCCTGCCGGGTGTGGAGGGTATAGGAGGAGCGTTCGCTCAGGAGCACCCGCACCCCCATCCGTTCCCCGCCGAAGGCCCCCGTCCGCTTCATCTCGTTGAGGAAGGGCTTGACCTGCCGCAGCATGTCCTGATACCCCTCCTCCCAGACGATGCCGTTGCCGTTGAGGTCGTACAGGTCCATGGTCATGCCCGCCGGGTCCAGGGGCAGGCTGCTCAAAAGCTGGAACCGGGTAAAGGCCAGGGACTTGGAGAACCGGGAGAAGGGATAGTTCTCCAGCTCCGGGTATACCAGCGTGTCCGGCGGCAGCAGCGCCCGGTTGGCCATAGAGGCCATATTGAAGCGGAGCAGATATTGCCAGGGAACCGTTTCCGTGTAGGCGGGCAGATGGATGCGGTCCACCGTGGGCTCCTTCTCCCCGGCGAAGGCCCGCAGCAGGCCATGCCAGTCCCGCCCCTCCGCCGCATGGACGTGGGGCAGGGAGCTCATGAGGCCCAGCCGGGTCTCCGGGCTGACGGTGTGGACCGCACGCTCCAGCTTCGCGGCAACCTCCACCAAGGTCCGGCGGCAGGCGTCCAGCCAGATCCTCCGGTAGGGATGGGGCTCTCCCGGCTGGAGGACGCCCCGAATAAAGTCCTCCCTGGTCACGGGATGCCCGGCCATCTGGGAATAGAGGGCCATGTGGGCCTTGCAGAAGCATCCGCCCCACACTAGGGGCGCGTGGTTGTGGAAACGGAAGTCGTCCTCCACCCAGAGGATATGGGGACGCAGGGTGGCATAGCGGGCGTAGAGCTCCGCCAGGTGGTCCTGCCAGCGCTCGTCCAGAGGGCAGACGCACAGCTGCGCCGCATTGCCCTCCACGTCCACCATGGGACGGAAGGGCAGCTCCGGGCTCATTTTCTTGCCCATATCCGCGTGCATGACGCTGTGCCAGTGGTTCACCGACAGCGCAACGCCGTGGGGCCGGAGCACCCGCTCCACGTCCTCCAGCAGCTGGAGGTAGCGGTCCTGCTCAGAAAGGGTCATGTGTCCGGTGTTCAGCTCCTCCACATTGCAGAAGACCGCCACGTCGTCTATGCAGGCCTCCGTAATGTAGCGGTCCAGGCTCTCCAGCTCCCGCCGGTCGTTGAAGTCCGGGTCACAACAAAATCGAAAGGAATAGATAAAAGGGTCCATCGCCGCCTCCGTTTATGATTCTTGAATAGGCAGGCCGTAAAATGCCGGTTTCTGTGTATCCCGTCCGGCGGTCCTCCGCCGCGAGAGGGGCGGCAGCTCCGGCGCGGCCTCAAAGGGATCGAGGCAATTATACACTCGTTTGGACTGTAATGCAAGTATGTCAGGCTCCGGACCACGATAAACGCATGAATAAACAGACTGTTCACAAGTTTAATTGTTCAGGAACGAATATACATTAGAGCACAGCAAATGGAATGTTTATTCACAGCATTTTATTCGATGCTGTTATGACTTACGCCATCTTTACTCTTTAGCCACATCCTGTTTATAATTTGTCTAATCATGCGTTTGTTATGATATTTCTGGTTGAAAATTCATGGCGCATAGCGGCTGCGCAGGCCGCTCGTCCCGCCTTCTCTGCAATGGGCGGTGGGGCGGCATGATGGGTAAGAGCCACGCATACCCTTCTAAGCAGGGGGGGTGCTGCGGTGGAAGAAACGGTATACGGATTCAATATCGTGGTCCATAAGCCCACGAATACCACTGAGCTGGAGAAGCGTGTTGCGCAGGCTCATGCGGATGCCATCATTGCCAAGGTAAAGAAGCTGAACTGCTCCGCCGAACAGAAAAAGGCGCTGATCGATGCCATCTGTACATAGCGCGCAAGGGAGGACCTCAAACAGCTCGGCCAGCTTGTTCAGCGGGTAGTAGTCCTTTGCCCCTGATGTTTCATAGCCGGCCATATGTGCTTCTGTAAGGTGATATAGGCATCAACTTTTTGCTGCTCTAATCTCTGCAAATGTTGACAGTAGCGGAGCTTGCCCGCTGTGGTCGTAAGGGTGTCCTGGCCAGTCCGCTCTGTCTCGGCATGGTCCAGAAGGGGCCGGCGGATCATCAGATAAAGGCCGGGAGCCAGATGGAATAGAGGGTGCCATCGTAATGTTTCTTTTGGGAGCGGAGTACTAAAGCGTGCCGTTGTGTGAGGGTTGCATTCTCAATGCATCTGGCGGCATAGGTGGCAAGTCGGACGTTTTTCTCCGGTTTATAGCTGGAGATGCCCTTTATCAGGCCGATCGTCCCAATGGAGATCAGGTCCTCCTGATCGATGGTCTGGGTGTAGTATTTCTTGATAATATGCGCCACCAGCCGCATATTCCGTTCCACCAGAACATTCCGCGCATCCAGGTCGCCCTCGGCGCAGCGGGCGAGGTAGACCTGTTCCTCCTCCGCGCTGAGGGGCTTGGGGAAGCTCCCAGTGTTTCCCGCGAGATGCAGGGACAAAAAAAGACTGCTGCGCAGCAGCAGCATGGCAGTTGTCAACATATCGAACCCTCCTTTTTTCTACCTTATGCGGTCCAGGACTGTCCCTATTCCCACTTCCCTTTGTCCTCTTTTTGTGCTATGATAGAGGGAGAAGTTTCCTGATTTGATGGAGGAGGGACCACCTATGGCAAAGTACATGATGGCGTTCGACGCGGGGACCACCAGCAACCGCTGCATTCTCTTCGACCGGCAGGGCCGGATCTGCAGCTCAGCCCAGAAGGAATTTACCCAGATATTCCCCCAACCGGGATGGGTGGAGCATGACGCCCGGGAGATCTGGGCCACCCAGCTGGGCGTGGCCGCGGAGGCCATGGGCAAGCTGGGGGCATCCGCCGCCGATATCGCCGCCATCGGCATCACCAACCAGCGGGAGACCACCGTCGTCTGGGACAGGGCCACCGGGGAGCCCGTATACAACGCCATCGTCTGGCAGTGCCGCCGGACCTCGGAGTACTGCGACGGCTTGAAGGAACGGGGGCTGACGGAGCCCATCCGCCAGAAGACGGGGCTGATCATCGACGCCTATTTTTCCGCCACCAAGCTCAAGTGGATATTGGATCACGTAGGGGGCGCGCGGGAACGGGCCGGGAGGGGGGAGCTGCTCTTCGGCACGGTGGAGACCTGGCTCATCTGGCGGCTCACCGGCGGGCGGGTCCATGTGACGGACTACTCCAACGCCTCCCGGACCATGCTGTTCAATATCAACACGCTGGACTGGGACCAGGAGATATTGGACATCCTGGAGATACCGCGGTGCATCCTGCCCCAGGTGAAGCCCAGCAGCTGCGTCTATGGGGAGAGCGATCCCGGATTTTTCGGCGCGCCCATCCCCATCGCCGGGGCGGCGGGGGACCAGCAGGCGGCGCTCTTCGGGCAGACCTGCTTCCAGCCGGGGCAGGCGAAGAACACCTATGGGACGGGCTGCTTCCTGCTGCTCAACACGGGGGAGAAGCCGGTGTTCTCCAAGAACGGCCTGGTGACCACCATCGCCTGGGGGCTGGAGGGCCGGGTGGAGTACGCGCTGGAGGGCTCCATCTTCGTGGCCGGGGCGGCGATCCAGTGGCTGCGGGACGAGCTGCGCCTGATCGAATCCGCCGCCGACAGCGAGTACCACGCCGGGAAGGTGAAGGATACCGCCGGGTGCTATGTGGTGCCCGCCTTCACCGGATTGGGAGCGCCCCACTGGGACCAGTACGCCCGGGGCGCCATCGTGGGGCTGACCCGTGGCGTGAATAAAAACCACATCATCCGCGCCACGCTGGAATCCATCGCCTATCAAGTCAGCGACGTGCTGGACGCCATGCGGGCGGATTCGGGGATCGCGCTCCAGTCCCTGAAGGTGGACGGCGGGGCCAGCGCCAACGATCTGCTGATGCAGCTCCAGGCGGACATTTTGCAGACGGAGGTCCAGCGTCCGGTCTGCGTGGAGACCACCGCCCTGGGCGCGGCCTATCTGGCGGGGCTGGCGGTAGGGTTCTGGTCCGGGCAGGAGGACGTGAAACGGAATTGGGCGGTGGAGCGGACCTTCCAGCCCGCCATTTCCGCCGTAGAGCGGGACGAGAAGCTGCGGGGCTGGCACCGGGCGGTGGAGCGGTCTTTTGACTGGGTCAAGGCTTGACAAATTTCTCCGGATATGGTAAAAATAGAGTACTTCATGGGGGAGTAGTGGCGGGAGTTCCCGCGGCAAGTCAACATACTGGTCCGGCTGGACCTGGCTTGCCTTAATAAACGAGACCCATGTATGGCGACGCGCCGTGCATGGAAAGTTCTGGCCAGGCACGCCGTGCCTGGCCAGTTTTACATTTGGATGGACAAAGAAACGGAGGAAACATACAATGGGAATTGCGGAGCTTTTTTTGATCGCCGTAGGCTTGAGCATGGACGCCTTTGCCGTATCGGTCTGCAAAGGGATGGCCATGAGGCGGATGCGCTGGGGGCAGGGGACGGCGATCGCCGTTTCCTTCGGCTTCTTCCAGGCCATGATGCCGGTGCTGGGCTGGCTGCTGGGCCGCCAGTTCGAGAGCTACATCACCAGCATCGATCACTGGATCGCATTCGTCCTGCTGGGCCTGATCGGCGGGAAAATGATCTGGGACGCCTTCCATGAGGAAGAGGAGACCGGCGCAGAGGAGCGCTTCAGCTGGAAGGAGCTTCTTGTGCTGTCGGTGGCTACCAGCATCGACGCCATGGCGGTGGGCGTTACCTTCGCGTTCCTTCAGGTGGATATCCTCCCGGCGGTCACGCTGATCGGCTGCACCACCTGTGTCCTGTCTCTGATGGGCGTGTGCATTGGAAGGAAATTCGGCGGGGCCCTCAAGAGCAAGTCGGCCCTCGCCGGAGGCGTGATCCTGTGCCTCATCGGGCTGAAAATTTTGCTGGAGCATCTGGGGATATTGGGATAAGGACGGAAAACAGCGGGCGGCTTGGGCCATAGACCAAAGCCGCCCCGCTGTTTATTGGTGAAAACAAAAATGCGCGTTTACTGCTTCTTATTGCCGGCCATATCCACAGCATCGATATAATATAAATAATCATCAACGCTGGGCGTGACCTGAAAATTAGGGTTGCAGCAACCGCACCGCCAGATCGTCCTGCCGCCGAGCCGGTAAGAAATTCCGGAAGCGCAGGTCCCCGAGGTCCTGTTGGCGCACCCGGCATCACTGACCATAAAATTCTTGATAACGCTTTCCGGGCATTTTTGAATGTACGGAAGGACGCTGTCCATTTGTTTGATCCGGAAATAAAATATGAACTCAGTATCCATGCTGGTAAGCCAGAAACTGGCCTTTGTGTTCCTGTTTCGATCGCTTTCCTTTTTATAATACCGAATTTGAGGCCCTTCGTTCCAATCCTGGAAATTGTAACAGTAATTTCGTTTTATCAGTTCCGCATGGATCAGCCTGGCTGCGGCTCTGTCCTGCTCAGAATGAAAAAGATCGGCAACGGCGTCAACGCCCCTGCCATATTCCGCCGTACTCCAATCACCTTCCAATAGTTTATAATTCAGCCTGCAAAAATCTTTGAACCGGTCTGTACGCGCTGCTTTTGCAGCCAAGATATGCAGCGCTGCGATCACGTTTTTATTGTCCGGAAATGAAACAGTGATGGCGGTGCCGCTTTTTATCTTTCCGTTAACAAGTCCTTCCGTCACGATCCCATAATTGCTGAGAAGATTTAAAAATGCGTGGATGTTTGTGATTTTCAGCGATTTGCACTGCGCCTTCAATTTGCCGGCCTGAATGAGCAGTTCGCCAGCCTGATCCAATTCACCCGTATACCCCAATACATAGAAAATCTTTGCGTATTTATAGGAATCTTCACGGGATGCTCTCGCTTCTTTAGAAAAATAATCATACTCACTCATAGCATATACCGGCAGCAGCATCCCGCGCGGATCGTTCAATATGTCCGCATAGCACTGCATGAAAATTTCATGTAACTCCTGAAATCCCCTTGTCAATTCCTCCTGTGAACATATTGTTTGATACACGTCATGTATGGGGAATTTCTCTGGATAAGCCATCAATTCTTTTTGTCTGAGCTGCGCCCAGCGTTCGATCCAATAGTTCATTTCCCACATCCCCTCAACAATTATCCCTTCGCTTTATGGGCGCATATAAATTCAACTGGTGATAACCCAGGCCCTCTTTGATCTCATCGTCCGCATAGATTATGTGTATCGATGCCGCGCGGCTTTCGTCCATAACAAAGTTTGTTTTTTCCAGCCACTTTTCCACCTTTTGCATCACCTTACTTCCGCTTTCGTCATCCCCGTCCATGCTCACGGCAGCTGCGTACAGCCCGCCCGGATGCTCAATGATTTCATATGGAGCGACATCCGCCGCTGTGATCTCGTCTTTCAGACGCCAGAGCCATTCTAAACGACCGTCCCTTTCACACAGGAAATCAGGCGCGTCAAAAATAATCGGTTTATAAAAATCGTTGTGTGCTTCCTGCCACAGCTGAAATGTTCCAAAAAGTTCGTCATACGCCATAGCCCCTGAGGTGACCGCTCTGAATTTCGGGATCCTGACGATCATGATATCGGGCACTTTGCTGTCAAGCTTTTCCGTGACTTCAAAAAGGCGATCCGCTATTGCCGAGTTGCCGCTGTAGTCCGCACCGGCAATTTGCAGTTCAATGTCTTTGGCTTTTTCGTACAACAGCTTTATATCCGCTTCGCTTTCAAAGTCCAGCGTTCTGATCTGACGAATAAATTCCAGAACGATCGATCTCAATTCATGCAAAAGAGAAACCTCTTCATCAATGTGATCGACCTTTTTTTCCAGTACATCCAAAACGACTTCTGAGCCCGCCGTGCTGAATATGCTCTTAATATCTTTAATACTGATATTGAGCCTGCGTAAGATCAATATCTGCTCCAAACGCCTTATTGCGGCTTCATCATATAGCCTGTAAGCGTAGCCGTCACTTCGCGTGCTTTCTATTAACCCCATGTCTTCATAATAACGGAGGGTACGGGCAGATATGTTGTATTTGACGGATATTTCCCTGATCTTGGCTAAGTTCCCCATGTTTTCCTCTCCTTTCCTGATCGTAAACACAGTATACACTATTCCCTAACGGAAGAGTCAACAGGAAATCAGCCTGAAACCATATCAAGCCGGGGCACGTTACCACGAAACAGATGATTTCGTGGTAACGTGCCCCTCTTGCTCTCGTTCATTTTATTTCCGGATATATTCCGCCGCTCTTTTGAGATACGATAAGGCCAGTTCTTCCTGCTCGCCGCTCCTTCGCAGCATTTCGATGATATGCACTCTTCTTTCGTTCAGAGAGTCCCTGGAAAAAGAATCCTGCTGGTGGGCGATCGCCGCTATTTCCATCGCGAATGACAGAATATCCTCATATTGGCGGATCGCCAGATCCATCCATTCTTTATTGATATCAGGGATAATGTTGATACATAATTCAAAAAACTGCTTGGTTCTCAGCTTGTTTTCATAATGGATAAATGCATGGGGAAAAATGCAGGCGATCCGCTCCGCGTTCCTTCTGTTTTCTTCCCGCAGCAGGTCGCACCAATTCCGGTACATGACCATACCGCAGCCCTGCATTTTGTCCTCTCCGCAGTGGGTGTTATTCGATAACAGCGCGATCCCCCGGAAAAACGCATTCGTGCAGGCCTCTGCCAGCGGCATTTTTTCTTCTGAAGGTCTGACGATCATCATGTCACAGCCAGCCTTGTACCAACCGGCATATTGATTCAGCCGGTCAAAGTTCAGGTTTGCGTTTTTCTGATCGTCCCCATCCAAAAATCCCAATCCTTTCAATATCTTTCCCTGATCAGAAAAGCCAACGGCAAAAATCGTGTCTGTATATTCCTTCGGGATCAGGATAACCGGATAGCCGCGTTCGATTTGCCCGCGCGCGAGAGCAATAAATGCGTCTTCCGGACATCCGGCCTGTGAATGGATCTCATAATCTAGGCTGTAGATTAGAAAACAGTCACGGGGCCATTCATCCGGCGCATAGGAATATCCAAAGCATACGTTTGTCATCGCCGACTGCAAAATATACTCTTCATCATCGTTGATTTGACGGTTCTTGCTGTCCCTGCGCTGCTCCAATCCAAAGAACAGTTTCAGCGCCGTCAGCAATGAGGCGATAGAGATGCTTTTCGGCCACTCAGGGCCGGAATAATCAGCGATCGGAACCCGAGGCTTGACAAGAAACTCATAGTCAAAGTCCATCTCGCACAAGCTCCATGCCGGCGGATCAAGGATGCTGTCTATGGAGCAGTGAAAGAGTTCGGACAGTCGGCAAAGTATAGATACCTCCGGTACGGCTTTTCCATTTTCCCATTTACTGACTGCCTGAGGTGAAACTCCTGACGCTTCTGCGAGCCGCTCCTGCGTGAAGTTATTTCTCATACGCAGATATGCAATTTGCTTCCCCATCTTTTTTACATCAAGCATATTCTCTTCCTCTCGTTTGATGTGCAATACCAGCTATATGTTAAGCCATTGTCTACCATGTTGTCCATATATAGCGGGTTGTTTTTGGGAAGAAAACTAAACTCACAGTTGCCGCTGCAGGGATCACATTGCCAATACGATGCCAACCACGGCGGAACCCAGGATGAAGATGATGGGGTGGAGCTTTTTCGTCTGCTTGACCTTGTTGGTCAGCACCCACAGGACGGCGGCCAGCGCCCAGCCCTTCCAGTTGACGACCGCCGGATCAAAAATGTCGCTCCACTTGGTAATGACCGCGTTGAAGGCCTCGCTCTCCGTATAGAACAGATTGGTCACCGCCACCGACAGGCCCGCCGCCGCGATCAGTCCCGTGGACGCGGGACGCAGGCCGTAAAAGGCGCTCTCCACATACCGGTTGTCCCGGAAGCTCTTCAGGAAAGAGGCGATGATGAGGATGACGATGATGGAAGGGGTGATGAGCCCCAGTGTAGCGACCACCGCGCCCAGAAGGGCGAAGGGCAGACCGCCCTCGTTCATGCCGGTGATATAGCCCACATAGGTCGCCATATTGACACCAATGGGGCCGGGGGTGGACTCGCCCACGGCGATCATATTGTCTACATCAATGCGGGTAAACCAGCCGGTGGAATCAGCCATGTTGTAGAGGAAGGGGATGGTGGCCATGCCGCCGCCCACGGCGAACAGACCGGTCTTAAAAAACTCATAAAATAACCGCAAAAACAGCATCACTTCTTCACCCCCACATTCTTCAGCACGATGCCGGCCACAGCCGCCGCCAGCACGAACCACACCGGGCTGCAGGAGAGCCAGGCGCTCAGACCGAATACCAGAAAGAAGATCAGGGTGGTGGGGATGTCGATGACCGATTTTTTATAGAGTTTGGTGATAGCGTTGAGGATCAGGATGCACACGCACACCCGGACGCCGCCGAAGGCGTGGTTCACCCAGGCCAGATGGGAGAACTGGGTGATGACCCCTGCCAACATGGAAATGATGACGAGGGAGGGGAAGACCAGCCCCAGGGTGGCGATGATGCCCCCCGGGATGCCCTTGTTCTTCTGGCCGATGAAGGTGGCGGTATTCACCGCGATGATGCCCGGCGTACACTGGCCGATGGCGAAATAGTCCGTCAGCTCCTCCTCGGTGGCCCAGCCCTTGTTCTCCACTACCTCCCGCTGGAGGATGGGCAGCATGGCGTAGCCGCCGCCGAAGGTCATGACCCCCACCTTGGCAAAGGTGAGGAACAGATCAGGGTAGATGTTCATACACAGCTCCTTTTATTTATTATTCTTTATTTGCGCCGCGTCCCTCGGAGCAGGCCCGGCGGATGTGTTCCGCCGCCAGCTCCAGACCCGTCTCCGGCGCGGTGGACCCATTCAGGATCAGATCAGCCCGCCACTTGGAGGGCTCGACATATTCCCTCTGCCGGGGCAGGACGGCCTGGGCATACCGGGTAAGGAGCTCGTTCAGCTCCTGTCCGAAGGACAGATTTCGGGAGACCCGCCGGGCTGTACAGCTGCCGCTGTCGCAGTCCACATAGAGCTTCAGATCCAGCAGGGGCAGCAGCGCCTCGTCCCACAGGGCGAAAAGCCCCTCGATGATGACCACGTCCCAATTTCCCTGGGCTGCCTCCGCCGCGTCCATGCGGCACCGTTCCAGGTCCAAAGCATCCGGATGATTGTCGTCCCGGTAGTCCAGGCCGTCGGTGATCCCCGCGATCCTGGGCCGTTGGTCCTCCGGAAGAAAATATTCATCCATGTGGATGAGACGGACCCGAAGCTCCGGCAGCCGGTCCCGCAGCGCCAGTGCCAGCGTGGATTTCCCGCCGGCGCTGGGACCCGCGATGCCGATAACGTATGCGCGCTTCATCCTGCCCGCCTCACTTCCACGGAAATGGCAGTGCGGCAAACTGCCCGCCGGCCAGCAGCCACACTGCCAGCGCGACCAGCAGGGCCGCCGCGACGCCCGCCAGGGCCCATGGGGCGATCTTCTTCCACCGGGGCTTGCCCCGGTAGGCGTGGTATGGGTTCCCGTATTTCTTTCTCTGCCGTCTCATGCTCGTTTACTCCGTATATCCATAAAGTCCCCGCACCGATACCTCGCCGGTGCGCACCGTCTTCTCGCTGCCGTCCGGCATCCGGACCAGCAGGCCGAACCGGTCGTCGATGTCTACCGCCAGGGCTTCCTCCTGTCCGCCGGTCCACAGCAGCCGCACCGGTTTCCCAAGGTTGACGCAGTCCCGCCGGTAGGCGTCCACCCAGGGGCCGACGTCCCCGTCCAGGGCCTCGCTCAGGCGGAGGAACTCCTCGATCATGGCGGCGGCCAGGGCGGACCGGGAGGATTCAAAGCCCTCCTGGGCCAGGGAGGTGGCCATCCGGGAGACTTCCGGCCCAAAGTCCTCCGGCGTGTGGCTGACGTTGACCCCGGCCCCGATGACCAGGGACTGGGTCATCCCCGTCTCGCCCTCCACCGCCATTTCCGTGAGGATGCCGCAGATCTTTTTCCCGTTCAGCACCAGGTCGTTGGTCCACTTGATCTGGGGACGGACCCCGGCGGCCCGCTCCACGGCGTTGCACACCGCCACGGCGGTCATGCCCGTTACGCCCATGAGGGCCTCCGGCAGTACCTTGGGGCGCAGGAGGATGGAGAGGTAGACCCCCCGTCCGGGGGGAGACTGGAAGGTGCGGGTCATGCGGCCCCGCCCGGCGCTCTGGCTGTTGGCCACCGCCACGGTCCCGTGGGGCGCTCCGGCCAGGGCCTCCCGTTTCAGGTAGGAGTTGGTGGAGTCGATCTCCTCCAGACACCGCAGATCCGGACAGTCCGCGCCAGGGGAGAGGCGGCGGCGGATCTCCCGCTCCACCAGGGCGTCCGGCGAGGCGGTGAGACGGTACCCCAGCCCGGTGCGGGCCTCGACGACATAGCCGTCCCGGCGCAGGCTGTCGATGGCCTTCCAGACGGCAGCGCGGCTGACGCCCAGGCGGCGGCTGAGCTCCTGGCCGGAGAGATAGGCGTCAGGGTCCGCCTGCAGCAGCTGGTATATTTGTTCCTTGCTCATCATGTCCCTCCTTTCCATGCCCTCCCGCCGCGCTGGAGAGCGGGAGGGGTCCTTTCAGCGCTTCCTAGTATAGCATCCTCTTTCGGATTTGTAAACCAAAAGAAACCAATTCTCCCGCGGAAGGGCGGGAGGCGTTCCCGCCGGGAAAAAAGATAAAAAATTTTTCAGAAGTACAAGAACAGGTGTTGCAAAACTTAAAAAGGTATGGTATACTGTGTCCCAAGAGATCAAGGATACTATGAGGAGGAACGAATATGCCAAAGAAGACGCAGATGACCGACCGGATCTACGAATACCTGCAGACGGTGATCCCCGAACAGGGCTACGCTCCATCAGTGCGTGAAATATGCGAGGCTGTGGGGCTGAAATCCCCGTCCACGGTACACTTCCATCTCAAGCGGCTCCAGGAGCGGGGCCTCATCGAGAAGGGGGACTTCAAGGGCCGCGCCATTGTGCTGGCCGCCCAGCGGGAGAAGAACCGCGTCCCCATCCTGGGGGACGTGGCGGCGGGGACGCCCATTTTGGCCCAGGAGTGCATCGACGACTACCTGACCTTCGACTGCGGCGGCAGGGAGGGGGAGTACTTTGCCCTCCGGGTCCGGGGCGAGTCCATGCTGAACGCGGGCATCCTGCCGGACGACCTGGTGGTGGTGCGCCGCCAGCCCACTGCGGTCAGCGGTGAGATCGTGGTGGCCCTGCTGGGGGACGAGGCCACGGTGAAGCGCCTCTCCAAGCGAAACGGAGAGGTCTGGCTCCTGCCGGAGAACGACGCCTATCAGCCCATCGACGGTACCGGGGCCCAGCTCCTGGGCCGTGTGACGGCGGTGGTCCGGCAATACTGATCCGCGTCAAAAAAGATGCTTTGCATCTTTTTTGAGAAGGGTCTCGCTCCGCGCAAAGAGTTTTTCCAAGGCGCATGTCCTTGGAAAACGATTTGACCTTATTTGCCGCCCGTAGGCGGCAAACTCCCGTGGGGCCGTCAAAGGCGGCCTTAGGGCTATGGCGGGCTTCGCCCGCCCAACGCTTGCAGAGGGCTTTTTTGACGAACTGCGGCTCCGCCGCCTTGCGCAAAGCCAGCTGGGAGGCCGCTCAGGCGGCCTCCTATTTTGCGCCATATCCTCCCGCCGCGCGGGAATACTGTCGAGGAACTGACTATGCTGTATCAAGCCTCCAATCCCCACGGCGGCGACCTGTATGGACGGGCCGTGGACCTGGATTTTTCGGTCAATACCAACCCGCTGGGCACGCCGCCCTCCGTGGTGCGCGCGGTGGAGGACGCCGCCCGGGACCTGTGCCGGTACCCGGACCCTGGGTGCCGGGAGCTGACGGCGGCGCTGTCCGCCCGGGAGGGCGTGTCTCCGGACGCTATCCTCTGCGGCTGCGGCGCGGCGGAGCTGATCTATGCGTACTGCGGGGCGCTGGGGGCGGTACGGGCCTTGATGCCGGTACCTACCTTCCTGGAGTACGGCGCGGCCCTGGAGGCCTTTGGCGGGGAAGCGGAGCCCTTCTTTTTAAAGGAAGAGGAGGGATTCGCCCTGACGGAGGCCTTTTTGACCGCGCTGGAGCGGACGGACTGCGGGGCGGTCTTCCTGTGCAGTCCCAACAATCCGACGGGGCGGCTGATCCGGCCGGAGCTGCTGGAGGAGATCTGCCGGATCTGCCATCGAAGGGGCCTCCGGCTGTTTGTGGACGAGTGCTTTCTGGAGCTCAGCGACGGAGGGCGGGAGGCGTCTCTGGCGGGATGGCTGGATGCATTCCCCGGCCTGTTTCTGCTGCGGGCCTTCACCAAGAGCTACGGCATGGCGGGACTGCGGCTGGGCTACTGCCTCAGCGGGGACGGCGGGCTGCTCTCCGCCATGAGCCACCGGGTCCAGCCCTGGAACGTGTCCCTTCCCGCCCAGCGGGCGGGGGTGGCGGCGCTGAAAGAGGAGGCCTTTCTGGAGCGCTCCCGGCAGCTGATCCGGCGGGAGCGTCCCCTTCTGGCGGCAGAGCTGGAGAAATTGGGCCTACGGGTGTGCCCCTCCCAGGCCAACTACCTGCTGGTGAAGAGCCGGCGGGAGCTCTTCGGGCCTCTGCTGGAGCGGGGCGTCCTGATCCGGGACTGCTCCAATTACGAGGGGCTGGGACGGGGCTGGTACCGTCTCGCCGTCAAGGGGCGGGAGGAAAACCGGATGCTGCTGGACGCGCTGGGCGCGATCCTGAAATAGGAGGAGAGCCGATATGGCAAAGAATTTGATGATCCAGGGGACCATGTCCAACGCGGGGAAGAGCCTCCTGGCGGCGGGCCTGTGTCGGGTGCTGCGGCAGGATGGATATAAGGTGGCCCCCTTCAAGAGCCAGAATATGGCCCTCAACTCCTTTATCACCGACGGCGGCGGGGAGATGGGCCGGGCCCAGGTGGTCCAGGCGGAGGCGGCGGGCATCCAGCCGGACGTGCGGATGAACCCCATTTTGCTGAAGCCCACCACCGACATGGGCAGCCAGGTGATCGTAAACGGCGTGGTCCAGGGCACCATGCGGGCGGCGGAGTACTACCGGCGGAAGCCGGAGTTCCTTCCCGCGGTGCTGGAGGCCTACCGCAGTCTGGCGGAGGAGTATGACGTTATTGTCATCGAGGGCGCGGGCAGTCCGGCGGAGATCAACCTGAAGAAGGACGACTTCGTCAACATGGGCCTGGCCAGGCTGGTGGACGCGCCGGTGTTTCTGGTGGGGGACATCGACCGGGGGGGCGTGTTCGCCCAGCTCTACGGCACGGTGGCCCTGCTGGAGGAGGATGAGCGCGCCCGGATCAAGGGCGTGGTGGTCAACAAGTTCCGGGGGGACCGGACCATCCTGGAGCCGGGGCTGGCCCAGCTGGAGGAGCTGTGCGGCGTGCCGGTGGCGGGGGTCCTGCCGTACCTCCAGTTGGATATCGACGATGAGGACAGCCTCTCCGACCGGTTCAGCCGGGACAGGACGGCGAAGCTCATCGACATCGCCGTCCTCCGGCTGCCCAGAATCTCCAATTTTACCGACCTGGGGCCCTTTGAGCGCTATGAGAACGTGTCGGTGCGGTACGTGTCCTCGGTCCGGGAGCTGGGCGCGCCGGACTGCATCGTCCTGCCCGGGACCAAGAGCACCATCGGAGACCTCCTGTGGCTGCGCCAGAGCGGCCTGGAGGCCGCGGTGAAGCAGGCCGCCTCCCGGGGGACGCTGCTGGTGGGCATCTGCGGAGGCTACCAGATGCTGGGCCGGGAGATCGCTGACCCGGAGGGCGCGGAGGCCGCGCCGGGGACCCGGGTGGCGGGCATGGGCCTGTTGGAGCTGGAGACCGTGTTCCGGGAGGAGAAGGTGCAGACCCAGACCCGAGGGATCTTCGGACCTCTGGAGGGCCTGCTGGCCCCCCTGTCGGGGATGGCCTATGAGGGCTATGAGATCCACATGGGCCGCAGCGGGGAGGACCGGCCCCCGCTGGCCGGAGGCGGGAACGTCTACGGCACCTACATCCACGGCGTCTTCGACGCCCCCGGCGTGGCGGACGCCGTCCTAGCGGCGCTGTGCGGGAAGAAGGGCGTGGACCTCTCCCAGCTGGGGAGCTTTGACGCGGAGGCCTACCGGGAGGGGCAGTACGACCTCCTGGCAGACGCGGTGCGGGAAAATCTGGACATGGAAATGGTCTACCGCATCCTGGACCGGCAGAATTAGCGGAATAAAATTCCCTTTTACCTTTTGTGCTGATGGTTTATAACTTCGTCGATTTCACTAACATCGTTGCAATGGACACTTTGATATGTTACGATAAAATGATGAGTTAGAGGTTGGTGATATATCATGACAGGAATTTATTTTAGCGGCACAGGGAACACAAAATTTTGTGTTGACAAATTCTTGAAAGAGTATGATTGCAGTAAAAACTCATTTTCTATTGAAGATAGTGAAGCTTTGGAGAGAATAAAAAATGACGATGAAATCGTAATGGGTTATCCAGTACAATATAGCAATATTCCTAAAATACTGCGGGATTATATTGTTAATAACCGGTATGTCTGGAAAGGAAAAAATATCTTTATCATTGCTACAATGGGGCTGTTCAGTGGTGACGGCGCAGGGATATTAGCACGGCTGTTAAAGAATTACGGTGCTGTTATAGTGGGCGGATTGCATTTGAAAATGCCAGATAGTATTTGTGATGAGAGAGCATTAAAACGAAGCTTTGAACATAATAAAAGAATTGTAGTAAAAGCAGCAAAAAAAATATGTAAATGCGTGGGCAATATAAAGAATGGGAAACCACCGCAGGAGGGATTAGGAGCCGCATATCATTTGGCGGGACTGTTTGGGCAAAGACTGTACTTTTGGGGGAAGACTCAAAAATATACGGATGGATTAAAAATCAATTCACGAAAATGTATTGGTTGTAGTTTGTGTGAAAGGTTATGTCCTATGGGTAACATTGCAGTGAAAAATGGAATTGCTGTTTCAAGTGATAAATGTACAATGTGTTATCGCTGTATCAGCAAATGTCCGGAGCAGGCAATCACACTGCTAGGGAAAAAGGTTATTGAACAAAATAATGTGAGTAGATATTTATAAAGTGGGATTTATGGGTAGTTATCCATAGAAGATAATTGCCCATTTCGGCATTCTGACGAAAATTTTTCCGGTTAGGCGTTGTTTATCAACACGAAAGGTAACAGGGATGAATAAAAGGAATATCCATTACATTTCCGTTACAAAGGGAAAATATGGTTGCTTTTACAATAGGCGCATAGTATACTACCGACTGGTCTGTGCCGCCGGGGGGAGCGGCGCGGACGGAAGCGTTTATCACCAATCCGGCTTCGCCCAATGGGGGAGGGCGGACCGGGCGACCAAATGAGGAAAACTTATGGAGCAAACGAAACAAACGAGAGCCGCCCGCTGGAAACGGCTGTGGCGGCTGATCTGCGGCTGCCGCCGCTACTTTTTCTACACCATCCTGGCAACCCTTCTGGCGTCGCTGTTCGCCTATCTCAGCCCGCTGATCATCAGCTTCACCGTGGACAGCATCGTGGGCGGCAAGGACATGAACCTTCCCGGCTGGCTCCAGGGCTGGATCGAGGCCATCGGAGGCCGGGACTACCTGGCGGCCAACCTGTGGCTGCCCGCCCTGGCGGTGCTCCTGGTCCAGGGGCTCAACGGCGTGTGCGCCTACTTCCGGGGGCGGTGCTCCGCTCTGGGGGGCGAGGGACTGGCCAAGGCCCTGCGGGACGCCCTGTACCGCCGCCTGGTCCGGGCGCCCTACGCCTGGCATAAGGCCAGCAGCACCGGCGATCTGGTGCAGCGGTGTACCTCCGACGTGGAGACCGTGCGCCGGTTCATGCAGATGCAGATGATGGAGGTGGTGCGTACCGTGGTGATGGCCCTGGTGGCGCTGTCCATCATGTGGCCCATCAATCGCAGGCTGACGCTGATCGCCTGCTCCCTGCTGCCTCTGCTGATGCTGTTCTCCTTCTTCTACTCCAAGGGTGTGCAGAAGCTCTTCCTGACCGTGGACGAGTCCGAGGGCGCCATGACCACCGCCCTCCAGGAGAACCTGACGGGGATGCGGGTGGTACGCACCTTTGCCCGGCAGAGTCAGGAGCTGGAGAAATTCACCGCTCTGAACAAGGACTACCGGGCCAAGGTGCTGCGGCTCAACAACCTGATGGGCGTCTACTGGGGCTCGTCGGACATCATGGGCTATCTCCAGATTGCCCTGGTCATGCTGGCGGGCATCTACCTGGCGGTCCAGGGGGAGATCAGCCTGGGCACGGTGATGCTGTTCTCCACTTATTCCAGTATGCTGACCTTCCCCATGCGCCAGCTGGGCCGTATCCTGGCCGATCTGGTGAAGGCGGATGTCTCACTGAAGCGTCTGGATGAGATTCTCACCGCGCCTCAGGAGGAAGAGCCCGGCAAGGCCTTGACGCCGCCCATCCATGGCAAGGTGGAGTTCCGGGACGTGTCCTTCGCCTATCCCGACGGCGGAGAAATTCTGCACCATGTGGATTTCGCCGTGGAGCCGGGGCAGACCATCGGCATCCTGGGCAACACCGGCAGCGGCAAGAGCACGCTGGTCCATCTGCTCCAGCGGCTGTACGCGCCCACGGGGGGCCAGGTGTGCATCGACGGTGTGGACGCCGCCGACATCCGGCGGGACTATCTCCGCCGCCATGTGGGCATCGTCCTGCAGGAGCCGTTCCTGTTCAGCCGGACCATCGGGGAGAACATCGCCCTGGGCGATGCCTCCGCCAGCGAAGAGGAGCGCTTTGACGCCGCCCGGACGGCCTGTATCCACGATGTGATCCAGGGCTTTGCCGATGGCTACGACACCATGGTGGGCGAGCGGGGGGTGACCCTCTCCGGCGGACAGAAGCAGCGGGTGGCCATCGCCCGGATGCTGGTCCAGAAAACGCCCATCTGCATTTTTGACGACTCACTCAGCGCCGTGGACGCGGAAACCGACGCCGCCATCCGCGAAGCCCTGCTCAAGCGGGACACCGGCACCACCATCCTCATCAGCCATCGGATATCCACCCTGCGGGGCGCGGACACCATCCTGGTGCTGGAGGGCGGCCGGATCGTCCAGCGGGGCTCCCACCGGGAGCTGGCGGCCCAGGAGGGACTGTACCGGCGCATCTGTACCATCCAGAACGAGCTGGATGAGGCCATGGAAGGAGGTGTGGCCGTATGATGAAGGAGGAAGTCCGCCACGCGGACAATGAAAAGATCGACCTGAAGGTCTGGAAGCGCCTTGTGGACTACGGCCTGCAATACAAGGCCCGGGTCATCCGCACCATTCTGGTGCTGCTGGTGGTCTCCGGCGCGGACCTGGCGTATCCTCTGTTTACCCGGTACGCCATCAATCACTTTATCGTGGGGGAGACCACCCAGGGACTGCCGCTGTTTGGCGCTCTGTACATTTTTACGGTGGTGGCCCAGGGCGTCTGCGTGATGCTCTTTGTCCGGGGCGCGGGACGGCTGGAGATGGATATCAGCTACGACATCCGTCAGGACGCCTTTTCCCATCTGCAGCAGCTGTCCTTCAGCTACTACGATACCACCAGCGTGGGCTGGCTCATGGCCCGGATGGGCAGCGACGTATCCCGTCTGAGCGAGATGATCGCCTGGAGCGTGGTGGACGTCATGTGGGCGCTCACCTTCGCCATCGGCGTGATCGTGGTGCTGCTGGTGATGAACTGGAAGCTGGGCCTGCTGGTGCTGGCCATCACGCCCCTGCTGGCGGTGCTGTGCCTGTATTTCCAGCGGCGCATTCTGCGCCAGCAGCGCATCGTGCGCAAGGCCAACAGCCGGATCACCGGGGCCTTCAACGAGGGCGTCATGGGCGCGGTGACCAACAAGACCCTGGCCCGAGAGGACGCCGCCCAGGAGGAGTTCGAGGTGGTCACCGGCGAGCTGAAGGGCGCCGCCATCAAGGCCGCCGTCCTCAGCGCTGTCTTCATGCCCCTGGTGGTGAACCTGGGGGCCATCGCCACCGCCCTGGCCCTGTGGCGGGGCGGCGTGGAGGTGTTCGCCGGGATCATGGACCTGGGAACCCTGGCGGCGTTCATCAGCTATACCACCCAGCTGTTCGACCCCATTCAGTCCCTGGCGCGTATCCTGGCGGAAATGCAGGCCGCCCAGGCCAGCGCCGAGCGGGTCATCGATCTGCTGGACACCCAGTCCGATGTCCAGGACAGCCCGGAGATCATTGAGCGGTACGGCGACCTCTTCCACGGGAAGAAGGAGAACTGGCCGGACATCAAGGGCAAGGTGGAGTTCAAGAACGTCACCTTCCGCTACAAGAGCGGGGAGGAGGTCCTCCATGATTTCGATCTCACCGTGGAGCCCGGGCAGAACATCGCCCTGGTGGGGGAGACCGGCGCGGGGAAGTCCACCATCGTCAACCTGGTCTGCCGGTTCTACGAGCCCAGCGAGGGCGAGGTGTGCATTGACGGCACCGATTACCGGCAGCGCAGCCAGCTGTGGCTCCAGTCCAGTCTGGGGTACGTGCTGCAATCGCCCCACCTGTTTTCCGGCAGCGTGGCGGACAACCTCCGCTTCGCCAAGCCGGACGCCACGGACGAGGAGATCCACCGCGCGGCCCAGATGGTCCACGCGGAGGAGTTCATCCTGAACCTGCCCAACGGCTACGATACCCAGGTAGGGGAGGGGGGCGGCAAGCTGTCCACGGGACAGAAGCAGCTTCTCAGCCTTGCCCGGGTCCTGCTGGCGGACCCGAAGATCTTCGTTCTGGACGAGGCCACCAGCAGCATCGACACCGAGACGGAGGCCCTTATCCAGGATGCCATCCAGACGGTGCTGGCGGGCCGGACCAGCTTCGTAGTGGCCCACCGTCTGAGTACCATCCGTTCCGCCGACCGGATCCTGGTGATTCACAACGGACGCATCCGGGAGAGCGGCACCCACGAGGAGCTGATGGCCCAGCGGGGCGAGTACTACAGTCTCTATACCCACCAGTACCGCCGCGAGGCGACTCAGGCGGCGCTGGAGTAATTGAAAAGGAACATGTCCGGAGATACATTTATCTCCGGACATGTTTTTTGCTGATTCAGTACTCAATCAGCAGTTCTCTTTTTTGATTGTTTTCCTGTAACAGAGCATTACAAGAACAAACGACAATATTTGACCGATCATGATCCTTACAATTTGCATACTGTCAGCTTCGCCATTTGAGATCACATGCAGCAAATTTGTCACAATCACATTATTAAACAGGTGGTCGCCCAGTCCCATCCATAATGCTCCTGTCATTTTATAGAGAAGTGACCACTTGATACTCATGATCCCGGCCAATATGATATATCCAATGCCCATGACAAGCAGACCAGCAAGTGATGTGTTCCCGTCCAGATAATCTCTTAACGGCATAGCCCAATGCCAGATTCCGAACAGAAAAGCAATAAGAAGCGCAGCGCTGGTAAAGGACAGCTTTGGAGTAAGGATCTTCATAAGTAAGCCGCGGAACAAACCTTCTTCCATCCAGACATTTATTATGTTGAACGTGATACATAGTAATAAAAACGGAACGCCGCTATGCTTTACCGTTTCGCCGTTCAGTAAAAAACCACTTATGTAAAAAGCCAAAGATACATTCTGATTGACGAGATAAAGAATAAGGCATTCTATGGAATAAGCTATAACAAAACAGCAGGCGCCCAATATAAGGCCCTTTGTGATGCCAGATACGGTCTTACCCTTTGCAAATCCAATACTTTGCCAGGTGCTATGCAGGGAATACAGGACCACTGCTGAAATGATGATGCCAAAGACCTTGTGTATAAAATTTTCTGAGAGGATCGTCTCATCTGTTCTTATGCAAAAATACTCTATTAACCTGGCAGCCCCACCTATCATAAAGATGATCGCGCAGCTCAACACGGGCCGCTTTTTTATATTCTCTTCCATTAGCTCGTCCTTTAACAAGAGTTCTGTCCTTTCGTATTCTTTTTACTCTTTTTCAACCACCTTGACTATACCATAAAGACCTATTCGGTTCAAGGTAAATCTTTGCACGCTCATATATCAGCACACCCGGACCTCTTGCGGCGCAAGCCTTTAGAGGTTCGGGTGTGCCATCCTTATGTGGCTTCTCCGAAAGAGCTGTCAGTCGTCCGCGCCGTCGAAGGGTCTGGCAGGGGTGTGGACTGGCACGTCGGGAAGATCCTCCGCGCAGTTCAGGCCGGAGCCGTATCTGGCGATCCGGTAGCCCCGGCGGAAGAGCAGCGCGCCCAGCAGTACCAGCACCAGGCCGATGGCCGTCAGGACCCAGCAGGCGGTGAAGTTCACCGTGCGGACCACCAGGGGATCGCCCAGGGCGTCGAGCTCGCTGTCGGACACCTCCAGCTCATCCCGCAGATAGTCCCGGAAGTAGCCCGCCAGCTGGGGCTCCAGGACCTCCGTCTTGCCCTCCATGGAAAATTCCGTTGTGGGCTCCTCGCCGGTGAGCAGATAGTTCCAGGTCTCATTGATCAGATCGTCCAGGACGCCAACGTCCGCCTGACGGCCCTTGATGGCGATAAAGGCATCCGCCGTGGGGACCAGATAGTACTTGCCGGAGGCCTTGCCGCCGCTGCGGGAACCGTCCTTGTACCGGGTGTAGGTCTCCTCGGAGGCGAAGCTGTCGAACACATAGGGGACCTTGCCGGAGACACGAGCCCCGGTCTTGACCTCTGTCTCCTCGTCCAGCATGTCCTCAAAGCTGATGGCGGGCTTCAGAGAGATGATGTCCTCCGGAATAGCCTGGAACAGCATGAGGCCGCCGAAGGCGATCAGCATGATAACGCCCCAGTTGATGCCGCCGAGAATGTACTTGAATTTCATTTTAACGCATCCTCCTCTCACTTGCGCAGGGCGCGGCCCTTTTTATCCACACCCAGGGCCGCGTTCACCTTCTCCTGGAAGGCCTCCGCGAAGCTGTCAAAAGCCTTGGACTCCTCGGGCTGCTGGATATTGACGCGGCATTCCTTGCCCAGCTTGGTGTTGCTGGAGCTTACGGAGAGCTGGATGCAGTTGTTCCGCTTGCCGGGGAATTTCAGCAGCAGCAGGCTGGAGTTGCCGCCTACGTACTCCAGATTTTCCGCGCTGGCGCGGACGGGCTCGGTGTAGACGATCCGGTCGCCCTCCACGCCGATGGGGATCACCCAGATGTGGTCCGGCTGATCGGCGCGAAAGCCGACCGCGTAGTAATGATAGTACCGGATCCGGCCCTGATACTCGGTGGAGTGGGCATAGGCGGCGGTGTACTGCGTGCCGTCAGGGACCAGGTTGCCGACGATCTTGCGAATTTCTTCCTTCTCCTTGCTGTCAACGCCCTTCTTTTCGTCAATGGTCATCTTGATCCACAGGACGATAAAGGCCCCTACAAATAATACGATGGTGATAATGAGTGCCTGGGGAGTGACGTTCAGCTTATCCGCGAGTGCTTGGATCATGTCGTTTTACCTCCTGAAAAACACAATATTATTTTTACTTGGCGGTCTTCAGAGCGTCCGCCATATCCAGACGCTCCCAGGGCAGGTCTACGTCCGTGCGGCCGAAGTGGCCGTAGGCGGCGGTCTGCTCGTAGATGGGGCGGCGCAGGTCCAGCCGGGTGATGATCTTGCCGGGGCGCAGGTCGAAGTGGCTGCGCACGATCTCGCCCAGACGCTCGTCGGAGACCACGCCGGTCCCCTGGCTGTCCACCAGGACGCTCACCGGCTCGCTGACGCCGATGGCGTAGGCCAGCTCGATGTGGCAGCGGCGGGCCAGACCGGCGGCGACCACGTTCTTGGCGGCGTACCGAGCCATGTAGGCGGCGGAGCGGTCCACCTTGGTGGGGTCCTTGCCGGAGAAGCATCCGCCGCCGTGGCTGGCGGAGCCGCCGTAGGTGTCCACGATGATCTTCCGGCCCGTGAGGCCGCTGTCGCCCACGGGGCCGCCGATGACGAAGCGTCCGGTGGGATTGATGAAGAATTTGGTCTCCTGATCGATGTACTGGGCGGGGATGATGGGCTTGACCACCGTCTCGATGATGGCTTCCCGCAGGTCCTCAATGGAGATGTCGGGGCTGTGCTGGGTGGAGACAACGATGGCAGGGCAGCGCAGGACCTTGCCGTCTCCGTCGTATTCCACGGTGACCTGGCTCTTGCCGTCGGGGCGCAGCCAGGCCAGCTCACCGCTCTTGCGGACCTGGGCCAGACGGCGGCAGAGCTGGTGGGCCAGGGAGATGGGGGCGGGCATCAGCTCCGGGGTCTCGTCACAGGCGTAGCCGAACATCATGCCCTGGTCGCCGGCGCCGATGGTCTCGTCGCTGTCGCCGTCCACGCCCATGGCGATGTCGCCGCTCTGCTCGTCGATGGCGGTGAGCACCGCGCAGGACCGGGCGTCAAAGCCGTAGGCGGGATCGTTGTAGCCAATCTTGTCCACGGTGCGGCGGACGATGTGGGGGATGTCCACGTAGCATTTGGTGGAAATTTCGCCCATTACCGTCACCATGCCGGTGGTGGTGATGGTCTCGCAGGCCACCCGCCCGTTGGGGTCCTGGGCCAGGATGGCGTCCAGGACGGCGTCGGAGATCTGGTCGCAGACCTTGTCGGGATGTCCCTCGGTGACGGACTCGGAAGTGAAAATACGGTTTGCCATAGTGTGTTCCTCTCTTTCGTTTGACTGGATGTTGATGGATGGGACGGCGTGCAAAAGAAAAAAGCACGCCTGGCGGCGTGCTTCGGAAGGATTTTGTATTGCTCCTCATCTTTCGCTGACCGCCGGAATTGGCACCTTGCGTCTTGCAGGTTGCCGTGGCTTCATCGGGCCGTTCCCTCCGCCACTCTTGATAAGGTATTCAGTTGTGGACCTTGCTCAATGTGGCATCATTATACGTCATGCAGGGGAGATTGTCAACAGGATTCTGAAAAAGTTTCCCCATTGGATCGAACGTTGCCAATACTTCCGTTTCATGGTACAATAGGCCCATAAAGCAAAGGAGCGGGGTTATGCTGAAGCGGGCTTATATCGAGATCACCAATGTATGCAACCTGCGGTGCTCCTTCTGTCCGGGCACCGGGCGGGAGAAGGACTTCATGCCGCCGGAGCGGTTCCGGCTGCTGGCGGAGAAGCTGCGGGGGCATGTGAAATACCTGTACCTCCACGTCATGGGGGAGCCCCTGCTGCACCCCCGGTTGGGGGAGCTCCTGGCTATCGCGGCGGACCTGGGCTTCCGGACGTGCCTGACCACCAACGGAACGCTGCTGGGGGAGCGGGGCGATGCCGTCCTGGCGGCCCAGGGGGTCCATAAGGTCAGCGTGTCCCTCCACAGCGCGGAGGGGAACGGCATGGGGGAGCTGACGGAATACTTGTCCTCCGTGTGGGATTTTTCCCGCCGGGCCTCGGAGGCGGGGATCATCTGCGCCCTGCGGCTGTGGAACCTGGGAGGAGCCGAGGCGCGGAACCGGGAGATATTGACCTTCCTGGCGGAGCGTCTGGGCGCGTGGCCCCTGGAGCTGCCCCAGCCCCGGCGGGGGAGCTGGAAGCTGGGAGAGCGCCTCTACCTGGAGCAGGCGGAGCGGTTCGACTGGCCGGATATGGAAGCGGCGGAGACAGGGACCCGGTTCTGCCTGGGCCTCCGGGAGCAGATCGCCGTCCTGTGCGATGGGACGGCGGCGCCCTGCTGTCTGGACCACGAGGGGGACGTGCCCCTGGGAAACCTGCTGGAGCAGAGCCTGGAGGAGATACTGGCCGGTCCCCGGGCCCGTGTGCTGGTCCGGGGGTTTTCGGAGGGAAGGCCGTCGGAGGAGCTGTGCCGCCGGTGCGGCTTCGCCACCAGATTCGGATGAGGAGGGGGCCCATGAAAAGAGAAGAGAGACTGCGTGCCATGGCCGCACCCCTGCTGGCCTGGTACGATGAGAACAAGCGGGACCTGCCCTGGCGGGGGGACCATCCGGAACCCTATCAGGTCTGGGTGTCGGAGATCATGCTCCAGCAGACCCGTGTGGCGGCGGTGATGCCCTACTACCGGGCGTGGATGGAGGAGCTGCCCACGGTGGAGGCCCTGGCGGCGGTGGACGAGGAGCGGCTCATGAAGCTCTGGCAGGGGCTGGGGTACTACAGCCGCGCCCGGAACCTCCGGAAGGCCGCGCGGATGATCGTGGAGGTTTACGGCGGGAGGTTCCCGGAGTCCTATAAGGACCTCCTTTCCCTGCCGGGGGTGGGGGACTACACCGCCGGAGCTATTGCCTCCATCGCCTTCGGACAGGCGGTGCCCGCGGTGGATGGCAACGTCCTGCGGGTGGCTTCCCGGGTGGCGGATATCCGGGAGGATATCATGGATGGCAAGGTTCGCGCCATGTTCCGGAGCCTGATGGAGGGGGCTATGCCCACGGACCGGCCCGGGGCCTTCAATCAGGCGCTTATGGACCTGGGGGCCACGGTGTGCCTCCCCAACGGCGCGCCGGAGTGCGGCCGGTGTCCGCTGGCGGCGCTGTGCGAGGCGGAACGGCTGGGCATCCAGGACCAGCTTCCCGTGCGCCGGAAAAAAGTGGCCCGACGGGTGGAGGAGCTGACGGTTTATCTCCTGCTCCGGGACGGGGCGGCCGCCCTGCGGCAGCGGGAGGACAGTGGCCTGCTGGCGGGGCTGTGGGAGTTCCCCCACGTCCCAGGGGCTCTGGAGGAGGCGGACGCCGCCGGTCCCGTGGAGGCCTGGGGGCTGACGCCGCTGGAATGGAAGAAGAAGCTGCAGGCGAAGCACGTCTTCACCCACGTAGAATGGCATATGACCGGCTATCTGCTGACGGTCCGGGGGGATCAGCCGGACTTCACCTGGGTGGATGGGGCCGGACTGGAGGCGCTGGCGGTGCCGTCGGCTTTCGGGAAATTCCTGGAGGAGGCCCGGCGGGTGCTGAGAGAGGAGGGGGAGCGATGATCTGTACCCTCTGTCCCCGCCAATGCGGGGCCCTGCGGACGGAGACCGAAGGAAAGGGCTTCTGCGGGATGCCCGCGCAGCCGGTGGTGGCCCGGGCCATGCTCCACCAGTGGGAGGAGCCCTGTATCAGCGGTACCCGGGGCAGCGGCGCGGTGTTTTTCTCCGGATGCGTGCTGGGGTGCGTGTTCTGCCAGAACGGGTCCATCAGCCGGGAGCGGTTCGGGAAGACAGTCTCCGCCGCCCGGCTGCGGGAAATATTTGAGGACCTGATCGCCCAGGGGGCCCACAATATCAACCTGGTCAGTCCCACGCCATACGTCCACGCCATTTTGGAGGCTCTGGCAGCCCCCCTGCCGGTGCCGGTGGTATGGAACACCGGAGGCTATGAGCGAGTGGAGACCCTGCGGATGCTGGAGGGCAAGGTCCAGATATGGCTTCCGGACCTGAAGTACGCGGACAACGCCCTGGCAAAGGCTTACAGCGGCGCGGCGGACTACTTCGAGACGGCGGCCGCCGCCATCCAGGAGATGCACCGCCAGGCGGGGGACTGCGTGATGGAGGACGGCCTGCTGAAACGGGGGGTGGTCATCCGCCACCTCCTCCTGCCGGGGGCCCTGGACAACGCCAAGGCGGTGATGGACTGGGTGGCGGAGACCTTCCGGCCCGGGCAGGTACTGTTCTCCCTTATGTCCCAGTACACGCCCCAGCCGGGGGCGGAGGGCCTGCTGGCCCGCCGGGTCACGGGCGGGGAGTACCGGGCCGCACTGGCCTATATGGAGAACGTGGGAATCCTGGACGGCTACCGCCAGGATTCGTCCTCCGCTAAGGAGGAGTACACCCCGGCTTTCGACCTCAGCGGCATATAAGGAAGCGCCCCCGGAGACAAATGTCTCCGGGGGCGCTCCGCGTAACCGGTTTAGTAGTTATTCTGCATGACCACCAGCGCCTTGCAGATCTCGGCGCGGGTGATGGGGGAGGAAGGCTCCAGCAGCCCGTCCCGCCCGGACAGCGCGCCCTCTTCCACCAGGATGCGGAAATAGGTCAGGGCGTATTCCGGGATCTTATCCGCGTCGGGATATCCGGACAGGTCCAGAGGCTGGACGGCGGACAGAATGTCGTCCGGCAGGACCGGGTCAGGGGGCTCCTGCGTCTGGATGGGATCGCCGTCCTCCTCCGGGGAGCCGGAAACGACGCCGGTGGGATCGAAGGGTTCGTTTTCATCCGGGGTACCGGCGGGTGCCGTATCGCCGGGCTCCTCCGGAAGGGGAGGCACGTTCTCCTCCGGGACGTCCGTCTCTTCCGTCAGACCCAGGGCACGGCCCAGCATGGCGGCGGCCTGCGCGCGCTCCAGGGGGGCCTGGGGAGCGAAGTGGGTCTCGTCCACGCCGTGGACGATGCCGTTCTCATACATGGCCCGGATGGCGGCTCCCGCCCAGGATTCAACGCCGGTGAGGTCCGTAAAGACGGTGGGCTGGCCCTCGTAGGCCGCGGTATCCAGCTTTAGATACTTGGCCAGCAGGACCGAGAACTCCGCGCGGGTAAGACCGCGCTCGGGATAGGCGTACAGCTGGCCGTCCTCCGCTAGCTCGCCGTTCAGGATCTTCTGCTGGTAGAGTTCTCCCATATAGGCCTCCGCCCAGTGGCCGGACAGGTCCGCGAAGGGATGGCTGGACTCCACGGTTACGGGGATGGATGCCTTGATAGTGCCCCGGGCAGCGGTGATGACGCCGGAACCGGCCTGGGCGGAGGCGGTGAAGAGGCCGTTCTCATCGATGGTCCCCAGCTTGGGGTCCACGGACCAGGTCACGTCCGCCGGGCCGATCTCCAGATCCGTGTGGTTGTAGGCGGCGGAGACGGACAGCTGGGCGGTCCCGCCCGCCATCACGTTGACGGCGGTGCTGCCGGAGGCCAGGATGGACATGGTGCTGGGCGTATCCACCACCAGCACGTCCCGCTGGGCGGTCCACTGGTCGTAGGCGGCGGTGATGGACGCCGTTCCGGCGAAGTCCGGGGCGGTGAAGGTAGCGTCCTGCACCGTTCCGGCGGAGGCATAGAACTCCACCGGGAGCTCCATGGGGAAGTAGTGGGTGTCCGTCACATTGGCGGACAGCTTGAGGGAGTGGCCGGTGAGGACCACGGGGGCGCTCACGGAGAGGTGCACGCCTCCCGGCATACCGGTGGCGTCCCCGGGAGCCAGGAGCATGAGGTGGTTGGTGACCTTCCGCTGGCTCTTGTCGCTGGGGGAGTTGAGGAGTTTGGCGGAGGCGGAATCCGGCGTGGCGGCTACGGCGGTCGTGGAGCCGCCGCCGTCCAGGCACAGGGCCGTGACGCAGCCCAGCTCCGCCATGCGCTTGGCCAGCACGCCCAGGGACGCGCCCATGCTGACGGCGTTCTGCCGCCCGTCCAGGGCGTAGAACACCACCTCGCCGTTGGCCTTCACGCCTACGGCGGTACGGGGGGCGGCGGATACCTCGAAATCCTCCTTGGCCGTGCCGTTCTCCACCAGGGAGTAGTAGGCGCCGATGGCCTCGGTGACGCCGTTCCACCGGGTGTCCGGCGTGGAGAAGGACACGGTGACGAGCTCGCCCGGCGTCAGGGCCCGGAGGAAGGCCAGGCCTTCCGTATAGCCCCCGGCGGAGCCGGTGAGCAGGACCTGATCCTCCGCCAGGGTGCGGGTCTGGGCGTCCTCCGCGACCTCGGTCACCTGCAGCAGCAGGCTCTCGCCGATGGAGGCCCGGCCGCCGATGATGGTGGCCAGCACGTTCACGCCGTCGGAGGCCACGGAGGAGCCGGTGGTGTGGTCGTCCCGGTAGTCATAGGTCAGCATGGTGACGCCGGCGTTCTCCACCCGGGGCTTGTTCAGGGAGGCCAGCTTCACGCTCCCGGAGTAGGAGGAGGCCACGATGGACAGCTTGGGGGAGCCCATCACTGCGCTGCCGTCAGGGTAGAAGCCCACGGCGTAATACTCCGAGGACCCGGAGAGGATCTCGCCGTCGGAGATCAGGATGCCCAGGGGATAGCCGGTGGCGGTGTCATAGAAGTCGCCGTTGATGCCGCCTACCACGCGGTAGCCCATGCTCTCATATTTTTTGGCGGCATCGGAGACGGTGCTTCTGCCGCACACCGAGTCGCCGTAGGAGGCCACAGGACGGACGCCAGTGTAGACGCCGGACTCCATACCGTCGTCGAAGTCATCCTCCGACGGATCGCCGAACGTATCCTCGGGCACGTTCTCCGGCTCGTCTTCCTTACCCGGGACCCCGTTGGGGAACAGCCAGGAGAGGTCGTCGGGGATGTCCCCGGTGGGGTCATAGGGCTGATTGCTTGGGGGATACTGGGGCTGGGCGGCGGAGGGCAGGTCGCTGCCCACGCCGGGGGTGTAGGTAAAGACGTATTCGTGGCGGGGCTTTTCATAGCCGCTGCTCCAGAAGATGTTTTCGCTGTAGGTCACGCCGTCCTGGAGCGCGGTGTCCCGCAGCCATACGTCGCTTCCGTAGGCTGGGGAGGCCGCCCTGGCCTGGGCGGGAAGCAGGGCCAGCGCCAGTGCCAGGGATAAGATCAGGGATACTGCTCGTTTCATGAAATCTCCTTTTTCCGCTGGGGTTGGATGGTCAATGGACCCTACTATACCATATTTGCCCCCGCTTGTCCACCGTCTCCTCCGGGCGTTAACGGAAATGTAACATTGCCGCCTCCGGCGGCATAGGATACTGCGGGCAGGGACCCGGTGTCCTGCGGTGCGCCGAATTTGGAGGAGAGCGCCGTATAAAACCCGCGGCTGCGTGGGAGAATGATAGTGGCCCGTCCTTCGGGCACTTCTTCCGGCGGAGTGTGAACTTTGTGGATACAAGCGTAAAACGCGGCGACATCTATTATGCCGACCTCAGCCCGGTCGTCGGGAGCGAGCAGGGCGGCGTCCGTCCCGTGCTGATCGTTCAAAACGATACAGGGAACCGATACAGCCCCACGGTCATCGTGGCGGCCATCACCAGCCAGACGGGAAAGGCGAAGCTGCCCACCCACATAGAATTGGCAGCGCAAAACTATGGACTTACCCGTGATTCTGTGGTATTATTGGAACAGATCCGTACGCTGGATAAGCGCCGTCTGCGGGAAAAGATGGGGCGCGTGGACAAGGAACTGATGGACAGAGTGGACGCGGCTATCGCGGTCAGCTTCGGTCTGCACAGCGAGAGACTCGTATGATCACGGGGACCTAGACGGAAAAAACCACAGGCCCGCAGCCGGAGCGCCATCCTCCTGCGGGCCTGGACGGGACTATCATACATAAGGGGAAGGCTTCATGAACAAGAAAAAGATCCGCACCATACTGTGCGTCCTGCTGGCTGCGGCGGGACTGACCGCCGCAGGGGCCCTGGCCGCCGGAGGCGCAGGCTCCCAGAGCGACCCACTGGTCACCCTCAGCTATCTCACCGAGACCTTTACCGGCCAGATCATGGACAAGGTGGACGATGCCATCGCCCGGCGCAATGCCCAGCTGCTCCAGGAGCTGGGCGGCGGCTCCGTTTCCAACGGCACGGCCTCCGCCTACAGCGCTGTGACCCTGACCGCCGGACAGACCCTCTACGGGGAGGCGGGATGTGAGGTACTGCTGCGCTCCGGCTCCGCCGCCTGCGGCGGGACGGGTACCGCGTCCATGACCGACGCCACCACCGGCGGAAGCCTGAACGGCGGCGGCGCGCTGGAGGGCAACCACCTCTACCTGATGCCGGAGAGCCAGAGCGTATTCACCGCCGAAGGCGCGGTGCTGCTGGTCCGGGGGAGCTTTATCATCGGTTCGTAAGGAGGGGGAGCTGGATCCTCGCCGGGAAAAGTACTGTTTTTTGGTCGAGATAGCAAGAATTTCCAGCTGGCCGTTGGGATTCTTTGGTCATGGTTATATTGAAAAGCATTTCCGTATGGTGTACTATAATATGGGCATCCTAAAGAACGGTGCCTATATAATTCAGATTGGAGAAACGAGAAATGGCTCGACCCAAGAAGACTACTACCCCGGCCAAGACTCCGGCTCCTGCCGCCGTGGAAGCGGCTGCGCCGGCAGTGGAGACGGCTGCCGCTAAGACGTCCGCCGCCAAGAAGCCCGCTGTGCAGAAGGTAGAGGAGATCTACCTCCAGGCCGGCGGTCAGGAGTGGAATGTTTCCGACTGCAAGGAGCGCGCCGTCGCCGCCTTTGTGGCGGAAGGCCACAAGGCCTCCAGCGTCAAGAAGCTGGTGATGTACCTCAAGCCCGAGGAGGGCAAGGCCTACTACGTCATTAACGACGAAGTGAATGGCAGCATCGACCTTTAAGGCAAAGCACGTGCCGCAGAAGAGGATTCTGCGGCACGTGCTTTTTCCCGCGCCGGTCCGTGTTGACAAAAAATCCGGCGGATGGTATAGTCACAGGGTAAATTTATGGCGTCTCCGCGCCATAGAATGATTTGTCCGCAGATCAAGACCATCGGGAAACTGGAAAGGGAGGAAAACAATTGAAGAAGCGAGTTCTTTCGATCGTTTTAGCGCTGTGCCTGTGTATGACCGTCATACCGGAGGCTTGCGCGGAGGAGGCGGTCCCCAGCCCACAGGAAGTCTACGATATCCTGATCGCCTTTCGCGAGAAGGACGGGTATACGGAAGGGACGGCCTGGACCAACGAAACGCATCCAAATTATAAGTGGAACGGCGGGACGGCAGGCGGGATCGCCAGCATTGGCGCGGGGTGCGTCGCGTTTGCGTATGAGCTCAGCGACGCGGCCTTCGGTAATCTGCCCGCAAGAATGTACTCGTCGGTCAAGCTCCCGGAGGTAAAACCCGGGGATATCCTGCGGGTAAACGGCGGCGCCCATACCGTGATCGTTCTTCAGGTGAATGACGCGGGCGTGGTGGTCGCGGAGGGGAACCTGAGTGGTAAAGTCCACTGGGGACGGGGGATGTCAAAGGCCGAGGTGGAGGCCGCCAGCCACTATATCACCCGTTACCCGGAGGGCTACATCCCGCCGGACGATCCCTCCGCCGGCGAGCCGGTGGGCACGGGAACCGTTGGCGGACTTACCTGGACGCTTGCAAAGACGGGAACGCTCACCATTTCCGGCAATGGAGCGATGCCGGACATTTCCTCCGGCGAGGCCTGGAGCGATTACGCCAGCCGGATATTGCAGATCGTCATCCAGAACGGCGTGACAAGCATAGGGACTGGCGCGTTTCAGGGCAGCGCGGCCATAGGCGTGGAGATCCCCGCCAGCGTGAAAACGATCGGCGGCAGCGCCTTCCGGAACTGTTCGAATCTTGCCTCTGTAAAGATATCCGAAGGTGTGGAGAGCATTGGAGAAAATGCTTTCCGCGGCTGCGGTCAGCTGAGGTCCATAACCATCCCCGCCAGCGTTGGAAGCGTAGGGAGCGCGGCGTTTATGGAATGCCAGGAGCTGACGCAGGCAGTCTTTGCCTCCGGAAGTAAAACGGTGGCGATGGGGGACAATTTATTCACAAAATGCTATAAACTGGCAAAAGTGACTCTCCCGTCTCGGGTAGACCGTGTTGGTGCGGGTATGTTCATGAACTGCTTACTGCTTTCCCAAGTAGTCATTTCTCAGGGGGCGGAGAGCATCGGTGAGAGTGCGTTTGCATCCTGCGGCGTTTTGCAGTCGGTCACGATCCCGGACAGCGTAACGCGGATCGAGACCGCCGCGTTCGCTTCCTGTCCCAGACTTACCGATATATACTTTGGCGGAAATGAAGCGCAGTGGCAGAGCATCACAAAATTGGGAGACAGCAATACCACTCTGGCGAGCAAGACGATCCACTATAACAGCGCTATCCCTGACCCCGATCCTGGTACCGATCCTGATCCTGATCCTGACCCGGGTCCTGAGCCTGATCCTGACCCGGGTCCTGAGCCGGGTCCTGAGCCTGGTCCTGACCCCGGTCCCGGGCACACCCACGCTTGGGACGGCGGTGCGGTCACGACGCCGGCTGGCTGCACGTCCTCCGGTGTGCGGACATACACCTGCTCCGTCTGCGGCGATACCAGAACGGAGGATATCCCCGCCCAGGGACACGACTTCGTTCAAGATGCTTATGGTGATTACTATTGCAGGAACGAACTGGACGCCAACAACGTTCCCACGCTGGTCGTTTCCGCCGCGGTCAAGGAGGGCTATGAGGCGGTGACGCTCGAAGAGAAAGTGACTGCCGATGCTGCCTGCCAGACGGAGGAAGCGGCCCGGCAGTATGCGTCTCAGATCGTGGAAGACGCTCTGCTGTCTGTTGGCGGGCCTCTTCAATATGAAGTCCATACGGTCTCCTATACGCCGCCCACCTGGACGGTCGATGGCGAGTATGTCTATCAGGTGACCATCCAGCCCGCCGGACGGGCGGCGGCAGGCGGACTGACGACCGAGCCGCTGTATATCGTGCTCCCCGCCACCGGCGGAACGGAACCCGATCCCGATCCCACGCCAACGCCGCCTCCGGCTGCCCGCCCGGAGCCTGCTCCGGATACCGGCGGGGAGGAGACCTATCTGATCTCCATCCCCCAGTTTTCCGGCGGGAAGGTGGTTTCCAGTCCTCGCTATGCCGCGCAGGGCGGCCGCGTCACCCTGACGGTCTATCCGGAGGAAGGGTATACGCTGTCCGAGCTGACGGTCACCAGCGCCCAGGGCCGGGACGTGTCCCTGCGTGAGCTGGAAGACGGCCGCTTCAGCTTCACTATGCCCGGCGGCAGGGTGGAGGTCAACGCCGTGTTTGAGGCGTCCGATACCGGAGACGGCGAGGCCGAGCCCGGTCCCGGTCCTGGAACTCCGGATGCCGGTTTGGAGCCGTTGCCCTTTACGGACGTAGCCCCGGCGGCGTGGTACTACGGCAGTGTTGACTATGTCTGGAAGCGCAGCCTGATGAGCGGCGTTTCCGATACCAAGTTCGCGCCCGGAGAGACCACCAGCCGCGCCATGATCTGGACGATCCTCGCCCGGATGCACGAGGTCGATACCGATGCGGCCCCCGGCGGCGTCTGGTACGAGAAGGGGATGGCCTGGGCCGTTGCGCAGGGTGTGACCGATGGCACGGACCCCACGGGGAGCGTCACCCGGGAACAGCTTGCCGCGATGCTCTGGCGTGATGCCGGGAGCCCGTCTGCTGGCGGCAGTGGCCTTGAAGGCTTCAGCGATGCCGCCAGTGTCAGCGGCTATGCCGCCGCCGCCGTGCGGTGGGCCGTCGGCTGCGGCATCCTGCAGGGGACTGGCGGACGCCTGGAGCCCAACGGGACCGCTTCCCGCGCGGAGGTCGCCGCCATGATCATGCGGTATACGTCCGGCGCTTAAATGACAGAGAAATGAAGCAGGACCGCCGCTGCCCGCAGGCAGCGGCGGTCCTGCTTCTGCCGGAAGGGCCGGACTCTTCCGGCCAGGAAAATTTTCTACGGCAATCCCCGCGCCTCTGGCGGGGAGGGGGGCCGTCTGTGTCTCTCTTCTCCGCTTTTTGAGGTGGGCAAGGCCTTCCGGCGTCACGATTTGGACGATTTTCCGCCTGCGCGGGACGGGGCGCGTGGGGCCATCCGGGGATTGACACTGGACGGGAAAAAATAGTATAATAGGGAAGATCAACACCGGACGGCTTTCGCCCGGCACTTCAGGGATCGGCCGGCGCGTTTGTGCGGTGCCGGAATGGAGAGCGACGATGAAAGAGAAACCGGAGAAACGGGAAAAATGGGGAGGGCTACCTCTGCTCTTCTCCATCGTGTTGGTTTTTTGTATTTTTGGGGCGTTCGTGTTCAGCGTTTCCCGGAAGATATCCCGGGAGATGTCCGAGTCTGCCATCCAGAACCTGAGCGAGAGCCTAGACCTTATCGAGAGCACCATCGAGGCCATCCTGCGCAGCGAAGCGGAGTTCCAGACGCTGATCGCCCAGGAGATCGCCCGGACGGATGACCCGGAGAGCTATATCCGCACCTATGAGAAAAATCAGACCATGTCCAAGATGTCCCTGATCCTGGCGGGGGAGACCGAGGGCGTCTCCAATTCCGGGGAACGCTTTACCGAGGAGGGACTGGACTTTTCTGCGGGAGGCTCCGTCATGGGGCTGCCGGTGTCCCAGTCTTACCTCAATTATATGGGGACCTGGTCCTATACGATCAAGTGTCCCGTGACCCGGGACGGAGTGGAGATCGGGACGCTCTATGCCGAGTATGTCTACGACGCCGTGGACCGGTCCCTGCCGGACGGATTCTACAACAAGCAGGCGTCGCTGTATATCATGGACGCGGAGAGCCGCCGCTTTGTCCTCAAGCCCAAGGGGATGGGGAAGCGGAGCGCGGGACACCTGAACCTCAGCGATTTCTACCGGGCCAACAGTATCGAGGACCCGGAGATACACGAAGAGGTGGAGGCCTGCCTGCAAAGCGGGAAGAACATCCTTTTCTATCACGATATCCGGGACGTCCAGGCCCTCAACTACATGTGGGCGGTGAACGGCGGGACGATCTTCCTGGTGGGCTATGTGCCCGTGGAGGCCATCCAGCAGGAGGGGCGGTCGGTCAGTCAGAACATCGTCATCGTCGTGGTCTCCATGCTGGCGGCCTTTTTCCTGTGCATCGGCCTGTACTATCTGAGCCGCCGGCAGCAGGATAAGCTCCGGCGGGAGCGGGAGGCGGAGCGCAGGCTCCACAGCCAGCAGCTGGCCGAGGCTCTGCAGGCCGCCCAGATCGCCAGCGAGTCCAAGACCACCTTCCTCTCCAACATGTCCCACGATATCCGCACGCCCATGAACGCGGTCCTGGGCTTCGCGGCGCTCCTGGGCAACGAGGCGGGGAACCCCGCCAAGGTCCGGGAATACACGGGGAAGATCATGGCCTCCGGCCAGCACCTCCTGAGCCTTATCAACGACATCCTGGACGTATCCAAGATCGAGAGCGGCAAGGTGGTGCTGAACCTGGAGAAATTCGCCCTCAATGATGTGGTCTCCTCCGTGGACGCCATCATCCAGCCCATGGCAAGGGCCAGGGGGCAGGCATTCCATCTGGAGATGACGGGCGTCCGGCACGAGTATCTGGTGGGGGACGAGATGCGGATCAACCAGATCCTCATCAACCTCCTCTCCAACGCGGTGAAGTACACCCCCGAGGGGGGGAGTATCTGGCTGCGCTTTATCGGGCTCAAGCAGCACTCCAATCAGTATGAGCATATCCGTATCGAGGTGGAGGATACCGGCTACGGCATGACGCCGGAGTATCTGGAAAAGATATTCGATGCTTTTACCCGCGCGGAAAACAGCACCACCAACAAGGTCCAGGGCACCGGACTGGGCATGGCCATCACCAAGAGCATCGTGGAGCTGATGGGCGGCACCATCGAGGTCTTCAGTGAGGTGGACCGGGGTACCCTCTTCCGGGTGGACCTGGAGCTGCGTATTCTGGAGGGGGCGGTGGACCGTCAGTTCTGGGAGCAGCACGGCATCTCCCATATCCTGACGGTGGGCGAGACGCCTGAGGATATGGAGAGCGCCAGAGCCCTGATGGGGGACGCCGGGCTCCAGCTGGACGCGGCCTCCGATACCGGGGAGGCTCTGGAGCAGATCCGGGGCGGGAACTGCCAGCTGGTCCTTCTGGACTGGGAGGCCTGCGGTCTCCCGGCGGCCCGGACCCTTCGGGAAGCGCTGGGGGACGGCGCGCCCATCATCATTCTGGCGGAGTACGGCGCGGAAGACCTGGAGGAAGCGCTGGCCCTTCCCCGCACCGGAGCGATCTCGAAGCCCTTCTTTGTCTCCGCCTTCCGGGAGAAGGTGACGGAGCTGTGGGGCGAGCCGTCCGTGCCGGAGGAGGATGCCGGCGATCTGAAGGGGATGCGCTTTCTTGCGGCGGAGGACAACGAGATCAACGCGGAGATACTGGAGGAGCTTCTGGCGGTGGAGGGAGCCGCCTGTCAGGTGGAGGCCAACGGCCGTCTGGCGCTGGAGCGCTTCCGGCGCGCCGCGGCAGGCGAGTTCGACGCCATCCTGCTGGACGTGCAGATGCCGGTAATGAACGGCCACGAGGCCGCACGGGCCATCCGCGCGCTGGACCGGGAGGACGCGAAGAGCATCCCCATCATCGCCATGACGGCCAACGCCTTCGCCGAGGACGAGAAAGCCGCCCTGGCCGCCGGGATGGACGCCCACGTGCCCAAGCCTCTGAATATGGATCTTCTGAAGAGGGTTATCAGACAGCAATTCAGCAAACGAAGGGAAGAATCATGAGAAGACGGATCGCCGCCTGCCTGGCGGCTTTGACGGTCCTGACGCTGGCCTCCTGCTCCGGCCACACGGACCCTAAGAACCTGATCTCGCAGGACGACGAGGAGGAGCGGATCATCAATCTGTTCAGCCCCATGGAAAAGACCGACCCCAACGCGGAGAACGTGGCGCGCACCGCCTCGGATCTGACGGTGGCCATGGCGGAGGAGGCCCTGGGCGCCACCGTGGTATACAGGACATACACCGCGGAGAACTATCAGGACAAGACCTATGACGAGGTCTGTCTGGACCGGGCCCGGAACGATATGGACGACGTGTATCTGCTCAATCCGGACGCCGTCCTGACCCTGGGAGCGGAAGGGAAGCTGCGGGACCTGTCGGGACTGGACAGCGCGAAGAATCTGCGGGAGATCATCCGCACCGCCAACACGGTGGATGGGAAGCTGGTGGCCATCCCCCAGGAGGTGGTGGCCTACGGCCTGTTCGTCAATGTGGATCTGTTCCGGCAGTGCGGTCTGGAGCTGCCGGAGACGCCGGAGGAATTTCTGGAGTGCTGCCGGGTCTTCCGGGAGAACGGCATCGAGACCCCTGTCGGGGCTAACCGCTGGTGGCTGGAGACCTTCGTCTTCGCCCAGGCCTACGCGGACCTCTATAACGGCGGGAACACCCGGGCGGAGATCGAGGCCCTCAACAGCGGAGAGGCCCGGTACAGCGACTATATGCGCCCTGGCTTTACCTTCCTCCAGACGCTGATCGACGAGGGATATATTGACGCGGAGAAGGCCCTGGTCAGCGAGGCCATCGAGGGAGAGGGGGCGGACTTCCTGGCGGGGAAGACCCCCATCGTCATGGCCTACTGGGGCGCGGCCAACACGGAGACCGCTTATGGCAAGACCGATTTTGAGATGCAGGTCATCGGCTTTCCCAGCAGCCGGGGCCAGATGCCGGTGATTCCCATGACCGGCTGGGCCGTGGGCGCGGAGGCGGAGCACGCGGAGGACGCCATGGCGATGATCAACGTGATCACCTCCGATGAGGCCCTCAAGCTCTACTCGGAGACCAATCGGGTGATCTCCCCGTCCAAGAATGTCAAGGTGGACTGCGTCCCCGCCCTCCGGCCCCTCAACGACCGCATCGAGGAAGGGGTCTACGTCCTGGGCTCCAACGCGGGGATGAATGTGGAGCAGTGGGGCAACACCTGCCTGATCGTCCGCGACTTGCTGGGCGGCGCCACAGTGGAGGAGTGCATGGCCTCCTTCGACGCCCTCCAGGACGCGGCGCTGGACTAATAAGATTCGAACGGAGCACGGAAAATACGGGAGAAAGGGAGGGCGACCCCATGCCGGTCCTGCCCCAGGAGCAAGAAAAAAGAAGCTATTCCTACACCCAGAGCCGGGAGCTGAGCTGGCTCCGGTTCAACCGCCGGGTGCTGGAGGAGGCGGGGGACGAGACGGTGCCCCTGCTGGAGCGGCTGAAGTTCATCTCCATCTTTACCAGCAACCTGGATGAATTTTTCATGGTCCGTGTGGGAAACCTGTTCGACCTCAGCCTGGTGTCCCCGGAGGAGGCGGACAATAAGACGGGCCTTACCCCCGCCGGGCAGCTGTCGGAGATTTACAGCGTGATTCCAGGGCTCATCGAGATCAAGAACCGGCTGTACGCCGACGTGGCGGCCCTGCTGCGCCGGGAGGGCGTCTGCGACCTGGCCATGGAGGAGCTGTCGGCGGAGGAGCGGAAGTTCGCCGCCACCTACTACAAGGCGAAGATCCTGCCGGTGCTGTCGCCCCAGATCGTGGACGCCCGGCATCCCTTCCCCCATCTGGCCAACAAGGCGCTGTATGTGGCCGGCCTGATGCGCAGCCGGAAGGGGACTGCCTCCCTGGGCTTCCTGCCGGTCCCGGCGGGGCTCCCGCCTATCCTGACCATGCCCGGGGACCCGGGGCGGTTCATCCGGATGGAGACGGTCCTGCTCCACTACGCGCCTTCCCTCTTCGGGGAGTATAAGCTGGAGAGCAGCTGCATCCTGTGCGTCACCCGGAACGCGGACCTGAACCTGGACGCGGAGCTGCTGGAGGAGAGCGGGGAGGACATCCGCAGCCGCATGAGCAAGCTCCTGAAAAAGCGGGCCAGCCAGTCCGCCGTCCGCCTGGAGCTGTCCAAAAAGATGGGCGGCGAGTTCATGCGCCTGCTGAAGGGCCGGGTGGGGCTGGAGAACCGGCAGATCTACGTGGATCAGGCGCCCCTGGATATGCACTACGTCTTCGATCTCATGAAGGCCCTGCCGCCGGAGAAGGCGGGGCCCCTGAGCTTTCCGCCCTACCGTCCCCGGTGGCCGGAGGACCTGGACCGGTCCGCCAGCATCATCGATCAGGTGCGGCAGAAGGACCGGCTGCTGTTCTTCCCCTTCGACGGGGTGGACCCCTTTTTGCAGCTGCTGGAGGAGGCGGCGGCCCGGCCGGACGTGGTGTCCATCCGGATCACCATCTACCGGCTGGCCAGCTCCTCCAAGGTGGCCCATATCCTCTGCAAGGCGGCGGAGAACGGCAAGGAGGTCACGGCGCTCATGGAGCTCCGGGCTCGGTTCGACGAGGCCAACAACATCTCCTGGTCCCGCCTGCTGGAGGGCTCCGGGTGCAAGGTGATCTACGGCGTGGAGGAGTACAAGTGCCACAGCAAGATCTGCCTCATCACCCTGCGGAAGGGAGACAAGCTCAGCTACGTCACCCAAATCGGCACCGGGAACTACAACGAGCATACCAACGAGCAGTACACGGACCTGAGCCTCATGACCGCCAGCGAGGAGATCGGCCTGGACGGCGCGGCCTTCTTCCAGAACATGCTGGTGGGGAATCTGGAGGGGCGCTACCGCCACCTGCTGACGGCCCCGGCTGGGATCAAGCTCCGGCTGCTGGAGCTCATCGACCGGGAGATCGCCAAGGGCCCGGAGGGCTATATCTGCGTGAAGGCCAACGCCATGACCCAGCGGGAGGTCATCGACAAGCTGGTGGAGGCCTCCCAGGCGGGGGTCCAGGTGCAGCTCATTCTGCGGGGCATCTGCTGTATGCGCCCGGGCATCGCCGCCCAGACGGAGAACGTCCACGTGACCAGCATCGTGGGGCGGTATCTGGAGCACAGCCGGATATACCGCTTCGGACGGGGGAAGGACATCCAGCTGTTCATCGCCTCCGCCGACCTCATGACCCGGAACCTGGACCACCGGGTGGAGATCGCCTGCCCAGTGTACGACCCGGAGGTGAAGGAGATGCTCCTCAAGATACTCCACACCCAGCTGGAGGACAACGTGAAGGCCAGCTCACTGCTGCCGGACGGCTCCTACTGCCGGAAGGTGAACACCCTGCAGCCCTGCAGCAGTCAGGAGGTCTTCATGGCGGAGACCCTCCACCGCCGCCCCGCCGCCCCGGCGGAAAAGCCGGACGCACTCCACCGCCTGCTGGACGGCCTGTGGGGACGGAAAAAGTAAAAAAGACGGCCAGGGCCCGGACGAGATCCCGGAGCCCTGGCCTTGCTGTCAGGAGAATTTTTCTTTGTCGCGGGCGATCTGCTTGGCGTACCGCTCCTCCTCGGAGAAGACGCAGCCGCAGTACTTCTGCATGTAGAGCCCCAGCTCCCGGGCCTTGGCCTGCCCCTGGCGGAAGCCGGGGCGGAAATCCCGGTAGAGGAACGCCACGCCGTACCGCTCCGCCAGCGCCTCCGCCGCTTGACGGATGCCCTCGTGGTCCTGGTAGGGGCTGACCAGCAGGGTGGTGGAGAAATGGGAGAAGCCGTGGGCGGCGGCGTACCGGGCGGTCTCCTCCAGACGGCAGGTGTAGCAGTGGCCGCATCGGCGGTCGATGTCCCCCGCCACCGCACGGACGAAATCCCGGAGGCCGTAGTCATCGTGGACGATCAGCTCCAGCCCGATGGACTGGCTGTATTCCGTCAGCGTGTCCCGCCGGGCCTTGTACTCCTGGTAGGGATGGATGTTGGGGTTGTACCAGAAGCTGGCGGGCTCGATGCCCTCATCCCGCAGGGAATCGACGCAGTAGACGCTGCACGGGGCGCAGCAGGTGTGGAGAAGAAGACGTTCCATGGTAAGCTCCTCGGTTTCGTCAATATATGGGGCTATCATACCACAGCCCGCCGCCGCTGTCAAAGCGGCGTGCCTCAAAATTCCGGGATATATCCCTCGTACCGCTCCGCCCGCTCCAGCAGCGGGCCTTTAGCGCCCATGGTAAAGGCGATGTCGCTGCTGCGAATGGCGAGCAGGCGCATTCCGGCGGTCAGGCTGAGAAATTCCAGCGCGGAGGGCGGCAGACGCAGTTCCATAGCGGGGGAGAGGTCCGTCCAACAGTAGGCCCGGCCTTTATAGGGAAGAAATATGCCGGGTTCCGCCGTGTGATCCCGCAGCCCAGGCAGGTCCCGCAGGATATGGCCCAGCTTTGACGGTTCAAGCAGGGCCTTCCGGGTAATGCAGAAGCCGCCCGTGCTTTTGCTTCCGGTAAAGAGATAGACCCTGCTCCCGGCAGTCAGGCCATATTCTTCTGCGGCTTGATCTGGGAGGCGGACAGTGCCGTCCTCGCGGACTAGGGACCTTCCAAAGATGAATTTTCCACCCCGATTCATTTGCGGCATATCATGCTCCGTCCTTTCGACTGTATTTCTTACAATAAACTATTGAGATTATAGCGTGTTTTTTTGCTTTGTCAATATGGCTCGCGAAAGTGTTTCCAGATCAGGTTGACAAAACTTTCACGACCCGGTACAATAAGGAGCGAAAAAACGAACGGGGGGCGATCTCATGGAACAGGCTGCGCCGCGTGTCCTGCTGACCGGCGTCAGCAGCGGGTGCGGGAAGACCACCGTTACCTGCGCGGTCCTTCAGGCTCTGGTGGACAGGGGTTTGCGGGTGGGGGCCTTTAAATGCGGCCCGGACTATATCGACCCCATGTTCCACAGCCGGATCATCGGGGCGAAGAGCGGCAATCTGGATTTGTTCTTCTTCCGGGAGAACACCCTGCGGTATCTGCTGGCGCGAAACAACCGGGACCGGGACGTGTCAGTCATCGAAGGGGTCATGGGCTACTACGATGGGGCCGGTCTGGACAGCACCCTTGCCAGCAGCTGGGAGACCGCCCGGGCGGCGGAGGCTCCCGCCGTGCTGGTGGTCCCGGCGAAGGGCGCGGCGCTGTCCATCCTGGCGGCGATCCAGGGATTCCTGGATTTCCAGCCGGACAGCCGCATCCGGGGAGTCATCCTCAACCGGTGTACCGCCATGACCTGCCAGGGGCTGGCGGAAGCTATCCGGGAGCGGTTCGGGGGCAGGGTGAAGCCTCTGGGATTCCTGCCGGAGCTGCCGGAGTGCGCCCTGGAGAGCCGCCACCTGGGCCTGGTCACCGCCGCCGAGGTGGAGGGACTGCGGGAGAAGCTCCACATCCTTGCCCGGCAGGCGGAGGAGACCATCGACATGGACGGTCTGCTGGCCCTGGCGGAGAGCGCGCCGCCTCTGGTTTTCGAGCCGGTGGCGCTTCCGCGGCATGAGCCGGTGCGGATCGCCGTCGCCCGGGACCGGGCTTTCTGCTTCTACTATGAGGACAGCCTGGAGGCGCTGGAGGAGATGGGGGCCGAGCTGGTACCCTTCAGCCCTCTCTCTGACCGGACGCTGCCGGAGGATATCCATGGACTCTACCTGGGGGGCGGCTACCCGGAGCTTTACGCAAGGGAGCTGTCCCGGAACGAGTCCATGCGCGCCGCCGTCCGGGAGGCGCTGGAGGGGGGACTGCCCTGCATCGCCGAGTGCGGGGGATTCATGTACCTGACCCAGGCCATCGGGGAGGAGCCCATGGCGGGGTTTCTGCCGGGAAAGTGCCGGGACAACGGCAGGCTGACCCGGTTCGGGTATGTGACGCTCCGGGCAAAAAAGGACAACCTTCTGTGCCGCGCGGGGGAGGAGATCCCCGCCCACGAGTTCCACCACTGGGACGCCGGGGACCCCGGAGGGGATTTCACCGCCGGAAAGCTGAACGGACGGCGCTGGGACTGCGTCTTTGCCACGGACCGGCTGTACGCCGGGTATCCCCATTTCCATTTTTACGCCAACCCGGCCTTTGGGGAACATTTTTATCAAGCCTGTATAAGGGAGAAGAAACGTCATGCTGGAAACGATGAAGCCCATGGACATTGAAAAGCGCAGCTTCGAGATTATCACCGGGCTGCTGGAAGGCCGGGTCCTGGACCCGGAGAACGAGCTGGTCGTCAAGCGGGTGATCCACACCACAGCGGATTTTGACTACGCGGACAACCTCTGCTTTTCGGAACACGCCGTGACCGGGGGCGTCGAGGCCTTACGGGGCGGCTGTGATATTGTGACGGATACCCAGATGGCCAAGGCGGGGATTAACAAGACCGTGCTGGCCCGGCTGGGGGGCCAGGTCCACTGCTTCATGTCCGATCAGGACGTGGCGGAGGAGGCCAGGGACCGGGGCGTTACCCGGGCGGCGGTCTCCATGGAGCGGGCGGCGGGGCTGGGGAAGCCCTGTGTCTTCGCTATCGGCAACGCCCCCACGGCGCTGCTGGCTCTCCACGATTTGATTGCCGCCGGAAAGGCGAAGCCCGCGCTGATTATCGGCGTACCGGTGGGATTCGTCAACGTGGTGGAGAGCAAGGAGCGGATCATGACCGCCGGAGTCCCTTACATCGTGGCCCGGGGCCGCAAAGGGGGCAGCAACGTGGCCGCCGCCATCTGCAACGCCATGCTCTACCAGATCGACAGGTGATGGAGGAATACATCGTCAAGGGCGGGAAGAAGCTCCGCCTGGGGTATACCACCGGCTCCTGCGCGGCGGCGGCGGCTAAAGCGGCGGCGTACATGCTGCTCACCGGACGGCGGATGGAGCGAGTGACGCTGGCAACGCCAAAGGGCATCCGGCTGGAGCTGGAGGTCAAGGAGATATCCATAGGGCCGGACGCCGTGTCCTGCGCCATCGAGAAGGACAGCGGAGACGACCCGGACGTGACCCGGGGGACGCTGGTCTTCGCGGAGGTATCCCGTCACGAGGCGCCCGGAGTTGCCATCGACGGCGGCGTCGGGGTAGGCCGGGTGACCAAGCCGGGGCTGGACCAGCCGGTAGGGGCGGCGGCCATCAACAGCGTGCCCCGGCGAATGATTTCGGAAGCGGTAGAGGAGGTCCGGGCCCTGGCGGACAGCCGGGAGGGACTGAAGGTAGTCATCTCCGTGCCGGAGGGGGAGGCGCTGGCAAAGAAGACCTTCAATCCCCGGCTTGGTATCGAGGGAGGCATCTCCATCCTGGGCACCACGGGAATCGTGGAACCCATGAGCGAGCAGGCGCTGGTGGATACCATCCGCGTGGAGCTGCGCCAGCGGCGGGAGAGCGGGGCGGAATACGTCCTGCTGACGCCGGGGAATTACGGCTCGGACTTCATCCGGGACGGCCTGGGCATCGACCCGGCCCTGCCGGTGCAGACCTCCAATTTCATCGGCGACGCGCTGGATATCTGCCGGGAGCTGGGCTTTCGGGGAGCGCTGCTGGTGGGGCATATCGGCAAGCTAGTGAAGCTGGCGGGGGGGATGTTCAATACCCACTCCCAATACGGGGACTGCCGGATGGAGATCATCGCCGCCCATGCCGCCGCCGCGGGATTGCGGCCGGAGCGAGTGGAGGAGATATTGCAGTGCGTGGCCTGCGACGACGCGCTGCGGGTGCTGCGGGAGGAAGGACTGTGCGAAGTGGCGCTGGCGCGGCTGACGGAGCGGATCGGCTCTCACCTTCGGGTCAGGGCCGGGGAAAGTATGGAGGCCGAGGCGGTCCTGTTCTCCAAGGCCTATGGCGAATTGAGCCGGACGGCGGGAGCAGGAGACTTACTCCAAAAAGTTGTTTGCGTGAAGGGATAATCAGGAGGTAAACGAATGGACCATCATATCATCAACGATATAGGAAACTTTATATTCGTATCTGACGAGCCGGAAAAAGCCGATGTTATTTTCCTGCCCGGCGGCTCTCATCCGGCACAGCCCGAATATGCTTCCGAGCTGTATCACCGGGGCTATGCAAAATGGCTGATCCCTTCGGGAGGGGTCAGCGTAAAACGGGATAAATGGCCGGGAGTTCGTTCAAAGGCGGACGTATACAATGGCGATTATCGATCCGATTGTGAATTTTTTACGGATGTACTCCTGAAAAATGGCGTACCGGCTTCGGCAATTATCGGGGAAGATCAGTCCGGTCATACCCGCGATAATGCGTTCCTCTCTCGGAAGATCGTTGACGAAAGCGGCGTTGCAGTCAAAACAGCGATGATCGTCTGCAAGGCGTTTCACGCCCGGCGGTGTCTCATGCTCTACCAAATGGCTTTTCCCGACGTGAATATAAAAGTCTGCCCCGTACACTGTTATAACATCACCAAAGAGAATTGGTATCAAACCGAAGCAGGAATAGACCGTGTCCTTGGCGAGCTGGCCCGGTGCGGCAATCAATTTGTTGGGGATATCAAGCAGTATTTAATGTGAATCCAATAGAGCAGGCGATAGCCTGCGGATAAAAGTTCTTTTGATACTTTTCTTTCAAGAAAAGTATGTATACCTATTTATCTGGAGGCACATATGGTACATTTTGTAGGCGCTGGCAGCGGCGCGGCGGACCTCATTACGGTGCGGGGCGCAAGGCTGCTGGGGGAGGCGGACGTAGTGATCTACGCCGGGAGCCTGGTGAACCCGGCGCTGTTGCAATACACGAGAGAGGGCTGCGAGATCCACAACAGCGCGGAGATGACGCTGGAGCAGGTGCTGGCGGTGGTGAAGGCCGCGGAGGCGGCGGGGAAGACCACCGTGCGGCTCCATACCGGGGACAGCAGCATCTACGGCGCGGTGCGGGAGCAGTTCGACCAGCTGGAGGCGCTGGGCATCGCTTACGACGTCTGCCCCGGCGTCAGCTCCTTCTGCGGCGCGGCGGCGGCATTGAAGGCGGAGTACACTCTGCCGGACGTGAGCCAGACGGTCATCATCACCCGCGCCGCCGGGCGGACGCCGGTGCCGGAGAAAGAATCCATCCGCTCCCTGGCGGCCCATCAGGCGACGATGGTGCTGTTCCTCAGTACCTCCCTGGCGGGGAAGCTGCAAACGGACCTGCTGGCAGGGGGCTACGCCCCGGAGACCCCGGCGGCGGTGGTCTATAAGGCCACCTGGGAAGATCAGAAGATCGTGTACGGGGATCTGACCAGTATTGCAGAACGGGTAAAGGAAGCAGGGATTAAAAAGACTGCGCTGACTGTGGTGGGCGATTTCCTTGGGGATGAGTACGAACTTTCGAAGCTGTATGACAGGACATTTACAACAGAATTCCGAAAAGGAGTGACGGAGTAATGGGAATTTCACTGCTCAGCATCAGTCATCAGAATGCGCCGCTTGCGGTACGGGAACTGTTTGCATTTCCGGAACATGTGCAGGAAGATCTGATGAAACAGATGCTGGAGCGCGGGTTTGCTGCGGAGTGTGTCATCATCAGCACCTGTAATCGAACGGAAGTCTATACGTTCTCCGAGCGTGAAGAAAGTAATTTTACGGATATGCAGAACCTTCTTCTGGAGTTTGCCGAAGCATCGGATGCGGAACATATCGGAGATTACATCCGTCTCTACAGCGGAACGAAGGCAGTCCGGCATCTGTTCCATGTGGCGGCAGGACTGGATTCCATGGTTATGGGTGAGGATCAGATTCTCGGTCAGGTGAAGCGGGCGCATGAGCAGGCGAGACGGGCAAAAACCTGTGAAGTGTATCTGAATACGCTGTTCCGGTATGCGGTGACGGCGGCAAAGAAGGTGAAGACGGAGACGGACCTGTCCAGGACCACGGTGTCCACGGCGACCATGGCAGTAAAAGCGGCGGAAAAGACGCTGGGCTCTCTTCATGGGAAAAAGGTGATGCTGATCGGGGCTTCCGGCAAGATCGGAAGCGTGGTACTGAAAAATCTGCAGTGCATCGAGGGGGCAAAGGTCTATATTACTTCAAGAAATATGCGTCAGGCATGGGAAGACCGGCATCACAAGGTGACCTATCAGGTCATGGAATATGAAAGCCGCTATGACCTGATGGATGAGATGGACGTGATCATCAGCGCTACCAGCAGTCCTCATTATACCCTGACTTACGACAATCTGGCAAAGTGTATGAAAACGTCAAAACAGCGGGTGCTGGTGGACCTGGCGGTGCCCATCGACATTGAGGCAAGGGTAGAGTGGCTTCCGGGCATCAAACGTTATGACATCGATGATTTTCAGGAGCTGGCGAAAGCAAATAACGAAAAGAAGCAGCATGAGGCGCTGGCTGCAGACCAGATTCTGGAGGAAATACGGCTGGATTTTGAACGCTGGATGGTGTTCCAGCAGGCGCTTCCCGAGATTGGCAGAATGAAGGCGTGGATGTTGGAAGAAGCAGAGAAAAAAGGGTTTGAAAAAGCCATAGATAAAATGTTCTACCGGATCCGGGACCATTCCAGCCCGGACTCGCTGAAGGCATTTTTTGAGACGATGAAGGAGAAGTGAGAAATGGGAAAACTGTACGTAGTAGGCTTTGGGCCGGGCGGGTATGAACATATGACGGCCAAAGCAATTGATGTGATTAAAAAAGCGGATGTGGTGACAGGTTATACCACCTATGTCAACCTGCTGAAAGAATATTTTCCGGACAAGCATTATATTGCAACTCCCATGATGCAGGAGGTCAAACGCTGCGAGATGGCAGTGGAAGAAGCCGGGAAAGACCAGATCGTAGCCATGGTGTCCAGCGGGGACAGCGGAATCTACGGCATGGCCGGGATCATCTATCAGGTGGCTGACGAAAAGAATGCGGATATTGAGATCGAGACCGTACCGGGGGTAACGGCGGCAAGTGCGGCAGCATCGGTGCTGGGAGCGCCTCTGATGCATGATTTCGCAGTGATCAGCCTGAGCGATCTGATGACGCCGCTGGATCTGATCAGGAAGCGTGTGGACTGTGCGGGCCAGGGGGATCTGATCGTCTGTCTGTATAATCCAAAGAGCAGAAAGAGGACCGGATATGTGGAACAGGCAGCGGATATTCTGATGAAATACCGAAAGCCCCGGACGCCGGTGGGCATCGTACGCAATGCGGGCAGAAAAGACGAGACGATGGACATTACCACGCTGGAGGAGCTGAAGGATGCCGAGATCGACATGTTCAGCATAGTCATAATCGGCAATTCACAGACCTATGTGGAAAATGCAAGAATGATTACTCCCCGGGGGTATTCGTTGTAGAGGGGCTGTGCATCGGCAGACGAAGCAGGATCAGAATAACAGGCGGGAGGCAGTGAGATATGCAGGAGTTGATTCGGATCGGAAGCAGAAAGAGTAAGCTGGCTCTGGTCCAGACGGAGATTGTGAAGAAAA